>Ga0126313_10001393_pt1 | contig 12748 bp, 17 predicted proteins | sample Plot105A_FD_89954 | JGI IMG/M metagenome (GOLD analysis project Ga0126313, IMG submission 89954) | Serpentine soil microbial communities from UC McLaughlin Reserve, CA, USA - Plot105A | ecosystem: Environmental > Terrestrial > Soil > Grasslands | place: USA: UC McLaughlin Reserve, Lake County...
CCTCGACGAGCTGGGCCGCTCCGAGCGCCTCGCCGCCGAAGCGCAGCGCGCCTGGGTGCGCGGCCCGCGCCCCCTGGCGCCCGAGTCGCTCGAGCGCGTCTGTACCCGGCTCGACGAGCTCAGGGCGCGCTGGAGCACGCTCGGCATTGGCGGGACGTTGACCGTCGACTGGCCTGAGAGCGCGCGCACGCCGCATCACGCGGCGCCGGCTCCCCGTCGCGCCGCGCGCCGCCCGGGTGGCGGCCGCGTGCACCGCTGAGCACGGTCGGAGTCGGCGTCCCGTTGTCGGCAGGTTGCAAGTCCGGTGCAAGTGGTGGTCGCGAGTCTGGCCGCGACCATCCCCCCAGCACCCCAAGGAGCACCCGATGATCTACCTCGTCGCCGGACTCGACCGCAGCACGCTGGGCCGCTGGCACGACCACGTCATGGCTGCCGACGCCTCCCTCGCCGGCCGGATCGCCCGCGGCCGGGCCGCCGGCCAGGGCGTCGATCTCGTCGTGGCCGCCGTCATCGGCCCCTACTCGAGCGTCGAGGCCGACGTTGACGTCACGGGCTACGTGCGGCCCGCGGCGGCATAGCTCAGCGGCCGGCTTCGAGCCAGTCGATGATCCCCGCCACCGCGGGCCAGTCCCCGCGGGCGCGGGCGGCGATCAGATCGTCGAGCGCCTGGGGCCGGATCGACAGCAGCGCCTCGGAGCCGGCCGAGACCCAGCGCACGAGCGCGTAGTGCACCAGCGTGTCCACCGGGACGCCGGTCGCCTTCGAGAGCGCCGCGAACGTCGGCATCGGGTCCGTGACCAGCGCCTCCTCCGCGCGCCGGGCGAACTCGCGGTGCTCCGGAGGGACGGTCACGCGGCGATCGTAGTCGCCACACTGCCCGGGTGGACAACGCCGCGATCGCCGACCGCCTCGACGCCTTCGCGGCGCTGCTCGAGCTCGCGGAGGCCAACCCGTACACGATCCGCGCGTACAGCCGTGCCTCCGAGCTGATCCGCGGGACGGCCGCGCCGGTCGAGAAGCTCGTCCGGCAGGGCCGCGTGAAGGAGCTGCGCGGGATCGGTCCGGGGATCGAGGGGCGCCTGAAGGAGCTGATCGAAACCGGCCAGATCGCCGAGCTGGCGGAGCTCGAGCGCGAGCTCACGCCCGGGCTGATCGGGCTCGGCCGCTACCTCGGGCTGACCGCCAAGCGCTCGATCGAGCTCGCCCGCGGGCTCGGCGTCTCCACGCCGCTGGAGTTCCGCCGGGCCGCGGCCGAGGGCCGCCTGCGCGAGGTGCCCGGCGTCGGGCCGAAGCTGGAGCTGCAGATCCTGGAGGCGCTGGCCCGCCCCGGCGAGCCGCGGCCGCCGCGCGGGATCCTGCTCACCACCGCGCGCGAGCTCGTGGCCGGCATCGCGGGCCAGCTCGGCGGCGAGCCGGCCGGCGACCCGCGCCGCTGGCGCGACTCCTGCGAGCGGCTTGCGGTCGTCTGCTCCGCACCCGATCCGGCCCCGCTGATCTCGCGCTTCGCCGAGCTCCCGCAGATCGTGGCGGTCATCGAGCAGCGCGAGCGCTGCGCGATCGGCGTGACGGTCGAGGGCGTCCCGGTCGAGCTGGTCGCGGCCGAGCCGCACCGGGCCGGCACCGAGCTGCTGCGCGCGACCGGTGCGCCGGCCTACGTCGAGGCGCTCGGCGAGCTCCCGGACGCCGCCACCGAGGAGGAGGCCTACGCGAAGCTCGGCATCCCGTACTGCCCGCCCGAGCTGCGCGAGGCGCCGTTCGCCGGCGAGCCGCCGCGCCTCGTCGAGCTCGCCGACATCCGCGGCGACCTGAACTGCCACACGACCTGGTCCGACGGTCGCGCGAGCGTGCTCGAGATGGGTCGCGCCGCGCGCGAGCGCGGCTACGAGTACCTCGCGATCTGCGACCACACGCCGGCGGTCGGGGCGGTCCAGGGCCTCACCGCGGACGACGTCCGCCGCCAGGCGGAGGAGATCGCCGCGGCCAACGAGGCGCTCGCCCCGTTCCGCGTCCTGCGCGGGATCGAGTGCGACATCCTCCCCGACGGGCGTCTCGACCTCCCCGACGACGTGCTCGCGGAGCTCGACTGGGTGCAGGCGAGCGTCCACGGCGGCCAGCGCATGCGCGGCCCGGAGATGACGAAGCGCGTGGTCGAGGCGATCAGCAACCCGCACGTCTCGTGCCTCAGCCACCCGACCGGGCGGCTGATCGGCCGCCGCCCCGAGAACGCCGTCGACCTCGGGCGCGTCTACGAGGTCGCCCACGAGCACGGCGTGGCAGTTGAGGTGAACGGGCTGCCGCCCCGGCTCGACCTGCGCGGGGAGCACGTGCGCGACGCGATCGCCGCCGGCGTGAAGATCGTCTGCTCGACCGACGCGCACGGGCCGGAGCGGCTCGCCTACATGGAGCTGGCCGTGCACACCGCGCGCCGCGGCGGCGCGACCGCGGCCGACGTCGTCAACGCCGGGCGCCTAGCCTTGGGCTGATGGCGACGATCCTCCTCTACGGCGACACGGTCCGCTACCCGGCCTTGCGGCACGAGGTGCCGCTGGCGATCATCGACCCGCTGCTGCTCGCCGTCCACGGCGACGGCCGCACCCAGATCCTCACCAGCTCGCTCGAGGCCGCCCGGATCGAGTTCGCGCGCCCTGACGCGGAGATCGTGCTCCTCGACGCGCTCGGCTTCTACGACATGCTCGCCGACGGAACGCCGCGCGAGGAGGCGGAGCTCGAGGCGGTGCTGCGGGCCGTGCGCCGCTGGGGCATCGAGCAGGCAACGGTGCCGCCCGACCTGCCCGTCGCCGTCGCCGACAAGCTGCGCGGCGCGGGGATCGCGATCGACGTCGACGCGAAGGCGCTCGAGGCCCGCCGCCGCGCCAAGACCGCTGCCGAGCTGGAGGGCATCCGCCGCGCGCAGCATGCCGCGGAGCGCGGGATGAGCGCCGGCCGGGCCCTGATCAAGGGCGCCACGGCGAACGACGGCCTGCTCGAGCACGACGGCAAGCCGCTCACGGCCGAGATCGTCCGCGACGCGATCCGCGCCGAGTGCGCCGCCGCCGGCGCCCCGGCTCCGCCGGACATCATGGTCGTCTCGCTGTTCGCGGGCGGCGGCCACGACCCTGGCTCCGGCCCGCTGCCGGCGGGCAAGCCGATCGAGATCGACCTCTGGCCCTGCGACGAGGCGAGCGGCTGCTGGGCGGACATGACGCGGACGTTCGTCGGCGCGGGCGAGGTCACGGACGAGGTCGCCAAGCTGCGCGACATCGCCCGCGAGGCGCTCGAGGCGGCCCGCGAGGCCGCCCGGCCGGGCGTGACCGGCCGCGCCCTCTACGACGCCGCCTGCGAGGTCGTCGAGCGCCACGGCTATCCCACCCAGCGGACGCGCAAGCCGGGCGAGACGCTCGACCACGGCTTCTACTTCGGGCTCGGCCACGGCGTCGGCCTCGAGGTCCACGAGCCCCCGGGCCTCGGCCTCTCCGGCCACGACGAGCTCGTCGCGGGCGACGTCGTCGCGATCGAGCCGGGGATCGAGGGGATCGACGGCATCGGCGGCGTCCGCTTCGAGGACCTCCTCCTGATCACCGAGGACGGCAGCGAGACGCTGACCGACTACCCGTACGACCTGTAGCGGCGATGGCCCTCAGAACAGCCGGCGGAGGAGGCTCCCGACGCCGGTCAGGATGCCCTTGAGCAGCCCGAAGACGCCGGCGAGCAGCCCGCCGACGAGGCTCCCCAGGCCGCGCAGCACGCCCATCGCTAGCGCTTGGCGCTCTTCGCGCGGCCGGTGGCCTTCCGGCCCGTCCCGCGCCCGCGAGCGGCCTTGCCCTTGGCCTTCGTCTTGTTGTTGCCGGTGACCTTGCCGACCGCCTCGAGCACGCGCCCGGCGATCTTGTCCATCGTGCCTTCGGTCTTGTTGCGTCGTCTGCTCTTCATGCCCTCGCTCTCCCCGCCGGGCGGTCGGCCCGAAAACCGGTCGTTCCGGAAGTAACCGCCGCGGAGCTCAGGCGGGCGTGTGACAGACCGCCTCGACGTTGTTGCCGTCGGGGTCGAGGACGTAAGCGCCGTAGTAGGTCGGGTGGTAGGTCTCGCGGACCCCGGGGGCGCCGTTGTCGGTCCCTCCGGCCGCGAGGGCGGCGGCGTGGAAGGCGTCGACGGTCGCGCGATCCTCCGCCAGGAAGGCGACGTGGACCTCGGTCACCGGGGCTCGACCGTCCTCGAGCCAGAAGAAGGGCTTGCCGGCCTGGCCGAAGCCGGCCGCGCGGCCCATCGGCTCCATGATCAGCGTGATGCCGAGCGGGGCCAGCGCCTGCTCGTAGAAGGCCTTGCTGGCGGCGTAGTCGCGGACGCCGAAGCCTGCGTGATCGATCATCCCGCCAGTATTGCCCGGGTCGCGTCTTAAACCCGTCGCCCGGGTAGCGTGCATCGCATGAGCTGGCTCGTATACCTGATCGTCCTCGCCATCCAGGGCCTGATCTTCGGCGCGCTCGCCCGCCTCGCGCTGCCGGGCAGGGACCCGATGAGCATCCCGATGACGATCGCGCTCGGGATCGCCGGCTCGTTCATCGGCGGCCTGCTCGTCTACGTGCTCAGCGGCGGGCGCAGCGCCGGCGGCTTCTTCGTCGCCTTCGTGTGCACCGTCGGGCTCGTCTATCTCGTGCGCCGCAGCCGCGGCGGCAGCCTGATGTCGCCCGACGCCTCCGCGCGCCACCGGCGCGGCGGCCGCGGCTACCGCTGAGCCACGTCGGCGACGGCGGCGAGCAGCCGCTCGGCGTCGCCGAAGTCGTTGTAGTGCACGAAGCCCGCGCGGACCGCGCCGTGCGGCACCAGCCCGAGGTGGCGCTCGAGCTCCCACGCGTAGTAGTTGCCGTCCCACACGGCGATCTCGCGCTCGGCCATCGCCGCCGCGACCTCGCGCGCCGTGACTCCGTCGACGTTGAACATCAGCGTCGGCGTGCGGTCGCGCGCGTCGCCGTAGAGCGTCACGCCGTCGATCGCGCCGAGCCCGGACCGGGCCGCCTCCAGCAGCCCGTCCTCGTGCGCGCGCACGTCCTCCCAGGACAGCGACGTCACGTACTCGGCGGCGGCCTTGACGCCCGCGAGCGCCTCGAACGGCAGCGTGCCGAGCTCCCAGCGCTCGGGCACGCCGTCGGACGAGGGGCGCAGCTTGTCCGGCGTGAGCTCCGCGAGCAGCTCCGGTCCCGCGCACAGCACGCCGATGTGCGGCCCGAACCACTTGTAGGCCGAGCAGGCGAGCGCGTCGACCTCGAGCTCGGCGACGCTGTGCGGCCGGTGCGGCGAGGCGTGCACCGCGTCGACGTACACGCGCGCGCCGACCCGCCGCGCCGCGGCGACGATCCCCCGCAGCTCCGGCACCGTCCCGACCGCGTTGGAGGCGGCGGTGACGGCGATCCAGCGCGTCCGCTCGGACAGCACGGCCTCGACCGCGCTCGCGGGCAGCTCCAGCGTCTCCGGCGAGGGCTCCGCGAAGCGCACGGTCGCGCCGGCGCGCTCGGCCGCGATCAGCCACGGGCGCACGTTGGCGTCGTGGTCCAGCCGCGTGCAGACGATCTCGTCGCCGGGCGAGAGCGTCCGGCCCACGGAGGCGGAGAACGCCATCGTCAGCGACGTCATGCTCGGGCCGAACGCGACGCCGCTGGGGTCGGACCCGAGCATCGAGGCGACCGCGGCCCGCGCGCCCTCGACGATCTCCACCGACGCCCGCGCGTGCGGGAACGCGCCGCCCTCGTTCGCGGTGCGCCCGGAGCGCATCCAGTCCGTCATCGCCTCGATCGCGGAGTCGACCATCTGGGTGCCGCCCGGGCCGTCCAGGCGCGCCCAGCCATCGGCCAGGCCCGGGAAGCGGTCCCTGTTCATGCGAGCCCCCTGACGAGGTCCTGGTCGTGCGGGTACGTGAGCAGCTCCGCCGCGGCCGAGGGGATCAGCCAGCGCACCTCGTCGACCTCCCGGTTGGGCTCGAACTCGCCCCCCTCGGGCTCCATCAGCCAATAGCGGACGACCTTCGCACGGCCCTTCTGGTCGGTGTAGGAGGTCGGCGGCAACTCGCGGCCGAGCCGGCAGCGGAAGCCGATCTCCTCGAAGACCTCGCGCAGCGCCGCGTCCTCCCACGACTCATCCGGGTCGAGCTTGCCCTTGGGAAGCGACCAGTCCTGGCGGTGGGGGCGGTGCGCGACCGCCACCTCGATGCCGCCCGGCCCGCGACGCCACACCACGCCGCCCGCCGCCTTGACCTCCGCCGACTCCGGATCCATGGCGGCATCCTGGCAGGTGTAGCCTCGCGCTCCATGGCCGCACCCGGCAGGCGCGAGCGCACGAAGGCCGCCAATCGCGCCGCGATCCTCGCCGCGGGCCGGGAGCGCTTCGCCGCGCGCGGCTATGACGCGGTCGGCGTGCGCGACATCGTGCGCGGGACCGAGCTGGCCTCGGGCACGTTCTACAACTACTTCCCGGACAAGCAGGCGGTGTTCCGGGCGATCGTCGAGGAGTTCGGCGCCGAGGCCCGCCGGCGCGTGCGCGACGCCCGCCGCTCCGCCGCCGGCGCCGAGGACTTCCTGGAGAGCGGCTTCCGCGCCTTCTTCGAGTTCATCGTCGCCGACCCGGTCACGTTCGCGTTCCTGCGCCGCAACCTGGGCACGATCCGCGAGCGCTTCGGCGATTCGGTGCTGCCGGCCGGGCTCGGGGAGCTCGAGGAGGACATCCGCGCCGCCATGGCGCGCGGATACCTCCCGGACGTCGACGTCGGCTACCTGGCGCACGCGATGCTCGCGGTCGGGCTGGAGCTCGGCCAGGAGCTCGCGGAGCGCGACCCGCCGGACGTCGAGGGCGCCACCGCGTTCGTCACGGCGCTGTTCTCGCGCGGGGTCACCGACCTCTCACGTCGCTACTCTGCGACGCCATGCGCTCCCGCCTCCCCATCCTCCTGATCGCGATCTTGTCGCTGCTCGCGGTGCCCGCCGCCGCGCAGGCCAAGCTCACCGTCGGCATCGCCGAGAACAACCCCGGCCTGTTCGACGACCCGCTGTTCGACCAGATGGGGGCCAAGCACGCGCGCCTCGTCGTGTCCTGGAACGTCGCCAGCGCGAAGAACGACGAGATCAACCGCGTCATCCACTATCTGCAGCTCGCGCAGCTTCACGGCGTCACGCCGCTCGTGACGTTCGAGCACGCGCGCGGCGACGCGACGGTCTGCAACCGACGCAAGAACCGCAAGAAGTCGCAGTGCAAGCTGCCGACCGCCAAGCAGTACGAGAAGAGCCTGCGCGCCTTCAAGGCGCTCTTCCCGACGGTCCGCAACGTGGTCGCGTGGAACGAGATCAACCACTTCACGCAGCCGACCTACAAGAACCCGAAGGCCGCGGCAAAGTTCACGACGATCGCGCGCAAGGTCTTCAAGGGCGGCACCGTGGTCACGGCCGACATCCTCGACCAGGCCGACAACGTGCGCGCCAAGCGCCCCACGTTCCGCTCGACCACGCGCTACATCAAGGCGTTCCGCAAGGCCTATAAGGGCCCGCGCTCGATCTGCGGCGTCCACAACTACTCGGACACCAACCGCTTCCGCTCGACCGGCACGAAGGCGATCATCAAGGCCCTCGGCTGCAAGCAGATCTGGCTCACGGAGGCCGGCGGCCTCTACAAGTTCGTCGGCTACAAGGCGGACCAGAAGCGTCAGCTGAAGGCGACGAAGTACATGTTCAAGGTCGCCAAGGCCAACAAGAAGATCAAGCGGCTGTACGTGTACTCGTGGTTCGGCGCCCCGCGCAGCGCGCGCTTCGACTCGGGCCTGATCAACCCGAACGGCACGCCGCGCAGGGCGTACAACGAGGTCCGCAAGCACGTCAAGTAGCCCGGTGGAGGTCGCTGACGCGCAGCGGCTCTTCTCGCCGGAGGGCACCTACCTGAACACCGCCTCCTACGGTCTGCCGCCCCGGCCGGCCTGGGAGGCGGTGCAGTCCGCGCAGGACGAGTGGCGACACGGCCGAACCGGCTTCGACGGCTGGGACGAGTCGGTCGGGCGCTCGCGGGCGGCGTGGGCGCGGCTGCACGGCGTCGAGGCGGCGGACGTCGCGATCGGCCCGCAGGTGTCGCCGTTCGTGGGGATCGTCGCGGCGTCGCTGGAGCCGGGCGCGCGCGTCCTGGTCGCCCGCGAGGAGTTCACCTCGCTGCTGTTCCCGCTGCTCGCCCAGGAGGCGCGCGGCGTGCAGGTGCGGACCGCCCCGCTCGACGAGTTCGCCGAAGCCGTCGACGGCGGCACGGACCTGGTCGCCGTCAGCGCGGTGCAATCCGGCGACGGGCGGCTCGCCGACCTCGACGAGATCGCCGCCGCGGCCGCCCACCACGGTGCCCGCACGCTCGTCGACGCCACCCAGGCCTGCGGTTGGCTGCCGCTGGACGCCACGCGCTTCGACCACGTCGTGTGCGCGGGCTACAAGTGGCTGCTCGCGCCGCGCGGCACGGCGTTCCTGCACGCGCGTGCGGAGGCGCGCCGGCGGCTGTCTCCGCACCTCGCCGGCTGGTACGCGGCGGACCCGCCGATGGCGAACCTCTACGGGCCGCCGCTGCGGCTGGCGGACAGCGCGAAGGCGCTCGACATCTCCCCCGCGTGGATGAGCTGGGTCGGCCAGGCACCGGCGCTGGAGCTGCTGGACGAGGTCGGGATCGAGGCCGTGCACGCGCACGACACCGCGCTGGCGGCGCGCTTCCGCGCCGGGCTCGGGCTCGAGCCTGGAACGTCCGCGATCGTCTCGCTCGACCTCCCGGTAGAGGCGGCCGATCGGCTGGCCGCGGCGCGCGTGCGCTGCGCCGGCCGCGGCGGACTCACGCGCTTCTCGTTCCACCTCGCCAACACCGAGGCGGACGTTGACCGGGCGCTCGACGTGCTCGCCGGCTAGCCCCGCTGGCCGTCCGGGAAGGGCTGCAGCTCGACCCCGTGCGCGCCGGGCGCGACGCCGTGCTCGTAGACGCCGCCGTGGGCCGTGTGGAGCTGGCGATCGCGCAGCGAGACCGTCACCGACGCGATCGAGCAGTTGAGCGAGTGGTGCTCGCCGCCGCCCGGGTCGGCGTACGGCCAAGCGACCATCTGCCCGGCGGGCGCGCGCGCCTCGACGACGACGCCCGGCAGCTCGACGCGGCAGCCCTCCGGCGTCGCCGTCACGTGCGCGGGGCGCGGGCCGCCGAGCCTGCGGCGCTCACCGCCCGCCTGGAGCGCGCCCTTGGCGATCCACGGCGTGAGCAGCGGGCCGACGCGCACGCGGCCGACCGAGAGGTCCAGCCACGCCCCGGGCTCGCCCGCGAAGGCGATGCCGTGCAGCCAGATCCAGGTCGCGGCATGTTCGGCGCCCCAGTTGTGGCCGGCCATCCCGCGCCATCCCTGCAGCTGCACGGACTCGCGGTCGCCGAGCGAGATCGACCCGTCGAACGTCGCGCTCGGCAGCGGGCTCTCGAGCTTAGTGCGCGGCAGCGGCGCGCGGTACATCCACGCGCGGGGGAGGTGGCGCAGCGGCTCGGCATCGCCGCGCATGGCGAGCTCCCACGAGGCGCTGCGTCCCTGCGCGCTCGCATGCCCGCGCGCGCCGGCCGGGCCGAAGCGGCTGTCGCCGATCGCGATCCAGCCGGCCGGGTCTGCGACCGGGCCGGGCAGCGTCTCCTTGACCGCGTACGGCGCGCCGGCCTCTGCGTCGGAGTACGTGCACCAGACCGAGCCGGTGGGCGCGTGACCCGGCCGCTGGTGGGTGGTGTGGCGGATCCAGGCGCCGCGCGGGCGCTCGGGGTCGACGGCGCGAAGGTAGAAGGACTCGTAGTGGCCCGTGCCGGGCGCGACGTCCAGGAAGCGCGCCTCGGTCATCCGCCGCGCCGCCCGTCGCGCCAGCCGCGCCAGAGCCAGTACGGGTAGGTCGCGAACAGCGCCGCGCTGACCGCGTGCGTGGCCGCCCCGGCCGCCCGCCCGTCGATCCGCAGGACGCCCGAGTTGAGCATCCAGTCGCGGCCGTCGCGCGCGCGGCACAGCCGCCAGATCCAGCCCGTCCACGGCTTGTTGAGGTAGAGCGAGGCGCTGACGCCCCAGAACACGGCCATCGTCGCGGCGCCGGCCGCGGCCGCCGTGCGGCCCTGCGCGCGTTCGGGCGCGAGCGCCGCGTAGGCGCGGCCGTTGGCGTACAGCCATGGCGGGTCGATCAGGAACGACATGCGGGCACCTCCGTCTGCATCAGGTGATGCGCCAGCCGCGTGGCCAGCGCCATGATCGTGATCTGCGGGTTGACGCCGAGCGGGCCGGGGACGGCGGCGCCGTCGGCGACGTGGACGCCTCGCGTGCCGTGCACCCTCAAATTGCCGTCGACCACGCCGCGCGCAGGATCGGGGTGGGCGCGCGCGGTGCCGAGCGGGTGGAAGCCCATCAGCTTCAGGTCACGGGCCCTCAGGTCGAGCTGCCGGAGCGGCCGGCTGTCGCCGTCGCGCAGCTCGGGCATACGCGCGACGGGGAGGACCACGCGGCGCGCGCCGGCGGCCCTCATCAGCTCGGTCAGCCGCAGCAGCCCGGAGTGGAACGTTCGCGTGTCGTGCTCGCCGAGGTCGTAGCGCACGACCGGACGCCCGCGGACGCTGGCGACCCGGCCGCGCGAGCGGTCCGTGACCATCAGCCCGCACTGGGCGACGTGGCGGTGGCCGAGCATCAGCTCGCGCAGCCGGTCGCCGGAGAAGGGCGAGGCGAGCGCGAGGTAATCCGGCGGGCCGGCGATCCCCTCGAACACGAAGCCCTCGTGCGCGAACTCGTCGACGTAGTAAGACTGCGGGACGCCGCGGCTCATGTCGACGGGCTCGTCGAAGACGCCCCAGACGGCGGTCGCGGGATGCACCGTGAGCTGGCGGCCGAGCGCGGGCGAGCGGCCGAGCCCGCTGCGGGCGAGCAGCAGCGGCGTGTGCACCGCGCCCGCGGCGACGATGACGGCGTCCGCGCGCACGGTGAGCGGGCCGGCGGCGGTGCTCGCGAGCACGCCGACCGCACGCGTGGCGCTCGCGTGGCGGGCTCTCACTCCGCCCGCGTGGCGGACGCTCGCGCCGCCCGCGCGGCCGTGCTCGACGAGGATCCGCTCGGCCCGCGCGCCCGTGACGATCTCCGCGCCAGCCTCCAGAGCGCGCGGGAGGTAGACCTCGCCCACGTGCTGCTTGGCGCCCGTCGGGCAGCCGAAGGCGCACACGCCGGAGCCGCGACAGCCGCGCGCGTTGCGACGCAGGTAGCCGCCGTGCCAGCCGAGCCGCTCTGCGCCGCGCCGGATCGTCGCGGCGTTGCGACCGGCCAGCTCCGGTGTGACCTCCGAGACGCCGAGCGCCGCCTCGACGCGCTCGAACAGCGCGTCCGTGAGGCCGTCGATCCCGTGCTCGGCGCGCCAGCGGTCGAGCACCGCGGGCGGCGTGCGGAAGCAGGTGCCCGAGTTGACGAAGGTCGTGCCGCCGGTGCCGCGGCCGAGCGGCAGCATCAGCGGCGGTCGCCCGATCGTGGCGACCTGCCCGCCGGCCCGGTAGAGCCGCGGCAGCGTGTCGCGCGGGCGCCCGGTCGCGTCCGCGCGCCCGCGCACCGGGCCCTCCTCGAGCACGACGACGCGCAGCCCACCCTCCGCCAGCTCCGCGGCCGCGACGGCGCCGCCGGCGCCGCTGCCGATGACGCAGACGTCAGCGTGCATGGTGCCCCAGCGCGCGCAGCACTCCAGCGTCGCCGTAGTAGCTCACCGCGGCGGTCGCGCGCAGGCCCTCGGCGAGCGGCGAGGGCCCCAGCCGCCGCAGAAGCGCGAGCCGCCCGGCCCGGTCGCGCCGCGGGAGGCCGGCCGCGGCGAGCGCGAGCAGCGTCGCGCGCAGCAGCACCCGGTTCGGGCGCGGCGCATACGCGAGCCAGGTCGCGAACGACGCGACGGTGTCGGTCTCGGCGACCGGCGGCAGCGGCGGCACGGGCGCGGCGACGGCGTCGACCAGCGCCGCGGCGGCGCGGGCCTCGCGGCGGCGCAGGCGCGGGCTGGTCGCAGGCGTGCCCGGGCTCACGCAAGGCCCTCCAGCCACGCCGCCTCCTGGGCGGCGGCGAGCTCGCGCACCACCTGGGCGGCGGCGTCGCCGTCGCCCGCGGCCACGGCGGCGGCGGCGGCCGCGTAGAGCGGCGCCAGCGCCGCGCGGTCGCGCACGAGCGCCTGGAAGTCGGCGAGCCGCGCGAAGTAGAGGTCGCGGATCGAGTTCGCGACGAGCAGCAGCACCAGGTTCCCCGAGGCCGCGATCAGCGTCGCGAGGAACGCGAAGTCCGCGCCCTGGGCGGCCTCGTCGCCGCCGGCCGCCGCCACCTCCTCCGCCAGGCCCGTGAGCAGCGTCGCCTGCTCGTCGTCGCGGCGCTCGGCGGCGAGCCGCGCGGCGTCGGCGAGCAGCAGCCCGCGCGCCTCCATCACCGAGCGCATCACCTCGTCGTCGAGCGCCGCACCGCCGCCGAGCGCGTGCACGAGCACGTCGAGACCGCCGTACGCGCGCCAGTCGCGCACGCGCATCGCGTCACCGTGGCGCGTCTCGACGAGCTTGAGCTGCTCGAGGCGCTTGATGCCCTCCCGGACCGAGGCCATGTTCACGCCCAGCGAGGCCGCCAGCGAGCGCTGCGTCGGGAGGCGCTCGCCGGGGGCGTAGCGGCCCGCGAGCACGTCGGCGGCGAGCCGGTGGAAGACCTGGTCGGGGAGCGAGGACCTGGAGAGTTCCATTGTTCGGAACA
>Ga0126313_10001394_pt1 | contig 12747 bp, 10 predicted proteins | sample Plot105A_FD_89954 | JGI IMG/M metagenome (GOLD analysis project Ga0126313, IMG submission 89954) | Serpentine soil microbial communities from UC McLaughlin Reserve, CA, USA - Plot105A | ecosystem: Environmental > Terrestrial > Soil > Grasslands | place: USA: UC McLaughlin Reserve, Lake County...
AGCTCGACGAGATCAGCCGTCGCCTCGCGGCGATCGAGGCGAAGCTCGACGACGGCGAGGGGCCCCCGTAACCGTCGAGGCGCCGACTGCGGCGCCGGAGGCATGCGGGAACCAGCTGCTCGCGTTACTCCTCGCGATGGCGATGTTCGTCCTCGTCGTCGACACGTCGCTTATGAACGTCTCGATCTCCGCCGTCGTCCGCGACCTGACACGACCGCGAGCGGGGTGCAGTCGGCGATCGCGCTCGAAGCGCTCGTGTCGGCGGCGTTCATCCTCGTCGGCAGCGCGGTTGCCCGATCCCGAGCCTTCGGAGGTTGCCGAGGCGCTCCTCGTCGGCTGACGGGCCGATCACCCGGAGCGGACGATGCGGAAGCCGCTTCCCGAGGCGGATGTTCTTCCGGTGGAGACCTTCTGGACGATCGTCGTCTTCGCGCTCGTCGCCGGCGGGGCCATGCTCGGCGGCATCGTGACGCTGCTACTGCTGCTGGCGGGCGGGCAAAGGGTGGAGGAGAACACGCGGGCGGAGGAGAACGCGGAGGCGGCGCGGGTCGCCGCCTCAGCTCCGACCTCGACCGCTGCGGCGCGGCCCGTCCCGATGAGTGCACGACGAGGGCCCCTGAGGCCGACCGACGGCGAGCGCGAGAGCGGCGCTCGCGCTCGTCAGTGAACGAGGAACGCCTTGAGCGCGACGACGATCAAGCCGAGCGCGACGTTGCCCGCCACGGCCCGGATCCTGTCCCCGGTCCCGAAGTGCTCGACCCGGGCGTACCGGAGCCCTTGAGCGGCCAGCATCGCGATCCCGGCGCCCATCGCGAGCCAGACCGCCGTCGTCTTTCCGACCACCCCTAGCGCGCCGAGCAGCAGCGCGGCCGTCGGCGGCACGGCGGCGAGCACGATGCCGGCCTCGCGGCGGGCTATCCGCCGGAGATCCGGAACGGCGATCCGACGCCCGAGCTCGACGCTCTCCGCGAGGGCGTGTGCGTAGACGTGCGCGACCCAGAAGACGAGCGCGCCGACCGAGACGATGGCTATGAGCCGCCACGGGTCCTCGCGTTCCGACGAGGCCGCCGTGATGGTCGCCATGACGAGGATCGTCCCGTAGACACTCGAGGCGATCGTACCGTCGAGGCCGAAGACGGCGCGGCCGACGACGCGCCGAGGAGGCGAGGCCACGGCGCTACACGCCTAGCCGGCCGCCGGGTCGACGAGCGCCGCGGGCGCCCCTCCGGCTCGCGTCGGCGTGTCGCCGGCGCGGCGCCTCAGGATCGCCTTCCTGATCTCGGACGCGACGAGGACGGTCAGCCCGAAGCCGATCGCGATCAGCCACTGCTTGAACGTGAGATCGACCGTGTCGAGGATCCGCTGCACGACGCCGACCTCGGTTCCGACGACGATCGCGGCGAATGACATCGCGCTCGCGGTCAGGAACTTCCGGTCCTCGATCGTCTCGAGGCTGAAGACCGAGCGGCGCTCGTTCAAGCATGTGAACGAGAAGACGAGATTCGCGACGCCGAACGAGGCGAGCGCCATCGTCCGCGCGACCTGGTCCGTATACGTGTCGCTCGCCCACCACGTGATCGCGAGCGTCGCCGCCGCCATGATGAAGCCCGCGGTTGCAATCCCGGCGAAGAGCGCGCGGTCGAGAATCGGCTCGTCCTGCGAGCGCGGCTTTCGCTGCATCAGGTGGTCGCTGGCGCGGCCGTAGCCCAGCCCGACCGCCTGGAAGACCTGCGTCGTGAAGTTGACCCAGAGGGTCTGGAGCGGGAGGAAGACGACCCCGCCGAGGACGTTGAAGATGCTTGCCCCGACGAACGTCAGGATGAGACCCACGAGGACGCCCATCTGGAAGCGGATGTACTTCGCGAGGTTCTCGTACAGCGCGCGGCCGAGCTCGACCGCCTTCACGATCGTCGCGAAGTTGTCGTCGGTCAGGATCATCGCCGCGGCCTCCTTCGAGACCTCGGAGCCCGTGATGCCCATGGCGATCCCGATGTCGGCCCGCTTGAGGGCCGGCGCGTCGTTGACGCCATCGCCTGTCATCGCGACGACGTGGCCCTTGCCCTTGAGCGTGTTCACGAGCCGGACCTTGTCCTCGGGCGTGACCCGCGCGATCACGCCTATGCCGTCGATCTCGCGCGCGGCTTCCTCGTCGCTCATCGCCGCCCACTCGGTCCCGGTGATCGCGCGGCCCTCGATCCCGAGCTGGCGCCCGATCGCCTCCGCAGTGACGGCGTGATCTCCGGTGATCATCCGCACCTGGATTCCGGCCGCCTTCGCCGTTGCGATTGCGTCCTTCGCCGTAGGGCGTGGCGGGTCGACGATCCCGACGAGCGCGAGCAGGGTCAGGCCCTCGATCTGCGGGAGCAGGTCGGTGCTCGGATCGAACGACGCCGGGTCGAAGTCCTTGCGGCCTGTGGCGAGGACGCGAAGGCCCTGCTTGCCGAGCCGCTCGTTCTCCGTCGAGTAGCGCGTCCGCACGTCGTCGTTGACCGCGGTCGGCTCGAGGTTCGCGTCGAGGATGCTCGCGGCCCGGTCGAGGAGCTGGTCGGGCGCGCCCTTGACGTAGCAGCGGACCACGTCTCGCCCGGACCCGTCCTCCATCCGGTGGAACGTCGCCATGAGCTTGTACTCGGCGTCGAACGGGAGCTCCGCGACGCGAGGATAGCGCTCGCGTGTGGTCGGGGCGTCGAGGCCGCCCTTCTCGGCGAGGACGACGAGCGCGCCCTCGGTCGGGTCGCCGATCATGTCGCCGGAATGGACCACTGCGTCCGAGGCGAGCACCATGGGCAGGAGGAACTGGTCGAGCGGCACGTCCGGGTCGCCCGCGGTCCGCTTGATCGCGCCCTCGGTCGAGTAGCCCGACCCTGAGATCGTGTAGCGCCGCCCCGCGATCGCCATCTCGACCGCCGTCATCTGGTTCAACGTCAGCGTGCCGGTCTTGTCCGAGTTGATCGCCGACGTCGAGCCGAGCGTCTCCGTCGAGCGGAGCCGCTTCACGATCGCGTTCGCCCGCGCGAGGAGCTGTGTCCCCATCGAGAGGATCGTCGTGACGACCGCAGGGAGTCCGGTCGGGATGGCCGCGATGGCGAACGCGATCGCCGCGGTGAACACGGTCTTGAACGTCTCGCCCCGCGACATGTTGAGGATGATCGAGAGGGCGACCGCGAGCCCTGAGATGACGAGGGTCTGGTTCGTGAGCTTCGCGAGCTGCCGCGTGAGAGGCGTCGTGACCTCCTCCTCGGACTGGAGGAGATGGGAGATGTGGCCGACCTCGGTCGCCATTCCGGTCGCGGTCACGACGAACCGGCCGGTCCCGCGCGTGACGTTCGTGTTCATGTAGACCATGTCCGTCCGGTCGCCGAGCACCGTCTCGGCCGACTCGACCGGGTCGACGCCCTTCGAGACGGGCAGGCTCTCACCCGTCAGCGCGGCCTCGGCCACCTCGAGCGTCGCTGCGTCTAGCAGGCGTCCGTCGGCGGGGAGGACGTCGCCGGCCTCGATAGAGACGACGTCGCCGGGGACGAGCTCGCCCGCTGGAATCGCCTTCAGCTCCCCGTCGCGGAGGACCCGCGCCGTCACGATCATCATCTGCTGGAGGGCCGCGACGGCCGCCGCCGCCTTGCCCTCCTGCCGTAGGCCTAGGACGGCGTTGAAGAGCGTGAGGAGGAGGATGACCAAGCCCGTCCCGACCTCGCCGAGCGGCCAGATGCTGCCGATTCCCGCCACGAGAAGGACGATCTGCATGACGTCCCGGTACTGGCGGATGAACGCGTGCCAGCGGGGTTCCGACTTGGCCTCGGCGAACCTGTTCGGGCCGTACTTCTGGAGCCGAGTGGCGGCCTCGCCGCTCGAGAGGCCCTGCGTCGTCGTGACGCCGAGCTCCTGCGCGACGTCGTCGCCGCTCAGAACGTACCAGACCGGCTGCTCTTCGTCGCTCGCTGCCGCCGGTGCGATCTCCGTCGTCGCCACGCTCGTTCCTCCTCTCAGCTCGCCCCGACCGTCTCGAGTCCCGACGCCTCGAGCCCCACGACCGTGCCGGCCTCACCGCGGACGAGTGCTGCGGTGTCTTTGATCGAGCCGATGGCCGCCAGGCCGCCGGTCTGCCCGACGAACGCGCAGGCGGCGCGGACCTTCGGACCCATCGACCCCTCCGCGAACTCGCTCGCCGAGAGGGCGTCCGGCGAGGCGCGGCGGATCGGCCGCTGCTCGGGCGTGCCCCAGTCCGCGTAGACGGCGTCGACGTCGGTGACGATCGCGAGGACGTCCGCCTTGAGATCGGTGGCGAGCAGGGCGCTCGCAAGATCCTTGTCGATGACCGCCTCGACGCCGACCAGGCGCCTGCCCGCGGGCACCGGCTCGTCCGTGTACGTCGTCGGGATCCCCCCGCCGCCTGCGCAGATGACGACGCACCCGCCGCGGAGCAGCGTGTCGATCGCTCCGATTTCGAAGATTCGCTTCGGAAGCGGGGAGGGGACGACGCGACGGAGGCTGTCGCCGTCGGGCTTGAACGTCCAGCCCTTCTCGGCCTCGAGGCGCTCCGCCTCTTCGGCGTCGTAGACCGGCCCGATCGGCTTCGTCGGATTGCCGAACGCCGGGTCCTCGGGATCGACCTCGATCATCGTCAGCAGCGTGGCGAGATGGCGCTCGAAGGGCAGCTCGTTACCGAGCTCCTGCTGGATGATGTAGCCGATCATCCCCTCCGTCTGCGCGCCGAGCACGTCGAGCGGGTACGTGTCGACGGCGGTATAGGCGGAGCCCTGAAGCGCGAGGAGCCCGACCTGCGGCCCGTTGCCGTGTGAGATCACGAGGTCGTGCTCGCGCGCGACGGCTGCGAGGCCCTGGACGGCCGAGCGCGCGTTCGCGCGCTGGTTCTCGGCCGTCAGCGGCTCTCCCCGCCGGAGGAGCGCGTTCCCGCCGAGCGCGACGACGACGCGCATGGTCAGTCTCCGATCGTGGCGACCATGACCGCCTTGATCGTGTGCATGCGGTTCTCGGCTTCGTCGAAGACGGCCGACGCGGGCGATTCGAAGACCTCTTCCGTGACCTCGAGGGCCTCCATCCCGAACTCCTCGAAGATCTCCTTGCCGACCTGCGTGTCGGTGTTGTGGAAGGCGGGGAGGCAGTGCATGAACTTGATCTCCGGGTTGCCCGAGAGCTCGAGCATGCGCGCGTTCACCTGGTAGGGCTTCAGGAGCTCGATCCGCTTGCCCCAGGCCTCCTTCGGCTCGCCCATCGAGAGCCAGACGTCGGTGAAGATCACGTCGCAGCCGCGGACGGCCTGCTCGATGTCCTCGGTGATCGTGATCTGTGCGCCCGTCTCCGCCGCGACGTCGTTTGCGAGGTTGACGTATTCGTCAGCCGGCCAGAGATCCTTCGGGGCGCAGATCCGGACGTCCATCCCGAGCTTCGCGCCGCCGACCAGGTAGGAGTCGGCCATGTTGAACCGCGCGTCGCCGACGTAGCAGAAGACGACCTCGTCGAACGGCTTGTCGACGTGCTCGCGCACCGTCAGGAAGTCCGCGAGGATCTGCGTCGGGTGCCACTCGTCGGTGAGCCCGTTGTAGACGGGGACCCCGGCGTGCTCGGCCAGCTCCTTCGCCGTCTCCTGCGAGAACCCGCGGTACTCGATCGCGTCGTACATCCGTCCGAGGACCCGTGCCGTGTCCTTCGCCGTCTCCTTGTGGCCCATGTGCGAGCCCCCGGGCCCGATGAAGGTCACATGCGCGCCTTGGTCGTATGCGGCGACCTCGAAAGCGCAGCGGGTCCTCGTCGAGTCCTTCTCGAATATGAGCGCGATCTCCCTGCCGATGAGCTTCTGCTCCTCGCGGCCCTCGCGCTTCGCGGCCTTGAGCTCGGCGGAGAGGTCGATCAGCGAGATGATCTCCTCCGGGGTGAAGTCCTTCAGGTCGAGGAAGTGCCTGCCGTGCAGGCCGGTGACGGTGCTCATGCGGGCTCCCTTCTAGTCCTAGGCATCGCGTGAGATGGGGCATGTCATGCAATGGCCGCCGCCGCGTCCGCGGCCGAGCTCCTGGCCCGCGATCGCGAGAACCTCGACGCCGGCCTTGGCCAGCGCGGCGTTGGTGGACTCGTTGCGCTCGTACGCGACGACGACGCCCGGGGCGAGCGCGACGACGTTGTTCCCGTCGTCCCACTGCGTCCGCTCGGCCTCGAACTCGTCGCCGGCCGTTGGGACGAGCTTCAGCTGTCCGATCCCGAGCGCGTCGCGAACCTCGTCTAGGAACGGCCGCTCGGAGAGCTCCGCTGTGACGCCGTCGTCGCCGCCGGGGGTGAAGAGGACCGGCAGGATCTGCTCGACGACGGGCTCGTAGAGCGTCGCCACATCGCGGTCGCAGAGCGTGAACACGGTGTCGAGGTGCATGGCGGCGCGCTCCTTCGGCATCAGCGCGCCGATCACGAGACGGGCCGCTCCGGCCTCGAACAGGTTCTTCGCGAGGATGCTCACGGCGCGGGCATTCGAGCGCTCGCCGAGGCCGACGAGGACGACGCCGTCGCCGATCGGCATGATGTCCCCGCCTTCGATGAAGGCGCTTCCCCAGTCATGGTCGGCGCCGCCGAACCAGATCGGGAAGCCGGCGTCGCGGAAGCGCGGGTGGAAGCGGAGGATCGCCTCGACGTTCAGCGTCTCCTTCTGCCGGGCGGGCCAGAACATCGAGTTGATGGACACGCCGCCGTAGATCCAGGCGCTCGTGTCGCGCGTGAAGAGCTGGTTCGGGAGCGGCGCGAGCACGAAGTCGACGGGACGCAGGGCGCGTCCGACGATCGAGACGATGTCTGCGGGAAGGCCCTCGACGGTGACGCCGCCCGTGAGCCTCGTCGCCAGCTCGTCCGCCGGCATCTCGGTGAGCCACGCGGTGATCTCGCGCGCGAACATCACCGTGACCTCCTCGGGGCGGACGCGCCTCGTCAGGAGCCACTCACGCCCGTCGGGCTGCTCGAGCGTCTCCCGTAGGAGCTCGTGCAGCAAGATCACCTCGACGTCCCGCTCGCGCATCAGATCGACGAAGGCGTCGAACTCCTGCCGCGCCCGCCGCACCCAGATGACGTCGTCGAACAGAAGGTCGTGGCAGTTCGTCGGCGTGAGGCGCTCGTGCGCCAGGTCGGGCCGATGCACCACGACGGTGCGGAGCGTCCCGACCTCCGAGTTTGCGCCGAGCTCCGTGGTCGTGTCGACGGTGGTCATTCGGTCCTTCCTTCCGGGGTCACGTGGCAACGGCGGCGATGCCGATGAAGGCGCAGCAGACGACGAAGACGGCGAGAAGGAACGGCCAGACGAACCGCAGGTAGCGGTCGTAGCCGACCTTCGAAAGGGCGAGCCCACCCATGATCACGGCCGAGGTCGGGGTGACGAGGTTCACGAGGCCGGACGCGGACTGGTAGGCGGTGACGACGAGCTCGCGCGCGACGTTCGCGAAGTCGGCGAGCGGCGCGAGGATCGGCGTTACGAGCGCCGCGTGGCCCGACGACGACGGGACGAGGAACGCGATCGGGATGTTCACGATGAACGCGAGCACCGCGAAGGCGCCCTGCGACGTTCCCGTGACCGCGTTCTCCATCCAGTGGAGGATCGTGTCGGTCATGTAGGCGTCCTTCATGACGACCGTGATCCCGCGGGCCACGACGACGATCAGCGCAGCGCCGAGGAAGTCGGCCGCCCCGGCGACGATCGTCGAAACGGTCCGCTCCTCGCCCATACGCGCGATCACGCCGATGACGACGGCCATGACGAGGAAGAGCGCTGCGGCCTCCGGGAAGTAGAAGCTCGCGAAGGTCGGCAGCGGGAAGTCCTTCGAGAAGCCTTCCTGCCAGAGGTCGTTCCAGGGGATGAAGCCGTAGATCATGAGGAGGAACGTCCCCGTGAAGAGCACGAGGACGAGCGTCTGCCCGCCCGTGAGCGCCGGGACCGCCTCCAGGCCCTCCGACTCCTCCGCGTCGGCGGCGGAGATCCCGACCACGGATTTCGCCGGGTTGGCGCGGATGCGACGCGCGTACCAGATGACGTAGCCGATCGCGAGGGCGAGGAGCGTGAACCAGAGGCCGATCCGAAGCCCGATGCCGTCGCCGATCGAGACGCCGGCGGCGTCGGAGGCGACGCCCGTGGCGAACGGGTTCACGGTCGAGCCGATCACGCCCGTTCCGGCGCCGAGGAAGATGATCGCCGCCGCGACCATGCGGTCGTAGCCGAGCGCCAACGTCAGCGGGACGAGGAGGACGAAGAAGCCGAGCGTCTCCTCCCACATGCCGTACGTCGTCCCCCCGAACGCGAAGACGCCCATCAGGATCGCCACGAGGATCGTGCCGCTGTGTCGGAAGCGGAGCGCGAGCCGCCCGATCCCGGTCTGGATCGCGCCGGTCTTCATCGTGATGGTGATGAAGGCCCCGACCGCCAGGACGAAGAAGAAGATTCCGGCCGAGCCGTAGAGGAAGCCGAGCTCGTCCGAGCTCACGAACCCCTGGTCGTTCTCGATGCCGTAGAGCCCGTTCGGCGGCGCCACCCAGAGCTGGTGGAACCGGGCGGTGAACGCCGACTCGACGCACGGCGTCGTCGGCTGGGCCGCGGAGCAGGACGTGAGCCCGTGGTACGTGCCCGGCTTCGGCGAGCCCGTCTCGGGGTCGACGGCGTAGCGGCCGGCCGGGACGAAGAAGGACGCGATCCAGACCAGCAAGAGGACGATCGCGAGGACCGTGAACGCGGTCGGGAACCGGAAGCGCGACTTCGGCTCGGACGGCGGCGGGGGCGGTGCGGGGGACGTCGCGGGCGTGGGAGCCTGCGGCGGATCTACCTTCTGCGTGGCCATTCGACGACGGTCGCCTCCATGCCAGGGCCGGTCGGCGCGCGCCGAGCCGGAGACGAGAACGTAGGAAGGCCGCGGCGGCGCATCGCCACCCGGAGTCGGGTTCACCCGGGTGAGCCGCTCCTGCAGGCGATGAATGCCCCGCGCGCGAGGGCCACCCTTCGCTCGATGCCCAAGCCCTACGCCGCGCGAGCCGGACGCAAGGCGGTCCGGTACGGGATCGTGATCCGTGGGTCGATCGGCCGTCCGCTGGTCGGGCAGCTCGCGAGCATGCGCGTCCTGGAGGGACCCGAGGAGACGACCCTGGTCGGCGACATCGTCGACCAGGCCCAGCTCCACGGCGTCCTCAGCTCGCTCAGCAAGCTCGGCGTCGAGATCGTGAGCGTCAACCCGCTCGAACGGCAGAACGTCGATGCCTGAGCGGATCCGCGGCGCCTTCGCGCTCACGCCCGACTACTGCGCCGAGGGACGATGACCTCCCTCGATCCGCGGGCGCGCTCCGCGCCGCGGTGGCGAGACGGAGAGGGGCGCGCCGAGGCGCGGCGCTGGGCCAGCGTGAGCCTCGTCGTCGCGTGCGTCATCCTCGCGATCGCCGCCACGCTCTTCGGCCTCTGGCTCGTCCGCGAGACAATCGTCTGGCTCGTCGCAGCGGGCTTCCTGGCGTTCTCGATCGAGCCGCTCGTGCAGATGTTCCAGCGGCGGGGGGTCGGCCGCGGCGCTTCGACCACGCTCGCGTTCGTCGTGATCGCCGCGGGGGTCCTGGTCTTCGCCATCGCGATCCTTCCGGCCGTCGCGAACGGCGCCGAAGAGCTCGCCGACAAGATCCCGGCCTACGTCGACCAGCTGCAGGCGACGTCGGCCTCCGACACCCTCAACGCGGACTCCGCGATCTCCACCGCGGGCGACGTCGCCCAGGATTCCGGGCAGTTCTTCGCGAACGCGGGCGCGCTCCTCGACGCCGTCGGCGGGATCGCCGCGGGGGCGTTCGCCGCGTTCATGATCTTCACCTTCACGCTCTACTTCCTCGTCTACGGGCGCGACCTCGGGAACCGCATCGAGGCGAGAATGCACCCGACGTCGCGGGGCCCGTTCCGCCGCGCGGTCGGCGAGATCTACGACGTCAATCAGGGCTACTGGTACGGCAAGTTCCTGATTGGCGTCATCGCGGGAGTCACGACCTACGTCACGATGTGGCTGCTCGACCTCCCCTTCGCGGCGCCGCTCTCCCTCTTCGTCGGCCTCACCGACCTCATCCCGAACATCGGGGCGACCCTCGGCACGATCCCGGTCGTCGTGGTCGGCCTGCTCGAGGAGCCCTGGAAGGGAGCGGTGGCCGGCGCGGTGCTGATTCTCTACCAGCAGGTTGAGAACAACCTAATCACGCCGAAGATCTTCAAGAAGACCGTCGAGATCCATCCGTTCCTCTCCGTCGTCACGGTGATCGTCTTCACGGCGCTCTTCGGGATCGTCGGCGCGCTCGTCGCGGTTCCGGTCACGCGGGCGATCCAGATCGCGGTCGACGCCGTTCGCGAAGCCCGCGCTTCCCGGGCCTCGAGCCCGTCGGAGCTCGGGCAGCCGTGACGGACATCGCCGTCGAGCCTCGATCGGGCCTGCTGCCGTTCGGCCACCGGTCGCGGCCCAGGCGGCTCGGCATCGTCGCCGCCTGGCTCGCGGCGATCGCCGCCGCGATCGCCCTCCTCGGGCTCCTCGGCGTGGACGTCATCGGCTGGCTTCAGAAGCTCTGGGACACGCTGACGGAGATCTCCGCGGCCTACCTGGCCGCGGGCCTCGCGCTCCAGACCGTCCAGACGACGCTGACGGCGCTCGGGTGGTACGTCATCCTCCGAGCCGCCTATCCGGTCGCGCCGACGCGCTACCGGCAGATCCTCGCGGCGTACGCGGCCGGGATCGCCCTCAATGGGTTCCTGCCCGCAAACATCGGCACGGTCGTCATGCTCGTGATGTTCGTGGCGATCGTCTCGGGCTCGACGTTCGCCGGCGTCCTCGGCGGCATGGTCGTCCAGAAGATCTTCTTCACCGTCGCCGGGACGGCCGTCTACCTCTACTTGTTCCTCTCCGTCCCGGGCTCGTTCGACCTCCAGCTCGGCGGCGCGCACGACCACCCGTTGTTCACGGTCGTGATCCTCGTGGGCGGCGCGGCGCTCGTCGCCGTGCTCATCCGGGCCTCCTGGCGCAAGCTCCAGGGGTTCTGGAAGAACGCGAAGACCGGCGGAGCGATCCTCGGCACGCCGAAGCGCTATGCGATCCAGGTCCTGCTGCCGTCCCTCGTCGCCTGGCTCGCGAAGCTCGGCGTAATCGCCGTCTTCCTGGCCGCGTACAAGATCCCGGTGACGTTTCACACGGTCATGTCCGTCACCGGCGGCAACTCACTCGCGAACACCGTTTCGGCGACACCCGGCGGGGTGGGGGTCAACCAGGCCGTCAACGCCGCGGCGTTGAACGATGTGGTCGACACCGCGACGGCCACCGCCTATTCGATCGGACAGCAGCTCGCCGTCACCGCCTGGAACATCGTGTTCGCCGTCGCCGTCGTCGTCTGGGGCTTCGGCTGGAGCGGAGGCAAGGAGCTCGTGCAGCAGTCCTACGTCGAGGCGAAGGCGAAGGCGGCGGAGCAGAAAGCCGAGCGGGCGGCAGCGAAGGAACGGAAAAAGGCGGAGCGGGCCCGGGAGACGGCGAAGTGACGGCGCCGACGATCTGGACGCCGTCGAGGCCCCGCCTCCACCTTTCCTACCTGCTGATCTCGTGGCTCGTCGCCGCGGTGGCGCTCGTGATCGCAGCCTGGCTCGTTCCAGGGGTCGAGGCGGAGTCGTTCGGCGGCGCGCTCGGCGTCGCGGTAATCGTCTCGATTCTGAACGCGATCCTTCCGCCGCTCCTCGCGGCGCTGCGGCTTCCGCTCACGCTCGTCCTCGGGTTCCTCCTGATCCTCGCCGCTGATGCGGTCATGCTCTGGGCGGCATCCGAGCTCGTCGAGAACACGTTCGTCGTGGACTCCTTCGGCTGGGCGCTTCTGACGGCGCTCGTCGCCTCCGCCGTCAGCCTCGTGCTCCAGATCGTGTTCGGCGCGAACGACGACGACGCGTACACCTTGCGGGTGATCGAGCGGATCGCCCGTCGATCAGGGGAGCGGGTCGAGACGAACGAGCCGGGCATCGTCTTCCTCGAGATCGACGGACTGGCGCTCCCGGTGCTCCAGAACGCGATGCGGTCGGGAAGCGCGCCGAACATGGCCCGCTGGCTGTCCGAGGGCACCCATCGCCTGCACGAGTGGGAGACCGACCTCTCGTCGCAGACCGGGGCGAGCCAGGCCGGGATCTTGCTCGGCTCGAACGAGGACATCCCTGCGTTCCGCTGGGTCGAGAAGGAGACGGCCACGCTGATGACGTGCTCGGTTCCCGCCGACTGCGCGGAGATCGAGCGGCGCGTCGGCGGCGGCAGGCCGGGACTCCTCGCCGACGGCGGGGCGAGCCGCGGCAACCTCCTCTCCGGCAGCGCCGAGCACGTGATCCTCACGGTCAGCCGGATCGAGGCGGAAAAGCAGGCGAACCCGGGCTACCGAGCCTTCTTCGCGAACGGGTTCAACGTCACGCGGGCGCTCGTGCTCGTGGCCTGGGAGATCGTGCTCGAGGTCGTCGCCTCCGCGCGCGAGCGCAGCAGGGACGTCAGGCCGCGCGGTCACCGTGGCGGCGCCTACCCCGTCATCCGTGCCGGCCTCTGCGTCGCCGTGCGCGACCTCATCGTCTACGGCGTCCTCACGGACATGATGAAGGGGCGCCCCGCCATCTACGCGACCTTCTCGAGCTACGACGAGGTTGCGCACCACTCGGGGCTCGAGCGAGCTGACACGCTCGAAGCCCTTCGGAAGCTGGATCAGCAGATCGGCCGGATCGACCGGGCCCGGCCGTACGCTCCGAGG
>Ga0126313_10001395_pt1 | contig 12745 bp, 18 predicted proteins | sample Plot105A_FD_89954 | JGI IMG/M metagenome (GOLD analysis project Ga0126313, IMG submission 89954) | Serpentine soil microbial communities from UC McLaughlin Reserve, CA, USA - Plot105A | ecosystem: Environmental > Terrestrial > Soil > Grasslands | place: USA: UC McLaughlin Reserve, Lake County...
GCGCCACCCGCGCGGCGATGGCGGACGTGGCGGTCGACAACCTGGTGGCGGCGCTGGCCGGAGAGCGGATGCCGTACTGCGCCAACCCGGAGGTCTACGAGCGGGCGTCCTGATCACTCCGCCTACTCACCGATCACCTTGATGACCAGCCGCTTCGCGCGCTGCCCGTCGAACTCCGTGTAGAAGACGGCCTGCCAGGGGCCGAGGTCGAGCCCGCCGTCGGTGACCGGCAGGATCACCTGGTGATGGACGAGCAAGTTCTTCAGGTGGGCGTCGCCATTGTCTTCGCCGCCGCGGTGGTGACGGTAATCGCCGGGGTCCGGCAACAGCCGGCGGGCCACGTCGTTGGACGGCGGCTGCCAGCTTGGCGGCGCGAGCTTGTCGAGCCACTCGAGCGCGTCCTCCTGGATGCCCGGCTCGTCGTCGTTCACCCACACGCCCGCGGTGATGTGCATCGCCGATACCAGCGCGAAGCCCTCCGCGACCCCGGCCTCGTCCACCGCCGTCTGGACGTCCTCGGTGATGCGCACGAACTCGCGTCGACGTTCGGTGTTGAACGTCTTGTAGACGGTATGGCTGCGCATTTGGCCCTCCTGAAACATGGCTCGTTAGAGCCAAAAACTAGCGATTTGCAGGGTTTTTCTATATACCTTATATAGCACATCTGTACCCGTATTGGGGGCAGATCGGGGCAGATGGAAGCTGCGAACTATCGCGCATCTATCGCGCGGAGCCGTCCGAGACGACCGCTCCTGCGGGCTGCGCGACAGTGCCGTCGGCTCCGGAATCTAGGGCGGAACAATGCAAATGACGACAGCCCTTGACGGTTGTCGGCCGCCGCCGCTGCACGGTCCACACCAACGCGCGTGGGGACGACTGCTAGGTCGGTGGGTGGATCGGGCTGAGCCATCGGTCCACCCCCACGCGCGTGGGGACGACGTCCCGCCCGCAGCCATGCCGAGGCTCGTGAACGGTCCACCCCCACGCGCGTGGGGACGACACTTCCCTCATCCGGATGATCGCGGGGTTCGGATCAGCTGCACCCCGTCGAAGTCTTCAACCAGGCGGGACGGGTCTCCGTGACTGCGAATAAGGAAGCCCTGCTCCGTGGAGGCGGCGTGCACCAGCACGCAGCCGGCTCGCCTGCCTGGCTGCGAACCGTCGCATGCCTGCGTCATCGGGGTTAGGGCCGTGCGAAGCACTGTCCCCCCCTTTCCTTGGCCTGCGAGGTCCTCGCTCGGGGGGCTGAGCGACTTCGTCGCTCACCTCTTGTGTACGTCGCCCGATGCATGTGGTTGGCGATGCGTGGCTTGCGAGCTCTTCCCTTCGCTGCGGTGGCACTCGTAGTGGGAGCGCTGCTCATCGGGTGTGGCGGTGACGATGACGAGAATGGCAGCGGCGCGAAGCAGGAGAACGGGGATATCGCGCGCCCCGCACAGCGGCTCGAGACGTACCTCAAGAGCAACACCAAGGACCTCTCCGGATCGCAGGCGGAACGCGGCCAGGTGGTCAGCAGCGTCCAGCCGACGGACGGCAAGCTAAAGGTCTTCACCGGCCTCAATGCCGACGCCGCGGTGGATGATGACCCGGCGCGGGAGGTCTGTCGCGTGGTCAGGAGGTCCGGTGTGCCCGAGGCCGAGGGCGCGGTCGTCGTGGATGCGGGCGACGCGCTGATGGAGCGCTGCTAGAGCAGCTCGCGGGCAGCGCCAACCCTCGCCGCCGAGTCGGAGGGGCGTTTGGCGGGCAACATCTTAGATACACGCGCGTAGGCGGGAGTCAGGCCGAGAAGACCATCGCGCATACCATCGCGCACCGGCTCAAACCCGCATGGCTAGAGCGGGTTCTGTGAAGTCTTGTGAGCGGATTCTGTGAAGTCTTGTAGACGGTATGGCTCTTCACGGTCCAGCCCGCCGGCGGGGCTACCAGCGGCTGTCGCTGTCTCGTCTGAAGCCGCGCTTCCTCGTCGGGTACTGGCGCTTGTTTACCGCAATCGCGAAACCCAGGAACGTCAGGAAGAAGGCCCCGAAGACGACGTAGTCGGACCAGTCGTCGGCGATCGCGATCGCGGCGAAGACGATGACGCCCAGGAACAGGGCCGCGGCGATCAGTTGCACGGGTAAGGGCTGGCTCATTAGTCTCCTCTGGCCGGAGGTGGAGCGAGCATAGGTCAGGCTGCCACCCGCGGCAAGGAGGGCAGATGCTGAGCACGATCGCCGTGGGAACCGACGGCTCCGAGACCGCCGCCAAGGCGGTCGACTTCGCGATCGAGATGGCCGACCGGTACGGGTCGCGGCTTGTGATCGCCAGCTCTTACACCCCTGTCCCGGAGGACAGGCTCGCGAAGGAGCAGGCGGACGCCCCCCAGGAGATCCAGTGGTCGATCAACCCGATGCAGGACGTGGAGGCGACGCTGCGGGAGGTCGAGGAAAAGGCGGGGGGGCGCGGGCTGACGACCGTCTCCGAGGCCCGCCAGGGCGATCCCGCCGACGTCCTGTGCGACATCGCCGAGGAGCATGACGCCGACGTGCTCGTGGTCGGCAGCAAGGGCATGCACCGGAGGTTCCTCGGGAGCGTGCCGAACACGGTGTCTCACAAGGCGCCGTGCTCGGTGATGATCGTGAAGACGGCCTGACCGGCGTCGGCACGCCGCGGTCGAGGACGGCTCAACGAGGCCGCCTCCTGGAGCCTGTCCTGTACGGTGGCTGTTCGCCCCTGGAAAGCGGGATGGAGCCCGTCCCGTAGGCGGCGTGCGACCTCCTTCGGCGATCATGCCCGCATGGAACTCGAACTGAACGGCAAGGCATGCATCGTGACGGGGGCGAGTCGCGGGATCGGCGCCGTCACGGCCCGAATGCTGGTCGAGGAGGGGGCCAACGTCCTCACCGTGTCGCGGGGTGGCGCCGACCTGGAGCTCGACCTGACCGCGCCGGACGCAGCCGACCGGGTCGTCGGCGAGTGCAAGCGGCGCCACGGCGGGGTGGACGTGCTGGTGAACAACGCCGGCACGAGCCACGTCAAGGCGCTCGACGAGCTCACGGACGAGGACTGGCGGAGCCAGTGGGAGCTTCACGTGATGGCGCCGATGCACCTCATGCGGTCGGCTGCGCCGCTGATGGCTCGGCGCGGCGGCGGACGGATCGTGAACGTCTCCTCCTCGTCCGGGAAACGGCCCTCCCTGACCTACCCCGCCTACTCGGTCACCAAGGCGGCGGAACTGTCTCTATCGCGCGTCTTCGCCGACGCCTGGGCGAGGGAAGGGATCCTCGTGAACGCGATCACGCCCGGCCCGGTGAGGACCCCTCTCTGGATGGCCGAGGGCGGGCTCGCAGACCAGGCGGCCTCCGCCAAGGGCATCTCGCGGGAGGAGGCGCTCGCGGCCGCGCGCGAGAAGATTCCGCTCGGCCGGTTCGGTAGCGAGGAGGAGATCGCCGCCGTGATCGTCTTCCTCTGCTCCCGGCGGGCGTCGAACGTGACGGGCGCCGCCTGGTCGGTGGACGGAGGCTCGGTGCCGGTGTTCATCTAGCCCGCTCCGTACGTCCTGGCGATAGCGTGCCCGCGTGCCACGGGTGGTGATGGGCCTGCTGTTCTTCCCCCGCGGCGGCTCCGCACAGGTCGCGCGGTACCTGGCGCGCTCGCTGCCCGACGCCGGCTGGGACGTCACGATCGCCTGCGGATCGCTGGGCTCGCCGGGCGAGGAGTCCCACGCGGCGAGCTTCTACGAGGGCCTCGACGTCCACCCCATCGACTACACGGCTGCTGCGGAGGCGCCGGACCCGCTGGCGGCCGAGCCGCCCTTCCAGCCTTCCTACGAGGACAGGGCGGGGGCGCCGGACCGGGTCTTCGCCAGCGTGGACGACTCCGCCCTGGCGCGCCTCGTCACGAACTGGGAGCGGCAGCTGGACCGCGCCAGGGCGGGCCAGGCCGACGTGCTTCACCTGCATCACCTGACCCCGATCAACGCCGCCGCCGAGCGAGCCTTCCCCCAGGCTCCCCGCGTAGGTCACCTCCACGGCACGGAGCTCCTGATGTTGCAGGAGATCGAGGCGGGTCCGCCGGCCCGCTGGGAGCACGCCGCCGCTTGGGGCGAGCGCATGCGGGGCTGGGCGCGGCGCTGTGAGCGTCTGTTTGTGCTCTCGCCGGACGCGGTGCGCCGGGTGCCCGGCCTCCTGGACGTCGACTCCGAACGCGCCGTGTGGGCGCCCAACGGGTTCGACCCCTCGGGGTTCGACCGCCGGCCGCTGCGTGGGGAGAGGCGGCTAGCCCACTGGCGCCGCTGGCTCGTCGAGGAGCCGCGCGGCTGGGACGAGTCGGGCGAGCCCGGCAGCGTGGCGTACCGCGAGCAGGACCTGGAGCCGTTCGGGGAGGGAGGCCCGGTGCTCCTGTACGTCGGTCGCTTCACCGAGGTCAAGCGGATCCCGTTGCTCATTCGCGCGCACGCGCGCGCTCGAGAGCGCTTCGGCCACAGCGTGCCGCTTGTGCTGCTGGGCGGCTTCCCGGGTGAGTGGGAGGGCCCGCACCCGCTGGAGGTGGTGCGGAAGACCGGCGACCGGGACGTTTTCCTCGCCGGCTGGCGGGCTCACGACGACCTGCCGGCCGGCCTCAACGCCGCCGACGTACTCGTCCTGCCATCAGTGCGTGAGCAGTTCGGACAGGTGTTGGTCGAGGCGATGGCGTGCGGCGTGCCCCCGATCGCCGTGGACGCCCAGGGACCCGCCGAGATCATCAGGGACGGGGAGACCGGCTGGCTCGTGCCGCCCGACAACGAGGACGCAATGGCCGAGGCCCTCGTGGCGGCTGCCGGCGAGCACGCCGAGCGGGTTCGCCGCGGCGAGGCCGCCTACGCCGAGGCGCGGGATCGCTACTCCTGGCCTGCGCTGGCCCGCGGCGTGGCGCACATCTATGACGACGTGGTGGCCGGTCGCCCGGCGGCGACCGGGGCGCACACGCTGCTCGAGGCCGAGTAGGCGTCGGAGCGACCGCCGTACTGCCTATCCTCCGCCGCCGTGAGCTCGATCCCGTACCGCATACGCCGCTCCAACCGTGCCCGCCACGCCCGAATCCTGGTGGGCGGCGAGGGGGTGGAGGTGGTGGTGCCGCGCCGCTTCCCGATGCGCGAAGTGGCGCCCTTCGTGGAGGAAAAGCGATCCTGGATCGAGCGCACCCTCCGCCGGATGCGAGAGTCCGAGACCGAGTTGCCGCCAGCCCGCCTCGAGGAAGGCGGCGAACTGCCCTACCTGGGTGAGCGGCTGGCGCTCGGGGTGCGGGTGGAGCGCGGGCGTCGCAGGTCGCACGTGGCCCGGCGCGGCAGCGAGGTTGTCGTCTCCGTGGGGGGTCCGGGCCGTGCTGTCCTGCGGGACGCGCTCGAGCGCTGGTACCGGCGCCAGGCCCGGGTGGAGGTCAAGGGCCGCCTCGATGCCGCCGTCGCGGCGACGGGCGTCCGCTACGAGTCGCTGCAGATCCGCGGCCAGCGCACCCGTTGGGGAAGCTGCTCCTCGTCCGGCGCCATTAGCTTCAACTGGCGGCTGCTGCTCGCCCCCGCGGAGATCCTCGACTACGTCGTCGAGCACGAGGTCGCCCACCTGGAGGTCCACGACCACTCGGAGAACTTCTGGTCACTGCTCGCCTCGCGCTGTCCGGACTGGCGCGACCACGAGCGCTGGCTGCGGCGGCACGGTCATGCACTGCGGCTGTAGCGGGCGTTACGCCCGACACCGGACATATGCGCCCCCGTGGGAGTCGGCACCTACTCCCAGCGGAAGCCGCGGACCGCGAGCAGCACGCCCAGCGCGGTCCAGGCGACCACCACGCCGGCCGCACCCGCCATGTCGACCGAGCCCCCCACGATCGCCCCGGAGAGGCCGTCGATCACGTGCTTGAGCGGCAGCGCCCGGGCCACGCCGTCGAGGAACGCCGGCAGGTCGTCGCTCGAGTAGAAGACGCCGGAGATGAAGATCACCGGCAGGAAGACGGCGTTGACGTAGGCGGGCGCCGCGTCGGAGCTCGGGATCGCGTGCGAGAACGCGATCCCAAGCGATCCGAAGCAGGTCACCCCCAGGGCGGTGAAGCCTGCCAGCGCGGCCCAGTTGTGGGGCCAGTCGACTCCGTAGGCGAGGTGCCCGATCACGACCACGAGCGCGATCTGTACGAAGGCGTTGGCCACCGCCGAGCCGAGCAGCCCCGCCAGATATGAGGCTGCCGGCATCGGAGTGCCCTGAACCCGCTTGAGGATCCCCAGCTCCCGCAGCGCGGTGAGGTTGAAGGCCAGGGCATTGAAGGTGGTGGCCATGACGCTCATGCCGGCGATGCCGGGAACGAGCACGTCGAGCTCCTTCGCGTCGCTCGAGAAGACGGAAGCGACCAGCACCAGCAACAGCAGCGGCAGGACGAAATTGAAGAACGCGGCCGTTGGACTTCGCCAGAACAGCCGCCGCTCGAGGCGAAACTGCGCCCAGGCCATGGCGGCGGGGCTCACGCCCGCTCATCCTCGGTGGTGAGCTGCAGGTAGACGTCCTCGAGCGTCGGCCGGCTCACCTGGAGCCCTTCGAGCCGCAGGCCCCGCGCCAATGCCTCCCCGGTCAGGCGGTGCAGGAGCTCGGTGGGGTCCTCCGTCTCGTGCTCGACCCGCTTGCCGTTGGCGGTGTAGGAGACCCGATAGCGCGGGCGCTCGGCGCCGAGCTCACCCGGCGGGCCCTCGGCGACGATCGCTCCATCCTTGATGATCGCCACCCGGTCTGAGAGCGACTGCGCCTCGTCGAGATAGTGGGTCGTGAGGAGGACCGTCTTGCCGAGCTCCTTGAGCCGGCGGATCACGGCCCAGGCCGTGCGTCGCGCGGCGGGGTCAAAGCCGGTTGTGGGCTCGTCCAGGAAGATCAGCTCCGGGTCGCCGACCAGGGCCAGCGCCAGGTCGAGCCGGCGTCGCTGCCCGCCGGACAGCTCTTTGGTCCGCGCGCCCGCCTTGCCCTCGAGCCCGACCAGCTCGATCGTCTCCCGGGGGTCGCGCGGCGAGGGGTAGGCCTTGCCGAAGTGCTCTACGGCCTCGCGGACGGTGATCATCGGATGGAAGCCGCAGCTCTGGAGCACGATCCCGATCCGCTCCTGCCACCGGCGCTCACGGCGCTCCGGGTCGTGGCCGAGCACCCGCACGTCGCCTCGCGAGCGGTGGCGGTAGCCCTCGAGGATCTCGACGGTGGTGGTCTTGCCGGCTCCGTTCGGCCCGAGCAGGCCGAAGACCTCGCCTCGCTCGACGGTGAACGACACACCGCGGACGGCGTCCAGCGGCCCGTAGCTCTTGTGGAGGTCGGAGACCTCGATCGCCAGCGCAGCCACGTGCCTGAGCCTAGACCCCGGCCCCGGCTCCGCCCCGCCCCTCGCCGCCGGCAAAGCGGCCGGCCCCCTTCCACGCGGTCTCGAGCGTGGCGGGGCCGCTCTCCGCCTCGAGCTGGAGCCCGGCCTCCAAACGCATCCCCAGTCCCTCGATGGCGGCGCGGCGATCGGCGAGCATCGTGTCCTGCGGGAAGGCGGCAAGGCCCTCGGCGATCTCGAGCGCCCGCTCGAGATGGCGGCCACCGGGCACGACCTCTGTCACCAGGCCCATGGCGAGCGCCTCTGACGCCTCGACTATGCGCCCCGTGAGGATCATGTCGAGCGCCCGGCCCAGGCCGACGACCCGCGGTAGGCGCTGGGTGCCGCCGTCGATCAACGGTACCCCCCAGCGCCGCTCGGGGAACCCCAAGGCAGCGGTCTCGCTCGCAATCCGAAGGTCGCACCACAGGGCGAGCTCGAGCCCGCCGGCGAGGCACCAGCCGGAGATTGCGGCGATGGCGGGTTTGGTGGGAGTGACGCGCGTGAAGCCGAGCGGCCCTCGGGGGTCCCGGAGCCGCGGGCCGAGGCTCTCGATCATCTTCAGGTCCGCGCCTGCGCAGAAGGCGACGTCGCCCGCGCCCGTAAGCACCATCACTCGCGCGTCGTGGTCGGCCTCGAAGCGGTCGTAGGCCTGCTGGAGCAGCCCGGCCGTGGGACCGTCGACGGCGTTGCGCCGCTCCTGGCGGTCGATCCTTATGACGGTGGCGGCGCCGGTACGCTCGTACTCAACGGACATCGGCGGATGTTCTCAGCCCGTTCACACCGGCGCTGCCGGGCCCTGGCACGATGACGGTTGCAGATCCCTCCTTGCACGCGGCCCCGCGCTCCCCGCCGGGGCCGCGGGCATCTTGGCGGCCGATCCCTACCAGCCGACCCGCTTTCGCAGCTCGGCCGCCTTTCGCTGTTCCTTGCGCTTCTCGAGCGCGCCCTGGAGCGCTGAGGCGACGATCACCAACACGATGAAGAAGCCGATCACGCCAAGCGATACGAAGGTCACGATCTTGTCGTCTGTCTCCCCGGCCACCCCCTCGCCGTTATCGGACGCGAACGCGGGGGCCGTAAGGAACAGGGTGAACGCCATGGCTACGAGGCCGGTTCGCATGCGTTGGGGAACGATACTCTCGGGCCGTGCCCGACGACCACTTCGCTTGCATCGTCGAGATTCCGAAGGGGAGTCGGAACAAGTACGAATGGGACCACGAGCGCGACGCCCTCGTGCTCGACCGCTTCCTTTTCTCGTCGGTCGTCTACCCGACGGACTACGGCTTCATCCCGGACACTCTCGGCCAGGACGGCGACCCACTGGACGCGATGATCTGCGTCTCGGAGCCGACCTTCCCGGGCTGCATGATCGACGTGAAGGGGATCGCCCTGTTCCGCATGGAGGACGACAAGGGGATCGACGACAAGATCCTCTGCGTCCCGCTCAGCGACCCCGGCTGGAACGAGATGGAGAAGCTGGAGGATCTCCCGCGGCAGCTCCGCGACGAGATCGCCCACTTCTTCTCCATATACAAGGACCTGGAGCGGAAGAAGGTCACGGTCGACGGCTGGTACTCCCGCGAGGACGCGATCAAGGAGATCGAGGCGTCCCGCGAGCGCTTTCGCGAGAGCGGCTCCCACTAGGGTTCCGCGCTCGTGTCGCTGATCGAGGAGATCGTCCTCGGGATCACGCAGGGGCTGACCGAGTTCCTCCCGATCTCGAGCACCGCCCACCTGCGCATCGTCCCGGCCTTCCTCGGCTGGGACGACCCGGGCGCCGCCTTCACCGCGGTGGTGCAGCTCGGAACGATGGCAGCCGTGCTCATCTACTTCCGGCACGACCTCCTGCGGATCGCCGGGAGCTGGCTCGCCAGCCTGCGCGAACCGGAGCGGCGGAGCGAACTCGACGCACGGCTCGGCTGGTACCTGCTGGTGGGCACGATCCCCATCGCGGTCTTCGGCGTGATCTTCAAGGACGAGATCGAGACCGGCGCCCGCAACCTCTACCTCATCGGCAGCGCTCTCATCCTGCTTGGCCTGCTCCTCCTGGTAGCCGACCAGGTGGGCAGTCACGACCGGGCCCTCGAGCAGATCCGAACGAGGGATGGCGTGACCATCGGGCTTGCCCAGGCCCTGGCGCTGGTTCCGGGCGTTTCGCGCTCGGGCGCGACCATCACCGCGGGGCTGTTCGAGGGGTTCGACCGTCCCAGCGCAGCCCGCTTCTCTTTCCTGCTGTCGGTCCCGGCGGTCGTGCTGAGCGGACTGTTCGAGCTCAGGCACGTCGGCAACGCCGAGGGCACGCTGGCGGGGCTCGCCGTTGCGACCCTCTTGGCCTTCGTGGCAGGCTACGCGTCGATCGCGTTCCTGCTCCGGTACCTGGTCACGCACTCGACGGCTCTGTTCGTCGCCTACCGGGTGGTGCTGGGCACCGTCGTGCTCGTGCTCGTGGCGACGGGTGTGATCAACTAGCCTCCTCCGAGTGAAGACAGCGGCGAAGTTCGGGCTCGTGGCGGTCGTCGCGCTCGCCCTCGTCGTGCTTCCCGGTGGTGGCTCGGCGCTCGACATCGCCCTCACCCTGCTCACGATCGCGTTCTTCGCTGCGATCGGGCTGCTCGCCTATCGGCTCTACCGGGAGCATCGCTTCGAGCTCGACTCGCTCCAGCCGAACCAGCGGCTGGTGCTGTACGCGAGCATCGGACTGGCGTTCCTGACGTTTACGGCGACCAACCGGCTGTTCGATCAGGGTGGAACCGGCGTGCTCGTCTGGCTGGGGCTGCTCGGGCTCTGCTCGTACGGGGTCTTCTGGGTCTGGACTCGCTACCGCCGCTACGGCTGACCGCGCGTCCGCTTTTCACCGCCCGGTAGTGGTGTCGTTACCCTCGCGCGTTGTCGCGTGACGCCTCGCGCGCCAGCCTGCGGCGCATGCTCGGTGACCAGCGCGGCCAGGCCTCCGTAGAGCTCGTAGCGGCGGTGCCGGTCGCCTTGCTCGCCGGCCTGGCAGCCTGGCAGCTCGCGCTCCTCGGACATGCCGCCTGGCTTACAGCGCACGCCGCCAGGGCCGCGGCCCGTGCCGACGCGGTCGGCCGGAGTCCCGAGCCCGCGGCCCGGAGCGTGCTACCGCACTCCCTCGAGGGCGGCCTGCTCGTCAACCGCTCGGGACGGCACGTCCGGGTCCGGGTGCGGGTGCCGCTGCCGCTACGGGGGCGGTCAGGTGTACCGATCACGGCGCGGAGCTCCCTGGGAGGCAGGCCGTGACCTCGAACGAGCGCGGGCAGGCCCTGGTGGAGCTCCTCGGCGCCGTGCCCGCCCTGCTGGCGCTCGGACTCGTCGTGATGCAGGCGCTGGCGGTGGGTTACTCGAGCGTCCTGGCCGGGACCGCCGCGGAGGCGGGCGCCCTGGCGCTCGCCGGGGGCCGCGATGCGCGGGCGGGTGCTCGCGAGGCGCTGCCCGGCTGGTCGCGCGCACGGGCACGCGTCGACGTCCGCGATGGCCGCGTGCGCGTCGCCCTGAGGCCACCGGCTCTACTCAAAGTGGTGTCACAGCGTCTAGAGGTGACGGGCGAAGCCGCGGTGAAGGCGCCGTGAGTGTCGAGGCGGCCGGACGCGGACTTGTGGCGGCGGCGCTCGCCCGGGTCGAGGCCTTCCTGCTCGAGCCCGCGGACCCCGTGCGGAAGGACGAGTCGCCGCCGTCGCGCCTCCGCCGCCCGGTGGTTGCCGTTTTCGGGCTGGCTCGCCGCTGCGGAGCGACCACCGCCGCGCGGGCCCTCGCCGCGGAGCTGGCCGCCCGCGACGGTGGCGCAGCGGCCGTCTCGTCGCCCGTGTCGGCGGCGGGGATCCCGCTCGCGTCGCCGGCCGCGGCGCGGCTGGCCAGAGCGATGGCCGACGTGCCGCACGCCCGCACCCGGGCGGTCGGCCGACTCTGCCTGGTGGAGGGCCCGTCGCCGCTCGAGCTCGCGGACGCGGCGCGCCTCCAGGCTCCGCTCGTCCTCGACGCCGGGTCTGAGCAGGTAGGCGGCGCTGCGGCGGCGGTGGCGGACCACCTCGTGGTTGTCGGGGCGCCGGCGCTCGAGCCGGCGCTCGCCGCGGTGACATCAAGCTGTCTGGCCCGGGTTGGGCCGCCGCCGCTCGTGGTCCTCAACCGCGCCGACGGCGACGCCCGCTGGGAGGGGCGAGCGGCTCTCGAGCTGCCCGAGTCGCGAGTGGGGGCGCAGCTCGCCCTCGGCGGTCGCGAGCCGCGGGGAGTTCTCGGACGCGCCGTGTCGGAGCTGGCCGACCTCTGTGAGGAGGCGCGATGAGCCGCCGCGGGGAGCCCGGGCAAACTGACCTGGGCTCTTTCGGGGACGTATCGGGCTCGAAAGAGCCCACGCCGCAATGGGGCCTCGAGCAGCTCGGTCACGTTCGGGGCCAGGAACGCCACCCGGTCGCCCTCCGGATGCCGCTCTCCCGCAACGCCCCGCTAGCCGCCTCACGCGCTCTCGCAGATCGGCCTAGGTGAGCCGGCGCTCGCCGTCGACCACCGCCGTGCGCTCAGTGAAGGCGGTTGCGCTGCGCTCGAGCAACGCAAGCGGAGTAAACCGGGTGAGGTGCACGCCGGGCTTCATCGGGCGTTACGCTAGAGACAGCTGGCAAGTGTTGCGAGTGAGCTCGGGCTCCAGGCGCCTGATCGTCAGCGAAGCGGGCCCGGCCCCCCGGGTTACGCTGAACCGGCCCGACAAGCGCAAGCTCTCGCTCGAGCTCATGGACGAGCTGGTCCGCGTGCTGCAGTCTCTCGGTGCCCGCCACGACGTCCGAGCGATCGTGGTCGAGGGCGCAGGCGTCGCCTTCTCGGCCGACCACGACCTCAGCGAGATGGTCGGGGCGGGACCTGCGCTTCTACCAGCGTCTCTTCGATAGCTGTACGGAGCTGATGGAGACGATCCAGCGGCTGCCAGAGCCAGTGATCGCAAAGGTCCACCGGATTGCGACAGCCGTCGGCTCTCAGCTCGTGGCCGCGTGCGACCTCGCGGTAGCGGCCGACGACGCGCGCTCGCCACTCCGGGGGTGAAGATCGGGCTCTTTTGCTCGACACTATGGTGCCCCTGTCGCGGGCATCGGCCGGAAGCGCGCGCCTTGGAGATGCTGCTGACGGGCGAGCCCATCTCGGCTGCCACGGCTCTCGAATGGGGGCTGGTGAAGCGTGCGGTGCCGGCGGCGCGGCTCGATTCCGCTGTGGATGAGCTGGTGGCCGCGATATCCCGCTCGAGCCCGCTGATCGTCGGGATCGGGAAGGAGGCCTTTCTACGAGCAGGTCGAGCTGGACGAGCACCGCGCGTATGACCTCACCAAGTCCGTGATGGCGATGAACTCGATGGCAGCGGACGCGCAGGAGGGGATCTGCGCCTTCCTTGAGAAGCGGACGCCGA
>Ga0126313_10001396_pt1 | contig 12741 bp, 17 predicted proteins | sample Plot105A_FD_89954 | JGI IMG/M metagenome (GOLD analysis project Ga0126313, IMG submission 89954) | Serpentine soil microbial communities from UC McLaughlin Reserve, CA, USA - Plot105A | ecosystem: Environmental > Terrestrial > Soil > Grasslands | place: USA: UC McLaughlin Reserve, Lake County...
GTAGCTGACAAAGAAGTCCGCCGCCGCGCCCATTCAGCCCCCTCAGCCCAGCAGCGTCATTCTCACGTCAGGTCTACCACAACGGGCAAAGCGGTAGGCGACCAAGCCCACAAGACGGCTTCCCGCCCGCCGTAGGGCTAACGAACGTCGAGCTATGGCTACAGTGCTAGGCGGTGGCGGTGAGCAGTGCCTCGCCCTCCCGCAGGTAGCCTGTGGCACCGACCTGGCGGAAGAAGACCAGTGCCCGGCTGCCCGCTGGCCTCACCCCGACGGCCGGCTGCAGCTAGGCGCTTGGCCGCCTGCAGTCGGGCGAACGCCTCGTCGGGTAGCGAGCCGATCTGGGCGTACAGGTCAGTAGCCTGGTCGAACCGACCGTGGGCGATGGCGATCGCTGCCTGCAACCACGGTGTCGGTGTCGTGATGCCACCCACCAGTGCCAGGAACTCTGCTTCTCGGCCCAGGGCCTGGAGGACGATAGCAAGCTCCCCGGACCAGTCCGGATTAGACACCAGCGCCCCCCGCTCGACCAGCAGCGCCAGCAGCTCGCTCGCCCTCATACCGGCCTCCTGTATCTGTCCAGCCGCAAGCAGCACGTGGGCATGCAAGGCGAGGGCCGACTGCAGCACGTCGTTGCTGCTCAGCGTCTCAGCCAGCTCAACCTCTGTGGCGGCGTCGGCAAGAGCGCCGGCCAGGTCGCCACGAGCGAGACGGATCCGACCGCGCACTAGGCAGCAAAGGGGCGTCGCCGAGGGTAGGTGTGATTCGGCGAGGATCTGGTCGACGCCACTCACGGCGGCAGCCCAGCGACCCCGCAGATAGTCCTCCACGCCCTGTTCAGCCGCAAACCAGCTAAGCTCGTTGGCGAGCCCGAAGCGCTCGGCGGCCTGGCGACCCTCCGCTTGGGCGGCGAAGCCGCCGGCCAAATCGCCCACCGCGATGAGTGCGGTAGCCAGGAGGCCGTGGGCTTGTGCGCTGTGCGAGGAATTCGCCTTGACCGCGATGGTGACGGCGCGCTGGAGGTCGGCAAGGCCGCCCAGGTCGCCGTCGACGACCCTGGCGCCCCCGATGTACCCCAACGCCCGCGCCCGAGCCTCGTCCAGCCCAAGCGACTCGGCGGTGGTCAGCGCCTGTCGGCCGGCCCGGATGGCCTTCTGGAGCTGACCCTTGTGTAGAAGGAAGCCGCTGAGCGTGGCTTCTACGAAGGCTTTGGCGCGTGACGGCTCCACCTTCCGCACCAGCGCCGCAGCTCGCCGGAGATGCTCGCTAGCAAGATCACTGTGCCCCTGTGACCAGGCCAGATGCCCAAGTAACGCCTGCGCCTCGGCCGCTGTCTCTTGGTCGCCAGCAGCTAGCAGCTGACCGCGGGCCTCAGCCAGGACATCATCACCGGACTCGTCAGCGAAGTAGCGGGCCCGTCCCAGCCGAAACAGCAACCGCGGCCGCTCAAGATCGGTCGGCGGCCACAGCTCCAGCGCGGCCGCATACCAGCGGGCGGCGGCGGCGAAGGCGTTGAGATCCAGGGCCCGGTCGCCGGCCTCCCGCAACGCCAGCCGGACGGGCTCGGCCAGCATGGCGGTGTCCTGGCCGGCCGCCCGAGCGAACTCGAGCGCCGCCAGGTAGTGGTGGGCGAGCAGCTCAGCGCGATCCTCGGCCCGGTCTGGCGGCAGCGTTTGGATCCACTGGGCCGCCCGGCGGTGCTTGTCGGCCCGAGCCGCCCGCGGCAGCTGACCATAGGCCACATCCCGCACCAGCGCGTGCCGGAAAGCATACTGGCGCTCGCCGATCACCGTTGAGCGGCGCTCCCGGCGAACGAACTCCTTGCGTTCTAGGCCGTGCAGGCGCTCCTCAACCGTAAATGGGTCGCTGGCAGCCAGGGCGGCCAGCGCGCCCGACCAGGCGACTTTGCCGAGCACGGCCGCGTCGGCCAGCAGCGTCTTCTCCTCCGGCGCGAGCGCATCCAGGCGGGCGGCGATGATCCCCTGCACCGACTCAGGCAGGGGTAGCTCGTCGGCATCCTCAAGCCGCCAGCTGTATCCGACCCGGCGCAGGAAGCCCCGGTCGACCAGCATCCGCACGTACTCCTCGGCATACGAGGGGTTCCCACCCGCCCGGGCCAGCAGCGCCGCCTGCGTCTCGGCCGGCAACAGCGCCTGCTCGAGCAGCGCGGCGACCAGCCGGGCGGTATCGTCGTCGCTGAGTGGGGCGAGCGACAGGGTGGCCGCGTTGGTCTTGCCGCCACCCCAGCCGGGCCGGCGGACCAGCAGCTCGGGGCGGGCGGTGCACACCACCAGCAACGGTACGTCGATGACCCAGTCGACCAGATGGTCCAGGAAGTCGAGCAGGGCGTCGTCGGCCCAGTGCAGATCCTCAAAGACCAGCACCGCCGGTCCCTGCTCGGCCAGCGCCTCCAGGAACCGCCGCCAGGCCGTGAACGCCTCCGCCTGACGGTCACCACCCGACTCACCCGCGCTAATCAGGCCAACCAAGGGGCGTAGGTGCCCGGCGACCCAAGCCGCCTCGACGTCCTCGACCAGGCTGGTGACAACCCGCTCGAGCTTGGCGGCGGCCACCTCCGCCGGGTCGGTGTCAAGGATGCCCGCCTCGGCCTTGACCATCTCCCCCAGCGCCCACAATGCCACCCCCTCGCCGTAGGGCAGGCAGCGGCCCTGCCGCCAAATGGTCAGCTCCGGCTCAGCCTCGACTAGCTCCCCCAGTTCCCAGACCAGCCGGCTCTTGCCCATGCCGGGCACACCGATCAAGGTGACGAGCTGCACAGCCCGCTCGGCTCGGACCCTGGCCAGCGCGCCGGCCAGCGCCTCTAGCTCCCGTTCCCGACCGACCAGAGGAGCGGCAGGCGCCTGAGCCACGTCCACGCCTAGACTGGCCCGCGCCCCAAGCGCCAGCCACACAACCACCGCCTCAGCCTTGCCTTTAGCGAAGACCGGGTCGGCCGGCTGGTAGTCGATCTGGCGGTCGGTGGCCCGGAATGTCGTCTCATCCACCAAGATGCCGTCGACCGGGGCGGCGGCTTGGAGGCGGGCGGCGGTGTTGACCACATCCCCCGAGGCCATCCCCTCCCCTTCGACCGGGCGGGCGTCCAGGACCACCAGCGCCTCCCCGGTCGTCACCCCGACCCGCACGTGCAGGTCTAGGGAGGGGTCTTGCACATTGAGGTCGGCGATCGTGTCCCGGATCGAGAGGGCGGCTCGGACGGCTCGCTCGGGGTCGTCCTCATGGGCGACCGGGGCGCCGAACAGGGCCATCACGGCATCGCCAATGAACTTCTCCACCGTCCCGCCATAGCGCTCCAGGTCGGCCCGCAGGCGGGCGTAGTAGGGGGCCAGCACGGCGCGGACATCTTCCACGTCCAGCTGCTCCGACCGGGAGGTAAAGCCGACCAGGTCGCAGAACAGCACGCTGACCCGCTTGCGCTCCTCCGGCCTGGTCACAGAGGGAGCGGCGAGGGGGGCGGCGCAGGCTAGGCAGAATCGGGCCCGCTCGGGGTTGTCCTCACCACAACGACTACAGACCGGCATGCCGAAATCGTAAGAGCCGGCCTGCAGCCTGTCCACGCACGCCAGTGGCCATGATCACTTCCCGACCATAGGACTAGCCGTCGGGCTAACGAACGTCGAGCAATGGCCACAGTTCTCGGATCGATACGGGGAGTTCACCTGGGCATTGACCCGACCTGACCTGTGGGGTTTGAATGTGCTTGTGCAATTTGGGCCAGTGACGACGGTAGTTGCAATCGAACGGTCTAGGACGGACGGGGTGGTCCGCTCTGGCGGATCACCCAAGAGGGCTAGCCCATGGTGCTCCTTCTACTCCTCAACGCGTTCCTGGCCTGCGTCTTCGCAGAGTCGGGCTACTACAAGCTTCAGGACATGGCAGCGTTTCGCGCTGCACTGGCCGACTACCGGCTGCTTAGAGCTCACCCAATCGTACGACGCGTGGCGCACGCGGCGACGCCGGCAGTTGAACTCGTTCTGGCCGTAGCCCTAGTGATCCCCGCCACCGCGACCGTCGCCGCCTACGCAGCCGCACCGCTGCTCGTCGTGTTCCTGGTGTTGCTCGTCTCGGACGACCGTCCGGCGTTCAACAATTGCGGCTGCGCCAGCAAGGAGCCGGTGCCAGTCCCCCGCTACGCCTTCTCCTACCGAACGGCTCTGCTCCTGGGCGTCTCTCTGGTCGCGTCGGCGCTGGCTACAGTCCAGTCCAGCCGCTCGTGGACCTTCGCGGCCGTTGCCCTGGCCGTGGCCGTCACCTTCCCTCTCGCCCACGTCGTCCTGGAGTTGCCACTGATCATGCACATCCACGAGGTCGAGCGAAGGCACCTGCCCGAACGAGTAAAGCAGGCACGCCGCGCCTACGGGCTCGACAGCGACGCCGTGGGCGGGCGACAACGAGGGACCTGACGTGCTCGCGACTGTGGTCGTCCTGTTATATCTGGCAACCTTGGTCCTGGGCGTCTTCGTCCTGCTCCTTTATCGGCAGTTCGGTTTGCTGGCGCTCGGATCCGCCCAAGCGATCCGCCTTCCGGGGCCGCGTGTTGGCAGGGCCGTACGTCCCACGCCGGTATCACTAATCGACGTCGAGGGTCACCGCCGTTCGGTAAGGCTGGCCGCGGGCGGGCGGTATCTCTTCGTGCTGTTCGTGCTGCCTGGCTCTCCCTTCGACGACGACCTGGCTGATGCGGCCCGCGCATTCGCGGGGCGCCTTGGGGAGTCAGAGGAGCTCCTCGTCATTACGCGGGCGTCACTCAACCCTAACTTCGCCGTGCGGGCCGGCGATGGGGTCACCGTGCTGGTTGATCCGGATGCAGCGCTGTTTCGAGCCCTCGACCTACAGGTTGGTCCCTACATGTTGGCGGTCGATAGTGCGGGCGTCCTGCTCTGGCGCGACTTGGTGAACACCCTTGAGGACCTGGAGCGCGTACGGGAGCAGGCAAAGGCGCGGGAAGCAGAGCGCTTCCACGTCGGGAGGAAGTGATGACATGGCCGTCACACCGCGGAAACGCCGAGCGGTGACATCCACCGCAGCCGAGGATAAGGCCGCCCTGCCCGGTGCTGAGCGTTTGGCTACGGTAATAGAGCGTCGCTCATTTCTTCGGCGCATGGCGACCACCCTCTTCTATGGTGCGGTGGCCTCAGCGTCTGGGACATTGTCCCTTTCGACCTTTCTTGCCGATCCAGCTCAAGCGGCGGGTCCTTGCTGCCCGACCTGCTGCGGCCCGAGCCCATGCTGTGAGTCGTCGTGTTGCGGCGCGTCCTGTTGTCGCCCCCGTGATCAGTGGGACACCGGAGGTCCCTGCAAGGACACCACCAGTGGTCAGTGTCGGGGCAAGTGGACCGGGGCATACAGCGACGCCTGCTGGTGCTGTTTTGTCGGCGGGGACAAGCCCTACCGCAAGTGCTGTGACTGCAAGATCGCAAGCGGCTGTGGTGGCATTAGCCACTGCATCTGCCACAAGAAGGTCAACCAAAGCTGTGATGCGTGATGACCCTTGAGCTGCTTGCCGTTGCCGTCGGCGTGTTCTCTGGGTTGTTCGACTCGGCGTCTCCGTGAACGATTAATGCAGCGTGGTCGCTGCCGCCACGCGGTCGCGTGGCGACGACCCTGAGGCGCTATGTGCAGTTCGCTGTCGGCGCATGTGTCGCCGGCGGCGGGTTCTACGGTGCCCTAGGCCTGCTCGGAGCGGTGCTACCAGGCACTTCGAGGACGCTGGCTGGCAAGGTGTTCGCCAGCGGGCTGCTGCTAGGGCTCCTCTGGCACGCGTTGCGTGGCGACCAACTGTTGGCCTGGCCCAGGCGGCAGATCCGGCGGGAGGTGGCGCACCACCCACGGTACGGCATGATGGTCTATGGCGCGGTACTTGGCGTCGGCATGCTGACGCTGGTTACCACGCCGCTGGTGTGGATCGGTGCGGTCGGAGTCGTCAGCTCGGGATCGCCGTTGATCGGTCTCACCTACGGGGTCGGCTTCGGTCTGGGTCGAGCAGCCGTTCTCGGAGCGCAGTACATGCTGCAGCGCGCCAGACCTGAGCGGGGCAGTCCGGCGTTGCCGCATCAGACAGGCGTCATCCGCGTCGTCGGGGCTGTGGGTATGCTCGTGCTCGGGTCTGGCTATGTGCTGTCGCTGTGGCGGTGAGCCGGTGACTGGAGGAGAGCGTCCGTGCTTGAAGCTGCTGTAGCCGTCTTGGCGGTCGTGCTGGCGGTTCTGACCATCCTCACAGTCCGGCTGTATCGGCAGTTCGCCTTGATGTATCTGCTACGCGACCCAGGGGAGAGCGGCGGCCAAGACCACCACGAGCACCGCGAGGGCCATGAGGGGCAGCGCTGAGCCGTCGCCATTGGCAGCGATGGCGCAGCACCACCCAGTCCGCGACCGTTATCTCTGCCGCAACGACAACCAGTGGTGTTGGCGAAGACTGACCCGTGTACGGGCAGCACAGCCTCCTCGGTATTGCCGCAGGCCAGCTACCTGTGGGGTGCGGAAACTGGATGATAGCCGTTGAGCTGCGAGTTCGTAGATGGGACGGCCCTGTACTGTGACGGTTCCGCTACCCACCGCAGAGGTCACCTGGTGCTGTCGAAGCTGGCCTACATGACGCTGTGTCGCTCCATCCAACTGCTGATGCTCCTCGCCCGCGGCGACGCCGCCAACGACCTGGAGATCTTGGTGCTGCGTCACCAGCTCGCGGTGTTGCGCCGCCAGACCCCGCGTCCCAGGCTGGAGCCCGCCGATCGAGCGCTGCTCGCCGCCGTCAGCCGGGTGCTGCCCCGCGCCCGCTGGTCATGCTTCTTCGTGCAGCCAGAGACGTTGCTGCGCTGGCATCGGCGCCTAGTTGCCGGCGCCTGGACCTACCCACACCGGATCGGCCGGCCACCGCTGAACCCGGAGGTGCGCAACTGATCGTCCGCCTGGCCAACGAGAACCCGCGCTGGGGCTACCAGCGCATCCAAGGCGAGCTGCTGCGCCTCGGCATGCGGGTCTCGACCACCGCCATCCGCTCGACGTTGCAGCGTCACGGCCTGGACCCGGCACCGCGGCCAACGGCCACCACCTGGCGGGCGTTCCTGCGCCAGCAGGCCGCCGGGATCGTCGCCTGCGACTTCTTCACCGTCGATACGGTGTGGCTGCGCCGGCTGTACGTACTGTTCTTCATCGAACTCGACACCCGCCGGGTCCACTTGGCTGGGGTGACCGCCAACCCCAACGGTGCCTGGGTCGCCCAGCAGGCCCGCAACCTGCTGCTGGTGCTTGGCGAGCGAGGCCGGCAGGTACGCTTCGTGCTGCGCGACCGGGATGCCAAGTTCTGCCGCAGCTTCGATGGGGTGTTCCGGGCGGAGGGCGCCGAGATGCTCGTGACCCCGGTGAAGGCGCCCAAGGCGAACGCGTACGCGGAGCGCTGGGTGCAAACTGTCCGCGCCGAGTGCTTGGACTGGCTGCTGATCGTCGGCCGAGGCCACCTCGAGCAGGTTCTTCGGGTCTACGTCGCGCACTACAACGCCCATCGCCCGCATCGGGCGCTGGCGCTTCAAGCCCCAGCGCCCGGTGCGCGTCTGGCTGTCGTCGGCGACGATCAGCCGGCCCGAGTCCACCGACGCGATCTGCTCGGCGGTCTCCTGCACGAATACCGGCGAGCTGCATGAACACCTTTGCGTACCCCACAGTGCTGCTGCTCCGCAAGGCACCCGTGCTGGAGCGCACCCGCCCTCGCCAGATCGCTGTCGGCCTGGCCGCGCCGATCGCACCGGCCGCCGAGCGTCACCCGAGCGCTGACCGGCAGGTCCCGCCAGCGCGCGCCGGTCAGGGTGCGCCATCATGCGATCCGAGAAACACGCCCTAGCGCCTGGGATCGCGACGAGTTACGAACCCAACTGCTTGGCCTGGTCGTTGGTTCGGCGTGCGATCAACTGCTCCACCGGACATCCTGGTTGGGTCGTCCAGCTCGACAGTTCGATTAGGAGGGGCCGGCCACTCTCGCCAGCCGCGCCGCCTCGGCCGCACCTTCGGTCCAGGGCTCGCCATGGCCCGGCAGAAGCACGTCGGCCGGGACGCCCTCCAGGACGTCCAGCGACCGCAGCGCCTGCGGGGTGTCGCGGTTGAGACCCGAGGGCATGATCTGCGGGCCGACCCGGCCGGTGAGCGGGTTCCTGGTCGCGAGCACGTCGCCGGTCAGCAACACCCCCCGCCCCTCCAGCAGCAGCGCCGCACACCCCGGCGTGTGTCCTGGGGCATGCACTGCCCGAGGCCGTCCCGGCACCTCCAGCGTCTCGCCGTCGGCGAAGATAGACACCTCCCGGATCGGGATCAGCTTGGTCGCGCCGCGGCGCGCCAGCGAGAACAAGGTCCGGTAGAACTCGACCCGCAGTACGTACAACCGAACCTTGCCGTCGTTCTTACCTGGCTTGGCACCCTTGGCGACCGCGGCGTCGACCTGGTGGATCCAGACCGGCGCGCCAGCGGTGGTGCGGGCGCGTTCGGCGAAGCCTGTGTGGTCGCTGTGGGCGTGGGTGAGCAACACGGCCTCCAAGTCCTGCAGCCCACGACCAAGGGCGGCTTGGGTCCTTACCAGCAGGTCACAGTCGCGGGGTGCGCCGGCGTCGACCAGGACGAGCTTGCCGCCGTCCTCGATCAGGTAGAAGTTGCAGACGCCGCCCGTTAGCCGGTGAATTCCTTCCGCGACCTGCACCTGGTCACCTCCGGCCCGCGATCCTCGGGTCAGGCAGCATATCCCCGACTCGCGAAGGACGCGGCGACCTGCCAGATCTCACCAGGGCGTCCTCTCGGATCGGCCGGTCAGGCGACCGTCGGCCGACCCTGGCAAGCGATCGCGCGGCCGCCCCGGACGCGGTCAGCAGGTCGCGGTCAAGATCGCACCCGCGAAGGGCCGTCATAGTCAACTGCTGGTTGACAGGATTCTCGAAACGACACCGGAGCCTTTCAGCCTCATTAGGAGTCATGGAATGGCTACAACCGGGCCGTGCTCGCCGGCTTGCGCAGACCCGAGGTTCATCGGTCACCTCGCTGCGCGTCTCGATCTATGGGCCGAGGGCCGCAGCCACAGCGACGCCGTGGTGAGCTTGATCGTCTGGTCCACGACTGCCAGCGCTGCTTGACCTGGTCGTTCAGGAGGCGTTGGTTGCTTGCGTCAGTGGGGATGCGCCCCGATGTCGTACATCTCCGAAGCGGACTAGGGTGGCTTCATGGTCACCCGCAACGCCCGCGTGTCGGACCTGGCGGTCGCCAAGGTCCAGAGATTCTGCGATCAGCGCGTCCCCGCCGAGGCCCGGGACGAGGTTTGCCTGGAGGTTACAACTCGGGCCGCCTCCATCACGCTCGTTGAGCGTAGGCCGTTGTGGGAGGGCGGGCCGGGTGCGTGGACCCACCTGCCGATCGCCCAACTTCGCCAGGACGCTTCCGCGGGCACCTGGATCCTGTTCTGGGCGGACCGCAACCGACGCTGGCATCGCTACGACCAGCTCCACCCCACCCCTCAACTCGACGACCTCCTCAAGGAGATCGACCAGGACCCCCTCTCGCTTTTCTGGGGATAGCGCTGCTCCCAGCAGCGGGATGCCCGACTCACGCGGGGCACGGACGCCACCGGTAGCTGGCATAGACTCCCGATAAGTTCACCGGGACGCCAGCGTGTAAGGGGACGGCATGCGGATCGAGCCCGCTGCGCTGGCCAAGGCCATCGGCGCCCTCGACGAGGTCGACTTGAACCGAGGGCTTGGCCCCAGCGTGTTGCAGCTGATGACCATGGTGAAACAGTTGTTCGATGCCGACGCTGTCGGCCTGATGCTGGTCGATGCCGAGGGGATGCTGCGCTGGGCGGCTTTTTCTGACCAGCAGGCCGAGCAGCTGGAACAGGCCCAGGAAGCGCTCGCGCAGGGCCCATGCACCGATGCGTTCTGGCAGCGGGCGCCCGTGCCAGTCCGCGACGTCACCCGCGAGGGCGGGCAGGAGATCGCGGCGGTGCTGCTGGGCGCCAGGTTCAGGGCCGCCCTGAGTGTGCCGGTGGAGCTGGCCGGTGGGCCGATCGGCACCCTGGACGCCTACGTGCGGAGCGAGCGGCGCTGGAACGAGAGCGAGGTCAGTGCTCTGCAGGCTTGTGCCGGAGTGGTGGCCAACCTGCTCGGCCAGGCGGTCGCCGCCTGGACCCAGGGCCGCCTGGCCCGCCAGCTCCAGATCGCCTTGGAGCACCGGGTGGTGATCGAGCAGGCTAAGGGTGCGCTGATGGAGCGGGAGGGGGTCGACGCGGCGATTGCGTTCGAGCGGCTGCGAAGTTCCGCCCGGTCCCGTCACCGCACGGTGGTCGAGGTCGCCGGCGACGTGCTGGCAGGCGTGCCGGTCGCCGAACCGGCCTGGACCGACACCCCGGACTGGGACGCGATCGACAGCCACGCCAAGCACCTGCGCCGCCAATACTGACCGCCCAGTGCAGGCCGACGACCGCGAGCAACCCAACCCAGCACCCCGTCGGCGCTGGCCGCCGCGTCACCCAGGAACCAAGCGTGCCGGGGGCGAGGGAAGCCTTCACCTCGGTTCTCCACCGGGGCGCTGGTGGCGGCTCGTGGCACTACATAGCTGCTGCACTGAAACAGTCCAAGCTGGCTATGGTGACCGCTCGAAATGGTCGGGATAATCGCTGCGTCGCCCAGCGCCAGCAGGGTGAGCGACGCACCGTCTCCGCCGCAGGTCCGCACTGCCAACCAGCCGGTCCGATCCGGCCTTGGACGGGCTGACCGGGTTCGGGTTGGAGAGGACACGCGGTGGCTGCACAGCGCAAGGGCAGCGAGGCACCCAGCTACCTGCTGCCCGCCGAGGTGGCCGACATCCTGCACGTCTCGCCCAAGACGGTGTCCCGCTGGGCCAAGGAGGGCAAGCTGCCGTTCATGAAGACCCTGGGTGGGCACCGCCGCTACCCCGAGGCCGAGATCCGGGAGCTCGTCGAGACCCTGCGGCAGGAGCCAACCGCCTGAGCTGGCCGGGTCGCACAGGAGCGGGTTGGTGTGCTGCGATAGTCCTGAATGCGGCTCGGTGCCAGGTGCGATGGCACCGCTGGGAATCTGAACCGCCCGGCGCGTGTCCAGCGACGCCAACGCGGTGCTCCTTGACTCATCGCTGCATCCCTGAGGTTGAGCCGCTGTCATCGACCATGCTACCATGCAAGTAAGTGCTTGTTTGCAGGAGAGCCATGGGCTATGCAGCGGCCGGGAGGAAGCGACCTTGTTGGCCGGCAACCGCCACCTATCGAGCGACGAAACGACAGGCTGCCCACATGGCTGACCCGATCCTCATCCCCGACACCACCACCGAACTGCGGCCGATGTCGCGGCGCTGCGGGCGCACCCTCGGCGGCCGCGACCCGCTCGACCAGTGGGCAGGGCGCAGGGACGACGCCACGCTCGCCGCCTACCAAGCCCAGCGCAACACCACCAGCATCGACGACCTCCCCGCCCTGCCCATGGCCCCCGGTGACCAGCAGACGGGTTCGGGCTGAGGGCCGGTAGACCTCATGGCCACCGCAGGAGGAAGCCTCTGTGGAAGTTCGTCGAAACGAGCTGACCCGCATCGAGGTCAACGGCGACGACGTTCACACGATCCGAGTAAAGGACCACGAATGAGGCTCCCGAACGCCGCGCACACCTCCCGGCCCTGGCGGATCCACGAGCTCACCCGGGATTTTCGGCTGGAGGACGTGTGGGCGCTGCCGACGCCGGGTGGCCCCGACGACTTCCCTCGGCTGGTGCAGGGGATCGCCTCGGGCGACCTGGTGCAGGGGATCGCCTCGTCCCGCGCCGCTCGCACACTCTGGGCGCTCCGGTGGAAGGTCGGGGGGCTGCTCGGTTGGGACAGCCCGGACGCCAGCCTCGGCTCCAGGGTGCCGACGCTCAGCGACCGGTTGCCGGTGGATCTGCGCGACACCCCAGCCGGCCCCGGACTTGGACGCTTCACCTCGTTGTACCTGCTCGAGGACGAGTGGGCGGCGGAGATTGCCAACCGGACCATGCACGGGGTGATGCACCTCGGCTGGGTCCCGGACCAGACCGGCGGCTACCGCGGCCAGATGGCCGTCTTGGTGAAGCCAAACGGACTGCTCGGGACCGGCTACATGGCCGCTATCAGGCCGTTCCGGCACCTGATCGTGTACCCGCCGATGATGCGAGAGATCGGGCGGACCTGGCGGGCGCTCCCCGGCGATCGACCCCGGCGCACGTGGAGTTCGGATGGTTGATCCTGAATCTCGGATCGGGATCTCGCGCCAGGTCGCATCCCCTCCGGCCGCGCGAGCCCTCAGCATGCTCTCCTACGTCGACTACGAGGGACGCCTCGTCGAAACCGGCCCGGGCTCAGGACCGCACGGGAGAGGAATGGGTCCGAGCAGTCCTTGAAGACGCGCCGATGAGCACGCGAAACGCGCTCTCCATGGGGTGGTTTGCGCTCGGCCTGCGGCTCGGTTCAACTCGGTCTGACCGATCTGTGCTCGGCTGGGAGGTGCGGGTGCGGCACGCCCGGACTTCGCCCTCCCTTCGCCAGCGGCCGCCTCGGGTTGTCGGGCGAACTGCGTGGGCCGGCGTCGCTGGTCGGGTGCCGACGGCTAAGGACCTGAGCGGGTAGGGGCTTATCTGGTGCGTCGCGTTACAGCGGGGGGTGGTGCCGGGTTGGGCCCAGTTGCTCAACGCGAAGGCCCTGTGTCACAGGCGGCAGGTGGATCTTGTCTCTAGA
>Ga0126313_10001397_pt1 | contig 12741 bp, 9 predicted proteins | sample Plot105A_FD_89954 | JGI IMG/M metagenome (GOLD analysis project Ga0126313, IMG submission 89954) | Serpentine soil microbial communities from UC McLaughlin Reserve, CA, USA - Plot105A | ecosystem: Environmental > Terrestrial > Soil > Grasslands | place: USA: UC McLaughlin Reserve, Lake County...
ACGATCGTCCCGTGGCGCGTCAGGGCCGCCTCGACCGCCAGGGCGCGCACGTTGATCCGCCGCATCACCTTGAGCTCCTGGCCGACCATCTCCTCCGCGTTGCGGTCCCAGTCGCGCTCGCCGCGGATGAAGAACGTGGTCTTGCCCGAGTCGCCGTACGGCGTCTGCACGACCAGGTCAGCGCCGAGTCCGGCAGAGTCCGCGAGCGCCGTGAGCTCCGCGTAGCTCGAGGCGCGCCCGAGCGTGTTGGGCGCGCTCGGGACGCCGGCCTCGTTGCCGAGCTGCGTGGTGACGATCTTGGAGTCGAGGCGGTGGCGCAGCTCCGCCGACGGGTGCGCGACCTCCAGCCCCGCCGCGGCGGCGGCCTTCTCGGTCTCGTCGTCGAACATGACGAACACGGCCTTGCCGCCGGGGCCGCCCTTCTCGATCCGGTCGAGCACCTCCTTGTGGCGCAGCAGGTGGTTGCAGACGTCCTCCATCGACTTGAACTCGACGTACGGCCGCTCCTTCGGCACGAACACCCGCGGGTGGCTGCCCTCGAACGAGTCGAAGTAGTTGACGTAGAAGAGCCCGCGCAGCCAGCGGTCGATCCCGAGCAGGTTGAACGCGGTCGGCGAGATGAAGTAGATCGGCGTCTTGTTCGTGCGGAAGTGGGCGCGGATCTCGGGGATCCCGCGGAGCGTCGGCGTCGTGGTCTCGGGCATGTAGGTCTCCTCCTCGCCGCGGATCCTCGCGCGCGCGTGGGCGCGTGTCCAACCGTCGAGACTCCAAAGCGCCGTCACCGCCTTGGTCCGGGCGACGGTGACGGCCCTCGGGGAGGGCGGAGACGGCGATCCCGGCCAGGATCGCCAGCCCGCCGAGCGCCTGCTCGAGCGCGAGCGCGTCCCGGAACGCGACGACTCCCGACAGCGCGCCGACGAGCGGCTCGAGGTTGAGGAACGCCCCGGCGAGCTCCGCCGGCACACGAACCTGCGCCCACGCGAACAGCCAGAACGCCGCCAGCGTGCCGGCCAGCCCGAGCGCGGCCACGGCGGCCAGCGGAGCCGGCCCCGGCGGCGCGGGCGGCGCCCCTTCGGCGATCGCCGCCACCGGCAGCGCGGCGAGCGCGGCGGCGCCGAGTTGAACTGCGGTGACCGCGCCCGGGTCGCGGCCGGCGAGCAGCCGCGGCTGAAGCACGATGAGCCCGGCCGCGCCCGCGACCGACGCGAGCACGAGCAGGTCGCCCGCGAGCGTCGCGCCGGAGCCCCCGGCGCCGGCGACGAGCGCGACGCCGGCGACGGCGACGAGCGAGCCGGTCCACGCAGCGGCGCCGGCGGTCCCGCGCCCGGCCGCCGCCGCGATCACGACGACGAGCACGGGCACGGCGCCGACGACCAGGGCCGCGTGGCTCACGCTCGTGCGCTCGATGCCCGCGTTCTGGAGCAGGATCACGGCGCCGTAGCCGAACGCGCCCGCGGCGGCGACGCCCGGGGTCAGCGCCGCGCGCACATGGCGGCGCGCGAGCAGCGCGAGCAGCGGCGCGGCGAGCGCGAAGCGCACGACGGTGAGCCAGCTCGCGCCGAGCCACTCCAGGCCGAGCTTCGACAGCGGCACCGTGAGCCCCCACAGCGCGCCGGCCGCCGCCAGCGCGAGGATCGCGCCGCCGCGGCGAGATGTGGTCGGGTGCTTCGTCATGAGCACATCGTCGGTGGAATCGTCAGAAGGTCAAGCGAGATTTGACAGTTCGGCTCGATGACGAAATGCTGTTTCGTGCAATGCGGCTTTCGCTGGATGAAATCGATGTCCGCCTACTGGCCGAGCTGGAGGCCGACGCCGACCGCGCGAACGTCGAGCTCGCGCGCCTCGTCGGGCTGTCGCCGGCGGCCACGCTCAACCGCGTCCGGCGCCTCAAGGAGTCCGGCGTGATCCGCGGCATCGGCGCGCGGCTCGACAGCGCCGCCGCCGGCTTCTCGCTCCAGGTCTACGTCCTCGTCACGCTCGCGCGCCACGAGGAGGCTGCGGCGCAGCGCTTCGCCGAGACGGTGCGGGCGCTGCCGCAGATCATCGCCGCCGACGAGGTGACCGGCGACGTCGACGCACTGCTGATGATCGTCGCGCGCGACGTCGCCGACCTCCAGGGCGTGCTCGTGCGGCTCTCGACCCGCGGCGGCGCGACGCGGCTCGTGACGCTCCTGCGCCTGCGCGAGATCAAGCCGTCGTCGCCGCTGCCGCTGCGCCCGGATCCCCCGATTCCCGCCGCGCCTCGTCGCCGTGGATCCGGGCTCAGCGCCGGCGGCGCAGCGCGATCCCGGTGAGCGCCTCGCGCACGACACGCTCGGCGACCAGCGCCGAGGCGTCCGCGGTGCCGATGCCGCTCGGGATCACCTCGACCACGTCGGCCCCGGCGAGCTCGAGCTCGGCCGCGACGGTGCGTACGCCGAGCAGCAGCTCGCTCGGCGTCATCCCGCCCGGCTCGGGCGTGCCGGTGCCGGGGATGAAGCCGGGGTCGAGCACGTCCACGTCGACGGTCAGGTAGACCGGGCCGGGCCCGACGGCGGCGATCGCGCGCGCGACGACCTCACGGATGCCGAGATCGCGCACGTCGTGTGCGAAGAGGCTCGTGATGCCGCGCTCGGCCTGCCAGGCGAACTCCTGCTCGCCGGGCCAGTAGCCGCGCAGGCCGATCTGGGCGTAGCGCGCCGGGTCGAGCCGGCCGCCGTCGATCAGGCGCCGGATGAACGTCCCGTGCGAGCGCTCGACGCCGAACACCTCGGCGCCGGTGTCGGTGTGGGTGTCGAAGTGGACCATGCCGACGGGACCGCCGTGCGCTGCCGCGACGGCGCGCACCGCCGGCTCGGTGATCGAGTGGTCGCCGCCGAGGACGACCGGGAGCGCGCCTGCCGCGAGCACCTGGCCGACGGTCGCCTCGATCGCGGCGTGCGAGACGTCCGCGTCGGCCGGGATCACCGGCGCGTCGCCGAAGTCAACGACGCGCAGCTCGGCGAAGGCGTCGAGCTTGGCCTCCAGGTGCGGGCCGGGCGGGCAGCTGGCGCCGCGGATCGCGCGCGGCGCCAGCCGGGCGCCCGGGCGATCGGAGACGAGGTCGTCCATCGGCGCGCCGACGATCGCCACGTCGAAGCCCTCGAGCTCGGCGGGGTCCTCCGTGTAGACGGTGCCGGAGAACGTGAGCAGCCCCAGGTAGTCGGGCTTCTCGCCGTACTCCGCCCAGCGCTCCTGCGGGTCGATCATCGCCCCTCCTGGAGGACGTTGATGGTTCGGAACGCCGGGTCGCTCGCGCCGTGCAGGCGCGCTCCGCTGGCGGCGAGCTCGCGCAGGTACGAGACCGTCTCGGACGAGATCCGCTCACCCGGCAGCAGCGCCGGCACGCCCGGCGGGTAGCTCGCGATCGACTCGCACGAGATGCGCCCGACGGCGGCGTCGACCGCGACCTGCTCGGCGGCCCCGAGGAACGCCTCGCGCGGCGGCAGCGCGACCTCGTTGCGCAGCGTCGTCTTCGGCGGCACTATCGGCGCGGTCGCGCCCGGCTCGGCGAGCCGCATGACGACCTCGTCGATGTCGCCCGCAAGCCGCCGCAGCGCCACGACGGACTCGCCGAGCCCGACGATGAAGACGACCGTCGCCTGCATCGGGAGCTCGACGTGGACGTCGTAGGAGCGGCGCAGCGCGTCGGCGATCTCGTAGCCGGTGCGACCGGTCCCGCGCACGTCGAGCACGATCCGCAGCGGGTCGTAGTGCGCGACGCCCATCTGGCCGACGAGCGACGCGTCGACGAGGGCGATCCCCGGGATCGTCGTGAGCTTCTCGCGCGCGACCTCGATAGCGTTGAGCGTCTCCCAGAGCAGCTGCTCGCCGTGCATCGCGAGCTGGCGCCGCGCACCGTCGAGCGACGCGATCAGCAGCGAGGACGGGCTCGTCGAGCGCAGCAGCCTCAGCGCGCGGCCGATCGCGCCGGTGTCGACGCGCGCATCGTGACCGACGTGCAGCATCGCGCTCTGCGTCAGCGAGCCTGCGATCTTGTGCGTGCTCGTGAGCATCACGTCGGCGCCCTGCGACAAGGCCGTCGGCGGGAGGTCGGCGTGGAAGCCGAAGTGCGGGCCCCACGACTGGTCGACGACGAGCGGCACGCCCGCGGCGTGCGCCACCTGCGCCAGTCCGGCGACGTCGGCGGCCATGCCGAAGTAGGTCGGCGAGACGATGAAGGCCGCCTTGGCGTCGGGCGCGTCGCCCAGCGCCCGCTCGAGCGCCGCCGGCGCGACGCAGTGCGTGATGCCCCGCTCGTCGTCGTACTCCGGCGCGACGAAGCTCGGGATGCCGCCGCTCAGCACCAGGCCGTCGACGATCGACGCGTGCGAGTTGCGCTGCGCGACGATGCGGGTGCCGAGCGGCGCGAGCGCGAGGCAGAGCGTGTGGTTGCCCTGCGTCGCGCCGTTCGTCAGGAACCACGAGCGGGCCGCGCCGAAGGCGTCGGCGGCGAGCTGCTCGGCGCGCTCGTAGGGCGTCGGCGAGGGGCCGAGGTCGATCCCGTGGATGTCCTGCGGGACGTCGGCGGCGAGCCCGTCGACGCCGATCGCCTTGCGCACGCCCGGGTCCGCTCCCGGCCCGCCCTTGTGCCCCGGCACGTGATAGCGCCCGGGACCCCGGAACGCGTACGCGACGACGGCGTCGAGGTACGGCGCGGTGGGCTGGTCGCTCGCGTATCCGCCGTCCTCGGGGGCCATGGCGCGGCGGATCCTATGGCTCGCCGCGCGCGCCGGGCAAGCCGTCCGGCGTCCAAAGTCAGGCGCGCGCGTTGGGCATGCCGCCGATCCCGGCCGTCGAGCGGCCGACGTCCGCCGCCTCGGCCGCGAGCGCCAGGTAGAGCGCCGCGATCGTCGCCGGCTGCTTGAGCGACCGGCCGAGCAGCTGCTCGAGCCGCGCGAGCCGGTAGCGCAGCGAGTTGCGGTGCATGTGCAGCGAGATCGCCGTCGCCGCGATGTCGAGGTCGTGCGCGAAGTACGCGCGGATCGCCTCGTGGAGCGGCGGATTGGCGCGCAGTACGCAGAGGATCTCGTCGACCTTCGGGCCGAGCCGCTCGGGCGGGATCTCGCTGACCATGAACGTGCCGAGGTCGAAGTCCTCGAAGCGCACGATGCCGCCGCCGCCGTTGCCGGCGCGCGCGACGGCCAGCTCCGCGTCGCGCAGCGAGTGGTGCGCGTCCGTGATCGCGGGGACGGGGCGCCCGATGCCGATCCGCAGCCCCCGCCGCTCGGCCAGCGGAGCCAGCACCTCGCGGACGTCGGCATCGCCCGCCTGGACGAGCGCCGTCAGCGCCCCGTCGCGCTGCTGGACGAGGTGCGGGATGTGCGCGTGCTCGAGCGCGGCGACGCAGTCGCGCCGCACGGCGCCGAGGTCGCCGGCGCGGCGGATCACCACGACGCGCGCGCTGCTCGAGAAGTCGACGCCGAACGCGGCCGCGCGCGCGGCGAGCGGCTGGAGGTCGCGCGCCTGCGCCGGCTCGAGCGCCTCCTCGAGCAGGGCCGCCTTGACGGCGAGCTCCTGCTCGCGCACGACCTGCCCAAGCCGCGTCATCGCGGCGAGCAGCGGCGCCGTCGCCTCGGCCGCGGGCTTCGCCAGCTTGCTCACGAACCCGGGACGCGGGCTCGCGAGCACGAGCCAGCGGCCGTCCTGGCCGTCCTGCGTCGCGATCGGCGTCGCGATCGCGTGCCAGCCGCCCGCGTCGATCTCCGTCAGGCCGACCGGCTGGGAGCGCAGCTCACGCCTCAGCGCGTCGACCGGCGGCTTGCCGGCGACGATCTCGGGCTCGCCGTCGGCGCCCAGCAGCAGCACGCCGGTGTCGAGGAAGCCGGCGAGCCGGTCGACGAGCGCGCGCTCGGGCTCGGGCGTGCGCAGAGCGTCGACGAGGTAGCGCTGGAGCGCCGTGAGGCGGCGGAAGACGTGCTCGTCGCCACCCGACAGCGAGCGCTCGACGAAGTGGACGATCTCGCGGAACGGCGTCTCGTACGGCACGGCGAACACCGGGAACGCGCGCTCCCGCGCGACCTCCAGCAGCGCCGCCGGCACGTGCTTGAAGCCCAGGCCCACGCCGAAGCCGAGCGCGGTCACTCCCGCCTTCTCGAGCGACGGCAGCAACGCGCGCTGCCCCTCGACGTTGCCCCGCAGCCGCACGCCGGTGGTCAGCATCACCCACTCGCCCGCGAGCCAGCGCGCCGGCTGCTCGACCTCGACCGCATGCGCTCCGCGGACCTCGCGCCGCGCGCAGTCCGGCCCGCCGGTCAGCAGCGTCAGGCCGAACGAATCCTCGGCGAGCACGTCACCGAGACACAACCGGGGTCTGGCCGTCTCACCCATGGCGCGCCGCCAGTCTATGTCCGATGTACCGTCGCTGCGCCCAAACGGCGCGCGCGAGTTTGGGCATCCGACGGTTGCCGCGGACCGAGCCGCCGCCGAACACTTGGAGACCGCACGACCCCCAGGAGGATCGCATGACCCCCGTCGAGACCAAGCCGCCCGCGCGCAGGAGCCGGCCGGCCGCGAACAAGGCCGCGCTGCGCGAGGCGATCGCCGCGCTCAATGCCGACGGCGCCGAGGACTACCTCGCGCTGTTCCGGCCCGACGCGAAGCTGTATGGATTCCCCGCCGGGATCGAGGACGTCGACGACCTCTGCCGCTTCCACGCCGCGACGGCGCACACGTACCCGGATGCGACGGTCGTGCTCGAGGACGCGGTCGCCGAGGGCGAGCGCGTCGCCACGCGCTTCACGTGGCGCGCCAGCCAGGGCCTGGGCCTCGACATCGTCGCCACGGGCGGCGCAATCGTGCGCTTCGCCGACGGGCAGATCGCCGAGTGCTGGAACCTGCCGGCCGACGTGCACGCAGTGGCCGCGTAGATTTCCCCGGCATGGACGCCGAGATCCTCGCGGCGGTTGCCGCGGAGGAGGCGGCGATGGTCGACCTGCTGGCCGAGTTGGTCGCGGCCCCGACGCTGCTCGGGGACGAGGCGGCCGGCCAGGCGATCATGCGCCGCGCCTTCGCCGATCTCGGCCTCGAGCCGTTCGACGTCCCGCTCGACCGCGCGGCGCTCGACGGCCATCCCGGCGCGGCGCCGTTCAGCTGGGACGTCCGCGGCAAGTCGAACGTCCTCGCGATCTGGGAGCCGGCGGCGCCGGCCGACGGCCGCTCACTGATCCTCAATGGGCACATCGACGTCGTCAGCCCCGAGCCGGCGTCGCTCTGGAGCGGCCCCCCGTTCGCCGCCCGGCGCGACGGCGACTGGCTCTACGGCCGCGGCGCCGGCGACATGAAGTCGGGCCTGGTCGCGATTATCGGCGCCGTCGCGGCGCTGCGCCGGCTCGGCGTCGCGCCGCGCGGGCGCCTCGAGCTGCAGTCGGTCGTGGAGGAGGAGTGCACCGGCAACGGCGCGCTCGCCTGCGTGCTCGCCGGCCACACGGCCGATGCCGCGGTCCTGACCGAGCCGACGCGCGGCGCGATCTGGAACGCCCAGGTCGGCGTGCTCTGGTTCCAGGTCCGCGTCGTCGGCCTGCCCGCCCACGCGGGCGACGCGCCCGAAGGCGCCAACGCGATCGAGGCGTCGACGGCGGTGATCGAGGCGCTGCGCGCGCTCGAGGCCGACCTGAACGTCGTCAAGCCACCGCTGTACGCGGCTTATTCGCATCCGATCAACCTCAACGTCGGGATGATCCGCGGCGGCGACTGGCCCTCGACGGTCGCCGGCGAGTGCCTGACCCACTTCCGGCTCGCGCTCTTCCCCGGCGAGCGCGTCGAGGAGCTCAAGCGGCGCGTCGAGGAGGTCGTCGCCGGCGTGCCGCTCGGCGGCTTCAGCACCGACGTGCTCTACGACGGCTTCGCGTGCGAGGGCTACGAGCTCGCCGCGGACGCGCCGCTCGTGACGGGGCTGCTCGACGCCGCCGAGCGCGCGACCGGCCGCCGCCCGCCGCTGTTCGCCTCGACCGCCACGACGGACGCGCGCAGCTTCCAGCTCTACGGCGGCACGCCGGCCGTCTGCTTCGGCCCGCTGGCGGAGAGCGAGCATGGCGTCGACGAGCGCGTCCACGTGCCGTCGATCACGGAGACAGCGCAGTCGATAGCGCTGTTCATCCGCGACTGGTGCGGGCTGGTGTAGAAGTAGCCCATGGCGACCAGTGTCGACGCGCCCGTCGCCGTGATCGGCGGCGGCGTGACCGGCGCCGCCGTCGCGCACGCGTTGGCCTGCCGCGGCGTCGCGGCGGTGGTGCTCGAGGCTGAGGAGGAGCTCGCGCTGGGCGCGAGCGGCACCAACTCCGGCATCCTCCACACGGCGTTCGATTCGATCCCGGGCGAGCTCGAGACGCGGCTGATCCTGCGCTCGTCGGCGTTGCGCGAGCACTGGCTCGCGGACGCGCGGCTCCCGGTGATCCGCTGTGGCGCGACGCTGCGGCCGCACGGCGAGGCCGAGGCGCGCACGGTCGCGTCGCTCGCGGCTCAGGCGCGCGCGAACGGGGTCGCGGTCGAGCTGCGCGACGACGGCGCGCTCGAGGTGCCCGGCGAGGCCGTCACGGACCCGGTCGCCTACACCCTCGCGCTCGCCGCCACCGCGGCCGCGGCCGGCGCCGACATCCGCACCGGCGCGCGCGTCGCGGCGATCCGGCGCGCCGGGGCATGGCTCGCGCTCGACCTCGAGCGCGGCGGCGCCGTGGCGTGCCGGGCGGCGGTCAACTGCGCCGGCCTGTTCGCCGACGAGGTCGCGCGCATGGCGGGCGACAACAGCTTCGGGGTCTACCCGCGCAAGGGCGAGTTCTTCGTCTTCGACCCGCCGCCCGGGCCGCCGCTCGACCGCATCCTGCTGCCCGTGCCGACCAAGCGGACCAAGGGCGTGCTCGTGTTCCCGGCGGTCGACGGCAGGATCGTCGCCGGGCCGACCGCGTACGATCAGGAGGACAAGACGGACTGGACCGTGCGCGGGGAGGCGACCGACGAGGTGCTCGCCAAGGCGCGCCGGATGCTGCCGCAGCTCGAGGGCGTGCAGCCCGTCTCGTGCTACGCCGGCCTGCGCCCGGCCGGACGCGGCGGCGCGAACTACGTGATCGGAAGCTCGACCGCGTGCCCCGAGCTGGTGAACGTCGCGGCGATCCGCTCGACCGGCCTGTCGGCGTCGCTCGGGATCGGCGAGCACGTCGTCGGGATCCTGTCGCGGCTGGGGATCGAGATCGGCCCGTATCGCACGCTGCCCGCGATCACGGCGCCGGCGCCGCAGCTGCCGTGGTGGGCGCGCACGGCTCTCTACCGCGCGAAGGCCCCGGCATGAGCTTCGTGCTGGGGATCGACGAGGGCACGACCGCGGTCAAGGCCGCGCTGTTCGACGAGCGCCTGCGGCCGGTGCGCGAGGCGCGGCGCGACAAGGTCAATCGCCATCCGCGGCGCGGCTGGGTCGAGCAGGACGGCGAGGAGGTGCTGCGCGCCGTGGTGGAAGCCGTCGCCGAGCTGCTCGACGACGCGCCGGGCGAGGTGGTGGCGTGCGGGCTCGACCACCAGGGCGAGTCGGTGCTCGCCTGGGACGCCGAGACCGGCGCGCCGCTGACGCCGATCGTCGTCTGGCAGGACAAGCGCTCGCAGGAGGTGCTCGACCGGCTCGCGGCGAGCGAGGAGGAGATCCGCCGCCTCAGCGGGCTGCCGTTCGACCCGTACTTCTCGGCCGCCAAGCTCGCCTGGCTGCTCGAGCACGACGACGGGGTCGCGCGGGCCCGCGAGGCCCGCACGCTGCGGATGGGGACGGTCGACTCGTTCCTGTGCGACCGGCTCGGCGCCGGCTTCGCCACCGACGCCTCGACGGCCTCGCGCACGCAGCTCCACGCGCTCGGCACGCACGGCTTCGATCCGTGGCTGTGCGAGCGCTTCGGCGTGCCGGCGGACGTGCTGCCCGCCGTGCGGGCGAGCGCCGGCGAGCTGGGGACGCTGCGGCACGAGTACTGGCCGGCCGAGCTCGCGCTGACCGGGCAGGTGGTCGACCAGCAGGCGGCGCTCGCGGGCGCCGGCTGCGTCGTGCCGGGGCGCGTCAAGGCGACCTACGGCACGGGCGTGTTCATCCTCGCGCACGTCGGCGATGCGGTTCCCCAGCCGGCCGGCGGGCTCCTCCCCACCGTCGCATGGCGGATCGGGGAGCGCACCGAGTACGCGATCGACGGCGGCGTGTTCGCGGCGGGGGCGATGCTGGAGTGGCTCTGCCGCGAGCTCGGCCTCGCCGCCGATCCGGCGGCGCTCGGCGCGCTCGCGCGCACGGCCGGCGACTCTGCCGGCGCGCGCGTGCTGCCCGCGCTGGCCGGGATCGGCGCGCCGTGGTGGCGGCCCGCGGCGCGCGCGGTGCTCGGCGGGCTGCACGGCGGCACGACCGGGGCGAACGTCGCGCGCGCGGCGCTCGAGGCCATCGCCTGGCGCGTGGCGGACGTGGTGGAGGCGGTGCGGGAGACCGTCGCGGTCGCCGCCCTGCGCGTCGACGGCGGGCTGACCAACGAGCCGCTCATGCTCGAGCTCCAGGCCGATGCGATCGGCGCGCCGGTCGAGGCCGGTGGCGCGGACGCGACGGTCGCCGGCGCGGCCGCGCTCGCGGCGGTCGGCGCCGGCGTGCTGGCCTCGCTCGACGAGGCGGCGGAGCTGCTGCCGGTGGACCGCCGCGTCGAGCCTCGCCGCGACGGCGCCTGGCGCGCCGCCGAGCACGAGCGCTGGCGCGCGTTCGTCGCCGCCGCGGCGGAGCTCGGCTGATGCTCCCCGGTGCCGGTCAACGCAGCAAGCCCCGGGGGCAAATGACTGCGTGCGCGGCCCGTCCGGCGCGTTCCGGGGCGCGACCGGCGACGGCACCTTCGTCGCCCAGGGGACCGGCGCGGCGCTGCTCGCGAGCCTCAGCGGAGAGATAGAGCTCGCCGGCTAGCCGCCAGGCTCGACCCGACGGAGAGGGAGGGATTCGAACCCTCGGACGAGGTCGACCCCCGTCACACGATTTCCAGTCGTGCCCGTTCAGCCGCTCCGGCACCTCTCCTTGGAGGGCTGGAAGGGTAGCCGCTCAGATCTGCCAGCGGCCTTCGGCGAGCACCGGGACGCGGTCGCCGGACGCCGTGATGCCGGTGACCGCGAGCTCATTGGAGCCGACCATGAAGTCGACGTGTATCTCGGACTCGTTGCAGCGGTCGCGGTCGGCCTCGTCGAGCAGGAACCCGAAGCCGTGGCCGAGCGCGATGTGGCTCGCAGCGTTCTCGTCCAGCAGCGTGTCGTAGAAGATCGTGCCGAGCTCGCCGATCCGGCCATGACGGTCGACGAGCGCGACCTCGCCCAGCCGGGCGGCGCCGGTGTCGGTGGCGATGATCGTCGCGAGCGTCGCGCCGCCCTCGGAGGCCTCGACGCTGGTCGCGCGACCGCCCTCGAAGCGCACTACGAGGTCGCGCACGACGGTGCCGTCGATCAGGACGAGCGGCTTGGTCGACGCCACGAGGCCCTCGGTGCGCTCCGGATCGGGAGTTGTGAAGACCTCCTCGGTCGGCAGGTTCGGCATGTGCTCGATCCCGTCGACGGTCTCGAAACGCGCCGCGCGCCAGGCCGACGACGGCAGCAGGCCGATCGTGAGGTCGGTGCCCGGGCCCTCGTAGTGCAGAGCGTCGAAGCGGCGCTCGGAGAGCTTGTGGGCGGCCGTGATGAGCGCGTCGATGCGCGCCCGCCAGGCGGCGATCGGATCGTCCTCGTCGAGACGCAGGACGTGCAGCAGCGCCCGCTCGAGCCGCGGCAGCCGCTCGGCCTTCTTCGCCTTGGGGAAGACCAGGTCCGCCCACGACTGCGTCGGGCAGGGGCAGATCGTCCAGTTGGTCGTGCGGTCGTTGACGACATGGACGCTCTCCTTGACGGCCGGCAGCCGGTCCATGCCGACGAGCGCCGGATCGAGGTCGTTGAGCAGCCCGGGCGCGCTCGGGCCGGAGAGAGCGATGCGCGCGGCGCGCTGCTCGCCGAGAGCGAGCACCCGCTCCCCGTACCACGACGGCACGAAGTCCAGCGTCTCCGGCCGGGCGTGCTGTACACGCGCGCGCTTGACGTGCGGATCGAACCAGCCGACGTCGACGAACTTCGCCCCGTGCCGGTACGCGCTCGCCGCGAGCGCCCGCACCAGATACTCCTTGCCGGGCTCGCAGCCGATCGAGACGATCTGGTCCGGCTGCACGTTCGCGCCGAAGCCGATCGTGAGGTCGGCGAGGCGCTCGAGCGTCGCTTCGTCCATCGGCGGCAGGTTACGGCTCGGGCGCGCTACCGTACTTCCCCACCCTACGGAGGGGTGCGAGAGTGGTTGAATCGGGCGGTCTCGAAAACCGTTGTGCGCGCAAGCGTACCGAGGGTTCGAATCCCTCCCCCTCCGCTCATGCTGTTAGCGTCTGACGCCTCGGATCGCTGGCCGAAACTGGCCAAACGACCGGGGCGAAGTGGCGTGAGCTCGTGGGCGGCAAGGAGCCTCGGTCAGGTGCCGACGTAGGCCGCGAGGTGCTCGCCGGTGAGGGTCGAGCGGGCGGCGACGAGGTCGGCGGGTGTGCCCTCGAAGACGATCCGGCCGCCGTGGTGGCCGGCGCCGGGGCCGAGGTCGATGATCCAGTCGGCGTGGGCCATGACCGCCAGGTGGTGCTCGATGACGATGACCGACTTGCCGGAGTCGACGAGCCGGTCGAGCAGGCCGAGCAGCTGCTCGACGTCGGCGAGGTGGAGGCCGGTGGTCGGCTC
>Ga0126313_10001398_pt1 | contig 12736 bp, 16 predicted proteins | sample Plot105A_FD_89954 | JGI IMG/M metagenome (GOLD analysis project Ga0126313, IMG submission 89954) | Serpentine soil microbial communities from UC McLaughlin Reserve, CA, USA - Plot105A | ecosystem: Environmental > Terrestrial > Soil > Grasslands | place: USA: UC McLaughlin Reserve, Lake County...
GTCGCCGGTGCGCTGGCGGCCGTCTATCAGCGGGCGGGCTACCGCGTGGTCGGGGCGGCGCCGACCGGTCGCGCGGCGCGCGAGCTCTCAAGCCGCGCGGGAGTACCCGCAAGCACGCTGCACCGACTCGTCGAGGACCTGCGTCGCAGCGCGGGGTTCGGAGGGGAGCCGGCGATGCTGCTGATCGACGAGGCCGGGATGGCACCGACCAGGGTCAGCGCCGACGTGCTCGCCGCGGCTCATCGCGACGGCGTCAAGGTGGTGGCGCTGGGCGACTCCGGTCAGCTCTCGAGCATGGAGGCCGGCGGATGGCTGGGCGCCCTGTCGAAGCGGTTGGATGCCCACGAGCTCCGCGCCGTGGTGCGTCAGCGCGATCTGGCCGAGCGCACTGCGCTGGCCGACGTGCACAACGGCGAACCGGATCAGTGGATCGAGCTCAAGCGGCTGCGTGGGGAGCTGGTGGTGCACCACGGCGGCCCGCAGGCGGCCCAGGAGGCGGCCATGGCCGCCTGGCGGGCCGACGTGGAGGACGTCGGGATCGAGCAGGCGATCATGATCGTGCGCGACAACCAGACCCGGGCCGAGCTCAACGACGAGGCGCGCGCCTGGCGCGACGCCCATGGCGAGCTCGGCGAGCGAATCGCGGTTGCGAGCACTGAGGTGGCGGTGGGGGACCGGGTGATCGCGCGACGCAACGACCGCGAGCTCGACGTCGACAACGGCACCCGCGGCACCGTCCGCGCTGTCGACGCCGACACGCAGGCCGTGACGATCGAGACCGACACCGGCCGGGTCCGCACGCTGCCAACAGAATATGTCGCCGGGCATCTTGAGCACGCCTACGCGCTGACCGGGCATGGCAGCCAGGGCGCGACCGTTGAGCGGGCAGCGGTGGTCGGCGCGCCGGAGGACTTCACCAACGAATGGGCCTACACCGCGTCGTCGCGCGCCCGCGACCCCGTCCATGTCCACCTCATCGCCGAGCACGACGACCGTTCCGGCCGGAACGAGATCGCGCCGAGCTCGCCCGAGCGGACGGCTGAGGAGGCGATCGAGGCGATGCGGGCAGCGATGAGTCGTCGCGAGCGTGAGGAGCTCGCCATCGACCAGGTCGCGCCGGTCGCGCGTGCGCCCGTGCCGGGCGAGGCGGCCGCCGAGGCGCTCGACCGCGCCCAACGACATCAGCTGGCGCTCGACCTCGACGGCGGAGCGTCGGTGCCCCAGCCGGTGCCCGAGGTGCTCAGAGCGCTTCGCGGACCAGAGCCACTGTGGACAATCGAGCACCGGATCGGCCTGGACAAGCACGGCAAGGCGGCCATCGAGCGCGCTCGCGAGACGCTCGCCCAGCTTCCGCGCGAGGCGCTCGCCGAACGTGCCGAGCGACTGGACGGGCTGCTCGAGACGTTCCCGCAACACCGAGTCGAGGCGACCCGACGAGCGGACGAGCTTTCTCGGATACGCGACGAGCGGGGCGAGGCGCACGAGCGCGTCGGCGAGCAGCGGGCGCGGCTGGACCAGCTCGGCCCACTCTCGCGCGTCTTCCGCCGGCACGAGCGCGAGGTCACGGAACAGGCATTGGCAAGCTGGACCGAGCGCGCCCGGACACTCGACGAGCGCGTCTCGGATCTCGCGCATCGGGTCGACGTCGACCGCCACGAGCGCGCGGCGTGGTTCGACGAATATGGCGATGAGCTGGTCGAACTCTGTGCGTCCAAGGTCGACCTGTATGACCGCGACGGCAAGGCGCGCGACCGGCGGATCGACGACATCCGCCGCGACCCGCCCGAATGGGTCACCGAGCGCCTGGGCCCGCGACCCGAGGAACGCACTGCACGCGAGCGCTGGGACCGCGCGGCCGCCCACCTCGACGACTACCGCCACGCCTTCGGACAGCCACCTGGCGAGGAGCCACCCGGCCGCGGCGACTACCGCCAGCGCCACGCCTGGGAACAGGTCCACGACGCCGCTACCAAGGCCCTCGAGATGCATCCCGAGCGGCCGGTCGTGGAGCGCCCGCCGCCGCAGCTCCACCGCGACATCGGCCTCGATATCGGCCGATGATGACGCGGCGAACCAACTCTGGGTTCCCTTCGACCCCCTCGGGTGCGACTTAAGACCATGACGCCCCGCTCGCCGCCACCGCGTGCGTCCCTCAGCGAGCCACTACTGACCTGCCAGGAGGCGGCTCAGCTGCTCGCGGTCAAGCCCGGCTGGATCTATGCCGCCGCCCGCTCGGGACAGCTCACCTGCGTCCGCGTCGGCCGCAACGTCCGCCTGCTGCGCTCCGACCTCGAGGACTTCGTCGCCCAACAGCGCAGCCCAAGGTCACCGCGCTTTCCGGGGTGACTCGCCTCAGAAAACGCGGCGGCGCCGCAGCCTCAGGTCTTGTCCTTGAGCGGGTAGCGCTCCCGGTGCTCAATCGAGTCGACCGCCAGGTCGACGTCGAGCTCAGGCCAGTAGAGGTGTCCGGTGTGCGGGCGCTCGAGTCGCAGGATCGCCTCCACCGGCGCTCGCTTGAACCAGGGGAACTCGTCGAACGGGAGGAAGAGCTCTCGGCCGTCGAGGAGGAGCCAGAAGCCGTGCGCCGAGATGTTCGTCACCTCAGCTTCCGAAGTGGCTGCTCCACGCATCTCGAATCTCCTGCTCGCGTCCTTTGATGAGTTCCTCGACCCGGCTGAGGTCCTGCGGACTGAGCCCGTGGTTTCTCGCCAACTCGATCTTAGGCTCAACCCAAAATTTGGCCTCCCCGTCAGCCGACTGCACGTGGATGTGAAGACAGTTCTCCTCGCGCGAGAAGAAGAAGAACCGGAAGGGGCCTTCGCGGAAGACCGTGGGGGCTCATCGCCCGGATCGTAGGCCCGCATCAGGACGCTCAGGCGGTGTCGATTTCGGGACACATCCGGGACACATTTCGCCTCACCCAGACCCACCACTATGCCGAACATTGTCGACTTCCAGCCACTTCCCGATGCCGGAGGAGGGACTCGAACCCCCGACACGCGGATTATGATTCCGCTGCTCTAACCGACTGAGCTACTCCGGCGGGGTTGGTCAGTTTAGGCGCGTCAGGGGCGCGCCACGATGAGGGCCACGGTCAGTGCTCCGAGGAGGACGCCGGCCCCCGTGATCGTCCACATGAAGCCCGAGGCGGGCCGGGCGAAGGCGCCTCGCATCACCGCCGCCTCGACGTCGTGGTGGCGCAAGGTGCCGTAGGCGAACAGGACGATTCCGAGCACCGCGTAGCCGGCACCGACCACCGTGTAGGGCCAGGTGGTCCCCTCGGAGAGCTCGGGGATCACCTTGCCGACGGCCAGCCCGACCGCGACGGCCGTGAGGCCGGTCCGCCACACGCCATCCCCGTGCGCTCGTTGGCGAGGAGGGTGCGGCGGGTCGCATCGCCCGCCTCGTCGAAGCTCCCGCCGCCGGGCGGCTCGGTATCTAGGGGACGGCGATGCACGGGCGCACGACCGTCGTCCCGCCGAGTTCGATGTGCGGGGCCTCGGCGGCGATCCGCTCGGCGGTCTCGAGCGAGTCGGCCTCGACCAGCAAGTAGCCGCCGATATCGAGCTCTTCGAGCTCGAGGTCGGTCACGCCGTTGCGCGCGACCACCCGGCCGTTGGGCTCGAACGGGGCGCCGGCTCGGAGCTGACCTGACTGCGCGAGCCCCGCCATGTACTCGACCCACTTCTGGTTGTAGGCGACCGTCTGGGCATCGGTCGCATCCGGTGCGGCTTGGCGGCCGACGAAGAGGAGCAGGTATTGAGCCATCGAGCGGCGACGATACCGCTCGGAGCGCTGACCACATGCCTCGGGAGCGCCACGAATTCCGGCAATGAAGGGCTGGGTTCAACGGGTCGGCGGACGTGAACCACCGACGGTCTGACATAGCGACCCGAAGTGGTTCACGTCGCCCGCGGCGTGGTCGGCCCCGCCGGTCAGGCCAACCGCAACGCCGCGGCGTGCCCCGAGCAGTCGTACAGGCCGCTGACGCTGGTGACGCTTGTGCACGTCGTGGTCACCGCCTCCATCGCCCGCTTCGCGCCCGTTCGGCCGTCGGCGGGGGCGTTGAACCCGCCTCCGGCGTCGGCCAGCGCCCAGCGGACCTTGCCGGACTGCACGGCGTCGGCAAGCCACGTGGCGGTGACCTCGCTCTCGCGCCCGGAGAAGCCGCCGATGCCTGCGACGCTTGCGTCGCTCGAGAGGATCGACGTCGCGGCGCTCGACTGGCTCGAGACCGCCACCGTGCCCGCGCCGTGCGCCTTCGCGTATGCGACCGCCTCGCTGAGCGACGAGCTGTTGCCGCCAAAGCCGCCGCCGGGCGGCCCGCCGGCGAAGCCGCCGCCGGGGGCGAAGCGCCGTTGCCCGGGAGCGCTGCTGCGCCGCCGCCGGCGCGCGAAGCGCCGTTGCCGAGGACCGCCGCTGCGCCGCCGCCACCGCGCGAAGCGCCGTCGCCGGGGAGCGCTGCTGCCCCGCCGCCCGGACCGCCACCCGGCAGGCCCATCGACTGACTGACGGCGCCGCCCGACGGGAACGGGCCGCTCTCGCCGTGCCCGAGCGTCTCGACCGCCCACTCGGCGGGCGCGACCAGGAGCAACGCGACGACGGCCGCGACGAGCACCGTCCGAGCGCGGCCGCGGACGCCGAACACCAGCACGCCGGCCGCCACGGCACCCCCGACGGTGACGAGCGGCGCCAGCCACCCGTCGGCGCCCGAGCGCTGGAAGATCACGATCTCGCATGCGACCGCGGCCGCGATGCCGAGCGTCCCGACCACCGCCGCCCGGCGCCCGCCGCGCACGAGCGAGCCGGCACCGGCGCCGACCAGTGCCGCCGCGAACGGCGCAAGCTGGGACGTGTAGTACGGGTGGAAGATCCCCTTGGCGGTGCTGAACGCCACGCCGATCGTCGCGAACAAGCCGCCGACGGCGATGACCCAGCCGGTCCGGGCATCGCCGCGCCGCAGGCGCGAGGCGAACGCGATTCCGACCGCGGCCACCACGGCCGCGCCGAGGAACCACCCGGCCTGGCCGCCCAGGCTCTCGTTCAAGAGCCGCAGCACGCCTGGCGAGCCGCCGAACGGTCCGCCGCCGGCCCCGCCGACGCCGCCGCCCGGCCCGCCGCTCTGCCCGACCAGCCGTCCGAGGCCGTTGTAGCCGAGGATGAGCGACCAGATGTCGTTGTCGCTCGTCCCCGAGATCCACGGGCGATCCGACGCGGGCGTCAGCCACATCAACACCGGCCAGGCGAGGCCGACGACCGCCATCACGAGGCCGGCAAGGAGCAGCTGGCGCAGGGCGCGCAACCGGTCGCCGAGGCCGGCAAGGAGCAGCTGGCGCAGGTCGCGCAACCGGTCGCCGAGGGCGCGACTGGCAAGGAGCAGCTGGGCCAGGGCCCGCAACCGGTCGGAGAACGCAGGCCGCCCGCCCGACCGCTCGGCAACCGCAGGCCGCCCGCTCGACCGCTCGGCAAGCGCAAGCCGCCCGCGCGACCGCTCGGCAGGCGCAAGCGGCCCGCCCGAGCGGCGAGCGCGCGGGGGGCGTCGCCCCGGCGCCGCCCACACCCACGCGACCGCAAGCGCCGGGACGATCAGCAGCGCCGCGCCCATCTTCGCCTCGAAGCCAAGCCCGACGGAGACGGCCGGCGAGCACGATCCAGCGCGTGCGGCCGTCCTCGAGCCCGCGGACCACGAACCACACGGCCGCCACGCAGCACAGGACGAGCAGCGTGTCGGGGTTGTTGTACCGGGCGATCGCCACCCACACCGGCGTCACGGCAAGCGCCAGCCCGCCCACGAACCCGGCCAACCGCCCGAAGCGCCGGCGCACGAGGTCGTATGCGAGCCCGACCGTCGCCACGCCCATCAGCGCCTGCGGCACGAGCATGCTCCACGACGAGAAGCCGAAGATCCGCGCCGTCAGCGCCTGCACCCACAGCGCGAGCGGCGGCTTGTCGACCGTCATCAGCCCGCTCGCGTCGAACGAGCCGTACAGGAACGCGTGCCAGCTCGAGCTCATCGAGCGCACGGCGGCGCTGTAGTACGTGTTCGCCCAGCCGTTGCGGCTCAGCGCCCACACGTACAGCACCAAGGCGACCGCGAGCAGCAGCCACAGCTCCGGCCGCCGGCCGAGCGCGGATGCGCGGGCGCGAACACGCGGGGCGGTGAGGGAAGCGGACGCCATGCCTACAGCGCGGCGCGGGCGATCGCGGCGGTGGCGCGGCGCAGCACGCCCGGACGCCGGTCGCGCGCGAACACCCATGTCCGCAGGGCGACGTAGCGCGAGACGGTCGCCATCGCGCTGGCAACGACGAGCACGACGAGCTCCACGGCGTGCGCGGGATGCGCGTCGACCGCGTGCAGCGCGCCCCATGCGCCCATCGTGAGCCCGACGGTGAGCACGTAAACCAGCGCGCCCATGAGGTGCTGGCGCACCAGCCCGGCGCGCCCGCGCATGCGGAAGGTCAACCACCGGTTGGCCTGCGTGTTTCCGACCGCGGTCACCGCCAGGGCGAGCGCGTTGGCCGCCGCGACTCCCACCGCTCCACGCAGCGCCACGAACAGCAGCGCGTAGGCGAGCGTCGAGCACACGCCGACGAAGGCGAACCGCGTCAGCCGCGCCCCGGCGAGCAGCCGCGCGATGCCGCGGAGGTCGTCGAGCGCCGCGCGAGCGACGTCCACCCGCGAGTCGGGATCGTCGACCCAGTCGACCGGCACCTCGTGGATGCGCAGGCCCGAGCGCTGCGCGAGCATGAGCAGCTCGGTATCGAAGAACCACGCGTCGTCGCGCACGTCGGGCAGCAGCCGCCGGGCAGCGTCACCGCGCATGCCCTTGAAACCGCACTGGGCGTCGGTGAACCGGGCCGCCAGCGTCGCGTGCAGCAGGCGGTTGTAGAGGCGCGAGACGACCTCGCGCCTGCGGCCCCGCACGACCCGCGCCCCCGGCGCCAGCCGCGACCCGATCGCCAGGTCGCTGTGCCCCGAGACGAGCGGCGCGATCAGCGGCAGCAGCGCGCGCAGGTCCGTCGAGAGGTCGACGTCCATGTAGCAGACGACGTCGGCGGCGCTGCGCAGCCAGGCGGTCCGCAGGGCGCGTCCGCGGCCCCTGGCCTCGCACGCGAGCATGTCCACGCCGGAGAGGCCGGTCGCGAGCGCGGCCGCGATCTCGGGCGTCGCGTCGGTTGAGCCGTTGTGGGCGATCGTGATCCGCCATGCAAACGGCATCTCCGCCTCGAGTTAGGCGCGCAGGCGGTGGATCGAGGCCGACAGCGCACCCTCCTCGTTGTAGACCGGCACAACGATCTCGATGCGCGGGGTCCTCAAGCGCATGGCCTCACCACCCGGTGGGAGCCGTCCTCGCCGACGACGACGCCGCCGTGGACGAGCCAGCGGTGGGCCCCGTCCGGCCCGCTGAGCAGCGCCGCCTTGGCGAGCGGCTCGGCCACGAGCGCCGTGGGCGCGAGCGCCGTCACCTGCACGAGGCCGGTGAACGCCGGCCGGCCGGTGGAAGGGTCGAGCACGTGGTGCGCGGGCGCGCCCCGCCCGTCCAGCCACGAGCGCCGGCCGATGCCGGTCGTCGCCACGCCGCCGGCGCGCAGCGAGAACGTGTGCAGCACGCGACCGTCGAACGGGCTGTCGACTCGCACCTCGCGAACGCGCGTCCCGTCGCCCCCGGGCAGGAGATCGCCCCCGCAATCGATGGCAAAGCTCTGGTGGCCGCCCAGCGCCGCCCCCGCCCAATCGGCGAAGAGGCCCTTGTAGCCGCCGGTGTCGAGCTCGACGCCCGGCGGACGGGTCACCACGGAGGTGTCGGAGTCGCCCGCGACGGTCCGCCAGCGCTCCTCCGGATCGGGGCCCGCGGCCCGGCGCGCCGGCGCGAGCCGCAGCGCGAGGGGGAGCGGGAGCGAGCCATCGAGATCCGACGCGTATCCCGCCCGTTCGAGCGCGCGCCCCAGCGTCGGATCCACCAGCCCGCCGGTGCGCTGCGCCATCGCGAGCGCCGCCCGCACGAACCGCACCATCTCCGCGCTCACGCGCACCGCGTGGCGAGGGTCGCGGTTGAGCAGCGAGAGCTCGCTGTGGCGATCGAACCGGCCGAAGCGGCCATGCAGCCCCACGAGCCGGTCCACGACGGCGCGCGCGGCGTCGGCAGCGTCGCGCTGCGGACCGTCGCCGGTGACGTGGACGGCGCAGCCGGCGCCGAAGCAGCGGAACGTCCTGACGACGTGGCGGGACGCGGGAGGAGCGAGCATGGCCGCCAGCCTGCGGGCGCCGTCTTGGAGCAGCCTTAGCGGTGCGTAGGAGCAACGTAGGAGGCCCTGCGCCGCTAACGCACCGCTTAGGCGTGGCGGTCACCGTGGCCGAGCGATGACGACCGATCCCGCGCCGCACCTCTTCTGGATCACCAGCCGCGCGGCGGGCACCGTCGCCCTTGCCACCGCCAGCCTCGCGGTCGCGCTCGGGCTGACGATGAGCACGCGCCTGCTCAAGGGCCGCGGCCCCGACCTCAAGACGGCCCACGAAGTCCTGTCGCTCGCGACCATCGTCGCCATCGCCGTCCACGGCCTGGTCCTGATCGGCGACACGTTCCTGCACCCGTCGCTCGCCGACGTGACGCTCCCATTCGTCGGCGACTACAAGACGGTGTGGACCACGCTCGGGATCTTCAGCGGCTGGGCGCTCGTGGTCCTCGCCCTCTCCTTCTACGTGCGCAAGTACATCGGCGTCCAGCGCTGGCACGCCCTGCATCGCTTCACCGCGCTGGCCTGGATCCTCGGCGTCGCGCACTCCCTGGGTGAGGGAACCGATGCTGGCCAGGTGTGGTTCCTCGCGATGACCGGCGTGGTGGCAGTGCCGGCCGCGCTGCTCCTCGTCACCCGGCTGGCGCCCGCGCGCCGTCGCCTGGCTTGACGACCCCGACACGGCGACGACGTAGCTTTGGGGCCGTGGCCACCGTCCTCTACGACGACGACTGCGGCTTCTGCGTCTGGTGCATGGGCAAGGTGCTTGCCCTCGACCGTAGGGGCGTGCTCGAGCCGGTCGCCCTCCAGGACCCGCGCGCCGAGGCGCTCCTACCGGGCATGGACGAGGAGACGCGGATGCGGTCGTGGCATCTGGTCGAGAACGGGTGGGTGAGCTCGGCCGGTGAGGCGTTGGGGCCGCTGCTGCGGCTGCTCCTCGGGGGTCCCGCCGCGGCGCTGGCCGACCGCGCCTACTACGCGGTGGCGAACCGCCGCTCGACGTTCGGGAAGCTGGTCACCGAGGCGGCAAAGCGGCGGGCTCGCGCACGCATCGCCGAGCACCGGCGAGCCCGCCAGTGACGGACGGCTACGCCTCCGACTCGGCCAGTCCCACCGCCACGAGGTCGAGAGGGTGCACCCACGCCTCCGCGAGGAGCGAGCCGCCGCGGGCCTGCAGCGCGTCGCGCAGCCCGATCGCCCAGCGGTGCTCGAGCAAGGCGATGGCGACGGTCGTGCCGGGCGGGATGGCGTCGGCGACGTACCAGATGTCCTCCTCCTGCTCGGATGCGCCCGGGGGTGGCCCGCCGCCGTCGTCACTGCCGTGCAGGCCGGTGAGGACGGCCACCTTGGCGCCGCCGTCTGGCGTGGCGGAGACCTCGAGGGCCTCCATCTGACCGTCGCCGTGGTGGCGGACGACCATCAGGTCGAGCAGGCGGACGATGTCGTGCTCGGCGAGCCGCTCGAGCTCGGCGAGGACCTCACCGGTCGGCTCGGCGCCACCCACGTCGACCACCAGGAGCTGCACGGGGCCGGTCGCCATCATCCACCTCCCAGCAGCTGGGCCTTGGCCTGCTCGAACTCGGCGTCGTTCAGCGCGCCCGAGGCCTTGAGGTCGCTCAGCTCCTTGAGCTTGTCGACGATCGATCCCCCGCCGGCCGGACCGGCGGCCGGCGGCGCCGCCACCTGGGGCGCCGCCACCTGCTGCGGCGGGGCCTGCTGCTGCTCGAGCGCGGAGATGCGCTCCTCCTGGCCCTGTTCTTCCTGCTGGTCGGCCATCTGCGACTGAGCGCGGTGCTTGCCCACCATGTAGGCCCCACCGCCCACCATCGCGGCTCGAAGAAGCGGTCGTCGTCTTCTCATGAACATGCGAGCGATCATTCCAGACCACCGATGGCCCTGCTGGCTTTTCCCAACGTCTCCGAAGCGCGCGAAGCGGCGACCGTCGATGCGCTGAAAAACGTGTGGTCGCCGGCGCGCGTGCTCGACCTCCACGCCGACCCGCACCACAACCGCACCGCGATCACGCTCGTCGGCGAGCCGGGCGCCCTGGCGGCGGCGCTGGTCGCCGGCGCGCGCGAAGTCGTCGCGCGCGTGGACATCCGCGGACACGAGGGCGCGCACCCCTTCGTGGGCGCACTCGACGTGGCGGCAGTGGTCTGGCCGGATGCCGCCCATCGCGGCGCCGCCTGCGCCGAGGCGCTGGTGGCGGCCGACGAGCTGGCCCGCCGGCTCGACGTTCCCGTGTTCCTGTACGGGGAGCTGGCCGCCGGCCGCACGCGGGCCGAGCTGCGCCGCGGCGGGCCGCAGGAGCTCCGGCGCCGCATGGCGGCGGGCGAGCTCGCTCCCGACTTCGGCCCGCCGCGCCCGCACCCGACGGCGGGCGCCACGCTCGTCGCCGCCCGCCCGCCGCTCGTCGCGTTCAACCTCTGGCTGGCACCGGTCGCCACGCTCGACGAGGCCCGCGCCACCGCCGCCGCCGTTCGCGCCCGCCTTCCGGGCGTCCGCGCGCTGGCCCTGCAGCTCGGCGACCGGCTGCAGGTCTCGATGAACGTGGAGCGGCCGGACCTCGTCTCGCTCGCGGAGGTCACCGCGGCGGTGCGTGCGCGCGTCCCGGTGGTCGAGGGAGAGCTCGTGGGCCTGGCGCCCCGAGCCGCGCTCGAGGGCTTCCCCACCGACGTGCCGCTGGACGGCGCGGAGCGCGTGCTCGAAGACGCACTAACCTCATAGCTCCGCCATGGCCCAGACGAAGCGCAAGCGGCGCAGCAAGCATCGCGGCACCGCCGCCGGCACGATCGAGTCGCGCGGCCGCACCGGCCGCAAGCCGGCGGGCACCGAGAAGAAGGGAAGCGGCGGCAAGGGCGCGACCGCCGCCGAGCGCCGCGCCGAGCGGCTGAGCCGGCCGCCGAGCTGGCGCTCGGCCATCAACCGCGCCGCAATCGCGGCGGTGATCCTCGTCGCGCTGTCGATCTTCCTCTTCAAGCAGAAGCCGGCCGCGTCGATCGCGTTCGCCGGCTTCGCGCTGATCGTCTACATCCCGATGGGGTACTACCTGGACCGGTTCCTCTACAACCGGCGCATGCGCTCGCAGGGGAAGCAATGAGCGGCCTCGACGTGCTCATGTTCACCGTCGGACCGATCCAGGAGAACTGCTTCGTGGCGCGGCGCGCCGGGAGCGATCGCGGCGTGATCGTCGACCCCGGCGACGAGGCCGACCGCATCCTGCACGCCGTCGACGAGCTCGGCCTGGGCGTCGACGCGATCCTCGTCACCCATACGCACTTCGATCACATCGGTGCGGTGGCGCCGGTGGCCAAGGCGACCGGTGCGCCGGTGTACTGCCCCAAGCTGGAGACGGTCGTGCTCGCCGACATCAACAGCTACGTCCCGTTTGCCGGCTTCGGCCCGTTCGAGAGCTACGACGCCGACGAGACCGTCGAGGGCGGCGAGCGCCTGCAGATCGCGGGCATGGACATCGAGGTCCTGCCCACGCCCGGCCACTCTCCCGGCCACGTCACCTACGCGGTGCAGGAGGAGGGCGCGCTGTTCAGCGGCGACGTGCTCTTCCAGGGCTCGGTGGGGCGGGTCGACCTCCCCGGCGGCGACTGGGAGACGCTGCTTGCGTCGATCGGCATGCTCGTCGATCGCTTCGACGCGGACACGACCGTGTATCCGGGGCACATGGGGATCACGACGCTCGGCCACGAGCGCGCGACCAACCCGTTCCTGCAAGAGCTCGCCGGGCATTGAGCGACCGCGTCCAGGCCCCGCGCGGCACGTTCGACGTGCTGCCGCAGGACGAGCCGGCGCGCGCAGCGCTCGAGCGCGAGGCGCGGCGGACCCTCGGCGGCGCCGGTTACCAACGGCTCGAGACGCCGATCTTCGAGGCCACCGAGCTCTTCGCGCGCGGCGTCGGCGAGGCGACCGACATCGTGCGCAAGGAGATGTACACGTTCGACGACGGCGGCGGTCGCTCGGTCACGCTGCGGCCGGAGGGCACGGCGCCGGTGTGCCGGGCCTACGTCGAGCACGGCATGCACAAGCTCGCGCAGCCGGTCAAGCTCTGGTACCTCGGCCCCTTCTTCCGCCGCGAGGCGCCGCAGAAGGGCCGCTACCGCGAGTTCTTTCAGGTCGGAGCCGAGGCGCTGGGCTCGGACGAGCCCGCCGTCGATGCCGAGCTGATCGTCCTGCTGGCCGACCTCCTGCAGACCCTTCAGGTTCGCGCCCGGCTGCGGATCTCGAGCCTCGGCACGCCGGAGACGCGCGCGCAGTATCGCGAGGCGCTCATCGCCTACCTCCGCGCCCACGAACGGGAGCTTGGGACGGACGTCCGCGAGCGCATCGACCTCAACCCGCTGCGGGCGTTCGACTCCGCCCATCCGGGCACGCGCGCGGTCATGGAGCGCGCCCCCCGCCTCTTCGACGCCCTCGACGACGCCGACCGCGAGCACTTCGACGCGGTGACCGCGATGCTCGACGACGCCGGCGTCGAGTGGAAGCTCGA
>Ga0126313_10001399_pt1 | contig 12729 bp, 10 predicted proteins | sample Plot105A_FD_89954 | JGI IMG/M metagenome (GOLD analysis project Ga0126313, IMG submission 89954) | Serpentine soil microbial communities from UC McLaughlin Reserve, CA, USA - Plot105A | ecosystem: Environmental > Terrestrial > Soil > Grasslands | place: USA: UC McLaughlin Reserve, Lake County...
CCGCTCTGGGCCTTGATGGCCACGCGGCGCGGCTTGCGCGCCTCCGGCTTCGGGACCCGGACCTCCAGCACGCCCTTGTCGAACTCGGCCGACACGGCATCCGGGTCGACGCCCTCCGGCAGGCTCAGGGAGCGGCTGAAGCGGCCAAACGAGCGCTCCACGCGGTACCAGCCGCGGTGACGCTCCTCGGTCTCCGCCTTCCGCTCACCCGAGATGGTGAGCGTGTTGTCCTGGATCTCGATCGACACGTCGTCCTCGCCAATGCCCGGCAGGTCCGCCCGGAGGACGAAGTGGTCGTCGGCCTCCGTCAGGTCCATCGCCGGCACCCAGCGCTCCGCGCCGCTGCTGTCGCTCACGTCGAAGAGGGTGTTGAAGAGGCGGTTTACCTCCTGGGAGAAGGGCTCAGGCTTCATCAGAAGGGCCATTTCCTCACCTCCTTTTGGTTCGATACTGCGCCATTAGGGGAATACGGCGTTACTGACGGACAGTATAGAAACCTAAGTGGAGGCCTGTCAAGTTTTCTCTAGGAGTGACTCGCCGGTCATGGCCTCGGGAGGGTCTTGGCCGAGCAGCGCGAGAAGGGTGGGCGCCACGTCGGCGAGGATGCCCTCCCTTACTCCCCTCGCGTCCGCGGTGACCACGATGGGGACGGGGTTCATCGAGTGCGCGGTGTTCGGGCTGCCGTCGGGCTCCAGCATGTTGTCCGCGTTGCCGTGGTCGGCGGTGACGACGCAGGCGCCGCCCGACTGGTGCACCGCGCGCACCACGTCGCCCAGGCAGTCGTCAACGGTCTCGACCGCCTTGACGGCAGCGCGGATGTCGCCGGTGTGGCCCACCATGTCGGGGTTGGCGAAGTTGATGATCCCGAAGCCATAGCGCCCTTCTCGCCAGCCCTCCACGAACGCGTCGGCGGCCGGTCGCGCGGACATCTCGGGCTTGTGGTCGTAGGTCGGCACGTCCCGGACCGAGTCGACCAGTCGGCGTTCCTCGCCCTCGCGCGGATCCTCCTCGCCGCCGTTGAAGAAGTAGGTGACGTGGGCGTACTTCTCGGTCTCGGCCACATGGAGCTGGGCGACCCCCCGCTCGGCCAGGGTCTCGGCCAACGTGGCGGCGGGGTGGGCCGGCCGGAAGGCCACCGGGTAGATCCAGTCCTCTTGGTACTCGGTGAGCGTGGTGAGCGAGACGCGGGGCGCCTCGCCGCGATCGAACTCGTCGAAGTCGGGCTCCCCGAGGGCGCGGGTCAGCTGCCGGGCGCGGTCGGGACGGAAGTTGAAGAAGAGAACGGCATCGCCGTCCCGGATCCGACCCTCCTCCCCCACCAGCGTCGGCTTGACGAACTCGTCCGTCTCGTCGCGCTCGTACGAGGCGCGCACGGCCGCCTCGCCGGAGTCTGCAGGCGGCGCGTCGGCCTCGCCGTGGACGATGGCGTCATAGGCGAGCTTCGTGCGGTCCCAGCGACGGTCTCGGTCCATCGCGTAGTAGCGGCCCGTCACGCTCGCGATGCGGGAGTTGCCCGCCTCTCCCAGCCAGCCCTCGACCTTGGCCAGGTAGCCGGCCCCGGACTGGGGGCTCGTGTCCCGGCCGTCCGTAAAGGCGTGGAGCACCACGTCCGGGACCTCCTCGCGCCGAATCAGCTCGAGGCACGCTCTCAGGTGCTTCATGCTTGCGTGCACGCCGCCCTCGGACACCAGCCCGAGCAGGTGAAGTCGCCCGGACTCACGCCCCGCTGCGCAGGCGGCACGAAGCCCCTCGTTCTCGTAGAAGGACCTGTCATCGATCGCCTCGTCGATGCGGGTGATGTCCTGCTTCACGATGGCGCCCGCGCCGAGGTTCAGGTGGCCGACCTCCGAGTTGCCCATTTGCCCCTCGGGCAGGCCCACCGCCGGGCCGCAAGCCGTCAGCGTCGAGTGCGGGTAGCGCTCCCAGAGCTCGTCGAAGTTCTTGGTCTCAGCCTGGGCCACAGCGTTGCCCGGGCCTGGGTCGGCGAGGGCCCAGCCGTCCAGCACGACCAGGCAGACTCGCTGGACCGGCGGCGGTCCCGGACCGTCGGGAAGGCTCATGGTTCGGGCACCGCCTCGATGATCCGGGCGAAGCTGTCTGGGTCGAGGCTCGCGCCGCCAACCAGGGCCCCGTCGACGTCCGGCTGGGCGATTATCTCGGCCGCGTTCTCGGGCTTCACGCTGCCGCCGTAGAGCACGCGCACCCGCGCGGCCGCCTCCTCTGAGCGGTCCCCGACCAGCGCGCGGACGAACGCGATCGCCTCCTGCGCCTGCGCAGGCGTGGCCGTGAGGCCGGTGCCGATCGCCCAGATCGGCTCGTAGGCGATCACCACGTCGGCCAGCCGCTCCTCTTCGACGCGCTCGAGGTCCTCCTGGACCTGGTGGCGAAGCTTGCGGTCGGTCTCGCCCGCCTCCCGCTCCTCCTCCGTCTCCCCCACGCAGAGAATCGGATCGATGCCGGCCGCTAGGGCCGCGGGCACCTTCTCCTGGAGGGCACGGTCCGTCTCGCAGTTGTACTGGCGCCGCTCCGAGTGGCCAAGCACAACTCCGTCGACCCCGACCTCTGCGAGCATCGGCGCCGACACCTCGCCGGTGAAGGCGCCGTTTTCCTCCTGGTGCAAGTTCTGGGCGGCCACCCGAACCTCGCGCTCGCGCAGCCTCTCCACCAGCACGTCAAGCGCGGTGAAGGGCGCGCAAACGCCCACGTCGGCGCGACGCCGGTTGGGGTCGGGCAGCAGCTCGAGCAGCCGTTCGCAGTACGCGAGCGCTTGAGCGCGGGTTCCCCACATCTTCCAGTTGCCGGCGATGAAGGGCTTACGGATCATCGAGCGCCTCCACCCCGGGCAAGCGCTTGCCCTCCAGCAGCTCGAGGGCGGCGCCCCCGCCGGTCGAGAGCCAATCCACGTCGTCCGCCAGCCCGAACTCCGCCAGCGCGGCGGCCGAGTCGCCGCCGCCCACCACCGTGGTGCCGGGCGCCCTAGCCACCGCCTGGGCCAGGGCGCGGGTGCCGCTCGAGAACGGCTCCAGCTCGAAAGCCCCCATCGGACCGTTCCAGAACACGGTGCCGGCAGCGGCGATCTCCTTCGCGTATGCCTCCGCTGTGCGCGACCCCACGTCGAGACCCATCCAGCCCTCCGGCACCTCAGTCCCGTCAAGGTCGCGGCGGTCGGCACTCGCCTCGAAGCTGTCACCGAGCACCAGGTCGAGTGGGAGCAGCAGCCGGCAACGGGAGTCCTCCGCCTTCTGGAGCGCTCGCCTGGCAAGGTCGACGCCCTGCTCCTCCACGAGTGAGTCGCCCGTCGGCTTGCCCGAGGCGCGGAAGAAGCTGAAGCACATCGCGCCGCCGATCAGGAGCGTGTCGGCCGTGTCGAGGAAGCGGTCGATGAGGGTGATCTTGTCCGAGACCTTTGCCCCGCCGAGCACCACGACCAAGGGTCGCTGCGGGGCTTCCACGATTCCCCTCAGTGTCAGCACCTCCCGCTCCAAGAGGAGGCCGGCGACCGCGGGCAGGTGCTCCGCCACCCCGGCCGTCGACGCATGCGCCCGGTGCGACGACCCGAAGGCGTCGTTGACGTAAACGTCCGCGAGCGACGCGAGCTCCTTCGCCAGCGCCGGCTCGTTCCTCGTCTCGCCCCGCTCCCAGCGCGTGTTCTCGAGCGCCAGCACGGCGCCTGGCCGCAGGCGCTCCACTCCCCTGCGGACCTGCGGCCCGATCACCTCCGGAGCCTGGTGCACCTGTGTGTCGATCAGCTCGCCCAACCGCAGGGACGCCGGGCGAAGAGACGTCCCCGGGTCGCGGCCCTTGGGCCGTCCCAGATGCGAGCAGAGGATCAGCCTGACCCTCTCCTCTAGCAGCAGCTCGATCGTTGGCAGAGCGGCGCGGATGCGCGAATCGTCCGTCACCCGGTCGTCCTCGAGCGGGACGTTGAAGTCCACCCGGGCGAGGACCCGAGTGCCCTCCCTCGGCTCGAGGTCGCGGACCGTGCGCTTGCCTAGCGCCGGCGCAGAGGCCTCAGGCAACCGGCGCTCCGGCCAGCACTCGCTCGGCGAGATCGATGAGCCGGTTCGAGTAGCCCCACTCGTTGTCGTACCAAGCGACGACCTTCACGAGCCGCTCGTCGATGACCATCGTGAGGCCCGCGTCGAAGACAGACGAGTACGCCGACGTGACGATGTCGGTGGAGACGATGGGGTCCTCCGTGTACTGGAGGATGCCCTCCAGGGGACCGCGGTCCGCCCGCTCGGCAAAGGCCTGGTTCACCTCATCGACGCTGGTCGGGCGCTCCACGGTGCAGACGAGGTCCACCACCGAACCGGTGATCACGGGTGCCCGGACCGCGATCCCGTTGAGCTTGCCTTCGAGCTCCGGGATCACGAGGCCAATCGCCTTCGCGGCGCCGGTCGAGGTGGGCACCAGGTTCGCGGCGGCGGCGCGGGCCCTGCGCAGATCCTTGTGCGGGGCGTCCTGGAGCCGCTGGTCGGCCGTGTAGGCATGGATCGTGGTCATGACGCCGTGCTCGATGCCGAGCGCGTCGTGGAGCACCTTCGCCACCGGGGCGAGGCAGTTCGTGGTGCAGGAGGCGCCCGAGATGACGCGGTGCTGCTCGGGGTCGTAGGCGTCGTCGTTGACGCCCGGCGCGACGGTCACGTCCGGGCCCTTGGCCGGCGCCGAGATGATCACCTTCCTGGCGCCCGCGTCGAGATGCTTGGAGGCGTCCTCGCGGTCGGTGAAGAGGCCCGTCGACTCGATCACCACCTCCGCTCCGAGGTCGGACCACGGCAGCGCGGCCGGGTCGCGCTCCGCGAGAACGCGCAGCTCCTTGCCGTCGACGAGGATGCCGGTGTCGGTGGGCTCGACCTCGCCGGGGAACGGCCCGAGGATCGAGTCGTACTTGAGCAGGTGCGCCAGCGTCTGCGTGTCGGTGATGTCGTTCACCGCGACCCAGTCGATGTCGGCGCCACGCGCGTGGGCCGCCCTGAACGCGTTGCGTCCGATCCGGCCAAAGCCGTTGATTCCGACCGTCAATGGCATTCGGGCTCGCTTTCCTTGCTCGGGGCTTGTCCGGCTGAATCTACCGGCCGGGCAGGGACTGGGGCATTCGGCCGAACCCCCTCATTCTCACTCCACTCTCCCTTACGGTCTGCGCGGCGGCTTGTCGATGTCCCGGTGGACCACGTCGATCAGGTAGTCGCCGCGCCCCGCATAGATACCCGCGAGGTGCTCTGCGATCACCACCGATCGGTGCCGCCCTCCTGTACACCCGATCCCGACAGTCAGGTGGGCCTTCCCCTCCTGCTCGTAGGCCGGCAGCAGGTAGTCGAGCAGCGGTACGAGGCGGTCGTAGAACTCCCGGATGCCGTCCGAGCTCTCCACATAGTCGATCACCTCGCGGTCCCGGCCGGACAGCTCGCGAAGCGCGGACTCGTAGTGCGGGTTGGGCAGGAAGCGCACGTCGAAGGCGAGGTCCGCGTCCCTGGGGGTGCCGTGCTTGAAGCCGAACGTGAGGAAGGTGACGGCGAGCTTGCCGAGGGACCCATGGGGGAGCATCTTGTCCGCCACGACCTTGCGCAGCCGAGCCGCCGAGAGGTCGGTCGTGTCAATGGAGACATCGGCCTGCGCTCTCAGGGGCGCGACCAGCTTGCGCTCCTCGTGGATCGCCTCGCTCACCCGGCCGCCCTCGGCGAGCGGGTGCCGGCGGCGAGTCTCCTTGAAGCGGTTGACGAGCACCTCCTCGGAGGCCTCGAGGTACAAGAGCCGGAACGGAAGCTCCCGTCGCTCGAGCTCACCCAGCATCTGGACGAGCCCCTCGAAGAACTCACCTCCGCGGACGTCGCAGACCACCGCGGCGCGTTCCACCTTGCTTCCGCCGTGGCCGAACAGGTCGGCGAGCGATCCGATCATCTCCGGGGGCAGGTTGTCCACGCAGAAGTAGCCGGCGTCCTCGAAGCAGGCCATCGCCTGCGACTTGCCCGCGCCCGAGAAGCCTGTGATCACGACGAAGTCCCGCACCATCAGCGGGGTCTCCGACAAGTTGGGTCACGCGCTGTCGAGCCCGCCACTAGCGCACCTTGTTCACGTAGGAGTGGATGTCACGGGCGACCTTGCCGGGCAGGCCAGGCACGGCCTCGAGCTCGTCCCGGCTCGCCTCCAGGAACCGCTCCGGGGTACCGAAGTGCTGGAGGATCAGACGCTTGCGGGCGGGGCCCACGCCCGGCAGCTCGTCGAGGATCGAGCGCGTCATGGCCCGATCCCGCCGCCCGCGATGGAACTCGATCGCGAAGCGGTGTGCCTCGTCACGGATCCGCTGCAGGAGCTGCAGCTCCGGCGTGTGGTGGTCGAGCACGAGCGGCCGCGCCCGACCGGGCAGGAAAACCTCCTCGATCCGCTTGGCCAGGCTCACCACCGTGGTGCCGAGGTCCCTGAAGGGGTGGAGCTCCTGAAGGCCGGCGGAAAGCTGGGCCTTCCCCCCGTCGATCACGATCAGCGCCGGCACGCTGGCGAAGCTGGCATCGTACTCGCGGTCGTGTGGCGAGCGCTCGCGCTGCGCGACGTACTGTGCCATCCGCCGCCCAAGCACCTCCGACATCGCCCCGAAGTCGTCCTGCACCGCCTCCCGGATCCCGAAGCGCCTGTAGTCCGACTTCTTCGGAGCCCCACCCTCGAACACGACCATCGAGGCGACCGTATGCGCGTGCATCAGGTTCGAGATGTCGAAGCCCTCGACCCGCATCGGGATCACCTCCATCTGCAGGGCTCGCTGGAGGCCGTCAAGCGCCTCGATCCGCTGCGAGCGCCGCCTCTGGGAGCGGAGGCGATCCTGGTCGAGGGCCAGCCGCGCGTTGCGCTCCGCGAGCTCGAGGATGCGCCGCTTGTCGCCGCGCTCGGAGTGGCGGACCTCGACCGGTCCACCACGGCGCTCGCTCAGCGCCTCCGAGAGCATGTCGGTCGAGCCAACGCTGCGCTGGACGATCACCTGCGGGGGCGTTGACAGCGCGGTGGCGTAGTACTGGAGCACGAACTCTTCGGCCACCTCGGCCTCGTCCCGGCGGGCGGCGTTCTCGAGGTAGAAGCTCTGGCGGTCGGCCAGCACGCCGTCGCGGACCTGAAACACCTGGGCGTTGGCATCCCTGTCCTCCCCCGCCACCGCGATCGCGTCGAGGGTGCCGACGGCCTCGTTCGCCACCCGCTGCCGCTCTAGCAGCGAGCGAACCGCCTTCAGCCGGTTCCGGTAGACGGCGGCCTGCTCGAACTCCTGCTCCTCGGCCGCCTGCTTCATCGCCTCCTGCAGCTCTCGCTCGATCTGGCGGTAGCGGCCGGAGAGGAAGTCGATGATGGTGTCGATGTTGCGCCGGTACTCGTCCTTCGTGATGTAGCCGACGCACGGCGCCTGGCAGCGCTTGATGTAGTAGTCGAGGCAGGGGCTACCCGAGGCGCGGCCGGGCTCCGGCCCGTCGCAGGTCCTGTGCTGGAAGACCTTTCCGAGCAGGTCGAGGGTCTCCCGCACTCGCTTGGCGTTGCTGAACGGACCGAAGTAGGCCCGCCCGCGACGGTGGCGCTCGCGCGTGAAGTAGACGCGGGGGAACTCCTCGTCGAGCGAGATGCCGATGTAGGGATAGGACTTGTCGTCGCGCAGCCGCACGTTGAAGAGCGGCCGGTGCTGCTTGATGAAGCGCTGCTCGCTGAGCAGGGCCTCCGCCTCCGTCTGGGTGGCCACGAAGTCGACCTCGCGGATCTGGCTCGACATGTCGACGGCCCCGCGCGTGCCGGGTTTCGAGAGGTGGGAGGCCACCCGCTTGCGGATCGACTTCGCCTTGCCAACGTAGATGACCTTCCCGCTCTCGTCCTTGAGCAGGTAGACGCCAGGCGCATCCGGAAGCGCCTTGCGCTGTTCTGCCAGCTCGGCGGCCGTGGCCATCTCGACCCCCGAGGATAGGCACGCCGGGCCGCTTCAGACGAGCGCGCGGCCCACGCTCTCCGCAACGCAGGCCGGCTTCTCGGAGCCCTCCACCTCGACGGTCCAGCGCTGGGAGACCTGGAACCAACCGCCGCCGACGTCCTCGACGGATAGGGTCTCGACGCTCGCGCGGACCCGCGACCTGGTGGGCACGGGCGCCGGAAACCGGACCTTGTTCCAGCCGTAGTTGACGCCCAGCTTGAAGCCCGCCGACTCCACCAGGCCCCGGCGGAAGCCGTCGATCAGCGAAAGAGTGAGGTTGCCGTGGGCGACGGTCGTGCCGAACGGGCTCTCCCGCCTGGCACGGTCGACGTCCACGTGGATCCACTGGTCGTCACCGGACAGCTCGGCGAAGGCGTCGACCATCTCCTGGGTGACCTCGCGCCACTCGCTCGGGCCGATCGTCTGGCCGACGATTCCCTTGAGCTCGTCGATCCCGTTGACCGTCAGGGGGGCCATGCGCGGAGCCTAACCGGGTCCGCTGCGATCGTCGCAAGAGCTCAGCGAAGCGAGATCGCGTCCCGATCGAGGAGATCCATCGCCTCTTGCATACCGGCCTCCTACCCGGAGTCGATGATCGTGTCGCGGACCTCGTTGCTGGGGGTCTGCGCGAGGATCGTCCACGAGCGTCCTGTCCTCAGGCGACGGGCGGCGGGACGCTCTCGGCGCTGGCGGAGAGGGCGGGATCCCAATCGCACACCACGCAGGCCTGCTGGAACGCCGAGTGTGCGAAGTCGAGCGCGACGGCGTGTGGATCGGCGGCCGCGCGGACGTCGTCCCAGTCGAGCAGGTACTCGCCGAGCTCCGCCTCTCAGCGCGCGGTGGCGGGGTCAGCTTCCCGTCCGCGAACCCGTTCGGCGCGGGGTGTGCGTAGGCGTAGAAGGCTGCCCGGCCGTAGCGAGGATCGCCGGGCCACCAACCGATGGCGACCTCCAGCGAATCCATCGCGTTGCGCATGATGAAGTCGTCCGACGGGGCTCGGCCGGCAGCCCCGAGAACAGATTGACGGCCAGGTCGGAACGAACCCCACCACGCGTTGACCGGCGTCGACCGCCCACGATACGGCGCGCGAAAAGCGGCCAGCAAGCGCCGCCTGAGTGGCGGCGGCGAAGTAGGAGGCCACCCGTTCGGCGTCATAGCTCGCGTGCTCGTAGTCCTCGTCCAGCGGCACGTTCCACGGCACCTCCTGGGGCGTCGGGCCATCTCGACCAGTCCCCCCAGTTCGCGCACGGCCTCGAGGAGCTCGGGGGTCACGTCGGCGGCGGGCTGGTCGGGCGTGAGCGCGACTAGCTTGACACGGCCGTCGCTGTGCTCGGCAACGGCTTGGTGGGTGTGGAGATCGAGTGCGGTGACGAGCGCACCCGAGCCGTCGGGAGGGCCGGCCATTCGGAGGGCATGACCCCAAGCTAACGACTGGCGGCGTAACCCCCGGCCGCAGTCTCGATCCGACTCAGCTGCCTGCTGCAAAACTGCCTCCGATGAGTTGTGCAGTAGGAGCCGAGGAGGCCGCGGTGGGAATCGGAGTGCACCCCCTTCGGCGACCCGCGCATCGTCGACGAGTTCGCCGCCGAGCGACTGCCCGTCGACGCGCGCGAGTTCCATTCCTACGCCGCCGTATGGACGCCCGATCAGGTCGCGTCCTTCGTCGACGACGAGCACATAAAGACGGTTCAGCAGTCGCCCTCCTATTCGATGCAGCTAATGCTCAGCATCTACGAGTTCCCCGGCGAGCCGAGCACGGCCGGCTACCCGAAGCAGTTCGTGGTCGACTGCGTCCGCGGCTATCGGCCCCAGGCTGAGCGGCGAATGGCTGCTTCCGGCGCGGTCTACCTCGCGGCGCTGCTCGGGCGCGATGGGTGCTGCCGGCATCAGGCCGTAGCCGGCTTCCCTCCGTCGCGGCGCCCGTCCGATGCGCTCCTTCCAGCCCTCCAGCTGCGCGGCGTCAGCCAGAGGCCGTGGACCAAAGACGATGGGCGGGACCGAAGCCTCGGAGCTCACGCTGGGTTCTCCAATGTAGTGGGCCGGTTGCGAGCCACTACCACGCTACATCGCGGACCACGGCAACCATCCCCGACCCGAGGCCGCGGGGGGCAAGGACTACACCCAGGTGGCCTTTCCCTCCGGAGGTTTGCACGCGAGAATCGCCGTGGAGGGTTCGCCTCCGGGCGCCAACGATCGCAAGGCGCCCCAGATCCACGGCCTGAGTAGGAGACATGAGTCACCGCGGTCTCGCCAGAACTCGCAACTGGAATGTCCGTCACGGTCTCAGCCGGCTTGCACTCGGCGCAGGCGCAGTGGCGCTGCTAGCGGTTCCCGGCACCGCGCACGCCCAGGATCGGCTCCTCGGGCAGGGGAGCTGGTCCTGGTTCGCAGAGCCCCGCGCGGTCAACTACGGGGGCCGGACCTTCGTCGGTTGGGTCGACTGGCAAGGGCATGTGAACGTGGGCGCCTACGATCAGCACTCAGGCGGGAGCGTCACCGTTGCGCTGTTCCAGCACGTCGACGACCACGACAGCCCGAGTCTGTCGGTGAACCCTGACGGGCGCTTGACCGTTTTCTTCTCGCACCACGCCGGAAGCCACATCTACTATCGCGTGTCGGAGCGGCCGCTGGACATCACTTCATGGGGGCCTGAGATGACGGTACCGGCGCGTCGGGTCGGGACGTGGGGCAACACCTATCCCACCCCCCTGCGCCTGCCCGCAGCGGGAGGCCCGCTTTGGCTCTTCTGGCGCGGCAGCGACTGGAGTACGTTCTTCTCGATCCAGCGCGGCGCCGGGGGCTGGTCGAGCCCGCGACGGATGATCCGGGTTCCCGGTCAGCGCCCGTACGTCAAATACGCAACCGACGGCCGGGGGACGATCCACATGGCGTTCACCCGCAGCCATCCTCGGGAGGGCCGCACGGGCGTCTACTACGCCAAGTATCGTCGCGGCGCCTTCTACCGTGCCTCCGGCCGCCGTATCCGCAGTGTCGCGAGGTTGCCGTTCCGCCCACGCGAGGCCACGATGATCTATGACGATCGAAGGCACCGGGCGAGCGGCTGGGTCCACGACATCGGCCTCGGGGCCGACGGCCGGCCGGTCGTCGTCTACGCGGTCGTGCACTCGCGGAGGCGGCACAGCTACCGCTATGCGCGCTGGACCGGGCGCCGGTGGGTGGACGGCTTCATCGTCCGGGCGGGCGGAACGATCTCCACCACGCCGCGTGAATGGGCCTACTCGGGCGGCATCTCGCTCGACAAGCGGGATCCCTCGGTCGCCTATCTCTCACGGCGGGTCGGCGGCGTGAACGAACTCGAGCGCTGGCACACTCCGAACGGCGGCATGAGGTGGACCCACAGTGCGATCACGCACGGCTCGCGGTGGGGCAACTACCGTCCCGTCGTGCCGCTCGGCACGTCCCCTGGCGCGGGGGGCGACCTGCTCTGGCTGAGCGGCTACTACGGCACCTACCGCACCTTCAGGACCTGGGTGAACATGCGCTCGGAGGCTCCGTCGCCCCCGTTGGTCGCGTTTCGCGCGGCACACCCGGCGGGCGGCACGTCCCGGCAGGTCGTCCTGAAGGCGACGGTCATCAAGCAGGCGCCTTCACCTCCGGTCTCGCTCGAGTGGCAGCTCGGTGATGGCGGCACCGCCTTCGGGCGCTCGGTCACCCACCGCTACGAGAGCCCGGGCCGCTACTTCCCGCGCCTTGTGGTCCGCGACGCCGACGGCGCCAAGGGCGTCTACGTCCGCGAGGTCAGGGCCGGGCGCTGAGCGCGCTTCAGCCCCGTCCGGTGAGCTGGGACAACCTGACCGCCTCGAGTGCGTAGCGCAGGCCGAACACGAGCTCCGCCCCGGCGTCCCAGGAGGTGCGCTCTCGGAACGTCCCCACCTGCTGGTCGAGGAAGCCCAGCGGCAGGGATTGCGAGACGTAGCGCAGGGCGGCCCGCAGCAGCCTTCGCCCCAACGGCAACCAGCGGCCGGGCTGCTCGCAGGCGCCGCTCCAGCGCTCGCAGAGCCGCGCGAGCCGGAGCATGCCGGCAGCCGTGATGACCGCGGCCGACGTATCCTCGGGAGCGCCGAGTGGGGCGTCGTAATCGTAGGGCGGTACACCGGACGCGGGGATGTGATCGCCGACCCAGGCCGCCGTGCGCTCGGCGTTCCGCAAGAGGCCCGGGTCGCGGAGGGCAGCCGCTGAGGTGGTGAAGCCGTAGACCGCCCAACCCTGGCCGCGGGCCCACGTGCTGTCCGTGGAGGCACCCTGATGGGTGTGGATCAGCAGGACCTCACCAGTCGCTCTGTCGAAGTGAACGGACTGGACCGTCGAGCCGTCGCGCCGCACCAGGAGCTCGGCCACACGGTGGGCGTGCGCCGCTGCGGCAGCGCGGTAGGTCGGGTCGCCCGTGAAGTCGCTTGCCCAGTACAGAAGCGGTAGGTTCATCATGCTGTCGATGATCGTGTCCGCGACAGCGGCGCCGGGGCCGCTCTGCCGCGTCGGGATGGTCCCGGCCGCCGAGTTCGTGGCCTGCAGTTCGAGCAGCGCGTCGGCGGCCTCGAGCGCGCTCTCACTGAGCTGATCGCAGATCGGCTCGCCCGCCCCGCCGCCCCGGCAGAGGCGCCGGTAGGCCGCGACGGAGGAGTTCTCGTACATGAAGCCCAGATCGTGGGTATCCGCGGTCTCGGCTCCGAAAGCCGCGCGCGTCCGCTTTAGCGCGGCCCGCTCGAACGGGTCTCGACCTGGGATCATGGCGCCTGCCTCCCAGAGAGACCCGGCGAGGAACCCCCGCATCC
>Ga0126313_10001400_pt1 | contig 12728 bp, 15 predicted proteins | sample Plot105A_FD_89954 | JGI IMG/M metagenome (GOLD analysis project Ga0126313, IMG submission 89954) | Serpentine soil microbial communities from UC McLaughlin Reserve, CA, USA - Plot105A | ecosystem: Environmental > Terrestrial > Soil > Grasslands | place: USA: UC McLaughlin Reserve, Lake County...
CCGCGCAGCGCGAACAGGCAGGTGTAGAGCTTCCCGTCCGCGGACACGCGGGCCCGCGTGCAGTCGCCGCAGAACGGCTGCGTGACGGACGCGATCAGGCCGATCTCGCCGCCACCGTCCCGGTAGCGCCAGCGGCGCGCGACCTCGCCGCGATAGGCAGGCTCGACCGGCTCGAGCGGCAGCTCGGCGTCGATCGCCGCGACCAGCTCGGCGGCCGGCACGACGTCGTCGAGCCGCCAGCCGTTCGTGTGGCCGACGTCCATGTACTCCACGAAACGAAGGGTGTGGCCGGTCTCGCGGAAGTAGCGTGCCATCGGGAGCACGCTGTCCTCGTTCAGGCCGCGGCGCACGACCATGTTCACCTTCACGGGCGCCAGGCCCGCCGCGGCCGCCGCCTCGATCCCGGCGAGCACGCGCTCGACCGGGAAATCGACGTCGTTCATGGCGCGGAAAACCTCGTCGTCGAGCGAATCGAGGCTGACCGTGATTCGGCCCAGGCCGGCATCGGCCAAAGCCTGGGCCTTGCGGGATAGCAGCGAGCCGTTCGTGGTCAGGGTCAGATCGAGGCCGTCGATCCGCGCGAGCATCCCCACGAGCAGCTCGAGATCGCGACGAACGAGCGGCTCTCCGCCGGTCAGCCGGATCTTCTCGACCCCGTGCGCGGCGAACACGCGCGCGAGGCGCTCGATCTCCTCGAAGCTCAGCAGCTGCTCGCGCGGCAGGAACGCGTAGTCCCGCCCGAAGACCTCCTTCGGCATGCAGTACACGCAACGGAAGTTGCACCGGTCCGTAACCGAGATCCGCAGATCGCGAAGCGGCCGACGCAGTCGGTCGATTACATGCACGGGCTGAGGTTAGCCTGAGCCCGCCACTCGAAACGCGTCTCCTAGAGCGCCGCGAACGCTCTGAACAGCTCCTCCGCTGCCTCGATGCCCTTCGGCAGGTACTCGACCTCCATCTTCTCGTTCGGCGAGTGGATGTTCGAGTCCGGGAGCGCGAAGCCCGTGACGATCGTCGGGATGCCCTTGTCCGCCAGCGCGGGGACGATGGGCAGCGTCCCGCCGGACCGGATCAGCAACGGCCGCACGCCGAGCACGCGCTCGAACGCGTCCAACCCGAGCTGGACGGCTTTCGAGGACTGGTCGACGAGGCCGGGCGCGCTCGAGGCCCAGTGCTCCACGACAAGGTCGGCGCCCTCGGGCGTCGCGTCCCGCAACAGCCGCTCGACCTCGGCCGCAATCGTGCCCGGCTCCTGCCCTGGCGCCAGGCGGATGGAGACGTTGGCGATCGCCTCCACGGGCAGCACCGTCTTCTGCAGGAGCGGCGAGCCGCCGGAGATCCCGTTGACGTCCAACGCCGGCTCCGCCCAGGTGCGCAGGTAGAACTCCTCGGCCGCCGCCGCGTCCATCGGAACCGCGCCCTGGCTCGCGAGCTCGTCGGCCCCCGGGGGAAGCGACGACCACGCCGCCCGTTCGTCGTCGGTCGGCGGCACGAGCCCCTGCCGAAGCGGTTCGGGCAGACGCCCGTCCTCGCCGGGCAGAACCGCCTGCAGCACCCGGGCGAGCGTGTTCACCGCGTTGAGCGCCGCACCGCCGTAGAGGCCCGAGTGCAGGTCGCGCCCGCCGGTCCGCACCGTGAGATGCAGGTAACAGAGACCGCGCGTCGCGATGTTGAACGCGGGAACGTCGCGCGCGACCATCCCGCTGTCGAAGATCACGCAGGCATCCGCCCCACGCTCGTCGGCGGCGAGGTAGTCGACGATCGAGTGGCCGCCCGTCTCCTCCTCGCCGTCGCAGGCGAACCGCACGTTCACGGGCAGCCCGCCGGCCCGCGACAGCCGCGAGGCGGCCTCGAGCAAGAGGAAGAGCTGGCCCTTGTCGTCGGCGATCCCTCGCCCGAAGACTTGGCCGTTCCGGACGCTCACCTCGAACGGCGGCGTCTCCCACAGTTCGAGCGGATCAGGCGGCTGGACGTCAAAGTGGCCGTAACAGAGGACGGTCGGCGCGCCCTCGGCGCCCGAGGAGGCTCGCAGCTCGCCGAGCGCGAGCGGATGTCCCTCCCAGTCCGCGAGCTCCGCCTCGCCGCCCGCCGCGCGAATCTGCTTGCAGAGCCAGTCGCCGGCCCGGACCACGTCGGCCGCGTGGGCGTCGTCCGCGCTGATGCTCGGGATGGCGATCCACTCGCCGAGCCGGTTGAGCAGGGCCTCCTCCACGGAGCGGGGAGTCTATGGATCAGAGCACAAAAGGGGCGACCCGCGCCGCAAGCGCGTCACCCCTTTTCTGCGCGCGAACTAGGCGACGTCGCGGAGGGCGCTGGCCTCGGCAACGGCGCGGAGCTTCTTCAGGCACTGGTTCTCGATCTGCCTGATCCGCTCGCGCGTGACATTGAACGCCCGCCCCACCTCGTCGAGGGTTCGCGGCTGCTCACCGTTCAGCCCGTACCGCAGCTCCAGCACCCGCCGCTCGCGGGTGGAGAGCGTGCAGAGGATGCGGCCGAGCGCGTCCTTGCGGAGCACGTCCGCGGCGGCCTCCTCGGGCAGCGGGGCCGACTCGTCGGTGAGGAAGTGACCGAACTCCGACTCCTCGTCGTCGCCGACCGGCTTCTCGAGCGAGACCGGAACCTGAGCGCTGCGCCGGATCTGGTCGACCTCGTCGATCGTGAGGTCGAGCTCGCCGGCGATCTCCTTCGAGCCGGGCTCACGGCCGAGCTCGGCGCGGAGCTTGCGCTCGGTGCGCACGATCTTGTTGAGCTTCTCGACCACGTGGACCGGCATCCGGATCGTCCGCGCCTTGTCGGCCAGCGCACGCGCTACCGCCTGGCGGATCCACCATGTGGCGTAGGTCGAGAACTTGAACCCCTTGCGGTGGTCGAACTTCTCGGCCGCCCGGACGAGCCCGATCGTGCCCTCCTGGATCAGATCGAGGAACGGCAGGCCCTGGTTGCGGTACCTCTTCGCGATCGAGACGACGAGGCGTAGGTTCGCCTCGACCATATCCCGCTTCGCATCGTCGTCGCCGCGCTCGATCCGCTTCGCGAGCTCGACCTCCTGCGGCGCGGTCAGCAGCTCGACCTTGCCGATGTCCTTCAGGAACAGCTGCAGAGCGTCGGTCGAGACCTCGCGCTGCGACGAGCTCGCCGCCGGGCCCTCCGCCTCGTCTTCGCCGGTGACGACCTCGACGTGCGCCTCCTCGAGCGCGCCGAAGACCTCGTCGAGCTGCGCCGCATCCAGCTCGAGCTCCCCCAGCGCCAGGGCGATCTCCTCGGCCTTGATCGACCCCGCCTCCTGTGCGGTCGCGATCAGGTTCTTCGCCTCATCGGTCTCGAGTACGTCGGTGATGGCTCCCGCCGTCACAACGCTGCTTGCCCCTGCCATCCTGACCCCCTCGTTCGGCCCTCTCACCGTAGATCCGCTCGATCCCATCGTCAACGCCCGAAGATTCGGCATCCTTCCACGTAGCACTGGTCATGCGCCATAGGCCGAAAGGCCCATCTTTCAGTCCAGGAGTCCTAGGTTTCAGGACGGTGCCCGTACGACCTCAAGACGCTCGAGGAGGTCGTTTGCTTCCCGACCGAGCGGCGAACCGGGCGCCTGAGCGCGGGCGCGCACGAGCTGGCGCTTCGCCTCCTGCACGTTTCCGAGCCACAGCAGCGAGAGGCCGAGGTGGAAGCGAACCGTCGCCGCGTGCGGGAAGCGGCGGGTGAGCGGGCCGAGCCGCGAGAACGCTCGTTCGGGCGCGTCCTTGCGGTAACGGCCTACGGCCGCGGCAGTCTGGGCCTCGGGATCGCGGGGAGCGAGCCGGGCCGCCTCGGCGAAAACCCGCTCGGCCGAGACGGGACGGCCGAGCCGCTGCAGCCCGACCCCGTAGAGGAGCTTCGCGTGTGCGTCGGGCCGCCTCGCGTTCCGGCGGAGCAGCGCGAGCTGGGCGGGCGGCCGAAGGCGGCCGAGCGCCGGCGGAGACTCGAATCCCGGGACGAAGGTCGGCAGCCCGGGCGCCTGGCCCGGGTAGAGCAGGTCGCCCGCACGGACCGCGAAGATCGAGTCGGGCTCGACCTGCCTCGCCGCGCGCCACTCGCCGGCGGCCTCGGCGTCGCGTCCGGCCCAGAAGTACGCCAGGCCCAGGTGGAGGCGCACGGCGCCGCTTTGCGGCCGGAGCGCCGAGAGCTGCTCGAGCCGACCCTGTGTGCCCCGTGGCCAGTGGGCGAGCGCGAGCCCGATCCGGGCCTGGAGAGAGCGGTAGCGCCGGAAGATGCGCGCCGCGTCGGTGCGGCGGCCGTGGGCGTAGAGGACGCCGGCTCGGCGCAGGGCCCGGGCCTCCGGGTCGGTGCGGACGCCCAGGTCGAGGACGAGGCGTGGCGCCCCCTTCCGGCCGCCACCTCCGTCGTCGCCGCGCGCCAGGACGCCGGCCGCCACGGCGACCGCCGCGGCCGCCACCGAGGCGACGGCGACGAGGGCGAGTATCCGCATCCGCGGCGACACGCGTTCCACGGTAACGCCGTGGCTATCCTGACCATATGTCCCAGGTCGAGCAGAGCCTCGAGCTCGACGCGCCGGCCGCACGCGAGCTGCTCGCGCGCGACGAGAACGCCGTGCTCGTCGACGTGCGCGGCGAGGACGAGTGGGCCGGCGGCTTCATCCCGGGCGCCGTCCTCGTCCCGCTGCGCGAGCTGACCGAGCGGATCGGCGACGTCGTGCCCGACCGCTCGCGGAACGTCGTCCTCTACTGCGCAGTCGGCGCGCGCTCGCTCCGCGGCGCACGCGCGCTGGCCGAGCTCGGGTACGAGCGCCCCGTCTCGCTCGCCGGCGGGATCGTGGACTGGCTGACGCGCGGCTACCCGAGCACGCTGGAGCGAACGCTCGAGCCCGAGCAGCGCGAGCGCTACAGCCGCCACGTCTTGATCCCGGAGGTCGGCGAGGCGGGCCAGCTCAAGCTGCTCGACACGAGCATGCTCCTGATCGGCGCCGGCGGGCTCGGCTCCCCCTCCGCCCTCTACCTCGCCGCAGCCGGCGTCGGCCGCCTCGGGATCGTGGACGACGACGTCGTCGACGAGTCGAACCTCCAGCGACAGGTGCTGCATTCGACGGCGCGCCTCGGAGAGCCGAAGGCCGAGTCGGCGAAGCGCACGCTGACGGAGCTGAACCCCGACGTCGAGGTGCTCACGTTCCAGGAGCGGATCACCTCCGAGAACGTCGACCGGATTCTCGCGGAGGGCTGGGACGTGATCGTCGACGGGGCGGACAACTTCCCGACGCGCTACCTGATCAACGACGCCTCGGTGTGGCATGACATCCCGGTCGTGCACGGCTCGATCTACCGCTTCGAGGGCCAGACAACGGTCTTCAAGCCGCACGACGGACCCTGCTACCGCTGCCTGTTCCCACAGCCGCCGCCGCCCGAGCTGGCGCCGAGCTGCGCCGAGGGCGGCGTCCTCGGGGTGCTTCCGGGCGTGATCGGCTCGCTCCAGGCCAACGAGGCGCTCAAGCTCGCGCTCGGCGCGGGCGACCCGCTGATCGGGCGGCTGCTCCTGTTCGACGCGCTCTCGACCTCGTTCACCGAGGTGGCGATCCGCCGCGATGCCGGCTGCCCGGTCTGCGGCGACAACCCGACGATCACCGAGTACGTCGACTACGTGCAGTTCTGCGCGGCGCAATGACGACCGTTCGGATCCCGCCCACCCTTCGGCCCGACGCCGATGGGCAGCGCGAGGTCACCGCCGGGGGGTCGACTGTGCGGGAGGTCCTCGGCGAGGTCGGTGAGCGCTTCCCGCGGCTCGGCGCACGCATCCTCGACAACGGCAACATCGCCGCCTTCGTCAACGTCTACGTCGGTGGTGAGGACATCCGCACGCAGGACGGCCTCGAAACTGCCGTTGCAGAAGGCTCAACGGTCATCCTCCTTCCCGCCATGGCCGGCGGTGCCGGCTAGCTCGCTTCTCGACCTCGTCGGGAACACGCCACTCGTCGAGCTGAAGCGGCTCGCGCCGAGCCCGGCCGTTCGGCTGTACGCGAAGCTCGAGGGCCAGAACCCGAGCGGGTCGGTCAAGGACCGGATCGCGAAGGCCATGGTCGAGACCGCCGAAGCACGCGGTGAACTGGAGCCCGGCCGCGAGCTGCTCGAGCCGACCAGCGGCAACACCGGGATCTCACTCGCGATGGTCGCCCGCATCAAGGGCTACGGGCTGACGTGCGTGATGCCGGCGAACGCGACCCCGGAACGCCGCCGGCTGCTCGAGCTGATGGGCGCCAAGGTGGTGGAATCCCCGGCCGACGAGGGCACGAACGGCGCCGTGCAGAAGGCGCTCGCGATGGCGGCGGAGGATCCGAGGTACTTCATGCCCTTCCAGTACGCCAACGAGGCGAACGTCGAGGCGCACTACGAGGGCACCGGCGCCGAGATCGCAGACGAGCTGGACCACGTCGACGTGCTCGTCGCCGGGCTCGGAACCGGCGGCACGCTCATGGGGGCGGGACGGCGGGTCCGCGAGGCGTTTCCCGACGTCACCGTGGCGGCCGCCGAGCCGCTCCCCGGCGACCCCGTGATCGGGCTCCGGTCGCTCGAGGACGGCTACGTGCCGCCGATCCTCGACGTGTCGCGGCTGGACCGCAAGCTGCTCGTCACCAATGCCGAGTCGGTGGCAGGCGTCCGCGCGCTGCTCGAGCGCGAGGCGATCTTCGCGGGCGTCTCTTCCGGTGCCGTCGTGCATGTCGCCCGCAAGCTGGCCGACGAGGTCGGCGAAGGCGTCGTCGTCGGCATCCTTGCGGACGGCGGCTGGAAGTACTTGTCCGCCCCGTTCTGGGCCGCGGAGGACGTGGAGTCGGCGATGGAGAACTCCGTCTGGTGGTGATCCCGGCCGCCGTCCGCGACCAGCTGATCGAGCACGCACGAGCCGAAGCGCCGAACGAGGCCTGCGGCCTGCTCGCGTTCCGGGACGGCGTCGCCGAGCGGTACCTGCCGGCCGAAAACGAGCTCGCCAGCCCGTACCGGTTCAAGCTCAAGCCGCGCGACCCCGACGACTTCTTCCTCGAGGACGAGGGCTTCGAGGTCGCGGTCTTCCACTCGCATCCCACCGACAGCGCGGAGCCCTCACGCACGGACCTCGCGAACATCGGCCTCTGGGAACGACAGCCCTACTTCATCCTCGCGGTCCCGACGGGCGAGCTGCGCGGCTGGCGCATCGAGGCGGGTCACGCCGAGGAGCTCGAGCTCGCCGAGTGAGACGCGCACTGCCCTTCGTGCTCGTGGTCGCGCTCGCTGGCTGCGGCGGCGGCGGCGGATCCGGCGGGCGCCAGGTCGTGGATCCGTCGACGGCGATCGGGCTGAGCGGCGGGACGGAGGTGACGGTCCGCGGCTACTTCGCCCACCAGCCGGATGCGCTGGTGCCTCGAATGTGCACCGCGCTCACGGGCGCCTACCCACCTGTCTGCGACATGCCCTCGCTGCCGGTGTCGAACCTGTCGAAGCAGGCGGAGGACGGCCTGCCGCTGACACGCGACCGGGAGACGGGCGGCCGCTGGACACAGCGAGAGATCGAGCTCGACGGACGAATCGAAGACGGCGCCCTGATCGTCGAGTAGCCTCGGGCATCGATGCCTAGCGCTGTCGTCGTCGGGGCCGGGATCTTCGGTGGGTCGCTCGCGCACGAGCTCGTCGAGCGCGGCTGGGAGGTGAGCCTCGTCGATCGCTACCCGCCCGGCCACGTCCGGGCCGCTTCGAGCGGCGAGTCGCGGCTGATCCGCTCCGCGCACGGCTCGGGCACCTGGTACGTCCGTTCGGTCCGGCGCGCCTGGGAGCGCTGGCGCCGGCTCGAGGAGGAGACAGGGGCGTCGCTGCTCGTTCCGTGCGGCGTGGTCTGGCTCGCGCAGAGCGAGACCGGCTGGGAGGCCGAGAGCGAGCGCGTTCTCGCCGCCGAAGGCGTGCCGACGGAGCGGCTGGCGCCCGACGACGCCTCCTCTCTTTTCCCCAGCTTCTCCGGGGACGACCTCGCGTTCTGCCTGCTCGAGCCCGAGGCCGGGGTCCTGCGCGCCCGCGACGCGACCCGGGCGGTCGTCTCGCTCGCCCGCTCCAAGGGCGTTCGCTTCGTGGGCGGGGAAGCGCGTCCCGCTCCGGACGGCGGCGTCGACGTCGAGGGCGAGAGGCTCACGGCCGATGTGGTCGTCTGGGCGTGCGGAGCCTGGCTGCCGGCGATCTTCCCGGGTGAGGCTCGCCTCCGGGTGACCCGCCAGGAGGTGCTGCACTTCGGCGCTCCGATCGCCTGGGAAACGCCGCCCGTCCCGGCCTGGGTCGACTACGACGCCGCGTTCTACGGCGTCGGCGACCTCGACGGGCGGGGCGTCAAGGTCTGCCCGGACCGCGAGGGGCCCCCATTCGATCCCGATCGCGACAGCCGCGCTCCGTCGGAGCAGGCCGAGGCCGTTGCGCGCGCCTACCTCGCCCGACGGTTCCCGGCCCTCGCGGACGCGCCGCTGGTCTTCTCACGGGTGTGCCCGTACGCGCTGACGGGCGACACGAACTTCCTGGTCGCCCGCCATCCGGAGCAACCGCGCGTCTGGCTGCTCGGCGGCGGATCCGGCCACGGCTTCAAGCACGGGCCGTCCCTCGCCGAGTACGTCGCGGGGCTGCTCGAGAGCGGGGACGAGCCCGACGAGCGCTTCGGGCTCGGCGAGCGCAGGCCCGGAGCGAGCCTGCGCACCGCCGGCACCGCATCGGGCTAGCCGACCCGGAACGAGCCCTTCATGAAGCTCTTGTGCGGGTCGCAGACGTACTTGTACGTGCCCTTCTTCAGCGTCAACGCCCAGGTCTTCTTGCCCTGGAAGCTGACGGTGGTCAGCTTGTTGACGCCAGGGCCGGTCAGGTGGAAGTTGTGGGACGTCGACTTGTCGTTGACGGTGATCGAGTAGCTCCCCGGCTTCAGCGACGTCACCTTCTTGCCGGCCTTCGTGAGCGTGATCGTCGCCGACGGACCGACGGTGGCGACGAGCTTCGTGGCGGCGGCGCCGCCCGGTGCGGCCGTCACGAGGGCAACTGCTGCGGCTGCTGCGAGGATGAGGCGAAAGCGGTTCACGGCGGCTCCTTTGCATTGAGGTTCCTGTTCCTACGCGCTGCGCGGCGAGACGGTTTCCATACTAGGCACGTGGAGACGCCGCAGGGCTGGGCCGAGGTCGACGGCGCGCTCGAGCGCGAGTTTCGCTTCGCCGACTTCGCGGCGGCGATCGCTTTCGTCAATCGCGTCGCCGCGCTGGCCCAGGCCGAGGATCACCATCCCGACATCGCGGTGCGCTGGAACCGCGTGACGCTCCGCTGGTGGACGCATGTCGCGAACGCGATCACCGAGCGCGACCGGGAGCTGGCGCGGCGTACCGACGAGCTCGCTCCTTAGGCCGCGTCCGGGGTCTGACCCCAGACACGGCCCGGATGTCATGGCCGCGGCACGAGCTCCGTGTCACGATTGCGGTGTTCATCTCTGCGGCCGCGCGATTCGAGACACGTCCGGGGTCTGACCCCGGACATGACCGTTCAGGCCTCGTCCGGGTCGGTGAACCAGAAGAAGCCGACCGTTCCCGGGCCGGCATGAGTCCCGACGACCGGGCCGAGCGTCGTCGCCACCTCGATTTCCGCGCTGGGCCTGACCTTCTGCACCATCCCGCGGAGCGCCTCCAACCGCTCGGGCGCCTCGGCGTGCGCGATGCCCACGCGCAGGCCCGGCTCGGCAGTCGTGCCATCCGAGAACGCGCGCTCGAACTCGCGGTAGGCCTTCTGCGCGCCGCGCACCTTCTTCAGCGGCAGCACTTCGCCCTCGGCGAGCGTGAGGATCGGCTTGATGTGCAGCAGCTGGCCGGCCATCGCCGCCGCCTTGCCGATGCGCCCGCCCTTGGCGAGGTATTCGAGCGTGTCGACCGTGAAGATCAGGCCGGCCTCGCCTTGGAAGCGCGTCACGAGCGCGTCGACCGCTTCGTCGGTCGTGCCCCGCTCGAGGCGGCGCTGAACCGCCAGCGCGAGGATGGCGATCGCGGCCGATGCCGTTTTTGAGTCGATCGTCCGGACGCGGTCGCCGGCCTCCGACGCGGCCCGCTCTGCGCTCTCGTACGTCCCCGACAGCCGCCGCGAAAGGTGGATCGAGAGCACGCGGTCGTAGCCGGCGAGCTCCTCGTAGACCGCGAGGAAGTCGGCCGGGGTCGGCTGCGAGGTCGTCGGCGGCCGGTCGGCGTCCCGCAGGCGCTCGTAGAACGCGTGCGGATCGAGGTCGACGTAGTCGCGGAAGCTCTCGTCGCCGAAACGGACGTAGAGCGGCACGACACGCCAGTTCGGGAAGCGGTCGGGCGCCTCGGGGAAGTCGGCGGTCGAGTCGAGCACGATCGCCGTGTTCTCGGCCGTCAGCTGCACCGCGCGACTCTACTCGGCCGGGGCCAGGCGACCTCCGGCGCGGTGGATGGCGTCGACGATCTCGTCGAGCGGCTCGTCCTTGGTCAGGCATGCGACCGCGCCCGCCTCGATCAGAGCGCCGCGCTCGCGGGCGTTGGCGGACGCCGTCAGCGCGACGACGGCCGTGCCCGGGCACGCGGCCACGATCGCCGCGGTGGCCTGCACGCCGTCGAGGCCGGGCAGCCGGTAGTCCATGACGACGACGTCCGGCTCGAGGCGCCGGCAGACGTCGACGACGTCGTAGCCGTCGCCGAGCGCGGCGACGATCTGGATCTCGGGGCGCAGGCCGAGAAGCAGCTCGAGCGCCTCGCGGAAGACGTCGTTGTCCTCCACCAGGGCGACCCGGATTCGCGCGACCGCTACCACGGACGAACCTTACGCCCCCAGCGCGCGGGTTCCTACTCGGCGGAGAGCAGCAGCCGGTAGTGGGGTTGCCCGCCGTCGTGGACGTGGACCTCGAGCTCCGGCCAGCGGCTCCCGAGCCGCTCGAGCAGCCCGTCGAGCTCGGAGTCGTCGGCGCCCGTGAGCACGGTCAGGAGATCGTGCGGCTCGTCGAGCAGCGCTTCGACGACCTGTTCCGCGACCTCCGCCAGCTCCTTGCCGCCGACGACCGGCTCGCGCCCGACCAGGCCCAGGAAGTCGCCCGCCTCGGCGACGCCCGCGACCGGGCGCGACGCGACCGTGACGGCGCCGACCGCGACCTCCTCGACCGCCTCGGCCAGCTCGGCCGCGTCTTCCTCGCCGGGACGGGAGGCGTCGTGCACGATCGCGGCGGCGAGACCCGCCTGGATCGAGCCGGAGCGGACGACGTGGACCGGCTTGGCCGCGAGCGAGGCGGCCTCGTCGGCGGCCATGAAGACGTTCGGGTTGTTGGGCAGCACGACCACCTCGGCGCCGGGCGCAGCCTCGATTGCACGCAGGAGCGCCTCGGTGGACGGGTTCATCGTCTCGCCGCCGTCCACAACCGTCGCCCCCGACGACTCGAACAGCCGCCGGTTACCCTCGCCGACCGACACCGCCACGAGCGCCGTCGCCGTCGTCTCGGCCGAATCGAGCAGCCGGTCCTCGCGCTCCGTGGTCTGCCGGTGCATGTTCGCGACCTCCACCGCCTCGACGACCCCGACCGCGGTGGCGAGCTGGAGCGCCCGACCGGGGTCGTCGGTGTGGACGTGCACCTTGAGAGCCGTCTCGTCGCCGACGACCAGCAGCGAGTCGCCGAGCGGCGCCAGCTCCCGTTCGAGCAGCTCCGCGTCGAGGCGCTCGCCCTCGACGACGAAGCCGGTGCAGTAGCGGAATCGAGACCGCTCCTGGTGTGCCGACCGGATTCCGGCGAGCTCCTCCTCGGGGGCCTCGGGGAGCGGCTCGCCGGTCACGTGCGACGCGATCCCGCGGACGACCTCGAGCAGGCCGGCCGCTCCGGCGTCGACGACCCCGGCGTCGCGCAGGACGTCCAGCTGCTCCTGCGTGCGTAGGACCGCCGCGTCGCCTCGCTCGACGAGCAGGCGCAGCAGGTCGGGCAGCTCGACGTCGCCCGCGCCCTCCGCCGTCTCGGCAAGGACGCGAATCGCGGTCAGCATTGTTCCCTCGACGGGGTTGCTCACCTTCGAGTACGCCAGGTCGCTCGCGGAGCGAAGCGCCGCCGCGATCGCTTTCGCGTCGATCGTGTCTGCCTCGCCGAGCACGTCCGTGACGCCGCGAACGATCACCGAGAGGATCACGCCCGAGTTCCCGCGGCCGCCGAGCAGGGCGGCACGGGCCACGAACCTCGCGACCGACGCTCGGTCGGCGGCGGGATCGCCTTCGCGCTCGAGCGTCTCCACGACCGCGCGGACGGTCAGCGTCATGTTCGTGCCCGTATCGCCGTCGGGAACGGGATAGACGTTCAGGTCGTCGATCCGGCGCCGGTTCCGCTCCAGCGAGCCGAGCGCGGCGCGAGAAACCGCGAGGGCGACGTCATGGTCGCTCACACGCTGATTCTTACGCTATGAGCGCTAAACAGCCTTTTGGACCTTGCCGGCCTTGAGGCAGCGCGTGCAGACGTACGCACGGGTCGGCTTGCCGCCGAGCAGCACGCGGACGCGCTGGAGATTCGGGTTGAAGCGCCGCTTCGTCGCCACCATCGAGTGGCTTCGGCTGTTCCCGAAGGACGGCTTCTTCCCGCAAACTGCGCATACCTTGGCCATGGGACGCGCCAGTGTAGCTAACCGATTGGGGAAACCCTCAGCGCGCCTGAGCGCGCATCTGCCCGAACAGGTCGGCCATCTCGAGCGCGCCGCGGGCGGCGTCGGCGGCTCGCTCGATCCGCGCCTC
>Ga0126313_10001405_pt1 | contig 12712 bp, 12 predicted proteins | sample Plot105A_FD_89954 | JGI IMG/M metagenome (GOLD analysis project Ga0126313, IMG submission 89954) | Serpentine soil microbial communities from UC McLaughlin Reserve, CA, USA - Plot105A | ecosystem: Environmental > Terrestrial > Soil > Grasslands | place: USA: UC McLaughlin Reserve, Lake County...
CCGCGATCCCGATGCTGGCCGTGATGAAGTGCTCGCCCGCCGCCAGCACGATCGGCTGGTTGATGGCCTGCGCGACGCGCTCGGCCACCCGGATCGCCTCGTGCGCGCCGTCGAGCTGCTCGCAGACGACGAGGAACTCGTCGCCGCCCAGGCGCGCGACCGTGTCGGAGGGCCGGACCGCGTCGTGCAGCCGCGGCGCGAGCGCGACGAGCAGGTCGTCGCCGGCCTGGTGGCCCATCGAGTCGTTGACGAGCTTGAACTGGTCGAGGTCGGCGAGCAGGACGGCGACCGCGCGGCCGTCGCGGCGGCGGCGCGCCAGCGCGCCCTCGAGCCGGTCGAGCGCCAGCGCCCGGTTCGGCAGCCCGGTCAGCGGGTCGTGCATCGCACGGTGCCGGACCTCCTCGTCGACGCGGTTGCGGTCGACCGCGCTGGAGATCACGTTCGCGACGGCGCGGAGGAAGTCGGCCTCGTCCGGGGCGAACCGGCGCGGCGTGCGCGCATGGGCGCCGAGCACGCCCCAGTCGCCGTTGCGCGAGGCGATCGCCACGCTGATCCCCGAGCGCGCGCCGGCGGCGAACAACGCGGGCGAGAACGTGAACCGGGTCTCGCCGGCGATGTCGGGCGTCACCACCGGCACCTGCTCGAGCAGCGCATAGCCGGCCTGGCTGCCCGGGCCGGCCGGGACGAGCGCGCGCCGCACCTGGCCCTCCGGCCAGCCGATGCCCGCCACCAGCCGCAGGGCGGAGCCGCGCGGCGTGATCTCGAGCACCCCGGACAGCTCGAGCTCGAGCGTCTCGGCGACGGTCTCCGCGACGCGGTCCATGACCGACTCGAGGTCCTGCTCCTCGAGCGCGTAGCGGCCGAGCGCGGCGACGGCGGCCTGCTGGCGCGACTGCCGCGCGACGGCCTGCTGCGCCTCGCGCTCGGCGGTCATGTCCTGCAGGTGCGCGTAGAACCAGCCCTCGCCCCGCGGTCCCGCGACGTAGATCGAGTCGACGGCCGCCCACACGACGTCGCCGTCGGGTCGGACGTAGCGCTTGAGGAACTCCTGATGCCCCGCGCCCGCGAGCGCGCGGTCGACGACCGCGCGGCTGCGCCCGATGTCGTCGGGGTGCGTGGCCTCGGCCGGCGAGCGGCCGACGAGCTCGTCGCGGCTGCGGCCGAGCATGCGGCAGAGCGCGTCGTTGACCTCGAGCCAGCGCCAGTCGGCGCTGATGATCGCCATCCCGACCGGCGAGTCGGCGAACCCGCGCCGGAAGCGGCTCTCGCTCGCCCGCCGGAGCGCTCCGAGATGACGGGCGAACAGGCCCAGCGCGATGCTGCCGAAGACGACGACGAGCCAGTGTCCGGCCAGCGCGTCGGCCGCGACCACGTCGCGCGCGTCCGCGGCGAGCACGATGAGCACGGCGCCATAGAGCACGGCGACCACCGCGACCAGCAGCCAGGCGTACCGCTGCGCTCCGGCCGCGAACGCGTAGGGGGCGAGGCAGGCGTAGAACAGGGCGAACCCGCTGGTGGGGTCGTCGATCGCGAGCAGCGTGCCGCTGATCAGCAGCGCGGCGACCACGAGCACGCCGGTCATCGCGGTGCGCGGCGCGCGGTCGAAGCGACCGGCGAGCAGCGCGATCGCCAGCACCCACGTGGCCACCACCAGCGCGATGACGGCGCCGTCGTCGGTCCGCGCGGGATGCGGCAGCGCGACCCAGATCAACACCATCGCGGCGCCCCCGGCGATCAGCCACCCGATCGCACGCGCTCGCGCACGATGTCCGGCTGAATGCGCCTCCATCGCGCCAAACTAGCCGAACGGTCAGGTCGTGGCTAGTGCGCGGCTACGCCTGCGGGCGTTCGCCCACGCGCTCGATCCACGCGCGCAGCCGGGCATGGCGCGGCTCGAGCGGCATCCGCTCGTGCAGCACCCGGTGGAACAGCTCGTCGTCGTCGGGCTCGATCGCGACCGCGTAGCGCAGGAACGGCCAGGCGGCGCAGTCGGCGGCGCCGAACGCGCCGAACAGGTGGTCGCGGCCCGTCAACAGGCCCTCGAAGAGGTCGAGCCGGCGGCGCATGCGATCGCTCCAGCGCTCCACGTCCGCGCTCCCACCCTCGCCGCGCTCGATCGCGTCGGTGATCAGGTTGGGCTCGCGCTTCCAGGCGCGGTTGAACCAGTCGAGGAAGATCTCGACCTCGGCCGCCGCCTCCGGATCGGCCGGGAACAGCGGCGGGTCGGGGGCGCACCGCTCGAGGTGGTGCAGGATGCGCGTGGAGTCCGTGATCACCTCGTCGCCGTCGATCAGCACCGGCACGAGGTCCTGGCCGCTGGCGGCGCGGACGGGCGCCCGGTCGCCGGGATCGACCTCGATCGACTCGACCTCGAGGCCCTTGTGCGCGAGCGCGAGCGCGACGCGCTCGACGTTGGTGGAGTACCGGAAGCGGTAGAGCCGGAGCATCGGCTCGTCAGCCTGACGGCCGGGCGGCGGCCGCGCTAGTCGGATCGCTGGTGGCTGCCAGCAGCGCTGCTTGGGGCGTAGGCTCGGGCGATGCTGCGCCGCGCCGGTCGCGCGCTCCCGCTCCTCGCGCTCGTCCTCGCCGGCTGCTGGGGCGTCGGCGACTCCGGGGAGCAACCGGGCACGCCGGCGGCGCGCGCACCCGCGGATCGCTGGCCGGCGCCTGAGCGGTACGCGCTGGACCTGGCGTACGACGCGGACCGGTTCGCGCTCGCGGGCGACCAGCGGATCGCGTTCCGCAACACCGGTCGCGAGCCGCTCGAGAGCGTGTGGCTGCGGACCTGGGGCAACGCGTTCGGCGGCTGCGACCGCCGCTACGTCCGCGTCGACGTGGTCGGCGGCGGGCGCGCCGGGGAGGAGCGCGTGGGGTGCACGGCGCTCGAGGTGCGGCTCGCGGAGCCGCTGCCGCCCGGCGCGCGCGCCGAGCTGGCGCTTCGGATCGACGTGACGGCCCCGTCGCGGCCCGACCGGTTCGGCCGCCATGGAGGCGCCGCGTACTTCGGCAACGCGCTGCCGATCCTGGCCGTGGCGGACGACGACGGCTGGTCGCTGCCGCCGTACACGTTCCGCGGCGACAGCTTCTTCAGCCTGTCCGCCGCATGGGACCTGCGGCTGCGGCTGCCGTCCGGGCTGCGCGCGGCCACCACCGGGGAGCAGCGCGGCGACGAGGCCGGCACGCTCCGGGCATCCGCCGGATCGGCGCGCGACTTCATGATCGTGGCCGGCCCGCTGCACGAGACGTCGCGCCGGGTCGGCCCGGTGACCGTGCGGCACTGGAGCGTCGGCTCCCCGTCGCCCGCCGCCGAGGCGGCGATCCGCGTCGCGCGCCGGTCCCTCGCGGCCTACGCGCGCCGGTTCGGTCCCTACGGGCGGAAGGAGCTCGACATCGTCGGGGGATTGCGTGCCGTGTCCCGCGGGGTCGGGCTGGCGATGGAGTACCCGGAGCTCGTCCTCTCCCCCGCCCGGCCGGGCATCCTCGCCCACGAGCTCGCGCACCAGTGGTGGTACGGCATCGTCGGCAACGACGAGCACGGGGAGCCGTGGCTGGACGAGAGCTTCGCCAACTACGCGACATTCCGGCTGTTCCGCCGCTTCGCGCGCTGCCCGCCGCGTCCATGGCGGCCGCCGCTCACGTCGTCGATGACCGAGTTCGGGCGCGCCCCGACGCGAACGTACGTCGCCACCGTCTATAACGGCGGCCCATGCGCGCTGCGCACGCTCGAGCGCGGTCTGGGCCGCGCCCGCTTCGACGCGCTCCTGCGGCAAGTGGTGAGCGAGCACCGCGACGGGGTGCTCACGACCGAGGCGTTCGTCGCGGCGGTGGAGGGCTCGGCGCCGGACGGCGTCGACGCGGGAGCGCTGCTGCGGCGCGCGGGAATCGAGCCGCGGCGCTGAGCGACCGGATACGCTCGCCGCGGTGACGCCCACGACCCTCGAACCGCTGCGGCTGCCGGACGGCCCCGAGATCTTCCTGCGCGAGTGGACGGTGCCCGACGGGGTCGTGCGGCGCGGCTCGCTCCTGCTCGTGCACGGGCTGGGCGAGCACAGCGGCCGGTACGCCCACGTCGCCGAGCGGCTCGCCGCGCTCGGCCTCCACGTGCGGGCCTACGACCACCGCGGCCACGGCGAGTCGGGCGGGCCGCGCGGGTCGGTGCCCGGTCCGGAGACGCTGCTCGACGACCTGCGCGCCGTGTTCGAGAACCTGGCGGGCGGGGACGCCGCGCCGCCGTTCCTGCTCGGCCACAGCCTCGGCGGCGCCGTCGCCGCGCGGGCGGCGACCGGCGGCTGGGTGACGCCGCGCGGGCTGATCCTCTCCTCGCCCGCCCTGCGCGTCTCCGCCGGCCCGGCCGAGAGCGCCCTGCTCGCCGTCGCGCGCCGGGTCGCGAACGACCGCGCGTTCCCCAACCGGCTGCCGGTCGGCAAGCTCTCGCACGATCCGCGCGAGGTCGCCGCGTACAAGGCGGACGGGCTCAACCACGACCGCATCACGCCGCGGCTCTACGACTTCCTCGTGGACGCCGGCGCCACCGCCCGCCGCGACGCGCCGCGCTTCACCGTCCCGACGCTGCTGCTGGTGGCCGGCGCGGACGCGCTCGTCGACGCCCGCGGCTCACGCGAGCTCTCCGCCGCGCTCCCGGCCGGCGTCGGCACGCTGCACTGGTACGACGGCCTCTACCACGAGCTCTTCAACGAGCGCGAGCCCGACCGCACGCTCGTGCTCGACGACCTCGCCGCCTGGCTGGAGGAGCAGCTCGGCGGCACCTAGCCCAGGAAGGCGAGGAGCAGCTCGGTGAGCTCCTCCGGCGCCTCCTCGGGGATGAAGTGGCCGCCGGGCACCTGCGTCGCGGTGAGCTCCCGCGCCCACGGCCGCCAGACGTCCTCCGCATCGGCGAGCTGCGTCTCGTCCCCGCCGATGACCGCCAGCAGGGGCGCGTCGATGCGCCGCCCCGCCGCGCGGTCGTCCGCGTCGTGCCGGCGGTCGAGGTGGAAGCTCGCGCGGTAGTCGGCGCACATCGCCGCGATCGTCGGCGGCGTCATCGCCCGCCGGTAGGCCTCGCGGCGCTCCGGGCCGATCGCCTCCGGACGGCTCGGCCAGGTGTCGAAGACGTGCTCCAGCAGCGCGGCAGGATCGGCGCCGAGCATCCGCTCCGGGAACGGCGCCGGCTGCGCGAGGAGGTACCAGGGCCAGTAGCCGAGCGAGGGACCGCCGGCCATCCGCTCGAACTGGTCGATGGTCGGCACCACGTTGAGCACGGCGACGCGGGTGACGCGCTCCGGATGGTCGAGCGCGAGCCGGTACGCGACCCGCGCGCCGCGATCATGCCCGACGACCGCGAACCGCTCGTGGCCGAGCGCGGCCATCAGCGCGACGAGCTCCGCGGCCATCTCGCGCTTGGCGTACCCCTCGCCGGCCGGGCCGCCGGCGGGCGCCCGGGACGCGCCGTACCCCCGTAGGTCGGGGGCGACGACGCGATGGGCGGCGGTGAGCCGCGGCGCGACCCGGTCCCAGCAGACATGCGTCTCCGGGAAGCCGTGGAGCAGCAGCACGGGCGGCCCGGCTCCGCCCTGCGCGAGGAAGTAGCTCGCGTGCCCGATCGCACGGCGCCCGTCCTCGCAGCCCGGCAGCGACATCGCCCGTGGATGATCGCGCGATCAGGCGACGGATGCGGTCCTGCGGACTCATTGCCGGTCGGACGGCCCGCCACTTGACCGCCGGCGCCGGCGGCCTAGGCTGGTCGCATGATCGTGCTCGTGGCCGGCGCCCACGGGCGGCTCGGCAGCCGCGTCGTCGCGCTGCTCCTGGGCCGCGGGCACACCGTCCGCGCGCTCGTCCGCACGGAGTCGCAGGCGGCCGCGCTGCGCGATGCCGGCGCCGAGGCCGTCGTCGCCGATCTCCGCGGCGACGTGGAGTGGACGGCGGACGGGTGCGACGCCGCGGTGTTCGCCGCCGGCGCGCGGCACCGCGGAGAGCTGGCAGCGGTCGACGCCGGCGGCGCGGCGAAGCTCGCGGAGGCGGCGGACCGTTACGAGCTCTCCCGCTTCCTGCTGGCCAGCGTCGTCGGCGCGGACCGGCCGGAGCGGCGCGAGGGCGGGGTGCGCGAGTTCCTCACCGCCAAGCACCGTGCCGAGCAGCGGCTGGCCCGGCTGGAGGTCCCGTGGACGATCCTGCGCTTCGGGCGGCTCACCGAGGAGCCCGGCACCGGCCGCATCGCAACCGCGCCGCAGGCGGGAGCGCGACCGACGATCAGCCGCGACGACGCCGCGCTGGCGCTGGGCGAGGCGCTCGAGCCCGAGCACCTCGCGCGCCAGGTGATCACCGTGGTCGACGGCGATCGCGCGGTCCGCGACGCGCTCGCCGCGATCGTCCCGCGGCCGCTGCCGCCGCCGGAGGAGTACCCCACCGGGGCGGCGGTGCCGCTCGGCGTCGCGCAGGCCGACAACCCGCCCGACGCGCCGGACATGATCGCGCGCGACGCGCCGCCGCTGGACGCCGACGTGGAGTGGGAGGGCGACGGCCCCGTCCCCCCGGAGCCCGTGGGCAACGAGGACCCCGCGCCCCGGATCCCCTGACCGCTCAGCCCGCGGGCTCGACGACGGTGCGCAGCCGCCAGGTCCGGGCCGGCCACGGCAGCGGCCGCGGCGCCGGTGCGATCACGCAGTACTCGGTCGCCGGGCCGAGCGTCATCTGGCGCTGCCAGGCGGACGCATCGTTGCCGAGCGCCTCCCACAGCTGGGCGTGGAACGCGTCATACGCCGTCCCGGCCGGCTTGCCCAACCACGCCGCCCAGCCCGGGCGCTCGGGCAGCAGCGGGCCGCTGACGTGCCCCATGATCCCCGCGACGCCGCTGTGCGCGGCGGCCGCCGCGGCGTCATGGGGCGACTGGCGGGCGCCGGAGACGGCGGCGGCGTTGAGGACGCCGAGCGCGGCGAAGTTGTCGACGAGATACCAGTCCTCGTAGCCGGCGGCCCCCTCGAGCCAGGGGATGGCCTCGAGCCCGACGGTCGCGGTCAGGCCGAGCCCGGGCGGGCGGTCGTCGCGGCGGAGCGCCGCATGGAACGCGGCGAGCCGCGCCTCGTAGTCGGCGGCGTCCACGCCGGACGCCGCGACATGCCAGAACACGTACGCCAGCACACCGCCCACGATACGGGTCAGACGACGGCCGATGTGTAGCGTGCCGGCCATGGACGCGAAGCGCGGCGCACTCGTGGCGGCGATCATGGGCTCGTCGGTGGTCGCGGTCGACGCCACCGTCGTCAACGTCGCGCTCCCGACGATCGCCGACGAGCTCGGCGGCGGGCTGGCCGGTCAGCAGTGGGTCGCGAACGCCTACCTGCTGACGCTCTCCGCGCTGATCCTCGTCTCGGGTTCGCTGTCCGACCTCTACGGCGAGCGGCGCGTCTTCACGCTCGGCGTCGCCGGCTTCGGCGTCACGTCGCTGCTCTGCGCGCTGGCGCCGAGCGTCGAGCTGCTGGTCGTGGCGCGCGCGCTGCAGGGCGTGTCGGGCGCACTCCTCACGCCGGCGTCACTGGCCATCATCGTCGCGGTCTTCCCGGTGTCCGAGCGGGGCGCGGCGATCGGCTCCTGGACCGCGTGGGGCGGGATCGGCTACCTGATCGGGCCGCTGGTCGGCGGCCAGATCGTCGACAGCGTCTCCTGGCGCTGGGTGTTCGCGCTCAACGTGCCGCTGGTGCTGATCACGCTGGCGCTCTCCTCCCGCTACGTGCCGCAGGCGCGCCAGCTCCCGAAGGACCGGCCGAAGCTGGACGTCATCGGGGCGCTGCTGGCCGCGCTCGGGCTGGCGGGGATCTCGTTCGGGCTGATCGAGCAGCCGGTGCTCGGCTGGTCGGACCCCGCCGTGGGCGTGCCGCTCGTGGGCGGCGTGCTCGTGTGCGCGGCGTTCGTCGTGTACGAGCTGTGGACCCCGGCGCCGATGCTCCCGCTGGATCTGTTCAAGCGCCGCAACTTCACCGTGGCGAACATCGAGACACTCGCGATGTACGGCGGCATGGCGGTACAGGGCTTCTTCCTCGTGCTGTTCCTGCAGCAGGTCGCCGGCTTCAGCGCGCTCGAGGCCGGCACGGCGGGCCTCTTCCCCACGCTGACGATGTTCCTGCTCTCGCGCCGGTTCGGCGCCCTCGCGGATCGGTACGGGCCGCGCTGGTTCATGTCGGTCGGGCCGCTGCTGGTCTCCGCCGGATTCCTGCTCCTGCTGCGACTCGACGCCTCGACGTCCTACCTCGGCGACCTGATGCCATCGCTCGTGCTCTATTCGCTCGGCCTCGCCGTCACCGTGTCGCCGCTGACCGCGACCGTGCTGGCCGACGCCGACGAGAGCGACGCGGGCATCGCCTCGGCGGTCAACAACGCGATCGCGCGGACGGCCGGGCTGCTCGCCACCGCGGCGGTGGGCGCCGTACTGGCCGCCTCGTACGCGGCGCAGCTCGACCAGGCCGTCGCGGACCAGCCCCTGAGCGCGACGAGCCAGGCGCGCCTGGTCCAGGCGCGCGACCGCGCGCTCAGCCCGGTCGACACCTCAGGGCTGCCGCCCGCCGACCGCGCCGTCATGACGCGCGTCGTGCAGGACGCGGGGGTGGAGACGTTCCACCTCTCGGCGCTGATCGGCGCGGCGATGCTCGCCGGCGCCGGCGTGCTGGGCGGGCTGCTCCTGCGCAATCCACGCCGCCCGACCGCGGCGAAGTGCTGCGGCGGAGGGCAGATCGTCGGGGCGCCCGAGGAGGCCGGCAACCGCAGCCGGGCGGCCGAGCCGGCGACCGCCTGAACCCCCCGACGGTACGGGAAACCGCCCGGATCCGGCCGCGTTCCGCTGCCATACTCACCCGCCATGGCACCGGTCACCGATCAGTCAGCCGTGCCATCGGAGCTCCCCGTCGCTGACGCGGAGCCGCGGGTTCGCGCGGATGCCGAGCGCAATCGCGAGAAGGTGCTCTGCGCGGCCCGCCGGCTGTTCAGCGAGCACGGCGTCGAGAACGTCTCGATGGACGCGATCGCGGCTGCCGCCGGGGTCGGGAAGGGCACGCTCTTCCGCCGTTTCGGCGACCGCGCCGGCCTCGCGCTCGCGCTGCTCGAGGAGAACACCCGCCAGCTGCAGGAGGGCGCCATCCGCGGGCCGGCGCCGCTCGGCCCCGGCGGGCCGCCGCGCGAGCGCCTGAAGGCGATCGGCCGTGCGCAGTTCGCGCTGCTCGAGGAGCACGCCGACCTCATGGCGGCCGGCGAGAGCGGACCCCGCACACGCTTCCAGACCGGTCCCTACGCGTTCCTCCGGCTCCACATCAGCCTGCTCGTACAGGAGGCCGACCCGGACTGCGACTGGGAGCTCGTGACCGAGTTCCTCCTCGCCCCGCTGCGCGCCGACACGTTCCTCTACTGCCGCAAGGTGCGCGACTTCGACGTCGAGCGGCTCGTCGCCGCGTTCGACGAGCTCGTCGACCGCGTGCTCCCTTAGCCGGCCGTCCGCACGCGGCCCGCCGGCTCGCGGGCGGCCAGGGTCCGCAGCGTGCCCGCCGCGCGGACGGCGAGCGCGGCCGCCATCGCGCCCGCGGCGCCGAGCACGACCACGTCGAGGACGGTGAGACCGACTCCTGCGAGCTCGAAGCCGAGCGGGACGCCGAGCGCGAGCGCGGTGTTCAGCGCGATCAGGCCGAGGCGCGCCTCGGTCGGGCCGAGCCGCCCGTACCCGAGCCGGAAGACGCCGAGCGCCTGCGTCTCGAGGTACGTGTTGATCGAGAGCACGAGGTAGGCGATCACCAGCACCATGCCGGTGGCGAGCAGCAGGTACGGCGAGAGCCCGAGGCCGATGCCGATCACCGCGTTCGCGACCGCGTCGACGAGGTGGTCGAGGTAGTAGCCGTAGGTCGGGCGCTCGATCTTGCGGACGCGCGCGAGCGTGCCGTCCAGCGAGTCGCCGAGCCAGTGGACGACCAGCAGCCCGCTCGCCGCCCACAACCAGGCGCTGTCGCCGTTGGAGAGCACGTAGGCGGCGGCGATGCCGAACGCGGCGAGCACGCCGAGGATCGTCAGGTGGTCGGGCAGCACGCGCGCCGGGAGCCGGCGGGCGATCCACTCGAGCGCGCGCCCCTCGGGGCGGGCGAGCAGGAACGTCTTCTCACGGGTGGCGGTGGCAGCGGCGGGCATGGCGGTGGGGGCTCCTTGTTGACCGTTGGTAGACAAGGTACGCCGCCACCGGCCGGCGGTTACGATGGAACGCATGTCGATCGAGACCCAGCGGGACCTTGAGGCCCTGCGGCGGGTCGGCCGCGTCGTCGCGGAGACGATCGCCGAGGCCCGCCGCGGGATCGCGACCGCGACCGCGGGCACGCGCCTGTGCGACGTCGGCACAGCGGTCGAGCGGGTGGTCGAGGCGCGCGGATTCTCCGTTCTCCGCGACCTGCAGGGACACGGCGTGGGCCGGGCGATCCACGAGCCGCCGGAGGTGCCGAGCTGGGGCGCGCCGTGGGCGACCGGGCGCCTCACCGAGGGCCTGGTGATGACGATCGAGCCGATCATCGGCGCAGGCGGCCGGGAGGTCGTCGAGGACGCGAGCGACGGGTGGACCGTGCGGACGCGCGACGGCGCGCGGTCCGCGCACGCGGAGCACACGATCGCGATCACCCGCGGTCGGCCGCTCGTGCTGACCGCCGCGGCCTGAGAGTCAGCGGGGGCGCAGGAGCCGCGGCCCGGTGCGCATCGCGAGCGCGAAGCCCCACCAGACCATGACCCAGGCGGGCCAGAAGTAACCGGCGCCGCTCAGGGCCCAGATCGCGATGAGCAGCACGCTGACCTGCGCGAACGCGGCCCAGCCGTGTCCGGAGCGGTGGCGTTGGCGCCGGGTCGGGCGCTGCTGCCGCGGATCGACGACGGAGCGCGTGCGGGGGAGGTCGTCCAGCAGCGTGGCGAGGTCGCCGCGGGTCCGGGCCTCGTAAGCGGCGCCGACGCGCTGCTCGAGCTCCTCGACGTCGAGCCGGCCGGTGGCGCCGTGCTCGCGCAGCAGGGTGACGGTGGACTCGCGCTCGTCGTCGGACGCGCGGACGACCGGGTCCTGCCGCAGCGCATCCTCCGCGGGTCGCCGGGCCGCCCGGGAGTGGTGGTGGCGGGCGTGGTGGCACATGGTCGTGAAGTTAGCACTCACTCACCTCGTGTCAAGCGCGGTGTTCGCCTGCCGTCCGGCAGGCGACGCGTCAGGCGCCGAGCGACGGCGGCTCGCCGGCGTCCGGCGGCGGCTCCCCGGCGCTGAGCGTCGCGCCCGCGCTCGCGACGGAGACCATCGCGATCGCGACCACGCCGCTGACCGCGAGCCCCTGGTCGAGGATGAGGAAGCCGAGCAGCGCCGCGATCGCCGGCTCCACGCTCATGATCACGCCGAACAGCGCGGTTGGTAACCGCCGCAGCGCGACCAGCTCGAGCGCGTACGGGATCAGCGGGATGAGCAGCGCGAGCCCCACGCCCGCCAGCAGCACCGAGGGCGCGAGCAGCTCCGTCCCCGCGCCGGCGATGCCCGCGGGGAGCGCAACGAGGGCGGCGACGGCGAGCGAGACCGAGAGGCCCTCGAACCCGGCCCAGCGGGCGCCGACCCGCTTCGTGAGCAGGATGTAGCCGGCCCAGCACGCGCCGGCGATCACCGCGAACGCGACGCCGGTGGCGTCGAGCGGCTCGCCGGCGCCGTCGCCGAGCGTGAGGAGGACGACGCCCGCGCCGGCGAGCAGCACCCAGGCGACGTCGCGCGCGCGGCGCGAGCCGGCGAGCGCGACCCCCAGCGGACCCAGGAACTCGATGGTGACCGCGACGCCGAGCGGGATGCGCGCGATCGCCTCGAAGAACGCCAGCGTCAGCAGGCCGGAGCAGGCGCCCAGCGCGACCGCCGCCCCGAGGTCCTCCCGCGACCGCCCGCGCAGTCGCGGGCGCGCGAGCGGCCAGAGCAGGAGCGCGGCCAGCGCGAGACGCAGCGCGACCGTGCCCGCGGCGCCGACGCGATCGAACAGCGGCTCCGACAGCGCCGCGCCCAGCTGGATCGTCGTCATCGAGGCGAGCGCGAGCGCCACGCCGGGCGCGCGTGCGGCGACCGGCGGCGAGAGCGTGCGGGCTCCATTCACGCGAGAAGCGTGACGCACGTCAACGGCGGCCCGGCGCAACGACGCTGCCATCATGGCGCGGCGATGACTGCCGGCCACGACGAAATCCTGCTCGCCGCCGACGCACTGGCGGCCCGCCTACCCCAGCCGCTGGCGCCGCTCGCGCGCCTTGCTTTCAACTACCGCTGGTCCTGGACGCCCGGCGGCCCGGACCTGTTCGCCTCGATCGATCCGGTCCGCTGGGACCGCTGCGGGGAGAACCCCGTCCGCCTGCTCGGCGAGGTCGCCCCGGAGACGCTCGAGCGCGCGGCGACCGACGGCGCGTTCCTGGAGCGCCTCGCCGCCGTCGACGCCGCGGTGCGGGCCGACCTCGACCGCCCGTTCGCGGAGGCGCCCGCGACGCCCGAGCACCCGATCGCGTACTTCTGCGCCGAGTTCGGCGTCCACCGTTCGCTCCCGATCTACTCCGGCGGGCTCGGCGCGCTCGCCGGCGACATCCTGAAGGAGTCGTCCGACCGCGCGCTCCCGCTCGTCGCGATCGGGCTGATGTACCGCCAGGGCTACTTCCGCCAGCGCATCGACGCGGGCGGCTGGCAGCACGAGTACTGGGTCGACACCGA
>Ga0126313_10001406_pt1 | contig 12710 bp, 10 predicted proteins | sample Plot105A_FD_89954 | JGI IMG/M metagenome (GOLD analysis project Ga0126313, IMG submission 89954) | Serpentine soil microbial communities from UC McLaughlin Reserve, CA, USA - Plot105A | ecosystem: Environmental > Terrestrial > Soil > Grasslands | place: USA: UC McLaughlin Reserve, Lake County...
GGAAGAACGAGGCGTCGCTCGGCCAGGCGCAGCTCGCGGCGGAGGGGCTGTACCGGGACTCGCGCGAGCGGGCGCAGGTCGTCGCGCAGACGGTGACCACCGACGATGCGCTCGCGCTCGCCGCGCGCGACAAGGATCGCCCGGCGCAGCAGCGGCGCCTGGAGGACCTCGCCCAGCGCGGCGGAGCCGTGCGCGTGCGGCTCACGCTCGACGGCGACGAGCCGGTCGAGGCCGGGGGCGGCGAGGCGATCGCGCCCGCACGCAGCCGGGTCGTCGACGCCTCCGGGCGCCCCGCGGGGCGCATGGACCTCTCCGTGCAGACCGCCGACGACTTCGCGGACCTGCTCGCGCGCGTGACGGGACTCGAGGTGCTGATCACCCAGGGCGGCCGGATCGTCGCCGGCACGCTCGAGGGCGAGACCGCCGGCACCCTGCCGATGGAGGGGGACGCCGAGGTCGACGGCAAGAGCTTCCGCGTGACCGGGTTCGAGACGCCCGCGTTCGACACCGGGACGCTCGGCGTGCACGTCCTGATCCCGGAGGAGGAGCTGCAGAACGCCGTCTCGGAGAACACGCTCGGCATCGTCCTGATCCTGCTCGCGTTCCTGATCTGCGCGCTCGCGTTCGCGCTCACCGCGGCCCGCTCGCTCGGGATGCAGACGACGCGCCTGCTCGACGCCGCCAAGCACATCGGCAAGGGCGACTTCTCCGTCGAGGTGCCCACGGAGGGCAACGACGAGTTCGCGGCGCTCGGCAAGGAGTTCAACTCGATGGCGCGCCAGCTGGAGGGCCGCCTGGAGGAGCTGCAGCTCGAGCGCGCGCGGCTCCAGGAGACGGTCCGCCGGGTCGGCGAATCGCTCGGAAAGGGCCTCGACCGCGACGCGCTGCTCGGGATCGTCGTGCAGACCGCGGTCGACGGCGTCGGCGCCGAGTGCGGGCGCGTGGTCATGCGCCACGGCGCCAACGGCACGCTGTCCGAGGCGGCCCGGGCCGGCGACGTCTCCTCCTACATGGCGGCCGTCCAGGCGGCCGAGGCGGCGGCGCTCGAGGCGGGCGAGGCGGCGGAGACCCAGATCTCCGGCGCCAACGCGCTCGCCCGCCCGCTCCAGGCGCCGGAGCCGGAGGACGGGGTGCTCGGCGTCATCTCGATCGCGCGTCCCGGCCGGCCGTTCTCGGAGCGCCAGCGCGAGCTGTTCGCCTACCTCACGAACCAGGCTGCGATCTCGATCGAGAACGTCGACCTGCACGAGACGATCCAGCGCCAGGCCGTCACCGACGAGCTCACCGGCCTGTTCAACCACCGCCGCTTCCAGGAGGTCATGACGGCGGAGGTCGAGCGCACCCGGCGCTTCGGTCAGGAGCTGGGCCTGATCATGCTCGACATCGACAACTTCAAGCGCGTGAACGACACCTACGGCCACCTCCAGGGCGACCTCGTGCTGCGCGAGGTGGCGCGCGTCCTGCGCGAGTCCTCGCGCGAGATCGACGAGCCCGCCCGCTACGGCGGCGAGGAGATGGCCGTCGCGCTGCCCCAGACCGGGCTGCAGGGCGCATACGAGTTCGCCGAGCGCGTGCGCCACCGGATCGAGACGCTCCACCTACCGCTGCTCGAGGGCGACGGCACGCTGCGGGTGACCGCTTCCTTCGGCGCCGCATCGCTGCCACACTCCGCGAAGGTCGACAAGGACGCGCTCGTCGCGGCCGCCGATGCCGCGCTGTACCGCGCCAAACGTTCTGGGAAGAACCGCACCGTGAAGGCTGAGTAGGCTGTTGGAGGTCTGATGGGACTGCTCGACGACGCCATCCGCGAGCACCTCGAGCTCAAGCGCCGCCGTGGGGCTGACCCCGACGAGGTCGCCCGCCAGGAGGACGAGGCGCTCGGCGATCCGCGCAGCGGCGAGTTCGCGCAACCCGCGGCCGTGGCGGACGAGCCTGCCGCCCCGGCCGCGCCGGAGCCCGAGCCATCGGCCCCCGAGGTGGAGCCGGCGGCGCCCGAGCCGGAGCTCGCCACGCCTGATCCCGAGGCCGCCGCCCCCGCGCCGCGCGACGAGCCGTGGCTCCAGGACGACGAGCGCCCGGAGCCGGCGGTCGGCCAGCCGACGGCGGAGTTCACGCCGCCCGACGTCGAGGAGGAGGAGCCGGAGCCGGAGGTCGTGCCCGCCGACGAGGAGCCCGCCGCCGACGAGGACGTACTGGAGGAGACGCCCGACTTCCTCCAGGAGACGCCGGAGCACGATCGGCTCTGGTTCGAGCAGAAGCCTCCGCGCGACTTCGACTTCGATAGTTGAGTCCGGTGCTCGACGTCCGGCTGACCGCCGCGAACTGCATGCCGAGTCACAGGGCAGCCTCCCGTCTGTGCTCCGGTAGTTAGGTGGCGGCCCGCCGCTACACGCTCCTCGACGTCTTCACGTCGACGCGCCTGAGCGGGAACCCGCTCGCGGTCGTGCACGACGCGGACGGCGTGCCCGACGACGTGATGCACGCGTTCGCGCGAGAGACGCGCCTGTCGGAGACCTCGTATGTCCAGTCGCCGACCGCGGACGGCGCCGACTACCGCAACCGGATCTGGATGCCCGCCGGCGAGATCCCGTTCGCCGGCCACCCGTCGCTGGGCGTCGCGGCCGCCGTGGCGCGCGCCCGGAGCGAGGGGAGCGTCACCTACACGCAGCAGACGCGCGCCGGGCTGCAGCCGATCGACGTCGACGTCGCCGACGGCGTCACGCATGTCTCCATGCTGCAGGAGCCGGCCGTGTTCGGGCCCGAGCTGGAAGCCGGCGAGGTGCTCGGCACGCTCGGCCTCGACGAGGACGACGCGCATCCCGAGCTGCCCTGCCAGGTCGTGTCCACCGGGCTGGAGCACGTCATCGCCCCGCTCCGCGACGCCGCGGCGCTGGGCCGGGTGTGGCGCGACCACGACCGCGTCGCCGCGCTGCTCGCGCAGCACGGCGCAACATGCCTGTACCTGGCAGCGGCCGACCCGGACACGGGCACGGCGCGCGCCCGCTCCTTCTTCGCCGCCGCCGAGCCGGGCGAGGATCCCGCGACCGGCTCCGCCGCGGGCCCGCTGTGCGCGTACCTGGCCGAGCGCGCCGGCACGATCCGCATCACGGTGACGCAGGGCGTCGAGATGGGCCGCCCGGCGCGCCTGCACTGCCAGCTCGAGGGCGACCGGGTGCGCGTCGGCGGCGACGCGGTCGTCGTCCTCGACGGCAGCGTCTTCCTGGACACCTGATCGAATCGCCCCGGCGACCGCTTGACCGCGATGGCCCGGCGGCCGATGCCGGAGACCAGAGCCGCCGACTTCCCAGGAACGGGGGAAGGCGCACGGCTCGCCTCGCTCTCCCGACGAGGCGTCGCCGGACCACGGCGGCGCGGGCCGGACCTGCCCCGGTGCGACCCGCGCCGCCCCGGCACCGGCATGAGCGGCCTCAGATCTCGAGGCGCTGGTCCTCGAGGTCGAGCTCCCGCTCGAGGCGATGCATGACGTCGTTGGAGATCTCGCCCGCGTTGCGCAGCGCCACGATCGCGCCGCGCTGCGCCTCGATCACCTCGCGCACCATCGTCTGGTAGGCGCGCGAGCGGTCCTCGAGCGACTCGCCCTCACCGACACGACCGGCGAGCCGCCGCTGCCGGTACTCGTACATGGCGCGCATGCGCTCCGCGGTGTCGGTGCGCGTCCACTCCTCTTCCGCGAGCTCGTCGAGCCGCACCAGCGCGGCCTCGGCCGCCGCCTGCCGGGCCGCGAGCTCCTCGCGCTCCTCGGCGTCGTCGAGCTCCACGTGCAGGTGGGCGATCAGGGCCGGCAGGGTGAGCCCCTGGACCACGAGCGTGAAGAGGATCACGGCGAACGTGATGAACACGATCAGGTCGCGCTGCGGGAAGTCGAGCGGCAGCGCCAGCGCCGCGGCGAGCGAGACCGCGCCGCGCATCCCGCTCCAGGCGCTGATCATGCGCGGCCGCCAGCCGATCCGGCGCGCCCGTTGCGACGGGCGCCGGTCGAGCGCCCGGATGACGTACGGCATCGTGTTCAACCAGACGATGCGCGTCCCGGTGACGACGATCGCCACCAGCACGGCCTGCCCGAGCAGGGTGCCGGCGGGCTGATCGGACAGCCCCTCGAGGATGAACGGGAGCTGCAGCCCGACCAGCACGAACAGCAGCGCGTTGAGCAGGAACGTCAGCAGCTCCCAGACGGCGAAGCCGGTGAGGCGCTGCGCGGGTGACGCGATCACGGGCGCGCGCCAGCCGACGTAGATGCCCACGGTGACCGCGGCCAGCACGCCGGAGCAGCCGGCCTGCTCGGCCGGGACGTAGCCGGCGTAGCCGCTCAGCAGCGAGATCGTGGTCTCCACGAGCGGGTCCTCGATGCGGCGTCGCACCGCCACGATCAGCCAGCCGGCCGCGAGGCCGATGAGGATGCCGCCGCTCGCGGTGAGCACGAAGTCCACGCTCGCGTCGAGCAGCGAGAACGTGCCTCCGACCGCCGTCACCGCCACGCGGTACGCCACGAGCGCGGTGCCGTCGTTGAGCAGGCTCTCGCCCTCGATCGTGTTGACGATCCGGCGCGGCACCCCGAGCCGGCGGGCGATCGCGGTGGCCGCGACCGGGTCCGTCGGCGCCACGATCGCGCCCAGCGCGAACGCCGCCGCCCACGGCAGCCCGTCGACCACCGCGTGCGCGACCACCGCCACCGCGACCGTGGTCGCCAGCACGAGCCCGATCGCCAGCATCGAGATCGCGCGCAGGTCGGCGCGCAGGCTCCGGAGGTCGGCGAAGAACGCACCGCTGTAGAGCAGCGGCGGCAGGAACAGCACGAGGACCAGGTCCGGCTCGAGCTCGACCTCCGGGAGTCCCGGCAGGAGGCCCATGGCGAGGCCGCCGACCACCAGCACGATCGGGTACGGGATGTTGACCGCCCGCGCCGCCGCCGACAGCACGACGACGGCGACGAGCAGGCTCACGAGGATGAGCTCCACCTCGGCCATGGCGCCGGGGCATTGTGACGGCCGGCGCGTTCATCGCCCCTGCGAAGGTGGAGGCGAGGGGAATCGAACCCCTAACTCCGGCATGCAAGGCCGGCGTGTTCCCGTTAGCACCACGCCCCCGGTGCGCCGACACAGGGTAGTGCCGCCACCCCGGCGCCGGACGCTTCTTGCCCCCAGCGCCGGGGGAAGGGAGGGGTGGCGGCTGTCCTGGGCATCGCGCGTCGTACGGCCCGCCCGTGAGGATGGACCTGGACAGGCTCCGCCCTGAACCTTTCGAAGCTCGCCCTTCAGGGTAAAGCCTTCGCGCGTCTCGCGACGAAACGTTTGCCCCAAACCCCCTGACCCGGGGGTGGACCGGCTCCCGGATCAGCCGCCGAGCCCGTCCCTGCGGCGCTCCAGGAAGCGCCGCTCGGCCTCCGAGTGGACGAGCGCCAGGGCGCGGTCGTAGGCCGCGCGGGCGTCGTCGACGCGGTCGAGCCGGCGCAGCAGCTCCGCGCGCGTGGCGTGCAGGTAGTGGTAGTTGTCGAGCTCGAGCCGCTCGGCGAGGGCGAGCGCGGCCTCGACGTCGCCCGCCTCGGCGATCGCGACCGCCTGGTTGAGCTCGACGACCGGCGAGCCGGTCTGCCGCGCGAGCTCGCCGTACAGCGCCGCGATCCGCGGCCAGTCCGCCGGCTCCTCCATGTGCAGGGCCGCGAGCGCCGCCTGGAGGAGGTACGGCCCGCGGCCGCCGAGCGCCAGCGCCCGCTCGAGCACGACCCGTCCCTCCGCGATCTGGCCGGCGTCCCAGCGCGAGCGGTCCTGGTCGCGCAGCGGGACCACGGCGCCGTCGGCGAAGCGCGCGTCGCGCCGCGCGTCGTTGAGCAGCATCAGCGCCAGGAGCCCCTGCACCTCGGCCTCGTCCGGCATGAGCTCGGCCAGCGCGCGCCCCAGCCGGATCGCCTCGGTCGCGAGCTCGCCGCGGGTGGGTGGGGACGAGTAGCCCTCGTTGAAGATGAGATAGACGACCGCCAGCACCGCGGCGAGCCGGTCCGGGAGCAGATGCGGGGGCGGCACCCGGAAGGGGATCCCGGCGGTCTTGATCTTGCTGCGCGCGCGGACGAGCCGCTTGGCCATGGTGGCGTCGGGGACGAGGAACGCGCGCGCGATGTCCTCCGTCGTCAGCCCGCCCAGCGTCCGCAGGGTGAGCGCGACCTGCGCGTCGAGGGACAGCGCCGGGTGGCAGCAGGTGAAGACGAGCTCGAGGCGCTCGTCGGGGATGGTCGTGTCGTCGTCCACGATGTCTTCCACGGCCTCCGGCACGTCGAGCAGCCGGGTCTTGGCGGCGAGCGTGCGATCGCGGCGGATGCGGTCGAGCGCGCGGTTGCGCCCGGTCGTCACCAGCCACGCGCGCGGGTGCTCGGGCGCCCCGTCGCGGGGCCAGCGCTCGGCGGCGATCGCGAACGCCTCCTGAGCGGCCTCCTCGGCGAGCTCGAAGTCGCCGAGGAAGCCGATCAGCGCGGCGAGGACGCGGCCCCACTCGTCGCGGAAGGTCTGCTCGAGGATCGCTACCACTCCGCGATCGGGCGCACCTCGATCGCGCCGCCGAGGCGCGCCGCCGGGATCCGCGCGGCCAGCTCGATCGCGGCGTCGAGGTCGTCGGCCTCGAACAGCACCCAGCCGGCGAGCGCCTCCTTGATCGCGACGAACGGGCCGTCGGTGGTCAGCGTCCGGCCGTCCTGCACGCGGACGGTGGTCGCGGCCTCGGGCGCCTGCAGCTGCAGGCCGGGCGTGACGCCGGGCGTCTCGTTGATCGCCTGGTAGTCGCGGTAGACGGCGTTCTGCTCGTCCTCGGACAGGTGGGCCCACGCCTCCGGATCGCGCGGCGTCGGGGCGTCGCCCTGGTGGATCAGCAGCATGTACTTCACGGGGTCCTCCTTGTCGGGATGGTCGCCTCGGAGACGAACGGCGCGCGGGCGAGAGGACACCCCGGTCGAGATTTCGCCCACTGCTGCGTCCAGAGTTTGCATCTTGTGGGCACTATGGCTGGTCATGGCGCTTCCTCCTCCCACGATCGACACCACCGTCCTCGTCACCGGCGCGTCCGCCGGAATCGGGGCCGAGCTGGCGCGCGAGCTCGCGCGCCGCTCCTACAACGTCGTGCTCGTCGCCCGCCGCGCGGACCGGATGCGCGTCCTCGCGGAGGAGCTGCGGCTGACGCACGGCATCCATGCCGACGTCGAGCCGTGCGACCTGGTCGACCGCGAGGCGCGGAGCGAGCTGGTCGCCCGGCTGGAGGCCGGCGAGCGCGAGGTGGTCGGCGTGTGCAACAACGCCGGGCTCGGCACGATCGCGCCGCTCGTGGAGGCGGGCGTGGAGCGCGAGCAGCAGGTCGTGCGGCTCAACGTCGAGGCGCTGCACCACCTGACCGGCGCGTTCCTGCCCCGCATGGTCGCCGACGGCACGGGCGCGATCCTCAACGTCGCCTCGACCGCGGCCTTCCAGCCGCTGCCCGGGTTCGCGACCTACGCGGCGAGCAAGGCGTTCGTGCAGTCGTTCTCCGAGGCGGTGCACGCCGAGCTGGGCGGGACCGGGGTGAGCGTCACGTGCCTGTATCCGGGCTTCACCCACACCGAGTTCGGCGAGAACGCCGGCGGAGGCGAGGCCGAGCGCGCGCTGCCGGAGTTCCTGTTCATGGAGGCGCCCGACGTCGCGCGCACCGGGATCGAGGCGATGGTCGCGGGGCGCCGCACCGCGATCCCGGGGCTGGCGAACCGGGCGTCGATGCTCGGCGGTCGCCTGGCGCCGCGCTCCCTGCTGCTGCCGCTCGTTCGCCAGGTGACGGGCCGCCGCCGTTAGGCCGCCGCCTGCGCGCGGGCGGTCGTGATCAGCTCGCCCGCGACGCGGTCGGCCGCGCCCGCCGTGCCGCCCAGCAGCCGGCGCGAGAGCTGCGCGCGGCGGTAGTACAGCGGCGCGTCGTGCTCCCACGTCGCGCCGATCCCGCCGTGGACGGAGATCTGCGCGCGCGCCGCGTGGTCGAACGCCTTGCCGGCCGCGAGCCGGAACGCGGAGGCGGCGAGCGGGAACTCGTCCGGCTTGTCCTGTGCCGCCCAGCCGGCGTAGTACATGAGCGAGCGCGCATTGTCGAGCCCGCGCAGCATCTCCACCAGCTCGTGCTTGACGGCCTGGTAGGAGCCGATGGCGCGGCCGAACGTGTGGCGCTCCTTCGCGTAGGCGACACTGGTCTGGAGCGCGACGTCGACGGCGCCGACCGCCTCCGCGCCGATCAGCGCCTGGGCGAGGTACCACGCGGCCGCGGTGTCGCCGGGCTCCAGATCGAGCAGCGTGGCGGGCGCGGCGGCGAACGTCACGTGCCCGAGCGAGCGGGTCGCGTCGTACACGGTCGCGGGCTCGATCCGCGCGTCGGCGGCATCCAGTAGCGCCGCGCGGCCGTCGTCGAGCACGACCACGAGCCGGTCGGCGCCCGGCGCGTCCGGGACCCACGCGACGGTGCCCGTCACCCTGCCGTCGGCGAACGACGGCGCCGGGGCGCGGGTGAGGCCGAGCGCCGGATCGACCGTCCAGTCGTCGCTCAGGTCGGTGGGCGGGCGCGCGGGCACGTAGGCGGCGCGCGCCTCCCCCGCCGCGAGAGGGGCGACGGCGTCGGCGGCGCCGGCCCGGTCGAGCAGGAACGTGGCCGGGAGGTGGCCGAGCAGCGGGACGCTCGCCAGCACGCGCCCCAACTCCTCGAACACGAGCATCGCCTCGAGCGGGCTGAGGTCGGCGCCGCCGTTGGCCTCGGACACCAGCAGCCCCGGCCAGCCGGCCTCCACGGCGGCGGGCCACAGGTCGGGGAGCGGAGCGCCGTCGAGCGCCTCGCGGGCGGCCTCGACGGTGGCGACCCGCGACAGCGTGCCGCGCGCGGCCTCCTTGAGGAACTCCTGCTCGTCGGAGAGGGCGAAGTTCATGCCACCGCCTCCTTCTCCTTGGCGCGCAGCTCGCTGAACGGGATGCCCTTGTCGAGCCGCGGCTCCGGCGGCAGGCCGAGCACGCGCTCGCCGACCATGTTGCGCAGGATCTCCTCCGTCCCGCCGGCGGACTTCAGCCCGGGCATGTCGGAGACGAGCTCGCCGAAGCGCTCGTCCGAGAGCCCGTCGGGCCCGAGCACGTCGCAGATCAGGTCGCCGGCCGCGATCGCGGCGCGGATCGTTGTGACCTTGGCCAGCGCGCCCTCGGCGCCCGGCACCTGGCCGCGCTGCAGCGACGTGAGCATCCGGTAGCCGGTGAAGCGGAGCGCGAGGAACTCGGTCGCGATCTCACCGAAGCGGTGCCGCGTCTCGGGGTCGCGCGTGCACGCCTCGTCGTCGAGCAGGGCGTGCGCGAAGCGGTCGGCCCGCCACCCGAAGCCCTCGCCGCCGAGGCCGATCGTCACCCGCTCGAACATCAGCGTCGTGAGGCCGACGCCCCAGCCGCCGTCGACCGGGCCGACCTCCGCGCCGGCGGCGAGCGGCACGTCGTCGAGGAACACCTCGTTGAAGTGGGCCTCGCCCGAGATCTGGCGCAGCGGGCGCACCGTCACGCCCTCGGCGTCCATCGGGACGACGAACATCGTCAGGCCCTTGTGCTTGGGCACGTCCGGGTTCGTGCGGGCGAGCAGCAGGCCGAACGCGGCGTGCTGCGCGTTGGTCGTCCACACCTTCTGGCCGGATAGGCGCCACGAGCCGTCGGGCTGCTGCTTGGCGCGCGTCTGCACGCCCGCGAGATCGGAGCCGGCAGCCGGCTCGGAGAAGAGCTGGCACCAGACCTCGTCCGCGGTCAGCATCGGCCCGAGGTAGCGCTGCTTCTGCTCCTCGGAGCCGTGTGCGATCAGCGTCGGGCCGAGCATCCCCACGCCGATGATGTCGAAGATCCCGAGCACGCCGGCGCGGCCGATCTCCTGGTTGACGACGACCTGGTGCAGCGGCCCGAGGCCGGCCCCGCCGTACTCCGCCGGCCAGGTGACGGCGGCGAGCCCGCCTTCTGCGAGCCGGCGCTGCCAGCGGCGGCGGGCGGCGACCGTCTCGTCGTCGTCGTCCCGGCTGGCCGGGGACTCGTGCTTGTGCTCCTCCAGCCAGGCCCGTACCTTGGCGCGGTACTCGGCCAGCTCCGGCGTGTCGTTCAGGTCCAAGGCCGCTCTCTCCCGTTGAACGTCGGTGTTCAAGCGGACGCTAGCGGATCGGATCGCCCCGGCCGCCCGATCCACCCGTATCGTTCAACGGGGATCAGGGAAGAGGAGAGCAATGGCACGGTACGGCGGCATCGACCTGGGCGGCACCAAGATCCAAGCGGTGGTGGTGGACGAGGCCCACGAGGTGCTCGGCTCCTCCCGCCTGCCCACGCCCACCACGGGCGGCCCGGCCGACGTCGCGCTGGCGATGATCGCGGCCGTGCGCGAGGCGCTCGACGAGGCCGCCGTCGGGCCCGGCGAGCTCACCGCGCTCGGGGTCGGCTCGCCCGGCGCCGTGGACGACGAGGCCGGCACCGTGACGAGCGCGCGCAACCTCCCGGACTGGGAGGGCACGTATCCGCTCGCCGAGAAGATCGAGGCGGCGTTCGCCGCGCCCGTCGCGCTCTCGAACGACGTCAACGTCGCCACCCAGGCGGAGTTCGAGCTCGGCGCCGCCAAGCCGTTCCGCTCGTTGCTCGGCGTCTTCTGGGGCACCGGGGTGGGCGGCGGCATCGTGCTCGACGGCCAGCTCTGGGAGGGCCGCGGCGCCGCGGGGGAGATCGGCCACGTCGTCGTGAAGTCGGACGGCCGCCGCTGTCCCTGCGGCCGGATCGGCTGCATGGAGGCCTACGCGGGGCGCGGCGCCATGGAGGTGCGGGCGCGCGAGAAGGTCGACGAGGGCGAGAAGACCGTGCTGTTCGAGATCATGGAGGAGAAGGGCAAGCCCCGGCTCTCCAGCGGGATCTGGGCCCGGGCGCTCGAGCGCGACGACAAGCTCGCGCACCACCTCGTCGATCGCGCCGTCGACGCGATCGGCGTCGGGGTCGCCTCCTCGCTCAACCTGCTCGACGTCGAAGCGGTCGTGATCGGCGGCGGGCTCGGGCTGCGGCTCGGCGAGCCGTATGTGGAGAAGATCCGCACGGCGATCATGCCGCACCTGTTCGCCGACCACCGCCCGCCCGAGGTGCTGCTCGCCTCGCTCGGCGACCTCGGCGGCGCGATCGGCGCGACGCTGCTCGCGGCCGGCAAGGCGCCGGCGCACGCCTGATCACGTCAGGGCGGGGCGCTCACGGCCAGCCGACGCCTGGCGCGGGTGCGCGGGCGGTCAGCACCTGCCCGGTGCGTGGCCCTTCGGTCAGCCGCGCGATGTTCTCGGCGAAGCCGTCCGTCATGCGCCAGTCCGCCGTGAGCATGAACAGCGTCTGCCGGTCCTCGCCGCCGAGCATGCAGGCGAAGCAGGGCATGTCGAGCTTGACTCGCTCGAGCACCTCGCCACCGTCGCGAACCCGGCCGACGAGGTTCTCGCCGAACGCAGCCACGCCCGTCCAGACCGCACCGCCGGCGTCCACGCAGATTCCATCGGGGCCGACCCCGTCGGCCCACACGCGGCGGTTGGAGAGGCTTCCGTCGGCGGCGATGTCGAACGCCGTCAATCTTGCGGCGAAGGACTCCGCGATGATCAGCGTCGCGTTGTCGGGGGTGACGGCCATGCCGTTGGGGAACGCGATCCCGTCGGCCACCTGGCGCACCGAGCCGTCGGGCATGACCAGAGCGATGATCCCGGGGGCGTTCCCCTCGCCAGGGTCGAAGTCGCAGCCGCCGTTGACGTAGACGTTGCCGCGGCCGTCGACGACGATCTCGTTGAAGCCGTCGACGCCCAGGCCGCCCAGGTCGGCATGCTCCACCATCGAGCCGTCGGGCTCCCTGCGCATGAGGCCTTCGCCCGTGACGAGCAGCCGGCCGTCGGGAAGCCAGTCGATCGACCACCCGAGGCCGGGCGGACCCTGGCCGACCACCTCGCTCCGCCCGCCGAGATCGACGGCGACGATCTCACCCGTCCCCCAGTGCGCAAGCCACAGACGGCCCTCGTGCCAGCGCGGCGACTCGCCGATCGCGAGACCGCTCAGCAGCGTCTGCGCTTCGAGTACCGCTGATTCCTGTGACGACATCCGGCCCTCCTGTCGGAACTAGACCGTATAGTACTGCGAACGCATGGCGAACGACTTGGAGGAGAGCCGGTCCGGCCGCAAGCGCGCAGCGATCCTCCAGGCCGCCACGACGCTGTTCCTGCGGAACGGCTACCGGGGGACGAGCATGGACGAGATCGCGGCCGTGGCCGGCGTGTCGAAGCAGACCGTCTACAAGCAGTTCGCCGACAAGCAGCGCCTGTTCTCGCAGATCGTCGCCGGCACGGTGGACGAGGTCGCCGGACCGGTCCACGACGAGGTGCTCACGCTCGAGGACAGCGGTGACCTCGATGCCGAGCTCCGCCGCCTGGCACGGCAGCTGCTGCGCAGGGTGATGCAGCCGCGGATCCTGCAGCTGCGCCGCCTTGTGATCGGCGAGGCCGCGCGCTTCCCGGAGCTCGGCCGGATCTTCTACGAGCAAGGACCGGGACGCACGATCGCCGCCCTCGCAAGCGTGTTCGAGCGCCTTGCCGGCGAGGGCGTGCTGCGACCGGGCGACCCCCTGCTCGCCGCCGCGCACTTCAACTGGCTGGTGATGTCGATCCCGTTGAACCGGGCGATGCTGCTCGGCGACGA
>Ga0126313_10001407_pt1 | contig 12709 bp, 12 predicted proteins | sample Plot105A_FD_89954 | JGI IMG/M metagenome (GOLD analysis project Ga0126313, IMG submission 89954) | Serpentine soil microbial communities from UC McLaughlin Reserve, CA, USA - Plot105A | ecosystem: Environmental > Terrestrial > Soil > Grasslands | place: USA: UC McLaughlin Reserve, Lake County...
CCGCCGAGCTGACCCCGCTGACCGCGCTCCGGCTGGGTGAGCTGGCGCTCGAGGCAGGCCTGCCCGAGGACGTGTTCATCGTCCTGCCCGGCAAGGGCTCGGTGGTCGGCCAGCGGCTGGTCGAGCACCCCGACGTGGCCAAGATCGCCTTCACCGGCTCGACCGAGGTCGGCCGCGGGATCGCCGCCGGCGCCGCGCAGACGATCAAGCGGGTGACGCTCGAGCTGGGCGGCAAGTCGGCCAACGTCGTCTTCGCCGACGCCGATCTCGAGGCGGCGGCCGCGGCGGCGCCGATGGCGGTCTTCGGCAACGCCGGCCAGGACTGCTGTGCGCGCTCGCGGATCCTGGTCGAGCGCTCGGCGGTCGAAGACTTCCTGGCAGCGATGGCGCCGCACGTCGAATCGCTGCGGGTCGGCGACCCGCTCTCGGAGGCGACCCAGATGGGACCGCTGATCTCCGCCGGCCAGCGCGAGGCCGTCGCCTCCTACGTACCCGACGACGCCCCGGTGGCGATCCGCGGCAGTGCTCCGATGGGCCCCGGCTACTGGTACCCGCCGACCGTGCTGGCGCCGGTCGCTAACGACGACCGCGCCGCCGCCGAGGAGATCTTCGGCCCCGTCGCCTGCGTGATCCCGTTCGACTCCGAGACGGACGCGGTGCGGCTGGCCAACGACACCATCTACGGCCTCTCCGGCTCGGTCTGGACCGGCGACGGGGCGCGGGCTCTGCGGGTCGCGCGGGCGATCGAGACCGGCGTGATCTCGATCAACTCCAACACCTCGGTCCGCGTCTCCACCCCCTTCGGCGGCTTCAAGCAGTCCGGCGTCGGCCGCGAGCTCGGCCCCGACGCGCTCGACCACTACACCGACGTCAAGAACGTCTATTACGCGACCGAGGGGGGCTGAGCATGGCCGGAAGGCTGGAGGGGAAGGTCTGCGTCCTCACCGGGACCGCCAGCGGGATCGGAGCGGAGTCGGCGCGGCTGTTCGCCGCCGAGGGGGCGACGGTCGTCGGCATCGATCTCTCGACCGAGGCCGAGGGAGCGCTGACGATCGAGGCCGACGTCTCCGACGAGGGTCAGGTCGTCGAAGCCTTCCGCCGAGTCGCCGAGGAGATGGGGCGGATCGATGTGCTGATGAACAACGCCGGCATCAACCCGACCGACGACGGCTCGGTCCTGGAGACCTCGCTCGAGTCCTGGCAGCGGGTCCAGGACGTCAACCTGCGCAGCGTCTTCCTCTGCTGCAAGCACGGGATTCCGCACCTGCTCGCGTCCGGCGGCGGCTCGGTGATCAACGTCGCCTCTTTCGTCGCGACCATGGGCGCCGCCGTCAGCCAGATCTCCTACACCGCATCCAAGGGTGCGATCCTCTCCCTCTCCCGCGAGCTCGGGGTCGAGTTCGCCGATCGTGGCGTCCGCGTCAACGCCCTCTGTCCGGGCCCGGTCAACACCCCGCTGCTCAAGGAGCTCTTCGCCAAGGACCCCGACCGCGCCGCCAAGCGCCTCGTCCACATCCCGATGGGCCGCTTCGGCGAGCCCGACGAGATCGCCAAGGCAGCCCTCTTCCTCGCCAGCGACGACTCCAGCTTCGTCACCGCCAGCACCTTCCTGGTGGACGGCGGCCTCTCCGCCGCCTACCTCACTCCGATCCAGGTCGACTGACCTCGAGCCAGCGCCGACAGAGGTTGCGGCCGAGGACGTTGAAGGCGTCGATCTTCGCTTCGGTCTCCGGGCCGAGCACCGCCGGGTCTACCCCGATGCGGATCGCGTCGGGGTCGCTGCGGTAGTCCTCGACCCAGTGCAGGGCGTCGGCGCGGCTCACCTCGGGGTGGAACTGGAGGGCCCAGGCGCGCTGGCCGAGGCGGGCGGCCTGGAGGCAGACCTCGCTGCGGGCTAGAGGCACGGCGCCGGATGGGAGCGGGAACTCGTAGCTGTGCCACTGGAAGGTCTCGAAGCAGGGGGCGAGCGGCCCGAGCAGCGGATCGTCTTCTCCCTCCGGCGTCACCTCGACCCGGTGCCAACCGATCTCCGGCCAGGACGCCCGCCGCGGCTCGGCGCCCGCGGCCTGCGCCAGCAGCTGCCCGCCGAGGCAGAGGCCGAGCAGCGGCACCTCGCGGTCCAGAAGCTTGCGCAGCAGCGCCTCCTCCTCGGCGATCCACCCGTGCCGTTCGCCTTCGTCGACGTTCATCGCCCCGCCGAGGACGAGGACCGCGTCGTAGCCGAGCGGGTCGCCCGGCGGCCGCGGCCGCTCCGCCAGCGTCCACTCGGCGAGCGTTCCGCCGGCCGCGCGGATCGCCTCGGCGAAGACGCCCGGGCCGGCGTCGCGCTGGTGGACGATCGCCAGGACTCGCACATGCCCAGTCTCTCACCCTGCGAATGGAGAACCGCGCTGTTGTTGACACGGACGCTATCCCGCCTATGGTCCCCTTCGGGAGGTAGTATGAAGAAATCTTGGGATAAGGCTGTGGGGGTTGTCGCTGTCCTGGTTGCGGCGATGCTGGTTGTTGCCGCAATCGCCGTGGGGGCGCCGTGGCAGAAGGTCATCGTCGGCGATCTCGAAGTGCAGTACAACGGCGGCTTCACGCCGAAGGTCATCTCGAAGACGAAGCCGACGCCGATCGCTTTCAATGCTGCCGCCAAAATTGCCTCCCTCGACCCGGCCGAAAAACACCCTCCCGCCGTTGGGGAGGTCGTCATCGAAGGCGACAAGCACGGCAGCATCAACGTCAGAGGGATCCCCACGTGTACCTCTGGCAAGCTGCAGTCGCGTACCAGCGCGGCCGCGCGCAAAGCCTGCGGCCCGGCGCTGATCGGCAGCGGCAAGACCGACGTCGAGGTCCAGTTTCCCGAACAGCCGCCGATCCCCACCCACAGTGAACTGCTCGCCTTCAACGGTGGCACCAAGGGTGGAGTTACCACCCTTTTCATCCACGCCTACTTGTCGGCACCGGTCGTCGCCGCTGTCGTCACGACGGTGAAAATCAAGAAGGTCCACAGAGGCCGCTACGGGCTGGAATCGATCGCCTCCGTTCCGAGGATCGCCGGCGGCGCCGGCTCGGTCACCTTCTTCACCCTCACGCTGAAGAAGGGGATCATCTCTGCGACCTGTCCCGACGGACATCTTCAGGCCCGCGGTACGGCGGTCTTCGCGGACGGCACCAAGGCCAACGGAACCGTGATTCGCCCCTGCACCGGCAAGGGCTGAGATACTTCAAAAATGTTTGGGGCAGTGTGGTTCCGGCGGGGTCCCGGGGCAGCGATCGCAATCCTCCTGCTCGCGGTGGTGGGCGGGCCGTTAGTGGCGCCCGCGAGCGGCGAGCTGCGCGACGATCTGCTTCCCACCATCCAGACCCGCTTCGTCGCCCGAGCCACGCCGATGCCAATGCCGTCCGAGGGGCGGATCCCGGTCAGGTTGCGACTCTTGGACCAGATCTCGACCACCGACGGCTCGCACCTCCCGGCGACGCAGGTGATCCAGGTGGATTTGGACCGGCAGTTCGGTGTCCATCTGGCGAGGGTGGAGTCTTGCCCCTCGGGGCTCCACTACGACATTCGCACTCCGGAGGATCCCTGCGCGAAGGTCAAGTTCGGGACGGGGACGATTACGTTCGAGGTCGCCTTTCCCGAACAGCAACCGGTGTCCGTGGTCGGCCGGGCGATCGCCTTTAAGCAGGGACCCGGGAAAGTCACGATCCGCGCCTACCTTCCGGCGCCGATCGTCGGCCAGATTGCGATCCCGATCACGGTCGGGAGGAAGGCTGAAGGCCGATACGGCATCAAACTGACCGCCGCCGTCCCGAAGATTGCTGGTGGCTCTGGCTCGGTCACGAGCCTGGACATGCGCTTTCGCAAGGGAATCTTCTCAGTGGCCTGCCCGGAGGGGCGCTTCCAGTCGCGGGTCACCAACTCCTTCGCCGACGGGAGCGTCGTCGGCGCTGGGGTCATCACCACCTGCTGAGTCCGCCACTCCCTCTCCGTGGCCAAACCTGACGTCCGGCAGCAGCCGCCTGAGCCAACCGGGCAGCCACCAGGCGGCGTCGCCGGTTAGGCGCAGCAGCACGGGCAGCAGCAGCAGGCGGATGAGGAAGGCGTCGAGGAGGACGGCGACGCCGAGGATCGCGCCCATTTCCTTCGGCGGCAGCGGGCCGGAGAGGGCGAAGGTGAAGAAGACGGCGACCATCACCCCGCCGGCGGCGAGGATGACGCGGCCGGAGTGGGCGAGGCCGCCGACCATCGCCTCGCGGGCGCTGCCGGTCCGCTCCCAGTGCTCGCGGGCGGAGGAGAGCAGGAAGACGGTGTAGTCCATCGAGATCGCGAAGACCATCGCGAAGAAGAAGACCGGCGCCCAGGCGTCGAGGAAGCCCTGCGATTCGAAGCCGAGCAGGCCGGCGAGGTTGCCGTCCTGGAAGACGAGCGTGGCGACGCCGAAGGCGGCGGCGGTCGAGAGCAGGTTGGTGAGCACGCCGAGCGCGGCGATCAGCGGCGCCTGGAAGGCGACCAGCAGGAGCAGGAACCCGAGCCCGAGGACGACGGCGATCACCAGCGGCGTCTTCGCGGCGAGTGCCGTCTCGAGGTCGTGGTTTTCCGCCGCCGGGCCGCCGACCTGGGCCGCTGGGGGCAGCTCCGCCCGCACGCGGTCGAGCGTGTCGCCGAAGGCGATCGAGGAGGGCGAGGGGGCCGGCATCGCTTCGATCAGCGCCGTCCCGTCGACCCCGGCCTGGGGCGGCAGCGCCATCGCGATTCCGGGATCGGCCTGCAGCTGGGATGCGACCTGGCGCGCCTCGGCTTGCGGCACCGTCACCTGCAGCAGTCCCGGCGCGCCGGGACCGAAGGCCTCGGTCAGCTGTTCGTAGCCGACCCGCGAGTGGTCCCCCGGCGGGACGACCTTGATCGAGGGCATGCCGGTGCGGGCGCCGAGGACCGGCAGCGCCAGCGCGACCAGGACGAGCAGCCCGAGGCCGCCGAACAGCAGCGGCCGGCGCCACAGCAGCTCCCCCCAGCGGGCGAAGCGCGGCGAGCGGTGCTCGGCCGAGTGCGCCCAGGGGAGCGCCACCCTGTCGACCCGCGGCCCGAGCTTGGCCAGCACCGCCGGCAGCAGGGTCAGCGTCGCGGCGAGGACGAAGAGGACCGAGATCATGATCCCGAGCGAGACCGAGCGGAAGGCCGGGCTGGGGACGAGCATCACCGCCGCCAGCGAGACGATCACGGTCAGGCCGGAGAAGAGGACGGCCTTGCCGGCGGTGTCCATCGTGCTGGCGACCGCCTCGGTCGGGTTTAGGCCCTGGCCGAAGAGCGTGCCGCGGAACCGCATCACGACGAACAGCGCGTAGTCGATGCCGAGCGCCAGGGCGAACATCAGCGCGAAGTTCATCGCCCAGATCGAGATCGGCGAGAGCAGCGTGCCGAGGTAGAGGACGCCGGCGGAGAGGACGAGGCCGACGATCGTCAGCATCAGCGGCAGGCCGGCGGCGACCAGCGAACCGAAGGCGAGGACGAGGATCAGCAGCGTGACCGGCCAGGAGAAGAGCTCGGACTTCAGCATCGCCTCTTTGTTGGCTTCGTTGAAGTCGGACCACATGCCGGCGGCGCCGGTCAGGTTGGCTTCGACCCCGGGCGCGGTGACGCCCGCCAGCTCGCCCTTGAGGTCGTTGGCGGCGGCGACCATCCCGTTCGGGTCCTCGGCCGCGGTGGCGCGGACAACGGCCGTGTGCCCGTCGCGGGAGATCGAGACGCCGAGCCGCGGCGGGACGACCTTGCCGACCGCCGGGTCCGCGGCAAGCGCGCGCTCGACGGCGCGCAGCGAACGCTGGAAGGCGGGGCTGTCGACCCCGAGCCGCCGCGAGTGGACCGCGACCTGGAGGCCGTAGGCACCAGCCCCGCCGAAGGCCGCGTCGACCTGCTTGCGCACCGCGACCGACTCCGAGCCCGTCGCTTCCCAGCCGGCACCGGAGAGCGCGGTCTCCACCCGGGGGGCGAGGAAGCCGAGGCCGACGGCGAGCACGGCCCAGACGGCGAAGACGGCGGCGCGGTGGGTGGCGGCGAAACGGCCCAGCCGCCCGATCGGGCCGAGGGCGGGCGCTACGGTCTCAGCTCTCACGACTTCCTCCTTCGGCTATTCACAAGTCCACAGCGGTACAACTACACAACTTAACAGTTGTACAAGGTACAATAACAGGAGATGGCAAGCCGCGCGACCAAGAAGGTGATGAGCCCCCTCAACCCCGAGGCGGCCGAGTTGATCGCGCGCCGCTTCCGCGCCCTTGCCGACCCGACCCGGCTGCGGATCCTCGACCACCTCCGCAACCACGAGGAGGCCTCGGTCGGGCAGATCACCGAGACGCTCGGCGCCTCGCAGCAGAACGTCTCCAAGCATCTCTCCGCACTGCACGCCGAGGGCTTCGTCTCCCGGCGCAAGCGAGGCACCAGCTCGCTCTACCGGATCGCCGACGCCGGCGTCCACGAAATCTGCGACGGCGTAACCGCGGGGATCGAGTCGCAACTAGCGGAGCTCGAGGCCGTCTTCAGCAGCTAGAGGGGGAGAAACTGCGGTGCTGGGCGACTTTGCAAACCAATGGTTGGCAAAAGCGCCATGGTCAACTCGGCAATTGGCAGGCGTGCTCGCGTTCAGCACGGGATCGTCACCACCCGACAACTCGTCGAGGCTGGTCTGAGCAGGGCCGCGATCTAAGCAGGTGCAGGCCGGGCGTCTTTATCGGATCCACCAAGGCGTCTACTCGGTTGGCCACGACGGTCTCGGTGAAGAAGCGAGGTGGATGGCCGCCGTCCTCGCTTGCGGACAGGGGGCCGTCTTGAGCCACGGATGTGCTGCGGTCCACTGGGGACTGCTGCGTCCGCTTGATGGTCCCATCGACGTCACCGTCCCTAAGCGCACGGGGCGCAGCAAGCGGCGCGGGTTACGGATCCACCGCTGCCCAGATCTCGCCGGAGGAGCGACTTTGTCAACCAATGGTTTGCAAACTCGCCCACGGCGATTGGTGACCATTCGTCGCTGTATCCCGGTGACCACGGTTCCCCGGACGATCGCGGATCTCCCCGCCACGCTCGCGCCCTATCTCGTCCGTCGTGCGATCCGCCAGGCGGAGTTCCTCGAGCTGCCCGTGGGAATCGAGACCGATCGGACCCGCAGCGACCTCGAGCGTTACTTCCTCCGGCTCTGCCGGAGATACCGACTGCCGCTCCCCGAGGTCAACGTCTTGATCGAGGGGATGACGGTCGACTTCCTCTGGCGCCACGCGCGTCTGGTCGTCGAAACCGACAGCTACGGCACCCATGGCGGCACGATTGCATTCGAGGACGATCGGGTGCGGGACCTGCGGCTTCGCCGCCTCGGGTGCGCGGTCCACCGCTTCAGCGAACTCCAGCTGGAGCAGGAACCCTCGGCGGTCGCGGCTGACGTCGCCGCCGGGCTCCGGGGGACGGGAGCCCCATGATCCTGCCGTGAGCACGGCGCCGCCAGCGATCGAGACCGAGGCGCTGAGCAAGCGCTACGGTCGCCATCGCGGGATCGACGCTGCTCGACCTGATCCACCCGACCGCTGGCTCGGCGCGGCTCTTCGGCCTCGACAGCCGCCGCGATCCGCGCCCGGCTCGCAACCTGCCCGGGGACTTCGGCTTCGGCCGCGAGACGCCGGGCCGCCAGGCGCTGGCGCTGCTGACCCGCCTGCGCGGCGTCGACGGGACCGCCCGCGCCGAGGAGCTCGCCGGCCGCTTCCGCGCCGACCTCGACCGCCCGCTCGGCCAGCTCTCGCGCGGCAACCGCCAGAAGGTCGGGCTGATCCTCGCCACCTTCCACCGGCCCGAGCTGCTGATCCTCGACGAGCCGACCAGCGGCCTCGACCCGCTGATGCAGGAGGAGTTCCTCGCCCTCGTCTTCGAGGAACGCGAGCGCGGCTGGGCGGTCTTCCTCTCCTCGCACGAGCTCGACGAGGTGCAGCGTGTCTGCGACCGGGTCGGGATCGTCCGCGGCGGCCGCCTGATCGCGGTCGAGCGGATGGCCGACCTGCTCGGCAAGGCGCGACGCCGCTTCCGGGTCGAGCTCGCCGACGCCGAGCTCGCCGGCCACCACGTCGTCGACCTCGAAGCGACCCACCCCTCGCTGGAGGAGGTCTTCCTCGGCTACTACGAGGAGGGGGAGGCGCGGTGAGCCGCCAGGTCCGCGCGCTCGTCGCCGCTCACCTCTTCGACCGCCGCCGCTCGACCTCGCGGCCTGAGGAGTCAGCGCGGCCCGGCGAGGTCGCGCCCCGCCTTCCGCATCTCCTCCAGGGAGCCGGCCTCGACGATGGAGGCGATCGCGGCGGGCGGCTGGTCGAAGCCGCTCTCGCCGACGACCAGGTGCAGCGGCTTGCCGGCGCGGACGCAGTGGATCGCGATCTCGCCGACGACCTTGCCGCCCAGGCTCTGGGAGTCGAAGCGGCCCTCGCCGGAGATGACGGCATCGACCGCCGCCAGCCGCTGGTCGAAGCCCACGGCCTCGAGGACGAAGTCGGCGCCGGGGCGCAGCTTCGCGCCGTAGGCCCAGAGCGCGCCCGAGAGCCCGCCGGCGCAGCCGCCCATCGGCACGCCGCTGGGATCGCGCGGCAGCTCGGCGGCGCGATCCTCCAGCCGTTCCGTCAGGCGCCCGACCGCACCGGCGTCGGCCCCCTTCTGCGGCGCGAAGATCCGCGCCGCGTCCTCGAAAGGGGCGGTGACGTCGCAGAGGGCCTCGATCGCGACCGCGCCGAGCAGGTCGGCCGCCCGCAGTGCCTCGACCGCACCGGCACCGCCGTCGCTGCTGGCGCTGCCGCCGACCGCGAGGAGGACCGTTCGCGCCCCCGCCGCGACCGCGGCGGCGATCAGCTCGCCGGTGCCGAAGCTGTCGGCCCGCTCCGGGTCCCGCTCCTGCGGCGCCACCAGCGAGAGGCCGGAGGCCTGCGCGGTCTCGACGATCGCCGTCGTCCCGTCGCCGAACAGGCCGAAGCAGGCCTCGATCGGGCGGCGCAGCGGGTCGTGAACCTCCGCCCGGCGGCGTTCACCACCGAGGGCGCCGAGCAGGACGTCCATCGTCCCTTCGCCTCCGTCGGCGACCGGGCAGCGGTCGGCCTCGCCGCCGCCCGCCTCGATCCCGGCCGCGATCGCGTCCGCCACCGCCACCGCGTCGAAGGTCCCCTTGAAGGAGTCGGGCGCGACGAGGAAGCGCACGCCGGCTCAGCTCGGCGGCGGCACCTGCGAGGCCATCTGCAGGTAGCCGGTGGCGCTGGGATGGATGCCGGTGTCGCCGCTGATCACCCACGGCGGTTCGCCGTCCCCGGGGCCTTCGCAGAAGGAAAGCGGATGGAGGACGTCGAGCTCGTCCTGGGTCGGGGTCGACTGCACGCTCGGCCCGTCGACCTCGTAGCCGAGGCGCGAGCAGGAGAAGCGCGACGGGTAGACCGGCGAGATGTCGATCCCGACGTCGAAGTGCGGCGGCGCCACGACCCGCAGCCGTTGCGGGTTGACCGCGGCGGCGACGGCGGCGATTTCGCGGTTCAGCAGCTTGACCATCTCGGCGATCTGGGTGGCGCTGTAGGCGAGCGCGGTCGAGGGCACCGAGAGGTGGTACTGCATCAGGTAGATCGTCGCCCCGGTGTGTTCGACCAGGCCCTTGTAGAGGCTCGCCAGGTTCGCCTGCAGGTGGACTTCCGCGAACGCCTTTTCGATGCATTCGCGGTAGCCGCCGAAGACGTCGGCGTAGACCGCGCAGCCCATGTTGTTGAGACCGAAGAGCATGTTCGACAGCAGCGGGTTGGCCCCCATCGTCATCAGCACGTAGTCGGGGTCTTCGGACTCGATCCGTTCGGTGGTCGCGTGGAATTCGCCGCCCGGCGCCCAGTCAGAGGGTTCGGAGCCGCTCACCGCGTAGTTCGCGTAGTTGGTGACGCCGTATTCGTTCGCCCACTGCGCCGCCCAGGAGACGTTGTCGGCGAGGCCGAAGTCCGGCGCGTATTCGACCCCGGTCCCCTTGCTGGTCCGGTTCAGCGAGTTCGAGGAGCAGGCGTCGTCGAACTCTTTCGCCGCCGGGCGGCATTCGAGCAGGTGCCCGAGCGTCATCGAGCTGCCGTCGTCGTAGAAGCCGAAACCGGCGGTGACCGAGTCGCCGAGGGCGCGGACGACGGCGCTCGGCGCGGCGCCGACGGTCACCTGGGCGTAATTGACTTCGTAGTTAGCCGAGGCTCCCGCCCCCGCTTCCAGCCCTTTGCCGCTCAGCTGGACGAACTCGCGGCCGCGGAAACTCTTCGGGGCGCGGTAGACGAGCCGTTCCTGTGCGCCGTGGCTGATGCGGACGTGGCCGTGCGTCCGCCCCTCGAGGACGGTCCATTCCCGGCGCGTGTCGCAGACGGGCACCGGGACCGAGACCTGTTGGCCGGGGCGCACCCGCAGGTGGGGGAGGTTGCTGCAGACGGGCTTGGTCCGGGCGCCGCGCGTGGGCCGGCCACTGGCGCGGTCGCTCGAGCGCAGCTCGGCTCGCCCGTCTTCGTCGACGTCGAGCCCGCCCCGGGCGACGACCTCGACCGAAGCCCCCGCCCGCACGAGGCGGCTGAGCTCGGCGTCGAGGCCCACGCGGTGAACGAAGGTGAAGCCGCGGCGCCGGTCCGGCCGGCGGATCCGACCGCCGCTGAGGCGTTCGTGCAGGACCAGGGTGCGTAGGCGCTTCCCGCCGCGGTCGAGGAGGGTGACCCGCGTCTCGACCAGGCGGCCGGCAAGCTGGATCGGGTAGCGGACGGGGACGAGGAGGGAGGCGAGACCGTTGCCCGGATTCCCAAGCGCCGGCCGCCCGAGCTCGATCTGGACGGGTGGCTTGACCGGCACCGGTCGCGCCTGCGCCGGGGCGGCGAGCGCCGCTGCGAGCTGGGCTGCCGGGAGGAGGGCGAGGACGAGGCGGCGGTTCACCCGCACATCATCGCTGCTCCCGCCGCCGGAATGGCCACGCGTCTAGGACTCGCGGAGAACCTCGTGCAGCTGCGTCAGGCAGTCGTTGATAAGACCGAGGTCGCCGTCGACCCGCACCTGGTCGCGGTCCCCGTCGAGCAGGACGGCGAACCAGGATTCGACGGTCGCCGCTGCGGAGCCGGCCGTCTCTCGTCCCGACGGCCCGGCGACCCGCGCCGCGCCGTCAGGCCCGGTCACGTAGAGGTCGACGCGGCGCTCGGGAGGCAGGGCGAGGGGCAGCACCGTCCGCAGCACCGTCGCCATCTCTGCGGCGCTTAGCCCAGCGGCGCTCCCATCGGCCGAGCAGCGCTGCCGCCAGCGACCGATCGCGGCGATTACGCCCGTGTGCCGCCGCGCGGCATCGGTCAGTTGCAACTCCCTTTCCCTGCCGTCCCGCGCCAAGTCCGCCAGCAGCCCGGCGTTGCGATAGCGAAGCGTCCGGTAGCGCAGCTGGTGGTAGGAGAGGTCCTCGACCTCCTGCAAGAGCTCGCGCAGGGACCGCGGTCCGTGACTCAGCTGCTGGATCAGCCCCAGCCCCCACATCTCGCCGAGCCCCCGGAGCGGTACCCCCGCCCGGCAGCACCGGAGAAGGAGGCGCCCCGTCTCGGTCAGGCGGTTGGCCGCGCCGGCCCGCCCGTCGGGTCCCGCGGCCCGCTCCACCAGGAGGTGGGCTTCAACGAGGGCGAGGGAGCGGTAGACGCCGCGGGTGGAGCGACCTTCGATCCGCCGCGCGAGTGACTTGGTCGGCAGGGGCCCTTGCTCCAGCGTCGCCAGGACGTCCAGGGCGGGAGCGGTTCCGACCAGTTCCAGGACCACCGCAAGGGGGAGGGCAGCGCCTCTAGCGTCTTGTTTGATTTTTTTTATAGGAACGCAAAACTATCCCATTGACAAGAAATGCAAAGGTTCTGCTGCGCTGGCGAGGGCCAAAGTGGTTGATTTGCGGCGAGAACGGTCATTTCCGCGGTCGCCGTCCCGAGCCGACCACGACCCACGCGGCCACCGCCTTGAACGACCCCACCGTTCGCTGCATGCTGCTTTTGTCGCGACTCGCTCTAGGGCAAGTCGAGGCTCCCGAGGCGCGGTCGAGCATCCCGCGTCTCGGGAGTCACCATTCAACCCTCGGCTTGCCCCGCCGATATAGCCAGCGCCGGAACAGGCCGGAGAGGTCACGCCCGGACACCTCCTCGGCGAGGTCGATGAACTGGCCGACGGTGGCGTTGCCGTGACGAGTCAACGAGAAGCTCTTCAGCGATGCGCTGGCGAGCGCCGCAGCCGCACCCACCAGGGCGATGACGGTGAGGACTACGAAGCAGAGACGGGTAGAGCGCAAGAATCGATCCTATGGCGAAGGCGAAAGGGAAAACGGGGGACGCGAAGTTCGGCGAGTACGACCGCAAGCGGGACTTCGGCAAGACCGCCGAGCCGGGCCCCAAGCGCCGCCGCAGGAAGAAGGGCGCGCCGCGCTTCGTCGTCCAGGAACACAGCGCCCGCCGGCTGCACTGGGACCTGCGGCTCGAACACGACGGCGTGGCCGCCTCGTGGGCGATCCCGAACGGGATCCCGGAGACGCCGGAGGAGAACCGCAAGGCGGTCCACACCGAGGACCACCCGCTCTCCTACCTGGACTGGGAAGGGGAGATCCCGAAGGGGGAGTACGGCGCCGGGACGATGAAGATCTGGGACTCCGGCACCTACGAGCTGGAGAAGTGGGAGCCGGGGAAAGTGATGGTCGAGTTCCACGGC
>Ga0126313_10001408_pt1 | contig 12708 bp, 9 predicted proteins | sample Plot105A_FD_89954 | JGI IMG/M metagenome (GOLD analysis project Ga0126313, IMG submission 89954) | Serpentine soil microbial communities from UC McLaughlin Reserve, CA, USA - Plot105A | ecosystem: Environmental > Terrestrial > Soil > Grasslands | place: USA: UC McLaughlin Reserve, Lake County...
CCAGTGCGGTGTCGGGAAGCAGGAAGATCGAGGGAAGGAATCGTGGGAGAGGAACCGGACGAAGGTCTCAACCTCGTACCTCCCGAGGAGGACTTTGAGCTCTACCGCTACAAGAACGCCGAGGGGATGACGACTAGGGGATGGTCGGGACTCTACTGGGCGAGGAACAGCGAAGCGGGAGACTACGAGATCCGGGCCGTCACGAGGAAGGGGGAAGGGTACTCTTACCGCGGTGGCGTGTTCCCGAAAGACGCCTTCGAGAGGTACTATGAGAAGGCCGATTAGTTTCCGCCACAACTCCCTCCCTTAGGAGCGGCGGAAACAATCGGCGGTCCTTGCGCCACGCGCGAGGAGCCATTTCAATGACTTGTAAGATCCTTGCGGACGTTCTTCCTACCCAGATGGTCCTCGCCACTTACAGGTCCTTTAAGGTGGCTTTGGATGCTCCTTGGCAGGGAAGGTCTGCCGCTTGCAAGCACCGAGCGCGGGTACATATGTCGTTGTGTCCGTAGACTGGTTCAGGAAGGGACCGATGTGAAACTGAAACCGATTGAGAACCAGGTTGTCGTGGTGATGGGTGCCTCGAGCGGAATAGGCCGCGAGACGGCCCTCCGTTTCGCAAAGAGGGGCGCCAAGATAGTGGTCGCGGCCAGGAGCGAGGCGGGTCTGCGCTCCCTGGAGGGCGAGATAAGGGAACTCGACGGTGAGGCTACGGCCGTGGTGGCCGACGTCTCCGAGTTCGAGCAGGTAGAGGCCGTCGCCCAGAGAGCCGTCGATGAGTACGGTCGGCTCGACACCTGGGTACACCTCGCGGCTGTCGGCCTCTTCGCCCCCTTCGACCAGACACAGCCCGAAGAGTTCAGGCGCGTGGTCGAGGTGGATCTCATGGGTCAGGTCTACGGGGCGATGATCGCACTACCGCGCATAAAGCGCGAGGGACGCGGGGCGCTCGTGCACATCTCGTCCGTGGTGGCCAAACGCTCGGCGCCCTTACAGAGCGCCTACAGCGCCTCCAAGCACGGCGTCGACGGCTTCCTGGAATCGCTGCGTGTCGAGCTCTTGCAAGAAGGTTGGAACAGCATCAGCGTCACCAACGTCATGCCGGCAGCCATCAACACGCCGTTCTTCGCGAAGGCTCGCACCAAGCTGGGCGTCAAACCCAAGGGGTTCCCCCCGAGCTACCAGCCAAGCGTCGTGGCCGATGCGATCCTCTACTGTGCCGAGAAGGCACCCCGGGAGATAGTCGCCGGCGGTGCCGGCAAGGGCATGCTCCTGACCCAGCGCCTCTCGCCGCGCCTGATGGACGCCCTAATGGTGCGAGGCGGCTTCGGCTCTCAGATGACCGTCGAGCCGAAATCCACCGCGGATCCAGACGGACTCTTCGCGCCTATGGAGGGGCAGGATCGGGCGGAAGGAGAATTCGGCGATCAAACAGTACCGAGGAGCTACCTCACGTGGTTGGATACCCGCCCGGCATTGAAGTGGAGCCTCGGGGTGGTGGGGGCTGCAGTAACCTTGAGCGCCTTGCGAGCGAAGTCGGGAAGCGCCGATTAAGGTGACTACCATTTCCGCCGCAACTCCCTACCTCAGGAGCGGCGGAATGAATCAGGCATCGGTATACCGCGAGGTACAGGAGGTATTCGGACCTGAGCCTGCCCGCGCTCCACCGCACATCAAGTTGTTACGAACACAGGGTTACTCTCACTCAGCGTGCTCACGAGAGGTCTCCCTGACGACCCTGCGTAGTTGCCCGCCGACGTCTTCGCCGACCACGCCGCCGTGATAGCAGACGATGGTCTCCACCTCCAGCTCCGCCAGCCTCCTTACGGACCGCGCAGCCTCGCCCACGTCCAGGGTGAACGGCGGGTTTGGGCCGTTCAGATTCCCATCCTCCGCCGTAAGCGCGTCTCCCGCTACCAAGACCTTCGGTCGCTCCAGATAAAGGCTCGTGTGACCCGGCGTGTGTCCCGGCGTGAAGATCACGCGAGTCCCGCTCGCCAAATCGAGGCGCTCGCCGTCCTCCAGGTACTCGTCCACCCCGACTGGTTCGAGGCGCTCCAGGACCTCCCGCATCTGTGGCCTTTGCTCTAGCATCTTGGGCGTAAACTTGAGTGGCCTTACGCTTCCCTCTATGTGGGGTGCGTCGGCCGGATGCGCCAGCACCTTTGCGCCGCTCTGGCGCACGAGGGCGGCCCCCGAACCGACGTGGTCGAGGTCCTGGTGGGTGAAGATTATGCGCCTCAGGTCCCGCGCTTCTATGCCGGCCTCGGCTATGGCGGTGCCGATCGCCTCAGCCTGACCCGGCAAGCCGGCGTCGACGAGGGTGTTGCCGTTCTCCTCGTCCAGAATCAAGGTTAGGTTGAGGAAGCCGTCGGCCCCCTGCGAACCCCGCGGTATGGGCAGGACGTACACCCCTTCAGCGATCTTCATCGTTCACCCCTCAGGCCGTTCCTCAAATTGCAGGTACTCGACATACTACCCCGCCCTGGTGGTATCCACCCACGCGGACGGCCTGAATTTGATCCGAGATGCCTCCTTCGTCTACGAAGGAGGGGAGTGGAGCACCACCTTACCGAGGAGGAGGAGCAGATCTTCAGGCCGGATCTCCCCTACGAGGACTTCGTCGCCGCCCAACAGTAGCCTGCGCGTAGGTCGCACGGTAGCGTCGTCAAAGCTCGATAATGGCGCTGGATAAAACGCCAGTGATTTGTCGACCAATTTCGTGAAGATTTATAAAAGTATGGTATTTTGCAAATCGTACAAACGGCTTGTTTATGGGATTCATGAAATGAGAAGGAGACTTAGGGGGACTTAGGGAGAGTCTTGCAAGGGGTTGGCGCACGACGTAGCGAGGGGAGATGGTCGGCCATTCAGGCCATCGAATTGGATGGAGGGAGGCAACGAGCCGCTCTCTGCGAGGCGTGCGCAAGGATGGCGTTCAAGTGTCTCGAGGACCAGGAAGGTAGGGGAAGATCCGTAGTGGGGGTACGGAAGCAACTTTGGCAAACCTGCTTCCACACAATGACTGGAGATACCTGCCCGAGCGCTGATCGGCCGTAGTCCCGTTGCGAGTAGGGGCTACGGCATCGAGTCCTACTAGATCACGTGCTGCATTCTGGGTTGCATCTGCATAGCCGCTAGCCTACATTGCCTTAGTAGAAGATTCGCCTAAGAGGCCGCTTGCAATAGGGAGGGAGAACTAAATTGTCTGAACTGCCGCCTCCGGTCACCGAATCACAATTCCGTGACCTGGAGGGTGCCACCAAAGACCAAGTAAAGAAACGAGCCACGCCCTTCGTCAGAGATCTTCACGCCTTCTTGAACGAAGGATCTTGCCTTGGCGACATCCAGCGCATCCGTCGCAGATGGAAACCCCAAATCAGGAGTAGTCTAGCCTTTGAAGGGGACGACTTTCCCACAGAGCGTGAGCACTGGTACACGTACAACACCGGTGGCCGCAACGAGGCGCAGTTCAATATCGGTCTCTTTCCAGACTATCTCCGGTTTGGACTTGGGTTCGAGTTCACGAAGAAAGTGTATGGCGAGCCGGAGAGTGTCGGTCCGGTGTTTGGGCAATTCTGCGATATTTTGAGGCAACATCGACAAGCTTTCGATCGGTTCGCGCAAGACAACTCGTTCTGGGTCGAGTGGCTCCCTGAGGGTAAGACGGGCCGGATCAACCTCGGGCACGTCCGGACGCATGACGTATCGAAATGGCTGCTCCATCCTAAGGTGTCCGACTGGATCTTCGTCGGAAGGCTACTGTACCGGAAGGATGACGCAAATACCCTTAAGGACCCTACTCGGCTCAAGCAGGCTATGGAATCAGTGTTCGTAGACCTCAAACCCCTCTGGGAGCAAGCCCAGCTGAAGGCGACGCAGACCCCTTGATTGCTCTTCTTGCGCTACTCGAGACGTAGACCGCTGGCAGAATACCGACGGCACGGCAACGCAGTAGTCGCGCGGCACGATCAGTCGTCTTGAGCCGCCACGGCTGTTGGAAATAGCTACCGACATCCACGGGCTGCTGCGCTAGGAAGTGCGCAAGGAGTGCTACAGGTTCCTACAACCAGTGGATCGTAGCCATCTAAATCAACGGATTGTTTGAACAATGCAGGTAACGCTTCCGCAACGCGAAGCACAAGGCGACGAGCTAAGAGCAGGTGAGGAAGAATGTGGGCCCTCCCCACCCGCGCCGACTGCTTCGGAAAGTAGCTACGATCCACGGGTGTTCGATCTTAGTCCGTCGATGTGACCCACAAGGCGACCATAATGGATAGCTCTCGGGCGGAGATGTTGGGGTTTCCAAAGAGATTGGGCTTCTCCCAGCGCGGACTCTCTATCGTCCAGTAGGTCATAGAGCGCTGCTCGACCTTGCCGCTCTCGCGCGATGTATAAGCGTAAGGGTGCTTCTCTTTGCTCACCTTGATCCTCCACTCCTTAAGGACGCGGGAACACCTCTTCATCTGCCTGTGGAAGGTTATGTAGTCCTCGCGGCTCGATGGGTAAATCAGATCATTACTTTCGAACAGAGTGTAGACCTCGTACCGGTGTTCTTCTCTAGGACGGAAGCAGTTGGCGAAGGGTATGGGTACGCCGTTGAGGCCGCCCGGATCGTGCTTCTGCAGCTTCTTGAGCAGCTCGGCGGTGGTGCCCGTCCACCTACGGGTCTTCTTGAAGTGCCCGTCCTTGCCCGTGAACATGAGGATGGCCAACGCCAGTGTGTCCCTGCGGGCGAGGAGCCGGCACATGGCCTGCCAGTAGTCGGGACGGCGGGCAGCGTCGTCCCTGAAGAGAAGTATCGGTGCCTCTGGTCCCCAACCTGGCGCGTCGAAACCTTCGAGGTCTTCTTCAGAGAGGTCCGCATTGTACCAGTACCAGAACTCTAGTCTTCGTGCGATGAAACCGTCGACGGCTATATCTTGGTACACCTTGAGTCGCTCGGCGCTAGAAGGGAAGTCAGGGGACGAAGCAACCTCTTTACCGACCCGCATACGTAGCTCCTCGAAGAAGCGCTCCTCGGTGCCAACCCACGAGCCGGTCCACTTGACCATGGCCTCCAGGGCGCGCGCCCAGGGCTCGTCCATCACCTTCTCAAGCCACTGGTCGTAGCCTACGGGGTAGAAGGGGTGGTCCGGGTCACACTCTGGCATCTCGTCGATCGCGCTTCTCCACGTCACGTCGTTACCTCCTTGTTCGTTGTGTTGCCTGGTGTGTGTAAGGTGGGGGTGGGGCCGCGGCCCCACCCCCACGAAGTCGGCTTGTTTGCGGGGTTCGTGCGAGGGGAGGTGGGGGTTAACCTAATTGTGCAAACATTCGAGCGAGAGCAGAGCCCCGCCCTGTGGTGTCCGGCGAAGCCCCTTCTTGCACTTTGCGTGTTTGTCGCGCAACCCCACCTCTACCACCTCGTAGGGCGTTTGTCGCGTATTTACGGGGATTCGGAGCAGGAAGACCTCCACCCCAACCCCCGCCTCTTGACCACCTAACTCCCACCTACCAGCTCCTGGAGGAGTCCTTGTGGCCGGCGATCCAACCCGGATCGACCTCGATGCCGGTGTAGAAGGCGCGACCGCCTAGCACCCTCTTCCCGAAGCCTAGTCTGCGCCACTCCTTGGCCACGGCGGTCGAGGACATGGGTTTGTGCCCGTTGTCCAGGCACCACGTCTTGTACCAGTCGTAGAGCACCTTCGCCTGCGTCTCGCACCTTTCGACGTCGGAGACGATGCACGCATCTTCGACGAACATGGCCGGCACGTCGCTTGTCTTTCGGAACTCGTCTGTGGCCTCTCGGACCGCTTCGGGGATCTCGAAGTACCCACGTGCTCTTAGCCTGCGCAAACCCGCCAAGCCCCACACGAGGATCCCCGGACCTTCTTCTTTTATAGCCTCTTTGACTGCAGGGTTAGGCGGGACCTGTAGCCTGGGGAAGGGCACCACCTTGACGCGCCGAAAGAGGCCGGAGCCGGCGTCCTTTACCCTGGGCAGATCGTTCATTGCCCAAAGTACCTTCGCCCTGGGGATCACGGTGTGGGCGGGCTTGTACTTCTGTTCGACCTTGATCGCCTCGCCGCTTATGATGGAGTTGAGCACGTCGGTGGACTTGATGTAGTCGGACGGTTGCTCCGCCGCCACGACGAGCGTTTTGCCGGGCAAATCGGCCAGGGCGAACTGGCTGCGCTGGATGTCGGCGAGCCCTAAGAGCCCAGCGCGCGGACCAAGAGCGGACCGGACGCCCTCTATGAAGGTGCTCTTGCCCGACCCCGGAGGACCGTAGAGCCACACGGCCGTCTCGAGGGAGGTGTCGGTGGTCAGCGAGAGCCCGATGAACTCCTGCAGGAAGGGTGAGGCTTCCGGGACGGTGGACGCGAGGAATTCGTGGAAAGCAGGTGCGTGGGCCTCGGAGTCGAAGTCGTAGGGCACGGCGCCTAGGAGGTAGTCCTCGGGGCGATGCTCCCTCAGGGTCACGCTCGAGATCTCGAGCGTGCCGTTTTGGCACACGAGGACGTCGGTGTTGGCATCCCATACCTCGTCGGGTACGAACACCCTCGCCCGCGCGAGTTTCTCGACGCTGGCGCGCATGCCGGCCGTGGGCCTTATCTTCTCGACTTTGGCGTCTTCGAGGACGCCGTCTATCTCCAGGTTGACGATCTCTTGGTGGACGGGCATCCAGTAGCCCCCAGAGTAGCGGCGCCACTCGCTCTGGCCGTAGGCCGTGGGGCTCTCGCGACTCTCGATCCACCGGTCGCGGAGCTCGTCCTCGGTGGGCCTCTCGCCGCTCGCACTGCCGCTACCGTCGGCGCTCATTGTGTCGCCGCTGCGCCATGCCCACCACCCGGCCAGCAATGGAACGAGTCCAGGAGCCATCTCCTCCAGGGTTGTCCCACCTGTTACCTGCTCGCCCGAGGAGATCTTCCTCGCCGTGTCGCGCACGATCCGCTCTACGTCCTCGAGGGCCTCGCGGGAGTCGGCTCCGGCGGCGTGCCAGGCGGCGAGCATAATGGCAAGCGCGTCCTCCTCGTCGAGCCGCCCGGGCCGGCGTAGGTAGCCGGCGAGCGCCAACGCGAAGTCGTGACGTCCATCGGTGGGGAGGCACCGGGCGATAGCTGCGGCGGTAGTGATCCGCAGGCACGCGAGCTCGAGCGGCTCTGCAGAGATCTCGACCGGCTCGAGAGCGCCGTCCCTGTCATACTCGTAGCGCTCGCCCGTAGGGTGTGCCGACGGCTCTACGAGCGTCTGCCGACCCGTGGAGCGCAACTCGAGGATCGTGGTGCCGTCCTCGCCGGGCGTCCTCCACGACCTGCTCTTCGCACCCTGGGAGACGAAGAGGTGATGGCTGCGTGGAGCGCTCTTCCGGCCGCTTGCCAGTGTATCCGCGAGGAACCGGTCGGCTATCGCCCCGGCCTCCGCGCAGTCGAGGTCGACGTCCACGAGCCAGCCGGAGAGCTCGCCAAGGAGCAAGCCCGCGTTTTCGCCGTCTTCGAAGTACTCGGGGATGTCCTCTTGGCGCAGCCTGAGCTCTGTCCAGCCCTTCACAGCCGGCCTCTTACTACCCGGCTGATTGGGGACGGTGCCGAGTCCCATGCTGGAGTACGCGGCCGCGTACTCCAGGACGGTTTTGGGTAGTTCTTTGTCTAGCTTGCTGAGCGACAGCCCCATGCCATCGCCATTGAGGTTAGAATCCTTCAAGGACCCTACCTCCTTTCTGCGTGAGTTTGTGGGGGGTGTTGGACGGGTTCGCGGGCGGGTCGCTGCTACGGCCCGCCCTCACTCTTACTCTCGGCGGTGCCCTCGGACGAGCTCGACCGGCGGCACCCCGAGAGCGGCGGCCAGTTTGCGCACCGTTACGGGGTACGCCCCTCGCACCTGGTTTTCCAGCCGATACACCGAGCCAGGAGAAACACTGGCTAGCCTGCCGAGCTCTCGTTGGCTCAGCCCCCTGCTCCGACGTAGCTCCCGGAGGTGGGGGAGGAGCGTGCTCCTGTTCTGGCATGATCTTCGCTCTTCCTCCCGTCGGACTCGCTCCACGAGCGTCCTCCTCGCGTCGATTTCTGCTCTCAGCGAGGAATAACCCGTAACGGCGCCGAAGTGGCTGCACCTAATTAAGCCTCATATGCATACGGTTCGCTGCCTTCATAGTTGTCGATGCGCTAAGTCCTGCTGGTGATCGGCCAGGCCAGAGATTAGTCGCTCTCGGTCCACCCTTATGGTCCGGCCCAGCCTGATCACGCCGGGTAGCGTGCCGTCGTTGGCCATCTCGTATGCTCTCCCCCGATTGATCCGCAGCAGTCGCGCTGCCTCGGGAACCGTTAAGAAACGGGGTTCGTCTTCCATGGGAACTTCCTCTCTGCCTGTACCATCCACGCCCGTATTGTCTCGTTGCGTAGCGGTAGGGTCGTTCCCTCTAACTACGAGTTTTTTCTATTTACAGGGATATGCCTAGGGAGGCTAACCGTTGAAGCCCGAGTGGGTGGGAAAGGGGTCGAGATCGCGCTGTAGACACGATCCTAATTGCACGTAAGCGTAGAGCACCTCGAATCCCGAGTCGGTGGAGGCGTCTATCCTGACCCAATCCCCTATCTTGAGCCAGGGCGGCTCCTCTTCGGAGGATAACGAGCACTCTCGTTGATAAGCGCGGTAGGCCAGCTTGGCCTTGGCATCAACCCGGGGTTTGTTACGATTCCTGAACACGGCCACGGCCAGGTGATACTTCCTGTTCTCGACCTCGGCACCGCGTGCGAGTCTCTCTGCTAACCTGCTCTTCCAATCTCTGGTTCCTCCCCAGTCGTCGCCCCCCGACCTCGAGGGGCTGCTCTTGTAGGGAGTTATTCCCAAGCCCTTGGCTACGTCCTCCAAATCCTCGCCCATGCGGTATCCGACGAGGGCTTCGTAGATTTCCTGATCCAGCTTGGCTGGGCGGCTCGCAGACCTAAAGGCCAGCAGCCTCTCCAGCTTCGTCGCGTTCGCGTTCAAGGACTTGGATAACTTGCGTACGATGTCGGCGAGCTCGGTTATGTGTCCCGCGAGCCCGAAGGAACTTCCTTCTTCTATCCCTGGCATTCGGAAGTCCAGGAAAAGCAGCAGGGCCGCGGCGGCAAAAGAAACCCGCGCGATCTTGGTCTCGGTTTCCTCTGATCTTCGACCCCTGGACTCTTCGTCCTCCCAGAGAAGATCCCACTTCCACTGCAACACCCCGTTCGCTGTTAGGGGCTTCTCTAGCGAGCCGAGGAGCGGTCTGATCGCCGTGTTGAATGAACGTAAATTCCCAAACTCGGGCGCAGTGGCCAATCGAAGGTCGGTTATCCTCACGGAGGATGGGGGCGGCGCCCCTACCTCCTCGCGTACAGCCTCGTTACGCAGTCCGGTGGCCACGCGCTCGGCGTACTCTTCCCTGCTCAGAACGGCCAGCAAGATCCCCCGCATGTAGCCGAGGTCCAACGGAGCGAAGCTCTGGTCCACCTCCTTGTCCCTGGAAGTCCTTCTCCCGAACGTCCCCGAGAACGCCTCCCCGCTGTCCTCCGCTATTCTCCAATCCAAGTTCCACCCGGCCGGCACCACGGACGTTGCGGGGGCGTTCTTCAGGATTCGCACGTCGAACGACGGCAGTGGCAGCCCTCTGATAGCTTCGGCGCGCGGGAATAGGAGTTCGAAGGCCGCCGGGTACCTAGCCTCGAACTCCACCTCAGCGCCCAGCAGGTCGCGCAGGCACCTCAGACGGGCCTCGGGGTCCGTGGGCATGTTGCGCTTGAAGTAGGGGAACCGCCGGTAGAATGCTCCCGTGCCCTTCAACCGCTCTACTTGTTCGACAGACAGGTCCATCAGCTCCCTAACGGAGGAGCGTCGAAGGGAGGTTGCGGATTCGGGATCTCCGAACCACCGAACGAACAGCGGTTCCTCCCCTTGGGAGACGGATGCCGCCACCTCGAGCCACCTGCGCGCCTTGTTTAGAGGCATGTTGAGCAGATCGGCCAACGCTTGTGCGGACAGTTCCTTCAGCTTCGTCATAGTGTCCGGTTGGGTCCCCCGAAACAACGCGCCTATGGTCAATCCCGTAAGTCGCAATTGTAGACTAAGGCACCATCGCCGCAGCAAGTCTGCCTCGGCCTGCTGTAGACGGATCGGTACGAGGAGGTACGCCATGGGACGAACGACGCTACGGTACCCAACTCTGGCTCAGTAGGTGACCTACCGATACATGGTGGCATGAGGCATAACCAACGCTAGAGCGTGTTATGAACTTGGGTGAAAATCGCATAGAAATGCGGATTCCACGGTCGGCTTGGTTCCCTCGCGATCTCTGTTTCCCGCATTCCTAAGCCGTTTCCAATTGAGTTCATAACAGCCTCTAGCCAACTCGTAAAGAGACTAGGTCAGCGGTTCGAGTCCGCTCGTCGGCTCTCTCGATTCGGCATGGACAAGCGGAATTCGTCCCGAATGCAAAATTTCGGTCATACGTCGGGAGGATTTTGACCCTAGTTTGACCCTAACGCAGGGACGCCATAACTACCGGGTTGAGTTAGTCGGGCGCTATCGACAAGGGGAAAGAGGAAAGGTTGCCACGCGGTCAGTCGTTCGCCTCTTACATTGAGTGGGAGTACTTCGGGCACAATTGGGAGATCGATACGCTGGAGCTATCGGAGTCGTTGCCGCAGGGGGTGGAGAAAGCTGAAGTCTGGCGCAACGAGCACTACGAACTCAACGCGAAGTTATCCGGGACGATAGAGGGCTCGCATATCGATCTACATCCCAAGGTTGAGGCGGGATCACTGATCCCGCTGTTCGAGATTAAGGGTTCGGATGAGTACAGCATCTACGACTACGAGATTGGCTCCTGCGCTGTCGGTAACGTATTGTCTAGCGAGTGGAAGGACCACACTAGTGATCCTCCGATCGTCGGTTATGAGGCTGAACTATATTGCTCGGGGGCCCGGTGGATCGTCCGGCACGGCGAACTTCCCAAGACCGAATGGCTCTCCGAGTGGTATCTGAATGGTCCGCACCGTCCCGAGATGTACCCTCGGGGAAGCAGCACCGAGCTGACGGAGAGGTATAAGCGTGAGCGCAAGTTACCTGGCAACGAGGAGGATATCTTCGAGGACAACAAGCAGTGGGGTGGGGCAAGCTTCGCCTTCGTCAAGACTGACGGCTTGAGTTTTCTCGTTCAGCATACACCGAGGGATCTTGGCCCTTCGTGGTCTAAGTGTCTGTCTATCGAGTACAGGCCCGTCTGGGGAGGAATCCCCGAACCTAACGTTAGAGAGGCAATAGCCGCAATCACGAGCTTCTTAATGGGGCGGGAACTTGTCAACGTTGGTCATACGGGGTTCGCTGCTGATGGTCGGTCGATCTCGCAGGTGGCGCTGAATCCACGTAAGGACAACCTCGTGTCCTTGTGCCAGCGAGAGGCCGCTCTTAGACTCGTGGAGACCGACACCTCAGATTATTTGGAGGCATCGAATCCCTCCTTGAGCAGTTGGTGCCCAGCTATCTCGCCCTACAGGGAGAACTCCGACTGAATGAGGCCCTCCGATGCTACTGGCTGTCCAAGGAGCTGCCCATCGGCCTCAATCTTTTCTCGGTTCCTTCTTCGCCGGCCATTGCCATTACCTCCCGGGTCGCTCGCGTTGCGTGCTCGTGGACAGCGGGGAGAGCTGCGGAGTTGAGGAAGGTGGTTGTGAGGCACCAGCCCGTCCGCCACCCGTCTCAAGCCTAGCACTCCTGGCAGGTCGCGCGGATAAGGACCGGCGAAGGATCTGTAAAGAACGCTTTACGGATCTTCACGGAAACGCAAATCCTCGTCAGTCGTCCGCTCGACCGCCGAATTTCCTCTCCAAGGGCCTCGGTAAAAATTCCTTAACGCTTTCTTCGCCGAACGCTAACACGCAAGGAGGATACTGCTCTTGACCTGCGCGCGAGGGCCGGCGCGCTGATGGAGAGGACCAAGGAGGTACGGTGATGGACGGCGCCGCCAACGGAGACCCTCGAACAGCGACGCCTGGACGATAACCGCCGGATGGATGTTCATCGTCTCGACGGCTGGGTGGTCTGCCGAGGTTCCTCGGGCGGGCCGCTCGCCGTGAGCGGCCCCGATCTCGGCGAGGCACTTGGTGTTTTCAGCTTCGAGGAAGAGGCCAATCTCTATCTCCTGCTAAACGGCACGCTAGGGAACGTCGCCAGAGACGACCCCTGGGCCTGGTCGGTAAGTTCGCACGCCTTGCTCGCACTATTGCGCGCTCAGTGGTCGCACTTCGAGTGGGTGATACTCGATCCCATGCCCGAGCGGGACGCCAGATTCATGCTCCGGCTCGCCAGCGTGCGCCGGGACGGCTTCGTGGACTCCCTGTCGGGTCATGCAGCGATGGCAGATGAAGTAGCAGCGGGCTCAGGAAAGCAGCCAGTATCCGGTTAGACAAGGAGGAGAGACCTTGGGAATAGACGATCTGATCCCGGCCTGGTCTGTCGCGCGGCAGCTCCGCGGTAAAGACAAGTTCGCCCTCGGCGAGGCGGCACGGTCGCGGCAACAGGCGGACCTGAAGCCCCGCACGGCCGAGGCCGACCACGTCACGCGGTCCATCTGCCCCTACTGTGCCGTCGGATGCGGCCAGAGAGTCTATGTCAAGGACGGTGAGATAACGCAGATAGAGGGCGATCCCGATAGCCCTATCTCTCGCGGACGGCTCTGCCCGAAAGGCGCCGCCACCCGCAATCTCG
>Ga0126313_10001409_pt1 | contig 12707 bp, 11 predicted proteins | sample Plot105A_FD_89954 | JGI IMG/M metagenome (GOLD analysis project Ga0126313, IMG submission 89954) | Serpentine soil microbial communities from UC McLaughlin Reserve, CA, USA - Plot105A | ecosystem: Environmental > Terrestrial > Soil > Grasslands | place: USA: UC McLaughlin Reserve, Lake County...
ACCGAGATCGTCGGCACTTTCGTGCTGGTCTTCGGCGTTTTCGGCATAATCGCAAACGATCTCGCCGGAGGTCTCGCTCCGCTGCTCATCGGGTTGCTAGTGTTGGGCATCGGGCTGTCGCTCGGTGGTCCTACCGGATACGCGATAAACCCGGCCCGCGACCTCGGACCGCGCATCGCCCACGCCGTGCTCCCGATAGCGGGCAAGGGAGGCTCGGACTGGGGGTACGCCTGGATCCCGGTCATCGCCCCCATCGTCGGCGGCATCCTCGGGGCCGTCGCGTACACCGTGCTCTTCGGCTAGCGGCAGCACGCGCTTTTGGGAGGCCGGCCTATGCCGGCCTCCTCTCTCCGGGATACCATGTCGCCTCCCCTGGCTCTCGCCACCTTCACCTCGCGCCAGATCGTTGCGCGGGCGCCGTCGGCGGATGTAACCTTGCCTCGGACGGACGACCGCCGGGCGCGTAGAAAGTTGATGGATTTGAACGAAGGTAGCCCATGAACCCCACGGAGGAGGCTCCCCGCGGCGACCTGACAGAAACCTCCGTGGGGCAGACGACGGAGGCGCGGCCGGCCTCGATAGCCGAGGCCCTCGCCCGCAACGCGGAGCGCGCGCCGGAGAAGCTCTGCCTTCGCTTCGAGGGCGAGAACTGGAGCTACGGGCGGTTGCGCGGGCGCGCCGGGGCCTTCGCCGCCGCGCTCGGGACCTGGGGCCTGCAGCCCGGAGACAGGGTCGCGCTGTTCCTCGGGAACCACCCGGACTTCCTCGCGGCCTACCTCGGTACCCACCTGTCGGGCGGTGTTGTGGTGCCGGTGAACAAGGGCTACCGGCGGGCGGAGCTGCGGCACATCTTCGACGACGCCGGGGTGCGCCTTTGCGTCACCGACGCGGAAGGGCGGGCCGAACTCGAGCGCGTGCGCGGAGATCTCCCCACCCTGGAGAAGGTGGTGGAGCGGGGCGAGGATCTGGAGGCTTTCCTGGGAGACACCGGGGTTCCGGAGGAGCCCGCGATGCCGCGCGGCGAGGATCTGGCCGTGATCGCCTACACCTCGGGCACGACAGGGCGGAGCAAGGGCGCGATGCTGCTGCACCGCAACCTGCTCGCCAACGCCGAGGCCATCTGCGCGGCCTGGAGGTGGACGGCGGAGGATCACCTCCTGCTCACCCTGCCGCTGTTCCACACGCACGGCCTCGGGGTCGGCGTGCACGGCACCCTCCTCACCGGGGCGAGCGCCGAGCTGCAGCGCGGCTTCGATGCCGCTGAAGTCTACGACGCCCTCCTCGGGGGAGGGTTCACGATGTTCTTCGGCGTGCCGACGATGTACACGCGTCTGTTGCGGGAGGCGGAGGGTCGCGACGAGCGCCCGAAGCCCCTGAGGCTGTACGCCTCGGGCAGCGCTCCCTTGAGCCCCCAGGCGTTCGAGCGGTTCGAGAAGGAGTTCGGGCAGCGCATCCTGGAGCGGTACGGCATGACCGAAACGGGTATGAACCTCACCAACCCCTACGACGGCGAGCGCCGGCCCGGCACCGTGGGGATGCCGTTCCCGGGACAGGAGGCGCGGGTCGTGGACCTCAAGACGCGAGAGGTCTTGCCGGCCGGGGAGGCAGGTGAGATCGAGGTCCGCGGTCCCCACGTATTCGCAGGGTACTGGGAGCGGCCGGAGGCGACCGCCGAGAGCTTCGACGACGAGGGCTGGTTCCGCACGGGCGACCTGGGGAGCGTGAGCGAGGACGGGTACTTCGAGATCAGCGGCCGGAAGAAGGAGTTGATCATCAGCGGCGGCTACAACGTGTACCCCCGCGAGGTCGAGGAGGTGCTCGAGGGATGCCCCGGCGTCTCAGAGGTGGCCGTGGTAGGCTTGCCCGACCCGGAGTACGGCGAGCGCGTCGCCGCCGCCGTGGTACGCGACGACCCCGGGCTGACCGCGGAGAAGGTGGTGGAGTACTGCAGGGAAGACCTCGCGGGCTACAAGAAGCCGCGTGAGGTAGTGTTCGTGGACGCGTTGCCGCGCAACGCCCTGGGGAAGGTGCTCAAGCACCGGGTGCGCGAAGAACTCATCGGACCGGAGGAGTAGACTTGGGAGCCACACAAACGCTGGACGTCATAACGGAGATGGCCGCCGCCATGGAAGAGAACAGACGGTACCTGACGAAGCTGGACTCGGAGATCGGGGACGGGGACCACGGCAACAACATGCACCGGGGCTTCCAGGCCGCCCTCGAACGCCTCGACGGCGCGGATCCCTCCTCGCCGGCCGACGTACTAAAAGCGGTCTCGATGGCGCTCGTGAGCAAGGTCGGCGGCGCGGCCGGCCCGCTCTACGGCACGGCGTTCTTGCGCGCCTCGAGCGCGCTCTCGGACAAGGACGAGCTCTCGGCACAGGACGCCGCGGTGGCTCTGGAGGCGGCCCTCGGCGGGATCAAGCAGCGCGGCAAGGCCGAGGTGGGGGACAAGACCATCGTGGACGCCCTCGAGCCGGCCGCAGAGGCTGCGAGAGAGGCCGCCAGCGGAGGTGAGGCGGGCGTCGCGGAGGTCTTCCGGGCCGCCGCCGAGGCCGCGCGGGAGGGTGCCGAGTCCACGGTGCCGCTCACCGCCAGGAGAGGACGGGCGAGTTATCTGGGTGCCCGGGCCCAGGGACACCAGGATCCCGGTGCCACGTCCACGTACCTCCTCCTCGATGCGGCGGTCCGGACCCTGGAGGGGTCTTCCTGATGGTCGGGCTCGTGCTAGTCTCGCACAGCCCGCAGATCGCCGAGGGGACCGCCGAGCTGGTGCGGCAGATGGCCGGCGAGGTCGAGATCTGGGCGGTCGGCGGCGACGCCGACGGCGGCTTCGGTACGGACCCGGAGGGGATACAGGGCGCCATAGAGGAGCTCATAGAGGAGCGCGGCGCCGGGGAGGTGCTCATCTTCATGGACCTCGGCAGCGCGGTCCTCTCCGCCGAGACGGTCCTCGAGATGCTATCCTCGGAGGCGAGAGAGAGGGTCCGGCTCGTGGACGCGCCGTTCGTCGAGGGGGCCTTCGCGGCCGGGGTCGTGGCCTCGGCGGGGTCCGACGCCGACGAGTGCGTGGAGGCCGCGATGGAGGCCCGCACCGAGAGCAAGCTGCACGGGGAGTAAGGAGGAGTATAGCTATGCCCCGACAGATACCGGAGGACCTGGAGAACTATCCGTTCGACCTCATCGTCGTCGGGGCCGGAATCAACGGCGCGGGCATCGCCCGGGACGCCGCGATGCGGGGCCTGAAGGTCCTGCTTCTGGACAAGGGGGACATCTCCAGCGGGACAACGCAGTGGGCGACGCGTCTGATCCACGGAGGCTTGCGCTACCTGGAGTACTACGAGGTTCCCCTGGTGCGCGAGTCCCTGAGGGACCGGGAGATACTCTTCCACATAGCGCCGCACCTGGTGAGACCGCTCGGCTTCATGATCCCCATCTACGAGCGCGCCAAGCACGGCCCGCGTATGGTCCGGCTCGGCATGATCGCCTACGACGTGCTCTCCTTCGACAAGAGCGTTGGCAACCACCGCATGTTCAGCCCGGAGGAGGCCCTCGAACGCGAACCCGGCCTGAACCCCGAGGACCTCGCAGGCGCGGCCTTCTACTACGACGGACAGGTGGAGTACGCCGAACGCATCGCCGTCGAGAACGCCATCTCCGCCCACGAGCACGGCGCCGTCGTCCTCAACTACGCCAGGGTGGATCGCCTCATCGCCAGAGACGAGGGCGTGACGGGCGTCGAGTTCACTGACGTCCTGGGCGGTGGCAGACACGAGGCACACGCGCCCGTGACCGTCAACGTCGCAGGCCCGTGGGTGGATGAGGTGTTGCGGGGGATGGACCGTTACGGGGAGTCCGAGAAGCGCATGATCGGCGGCACCAAGGGGAGCCACCTCGTCGTGGATCCCTTCCCGGGAGCACCGAAGGGGGAGGCCCTCTACGTCGAGGCGCGCAAGGACGGGCGGCCCTACTTCATAGTTCCGTGGAACGGCCGCTATCTCATCGGGACTACCGACTTGCGCTACGAGGAGGACCTCGACTACGTCTCCGCGAGCGACGAGGAGATAGATTACCTCCTGGAAGAGACGAACTACGTGATCCCCGAGGCGAACCTCTCCCGCGGAGACGTCCTCTTCACCTACTCAGGCGTCCGGCCCCTGCCCTACCAGCCGGAGGGCGCCGAGGGAAGCGTCACCCGCAGCCACATCATCTACGACCACTCCAAAGGCAGGGGTGTCGGGACCAGGAAGAGCGGTATCGGGGAGGGCGTGCCCCGGGTGGGGGGTCTGATCTCCATAGTCGGCGGCAAGCTGACGACCTACCGCAACCTCTCGAGGCAGACGGTGGACATGGTTTACGACAAGCTAGATCTCAAGGCTCCCGGTAGCCATACCGGCGAAGTGCCGCTCCCCGGGGGCGACACCCAGGATTTCGAGGCCTTCGCCGCCGGGTTCAAAGCGGGAAGCGGGCTTACCGACGAGCTGGCCGAGAGGCTCCTCAGGCTCTACGGGGTCCGCGCGCCCGACGTGCTGGAGATGGCCGGCGACGACCCCTCACTCAAGATGCCCCTCGGCCCGTCGGCCACCGTCGAGACCGGGATCATCGGGGCTGAGGTCCTCTACGCCTTCAGGCGCGAGCTGGCCCAGACCCTCTCCGACGTGCTGCTGAGGCGCACGATGGTCGGGATGGGCCCGCAGGTAGGCCTCGACGTGGACGAGGCCGCCGCGCAGGTCGGCGTCAAGCACCTCGGGTGGACCGAGGAGCGCGCCGGGAATGAGGTCGAAGCGTACCGGGAGTTCGTCGAGCGCTACAGACCGAAGATTCTCCGAAGGGAAGCCGCCGAAACCTGAGCCGGGGATCGTCTCCCTGGTGCCGGTGCGGGCGTCTGTTCCTCTGTTCCTCTGTTCCTCGCTTCACGTTTAGCGGGGGGTCGCCGGGGTAAAGTAGCCGTGAGACGTTGAGCTCAACCAGGAGGTCGATCGACATGGAGACCGGACGCGGCAGTGAGGGCATCCTCTCCGAAGAGCTGGCTGGCAAGCGCGACGAGATCATCGAGCTTCTCAAGCAAGCCTACTTCGCGGAGCTGGAGACGGTGATCAACTACGTCACCAACTCCGTCAATCCCGACGGCGTCCGCGCCCAGGAGATCAAGGAGTCGCTCGAGGAGGACGTCCAGGAGGAGTTAGGGCACGCGCAGCAGTTCGCCCAGCGCATAAAGGAGCTCTACGGGGTGGTGCCCGCTTCCATGGACTTCAGGGCCGAGCAGCAAGCTCTCCAGCCGCCGGAGCATCAGACCGACGTGGTGCACGTCATAAGGGGCGTGATAGACGCCGAGACCAAGGCGATCGAGCTGTACACCAGGATCGTGGAGACGACCGACGAGGTCGATCTGGTCACGCAGGACATGGTGATAGACATCCTGCGCGACGAGCAGGGACACCGGCGCCTCTTCGAGGGCTTCCTCCGCGAGTACGAGGCCGAAGGGCTCGCCTAGCAGCCTCCAGAGGAGGCCTCACGGGGGCCCGATCGACCGCGATCGGGCCCTCTTTGTGTCGTCGAAGCGGGCTGAACTTTGCCCGCACGCGGCTGCGGTATAATATCGCCCGTAGCATGATGGGCGAACCTCACTTCATCGGGCTTCGACGCACGCGGGGCGGTCGCGCCACCGGCGTGGACTTGTAGATTTGGAAGACCCCCTCTTATCCTCGTTAAACCTCCTTGTGGCCCTGGTTTTGGTGGCCCTCAACGGCTTCTTCGTGGCCGCCGAGTTCGCGCTCGTGCGGGTGCGGGAGTCACGCATCGTTCAGCTGGAACAGGAGGGGAGCGCCCGGGCTCAGGTGGTGCACGACGCCCTGCGGGAGCTGGACGCCTATCTCTCGGTCTGCCAGGTCGGGATTACGGTAGCCTCCCTGGCGCTCGGCTGGGTCGGCGAGCCGGCGGTGGCGCATTTCATCTCCCCGGTTCTGGAGGTAATAGGGATAACCAGCGAACGGGCGGTGAGCATCATCGCCGTGGTTCTGGGGTTCGCGGTAATAACGTATGCGCACCTGGTCTTCGGGGAGCAGGCTCCCAAGTACTTCTCCATCCAGAAGGCGGAGAAGGTTTCGCTCTGGATCAGCCGTCCGCTCAAGCTGTTCATGTTCCTGTTCCGGCCGATGGTGTGGCTGGTCAACACCTCGACCAACTTCATATTGCGGCCGTGGGGCATCCGGCTCGGTGAGGAGATGGAGGCCCACTCCGAGGAGGAGCTGAGGATCATGATCTCCTCCTCCGCGGCCTCCGGCGTCCTGGAGCCCGAGGAGCGCGACTACCTCAACAACGTCTTCGACTTCGGCGACAAGGTAGCGCGCGAGATCATGGTCCCCAGGCCGGACATAGAGGCGCTCCCATACGACGCCCATCTCGACGAGCTGGTCGAGAGGGCGGCGTTCGGGCGCTACACACGCTACCCGGTCTACGAGGGCGACCTCGACCACATCCTCGGCGCGGTCCACGTCAAGGACCTCTTCCGGGTGGCCAAGGAAGAACCGGCGGACTTCGACATCAGGGCCATCATCCGGGAGTGCCTCGTCGTCCCGGAGAACAAGCCGATAGAGCAGATCCTGAGGGAGTTCCAGAGGCGCAAGCTCCAGATGGCGATCGTCATAGACGAGTGGGGAAGCGTCGAGGGGCTCATCACGATAGAGGACATCCTCGAGGAGATCGTCGGCGAGATACAGGACGAGTTCGACGAGGGTGAGGCGGCCATCGAGGAGATCGGGGACGGCGTCTACGCCGTGGACGGCCGCATCCCCATTACCGAGGTCAACGAGTACTTCGGCCTGGATCTTCCCCACGAAGACTTCGACACCATCGGCGGCTACGTCCTGGGCTCTTTAGGCCGCCCGCCCAGGCCCGGCGACACTGTCGAGGCGGACGGCGTCAAACTGCGCGTCAAGAGCGTCGACGGACCGCGCGTCTCGATGCTCACCCTGTACAGGGACCGGGATGCGGCGGGGTGAGTATGAGGGAACCGTTCTGAGGGAACTCCGTAGGATTCTGCTCGGCCCGGACGGGCAGGCCAGGAGGTTCGAAGATGAGGGACCCGGAGAGAACATCCGGGTTGAGGACGTCCGGCTCCGACGTGTCGAGCCGGACCATAAGGTGATCATCCTCTTGCGGAACCTGGAATGACCCGAGTGTGTGTTCGGGTTCGACATGGAAGCGGTTGAATGCCACGAGCCGGGGCAAGATCCTCACTCTCTCGATCCCAACATATGGGTCACGATCGTCTCGGCCAACTTCCGAGAGCGAAGCATCAGCCAGGTTCTGCCGGAGGAGTGTTCTCCGGGCGAGATAACCTGGGTCTGAGAATCCTCGAATTCTCCACGGGGCATGACGGCGAACGGCGACTTTAGCAACGCGAAAGTGCGCCTGTTACCATTGCACGGTCGTTGACCGTAGAGCACTGGACCGGCTGCACTTTGACCGAGACCGAACGCAGGCACAGCATCGAGGCGCTGACGCGCGGGGCGATGGCCGGGATCTGGGCGTGGGTCCGGGAGAGGCTGCCGTCCGGGGTGGAGGTCTTCGACGCCCACGCCCACATCGGGGCCGACATCGACGGCCGGACCATGACCGCCGACGGGATGCGCGAGAGGATGCTGGCCGCCGGGGTCGGCAGGAGCATCGTCTTCCCCTTGAACGACCCGAACGCCCGCGACGACTACTCCGGGCCGAACGACGTGATCTGGGCGGCCTACGAACAATACCCAGACTTCTTCGTGCCCTTCTTTAGGCTCAACCCGCACCGCGATTACGAGAAAGAGTTCGGGCGGTGTGTCGGGCGCGGTTTCAAGGGGCTCAAGCTTCACCCGGTCTCCCAGCACTTCGAGCTAGACGACGAACGGGTGGTGCGCCTGTTCCACATGGCGGCCGAGGTGGACCTCCCGGTCCTGATCCACGCCGGCTTCGGCATGCGACGCGTCGTCGAGCCGTTGCTCCCGACGGTCGAGGCACTCCCGGGGCTACGCCTGATCCTCGGCCACGCCGCGATGGTCGAGGTGCACGAAGCCGCCCATGCCTTCGAGGATCATCCCAACGTCCTCTTCGAGACCTCCGTGGTTGGCGCCAAGGATCTCTATGTGCTCTTTTGCTCCCTCGACGCCGGACGCATCTGCTACGGTTCGGACATCCCCTACGGCGATGTCCCCTCGACGCTGCACGCGACCCTCGCCGCCGCTGAGGCCGCGGGGGTCTCGGGGGAGCAGTTCCCGGACCTCCTCTCAGGCAACATCCGGCGGTGGTTCCCTTGAAAGAAGTGGGCGAGAAGGCGACGGTAGGCGCCCGGGTGGGACACCTTCTGCGCGTCACCGGCTATCTGGAGATCGCGATCATCTGCATGTGGACCCACAACCCCCGCACCCTCCTGACGATAGGCATGGTCGAGGCCAGCTTGCGAGGGCAGGGTCCCGGCGGGAAAGACGAAGACCTCCTCAAGAGGCTCCGGGCGCTCGTTCGGGAGGCGTGCGATTATTACGCCGGCGACGACTTCGAGGCGGCGATGGCCCGGATGCGCGTCGCCCAGGACCTGGTGGATCTCCGGATCCTAGCCCTCGCCGGGGGGTAGCGTTGCACCCCGCGAACCCTACCGCCGGACTACCCGAGGACGCGCCGCTCGTCGCTGTCTGGCGCGGAGCGCTCGTCGAGAGCGTCCACCGGGGCCGCGTCGCCGTATGCGCCCCGGCCGGCGAACTCGTCGAAGCCATGGGAGACCCCGACGCTTACGTCTACGCCCGCTCCTCGGCCAAACCCTTTCAGGCGATTCCTCTGCTCCTCTCCGGTGCGGCCGACGACCTCGGGCTCACGGACGAAGAGCTCGCCGTCGTCTGCGCGTCGCACAACGCCGAGGAGCCGCACCTCGCCGCCATCCGGTCAATCCTCGAGAGAGCTGGCCTCTCGGAAGACGATCTCCAGAACGGGGCGCACCCGCCGATTTACGCCCCGGCCGCGGCGGAGTTGGCCAGGGAGGGCGAGGAGCCGGGTCAGGTCCACGGCAACTGCTCCGGAAAGCACGCCGGGATGCTCGCCCTGTGCGTCCACGAAGGGTGGGAGACGGTGGGTTACCGCGATCCGGACCACCCCGCCCAGCAGTGGATCCTCGAGATCGTCGCGCGGGTCTGCGGCCTGCAACGCGACGAGATACTGCTGGCCGTTGATGGCTGCGGGGCCCCGGCTTTCGCGATGCCGCTAAAGAACCTGGCCGTCGGCTTCGCCCGCCTCGCTACCGGCGAGAACCTGCCAGACGCTCTGGCCGGAGCCGCACGAAGGATCCGAGGGGCGATGCGGGAGCATCCCTACATGGTCGCCGGGACCGGGCGCCTCGACACGGCCGTCATGCAAGCTACGGATCTCGTGGCCAAGGGCGGGGCGGAGGGGGTCTTCGCCGCCGCGAGCCCGGAAGGTTGGGGGCTCGCGCTCAAGATCTCCGACGGCGCAATGCGCGCGGTACGTCCCGCCGCCCTGGCGTTGCTCGCCCGCCGGGGCGTGGAGGTGCCGGAGGCCCCCGGGCCTCTCCCGGTGGAGGATCTGCACGGCGTGCCGGTCGGCAGGATCGAGCCCCTGCTCTAGCGCGGGTACGCGGGCAGAGTACAATCGGGCTCTGTCAATGGGCGAGATGAACTACACGGAGTCTATCCGGCAAGGGAGGGGGGCGGACATAGGCGAGCGACGAAGAAACAAGACCACGCGACGGCGGTTCCTGCAGTCCGTGGCTGCCGGCGCCGCGTGGATCGCGCTGACTAGTACCCTGGGCTGCCGGCCGGACAGGCGCACCCGCGCGACCGCCTCATCCAAGAGGCCGGAAGAAGTGCGGACCTTCCGCTCGCGCCCGGACCTGAGCCCGCCCGGCGTGAAAGTGGACACGCCCGCGAAAGGGACGGTCCCCGGCTACATCTTCGTTGCCGCGAAGAAGGGCCCCGGCCAGGACGGCCCGACGATCCTCGACAATGACGGGCAGCCGGTGTGGTTCCGGCCGTTGCCGAACGAGAACCACGACGCGATGGACTGCAAGGTGCAGCGCTACCGGGGTGAACCGGTGCTCACCTGGTGGGAGGGCCCCCACACCGGGTACGGCCGCGGTGAGCACGTGATCCTCGACGGCTCCTACCGCGAGATAACCCGGGTGCGTGCGGGCAACGGCTACCGGGCGGACCACCACGAGCTCGTCATCACCCCGGAGGACACCGCGCTGCTCACGATCTACGGCCGGGTGCCCAGGGACCTGTCCTCCTTCGGCGGTTCCAAGGACGGCGTGGTGCTCGATGGGATCGTCCAGGAGGTCGACATCGCGACCGGCGAGGTGCTCTTCGAGTGGCACAGCTTAGAGCACGTCGGCCTCGAGGAGTCCTACTACGAGCCGCCGGAGGACCCCGATTGGTCCTTCGACTACTTCCACATCAACTCCATAGACGTGGATAACGACGGCGACCTGCTCGTCTCCGCCCGGAGGACCTCCACCGTCTACAAGATCGACCGCGAGACTGGCGAGGTCAGATGGAGGCTGGGCGGCAAGAAGAGCGACTTCGAGATGTACGTCGGCTCCCGGAGGGCATACCAGCACGACGCCCGGCGCCATCCCGACGGCACCCTCACGATCTTCGACAACGGCATCCTGAAGGTGGACGAGCAGTCCCGCGGCCTAGTCCTGGAGCTCGACGAGGACGCCATGACCACCAGGCTGGTGCGCCAGTACAACCCCCCCGACATGCGGGTCTCCGAGACGCAGGGCAACGTACAGGTGCTGACGAACGGCAACGTATTTATCGGTTGGGGTAGCGAGCCGGTCTTCTCCGAGTTCAGCGGCGACGGCAAGCTGCTGTTCAGCGCCAGCTTCCTGCACCCGGATAATGAGTCTTACCGGGCCTTCCGGTTCCCGTGGACCGGCCAGCCAGACGAAGATCCCGCCGTGTCGGCCGAGCGCAAGTCCGATAACGAGGTGACGCTCTACGCCAGCTGGAACGGCGCCACGGAGGTCGCCTCCTGGAAGGTGCTCGCGGGGCCCGGACCCGACCGGATGGAGACCGTGGGATCCTCCCCCCGGGAAGGCTTCGAGACCGCCATCACGGTGCGGACCACCGAGCCCTACGTCGGCGTGCGGGCCGAGAACCGTTCGGGTGAGGTGCTCGGCGCTTCCGAGGCGGTCAGGGCAAGATAGTGGGCAAGACCTGGGCCCGGTTCCGGTGGTTCGAGGCCGGCGTTGCGCTCTCGGGGGCCGCGGCGTTCGCGGTGGTGGGCCCATTCCGGGGCGCCTTCGAGGCGCTACCCGGGGTCCCGCTGGTGGGCGCCTTGGTCTTGTTCGTGGCGCCGGGGGCGTTGCTGGCGCGCTGGTTTCTGGGGGAGTACTTCTCCGGGGCCGCCCTGCTGCCCACGGCGTTCGTAATCAGCGCGGGCGGCTTCGCACTGTTGGGCGTCCCCATGCTCATATTGCAGAGCAGTCTTGGGGCGTACCTGTGGCTTGCGGGCGCGGCGGTCGCCGCCTCCCTCCTGGCCGCGGCGCTCGCGGCGTTGCTCGGGGTGCTGCGCCGGGGGCAGACGGCCGAAGCCGGGAGGTCCACCGGCTCGGTCGCGCCCGACCGCGGGGGGCTGCTGTGGATCCCGTTTGTGGCACTCGTGGCAGCTCTCTCCTATATCAGCCGGATCACCGCGCCGAGCTCTTTCGGGGATATCTGGATCTACCTGTCTTGGGTGAGGGAGTTCCTCGGGGGGGACAGGCTTGCCTCGGTGGAGCCCTACTTCGGGAACTCGGTCGGTGTCTCCCGGGCCAGGATCAACGGCTGGCTGCTCGAGCAGGCGGCCCTATCCAGAGTCTCGGGGGTGGACCCCGTGGATCTGGTGTTCTCGTACCTGAACCCGGCACTCGTGGTGGTGGCCCTTCTGGCTTTCTACGCGCTGGCGCGCACGCTTCTCAAGAGCGAGAAGGCGGCGCTCTTGTGCGGGTGCCTTTACGCGCTCTTATTTCTGGTCCACCTCAGCGTTTCGCGCTTGACCTTTGGGGGTGAGTTCATCCAACGCCTACCGGAGGACAAGTTGGCCACCAAGTTCCTCTTTCTGCCCATGGCTCTCGCCTTCGCGGTGGCCTTTCTGGAAGGTGGGAGACGAGTGTACTTCTGGTGCTTCGCGTTCGTCTGTTGCGCCGTCATGGCCGTGCACCCGATAGGGTTGGCGGTGATCGGGCTGTCCATGGCCGGCTTCGCCAGCCTCCACCTGGCGGCCAACCCGCGCTGCCGTGAGGCTTGGGCCAGGATCTCGACCATGGGCCTCGCGGGGGTCGCCGTCATCGCCGTGAATGCCCTATTCGTCCTCGTGGTCATCGGCGAGCCGCTAACCGCCGTGCTCACGGACTCCGACATCAACTCGGGCGATCCGGACGTGCTGCGGAACATGATCTTCGTGCGGCCCGAGAGGTACCGCATCTACGAGTTCGCCGACGGCTCCTACATCATGCACCCCTCGCTGCTCCTGGACCCGATCATCGCCGCCGCCCTCGTCCTGGGCATCCCGTTCCTGCTCTGGCGCCTGAAGCGCAGCCTCGCGGCCCAGCTGCTCCTCGGGACACTGATCCTCACCACCGTTATCTGCTACGTACCCCCGATCGCTACTTTCGTGGGGGACAACCTAGTCCTCCCGGGGCAGCTGTGGCGCCTGGCCTGGCCGATACCGCTCGCGGC
>Ga0126313_10001410_pt1 | contig 12704 bp, 13 predicted proteins | sample Plot105A_FD_89954 | JGI IMG/M metagenome (GOLD analysis project Ga0126313, IMG submission 89954) | Serpentine soil microbial communities from UC McLaughlin Reserve, CA, USA - Plot105A | ecosystem: Environmental > Terrestrial > Soil > Grasslands | place: USA: UC McLaughlin Reserve, Lake County...
CCGAGCCGCTCGAGGCGCCTCGGCGACCTCCACGAGCGCTACGCACCGTCGCATAGGTGGAGGTAGACGTCGAAGCCGGCCCGCGACGCGTCAATCATGTCGCGCACGGCCGTGGCCTTGCTCACCTGCAGCGACGTCCAGTCGTGCTCGCGCACGAAGCGGCCGGGATCGGCTGGCAGGTCGTCACAGGGACGATCTTCCTCGATCCCGGACGTACCTACTGCGGCGTCATGCCAGGACGTGTCGACCGGGTCGGGTGCAGCGGATGGCGCGGCCGGCACTATCCCGCGCCCCTCGCTTCGATGCTCATCCGGTGCGCCAGCGCGTGACGCAGCGAGAACCCGACGGCCGATCGCTCGGGATGTCTGCCGCGGCGGGAGTGCGGGCATGTTGACGTCATGGCTGTATCGAACACGCTCAAGAAGGGCGCTCACGCCGTGGGTGCGCATCGCATCGCGACCCGCCCGTTCACGGGGCACGTGCGGGTGGAGCGAGACGGCCGGGTCCTCGCCGTCTCCGACCGGGCCGTGGCGCTGGACGAGACCGGTCTGCCGACTCGGCTCTACCTGCCGCGCGACGATGTGCGGATGGACCTCCTCGCGCCGAGCGAGACCACGTCGCATTGCCCGTTCAAGGGCGATGCGACCTACTTCTCCGCGCCCGGGGCGAAGGACGCCTTCTGGGTCTATGAGTCGCCGTCGGAGGAGGACGCGTCGGCCATCGCGGGGATGCTCGCGCCCTGGCCCGGTCGCGTCGATGTCTTTGTCGACGGCAAGCCGATCTGATCCCGACCGCACCTGTCGTCGGCCGCCGCCCTGCCGCTGGGCGCGATTTGCGAAACCGGCCCGGGACTGGAGCCGCGGCGAAACTGCGAGTCACCCCGCATGCGGTCATACCGAAACAGCCAGACGTTGCCGATCTCGTCGTCGCCGACTTTCCCTTCATGGATGAAGCCGGCCTTCGCCAGCACGCGCGCCGACGGGTTAAGAGCGGCGTCCGTGCGGGCTACGACCGCAATCACGTCGGCCGATAAGAACGCCTCGCGCACGAGTTCGCGGACGGCCGCTCTCGCGATACCACGGCACCGCTGGCCGGGGGCGACCGCATATCGGATCTCGACCACGCCATCGCGCGGCCGGCCCTTGAAGCCGCCCCAACCCACCAGCATCGACGGCTGAGCCACTAGCACGATCAAGCGCGGCCCCCAGCGAACGCTGGCGGGATCGTCGGCAAGAACATCCCGTGCCGAGCGCACGGCGTCGGGAAACACCTTCCAACTGTCGGCCGGCACGCAGCCGGGCGCGCGCGCGAGCGCCGCACCGTCGTCGATCGCCGCGTCAAGCAGCCCGAGATCGGGGGTCACCAGACGCACGCGCACTGCCGACATGCCACAACGAGTATCGCCCAAGGCGGACCGCCGCAACCGCGCCAGTCCGCTTCGGCGATCAGGTTCCACGACCCGCGGCCCCCCGGGCCAGGATCGACGCCAGCGCCGAGATCCGCCGTCCTGCGCGGGCGCCGCAAACACCCGGTCGCCGGATTGCAGCGGCGACGCTGCGCGAGCCAGGCCCTACTCCTCGCGTGCCCGGAGGCAGCAGTGCTCGACGCCGGTCCGAGCGCGCAACTGCACGGATTGAATGGTGGCGGCTCTTGGTTCAGTCAACTCGCAGGAGCTGAGCCGTTGCGTTACGTTCTTGTCAGCACGCGGTTGCGCCTAGGGTTCCGCTCCGGCCGATACCGAAACGCGGAGGACTGGACCGAGCGGCGCCAGGCTGGCGCATCGCCGGCCGCACACCTGACGGGATAAAAGCCCTGAGGGCTCTACCGACCTTGCCCGCTTCGGCGGGCGTGACGGAAAGGAGCCCAAATATGACGCGCCGGAAAGCGCCCACGAGTGCGGCGGATCGACGCCTGTGGCTGGCACTGGGGACGATCTATCTCGCCTGGGGCTCGACATATCCGGCAATCCGCGTGATGGTCGAAACGGTTCCTCCATTGCTGGGCGCCGGGATGCGATTCCTGGCCGCCGGCACGATCCTCCTCGCCGCGCTCCTTGCCCACGGGGGTACCGAACGTCTCCGTGTGAACTCCCGCGAGGCGCTGGCGGCGGCGGCGATCGGAACGCTGATCCTGGTCGGCGGTATTGGACTGCTCACCCTCGCCGAGCGCAAGGTGCCGTCTGGCCTCACGGCGTTGATCATCGCGTCGGTGCCGCTGTGGGTGGTGCTCTTGCGGCTGATCTCCGCGAGCGAGTAGGGCGCGGCGCGCTGGCAGGCGTCATCGGCGGCTTCGTGGGCGTCGCGATACTCGTTCTGCCGGGCGACCGCAGCGGCGACGCCCCGCTCGGCTGGCTGGCGGTGCTGCTCGTCGCCGCCATCTTCACCGCGATCGGTGCGTTCGCGTCTGACCGCCTACGGCTGCCGGATGACACCTTGGTCTCGACCGCCCTCGAGATGTTCTGCGCGGGCGGACTCCTGACGCTGATAGCGCTGGTGGCAGGCGAGAGCGCGCAGCTGGACGCATTGGAGCTCTCGTCGCGATCGGCCATCGCCTTCGCCTATCTCGTCGTGATCGGCTCCGTCGTCGCCTATAGCGCCTTCGTCTGGCTCCTCGCAAACGCGAGCGCCTCCACCGTGGCCACCTACGCCTACGTCAACCCCGCAGTGGCGCTGATCCTCGGCTGGGCGGTCCTCTCGGAGGAGATCACTCCGGCGATGCTGGCCGGCGCCTTCATAGTCCTCGCCTCGGTCGCTGTTGCGATGCGCCGGCAGGAAGGCCGAGATCACGGTCCGATCGATCGCGTGTGATCGGAAGCAGCCGTCCTTGTTGCCGCCGGATCCGCGAGTGCGTGCCGCGGCTCACCTGGCGGGGACTGGGCGCGAGCGTGCTCGCCCGCTCCTCCGCCGGGCGAGCAGCGGCGCTCAGTTCTCGACGATGGTGCGCAGCTCCTGCTCGGTCGTCACCAGCTCGGTGCCCGTGTCTGAAAAGTCGGCGGTCGCCTTACTGAGTCGCTGGAGGTCGCCGTCCTTGGTGGCTCGGGCCATCGCCCGGACCTGCTTCGTGCCCTTCTTGAGCGCGCCGAGCATCCGGTCGAATTCGTCGGCGGCGTCGTCAGGCGGGTCGAGCGCGGCGAGATCCGCCCGGACATCGACGAGCCGGTCGGCAACCCGATCGAGCGACTTACTCGCGGCCGCCGGATCGCCCGCGGGCGACGAGCTGAGGCGGCTCATCGTCGTGCTCAGCGGCGCCACCGCGGCGTTATAGCCGTCGACGAACTCGGCGTCCTCGGAGCTGGCGCAGCCGGCGGCGACGAGTGTGACGGCGAGCACAAGGGGGAGGGCGGCTGGGCGCCGAAGCGCAATCGTAATGCCACGCAGGGTCGAGAAGTACATGGAAAAGAGACGATGACGCGCCAGGGCCTATTCCCGCCCGCGCGTCGCGAATCGTCGTGCCAGCGGCGGACGGTCCCCGCCGGTCCATGCGGCACTAGCGAGGCGACGGCTCGCTCTGCTGCATTGCTCGAATCTCGATTGTCGCGAGCTCAACAGGCATCCGGCGGGCGGCCGACCGGTGGCGCGCTCCGGTGCACACTCGCAGACGGCTCGATTGGTTTGCCCTGTAGCGCGCGACGCGTGGCTCGAACCCTCATGGGTGCCTGCCGACCACGACGACGATGCCTGCGTCGGTCTCCAGCACGGGCCTCGGAAGCCGGCCGCGGTTCGCGATCCGCCGGAGCTCGGCTCTGAGCAGCTCGGCGACGACCTCGGCCTCGTGGCGCGTCGCGCGCTGCGGCCGCCAGTACACGTCGGTCCGCGGCTGGGCCTCGATGCCCGGCGTGATGGAGTCGAGGACCGGGTGGCCGCTACGTCTGATTTTCGCGAGGACGTTCGCCGCGACGCCGCTGATGCCGGTCGCGTCGACCACTCCGACGACCGGTGGCACGGGCCGTGGTCGCCGGATCAGGTCGACGTGTACCCCGTCCTCGTACGGGAGCGGCAGCACGCCGCCGATCACGTTGTTGCGCGCCGCGACCTCCGCGGTGAGTTTCCCGACGGTAACGCGCGCGCCGATCACGCCGTCGGGAACCGTGCCGTGGATCACGGCGTGGTCGGGCAGCTGGGGCGAGACGCGCCAATGCGCGCCGCCTCGCCTGGGCTGCAGCACGCACTGGGCGCCGGTGGGCGTGCCGGGAGAGATGGCCACGACGCAGACGCTGTTCGCGGGCGCGCATCTCCGCGAGCCAAGCCTGACGACCGGCACGACCCAGAAGTCAACGGTGCCGTCGCTGCCCCAGAAGCGCGCCCGGTCCTCCACGACCGCGTCGATCGACGTGCGCCATTGTTCGCGCACGGCGGCCAGCGCTGCCTCGGGAACCGAACGCCCATCCCCGGGCGCGCGGCGCAGCGTCGCGACCGATTCGAGCAGCTGGGACGAGACGCTCCGCGCGCAGTCGTCCGCGTCCGGTCGCGCAATCTCGACCCGCACGGCGGTGCCCGCGGGAACGTCCAGCTTCGCCTCATAGACGTTGTCGAACACGCGCGCGCTCACCGTCCGGTCGCCCGCGCTCAGGCTCACGCGGCCGACGCCGTCCGGGACGATGCCGACGATCAGGCCCTGCGGCGTGCGGGCGAATGCGCGGCCGGCGCGCACCTCCGCGATCGGGAAGCAGCGGAACCTGGCGCCGGGGGCGACCAGGCATACGCCGGGACCGTCGTCTGACTCGCAGCTCCCGTCGGCGGACACGCCCAGCTAAGGCCCGACGTGGAGCCGCGTCCGCAGCCGCGGGTGAGCCGCGAGCCGGGCATCGGCGGGGTGGAAGGTGCGCACCGGCAGGTTGCTCGCGGCATCGGCCCAGAGCTGATCGCGTCGCCGGCGCGGGTTGGTGAGGAGGGCGAGCTCGGCGGCCGCGTCGAAGGCCGACTCGCCGCGCGCGTCGAGCCCGCGGCACGACACGGGCTCGAGCATGGGGACGAGCGGCAGCACGAAGCTCGACGGCCGTGCCGTGCGTCGCTCGTGCGCCGCGCGATCGTCGCCGCCGCGGTTGAGCGCGAGTGCCGCCAGGGCCGCGACCACCGCCAGCGCGACGGCCACTGCGAGCGCGCCGCGCACTGGCATGCGCGGCAGGGCGACCCGCTGCCGGCGGCGCTGCGCGCGGTAGCGCGCCGCCGCGACCAGCTCCTCCTCGAGCTCGGCGGCGAAGCCGTCACCGAGCTCGAGCGGCGCCATGCCGAGCCGGCGCCGCGAGCGCTCGCCCGCAGCGGCGCGACGCTCGGCGTGCGCGAGCTGCCGCCCGGCGATCGCGTACAGCCATGCCTCCGCCGTGCCGCGCGACGCGTCGAACCGGTGCGCGGCGTCGAGCGCCGCGGCGAACGTCTCGGCGCACAACGCCGCCGCACGCCCCGGGTCGTTCGTGCGGCTGAGGAAGTGCTCGTAGAGCGCCGCGACATGGCGGCGATAGAAGCCGGCGAACGCGTCAGGCTCGCCGTCGAGCCGCGCGAGGATCGCCTCGTCGTCCATGCCGCCACTTATCCGCCCGCGACCACGACGACGGGCGCGGTGGTGTCGAGCACCGGGTGCGGCGTGTGCGCAGTGTCCTCGACCGCGGCGACCTCCCCTACCTTCAGCAGGCGCGCGACTCCGAACGCGTCCTCCGCGCTGGCTCGACCCGGCCACCAGTACACGACCGACGCCTGGAGCGGCGTCCCCGCGACGATCCGGCCGGTCGTGCGGTAGCCCGCGGCGCGGAGCCGCCGCACCGCCGCGCCGGATTCGCCCCCGGCGTCGACGACGCCGACGAACGGCTTGCTCGCGGACTGCCCGCGGACGTACGCCATGCGCGCCATGGCGTGGTAGCCGAACGGGAGCACGCCACCGACGACGTTGTCGCGCGCCGCGACCTGCGCGGTCTGGCCTTTCAGCGTCACTCGCACGCCCCTCACGCTGTCGGGCACGATTCCGTAGATCGCCGCGTGCCCCTCAAGCAGCGGCGCCAACCGCCATGCGTCGCCCCGCCGCTCTTCCTCGAGCACGCACTCGGCGTCGGCGCGTCCGCCTGACGCGACCGCGACGACGCACGCGGCGGTCGCCGGCTCGCACGCCGCCTCGCCCCGCGGGACCACGGGCACGACCCAGAAGCCGACGTCGCCGTCGCCGCCCCAGAATCGGGCCCGGTCCTCGACCACCTGGTCGAGCTTCCAGTGCTGGAGGACGCTGGTCGCGGCGGGTGGCAGCCTGTCTTCGCCGCTCGGCCCGTTGCGGAGCGCCGCGACACGCGCGAGCAGATCGGGAGCGACCGTGCGAGCGCAGCCGGTCGCGCGCCGAACCGCGCCGTCGCCGCCGTTCCCGCTGTCAAGCGCCAGTGCCGTGCCGACCGCCACGAGCGCGAGCGCCGCCGCTGCGGCGAACGCGGCGCGGAGAGGCACGCGTGGAAGGCCGATGCGGCGCGACGCGCGGAAGCGCGCGGCCGCGACGAGCTCCTCCTCGAGGTCGCCGATGAAGCGGTCACCCGGCTCCAGCGGCGGCAGCCCGAGCCGCCGACGCGCGCGACCCTCGACGGTGCCGCGACGCCAGGCGTCGTCGAGCAGCCGCCGCGCGATCGCGAACAGCCAGTCGTCGGCGCGCCCGCGCCGCGACTCGAAGCGGTCGGCGTCCTCGAGCGCGGCGGCAAACGTCTCGGCACACAGGTCGGCGGCGAGCCTCTGGTCGTGCGTGCGAGCGAGGAAATGATCGAGCAGCGCTACCACGTGACGGCGGTAGAAGACCGCGAACGCGTCGGGGTCGCTCTCCAGGCCCGCGAGGATCGCCCCGTCCTCCATACCGGCACCAAGTGTCCTCGCACGAGCGCCGGACCGCCAGCCAAGGGTCCGCGCGAAGGCGTCGGCGAGCGTCATCGCCGACCGTCCGCTCAACGTCGTGTTGCCCACAGATCGGCGATGCGGCGGGGCTGTGACAGCCGCGACCGACGGTCGAGTCAAATTCGTGGCGCGCGAGACGGCGCTTTCGTCGTTCGGATGACCGAGCGCTGACCCTCGCGCCAGTCCTGACGTCGTCAGTGCCGTGCGAGGGGATATCGTCTCGCCCGTCGGTCGTGTCGCATCGGCTGACGGTTGGCCAAGAGGGGGTCGGGAGTGAAGTCATCGGGAGGCCGCGCGACGCTCACGCTCGTGTCGGCGCTGGTCACAATGCTCGTCGCTGCGGCGGCCGCCGCGGCGACGCCGATCCCGCAGGTCACCGGGCCGCTGGCGGTCAGCGAGTCGTCGCATCCGTTCGGCGGCGCGGCCTGGCAGTTGCGACCGCAGGATCTCGCCGCGGAAGGCTACGTGGAGGAGGAGTACCTCGTCAGCGGCAGGGCCGGCGTGTACGAGTGGGGGGCGGGCAACAAGGCGGTGGTGCGGACGGCGGACGCGCCGTATACCACGCGCTTGATCGTCCGCCGGCCGATCAAGCGGACGCGGATGAGCGGCACCGTCGTAGTGGAGCCGCTCAACCCGTCGAACCTCTTCGACCTCAACATCGGCTGGGCGATGTCCGCCGATCAGTTCATGCGCAACGGCGACGTCTGGGTCGGCTTCACGTCCAAGCCGGTGGCGGTGCAGGCGCTGAAGGCGTTCGATCCCCAGCGCTACGGCTCGCTGTCGTGGGCGAACCCGCTGCCGCTCGACGATCCGCGGAACTGCACGAACATCCAGACCATCGTCGACCCGCCGGCGGTTCGCTCGCGGACGACGGAGGACGGGCTTGTGTGGGACGTCTTCAGCCAGATCGGCACGTGGTTGAAGAGCGACGCGGCCTCGAACCCGCTCGCCGAAGGGCGCGGGGCGCGGCGCGCCTCGCAGGTAGATCGCGAGTACGGCTTCGGTTATTCGCAGACGGGCTCGATGCTGATCACGTACATCAATGCGATTCAGCCGCGCGTGGTCGCCGACGAGGGCAAGCCAATCTACGACGGCTACTTCGTGGGGGTTGCTGGTGGCTCGTTCATCGGCGCGGCGCCGTTGAACCAGTGCACTCCCGTGCCGCCGCTCGGAGATCCGCGGCGGTCCCTGCGGAACGCCGGAGTACCCGTGATCCAGATGATGTCGCAATCGGACTACCTGATCGGCATCGCCTCGCGCCAGCCGGACGGCGACACGCCGCCCGACCTCTACCGCCACTACGAGATGGCGGGCGCCGCGCATGCGACGCCCGACGAGCTCTACTACTCCGCGCGCCCGCAGGACATCCTTGCCGCTGGCCGCGGCGTGCCGCCCATGAGCTGCAACGAGGGACCGCGCAGCCGCTTCCCGAACCGCATCTTCATCGATGCGGCGCTCCAGAACATCGACCTCTGGTCACGGCGCGGACTTCCCGCCCCGCCCGGCCGGGACATCCTCGTGGAGAGCGGCCGGCCGGTGCTCGACGAGTTCGGCAACGTCCTCGGCGGCCTGCGCTCGCCGTACCTCGACGTTCCGACGAGCACGTGGTTCGCCAGCAGTACGGGGGCGTCGTTCTGCTTCATCGCCGGGCACGAGGTGCCATTCGACCAGGCGACGCTCGACGAGCTCTACCCGACCCGGGGCGCGTACGTGCGCGCCGTGACGCGTGACGTACATCAACTGGTGGCCGACCGCTACATCACCCGCGTCGACGGCCAGAAGCTGATTCGCGATGCGGCGCACACCGACATTCGCGGCACGGGCGACTAGGCATCGGCTCCGCGGGCGCCCTGCACCGCGGGCCGCTCATCGCTCCGGCGATCCGAAGTGCAAGCCCGCAGGTCCAGCGCGAGCGCGGGCCCTGCCGCCGGCACTTCCACCTGAACGAAATTAGCCGCGCAGACCGCGTGCCCAGGGCACGGCGCCCCGCGCGGCTTGATCGTCGCGCGGCGAGGACGACGCGGAATCATCCAAGGACAGCAGCATGTCGGCCGCGAACGGCAGTCGCTCACCAGCGCCGGGCAAAGAGCCGTTGGTTGCGACCTCGGCGCGCGCGCGGCGCACAGCCGCACGCGGCGGCACGTGAACGTGTTTGGCCGGCTGCGGAACCGGGGCGCGGGGCTGGCGGCCTTCGCCGGCGGGCGTCGGTGCGACGACTCCCGATGCCCGCGTGGTTGGCGAGCCCGCTTCGGCCGCCCGTACCGCGGCCAACGCCCCGGGCGGCACCCCGGTGTCCACGTCGACTACTCGGGCACGGACCTCTCGGAGCATGCGGTCCCGTGCCGCAGTCGCCGGCAGCCGCTCGAGTTGGGCTAGGAGATCCCTGAGCCGCTTGAGTCGATGTTCGCTGCTCACGTTCACCACACTGTGCGGGGTTGAAGAGTCCCGAGCGTGTCAGCGCAGCGCTCGGTCTCTTGTGTATCGGCGTCTGAGCCGGTAAGCGCGAGACTTCAAGCACCGAATTGGCCGCGCTGACCCCGGCTTGTCGATCCGTGAAGCCGCCCAAGCAGCGCGCCCGCACCGCGTTGAGTGGGGCCGCGTCGCGGCGGCGGAATGGGAGTGAGGGGTGAACGTGCTCCCCCGAGGGTTGAGGCTGTTCATCCGTGTGGTTGCTGCTCGTGGGTGAGCGAGCCGTGGATGCTGGCGCCTCCCCCGACGTTCAAGGACGGAACGCTCTCATGCTGCATCACCATCGGACCTTCACGGGCGCGATCGCGAGCGAACGGCGCGCGGCCGCTCGCCACGCGTCGATCCGCCGGGCCGGCGCGCCGCAGGCGCGCGGCTGGCACCGGCCGCGGATCAGCCTGACGCGGGCTCGTGAAGTTCCCCACAAGCTCTTGAAAGGAGCACAATCGTGATCTCACCCAAGCTCCGCGCCGGGCTGGTCGGCGCAGCGGCTGTAGCGGCGCTCGCGCTTCCCGGTTCGGCAGTCGCGGACGCGGGCGGCGAGAGCCTCGTCGCCGCGCTGAAGAAGCCGGCGGTCGTCGACGGCAAGTTCTACAGCGCCAAGCAGGTCAAGCAGCGCTTCGCCGACACGAAGCTGTTCTTCGTGCTCGGCTCGCGCGAGGAAGTCAGGGGCGCCGTCGCCGCGTTCACGACGCGGGCCGCGCTGCGCGAGTACCTGCGCGATACCAACCGCGCGCCGCGCGCCGCCGACCACAAGCTCGCGCGCGCGGCCTGGAACGGCTCCGAATCGGTCTTCTACCAGGACGCGTTCCTGGAGGGGCCGTCGATCGCGGTCGCGTCCAACAGCGCCGCCGGCAACCTCGCGGGCAACTGCCTTGCCTGGTCGTGGTGGAACTGCGTCGCGACCTGGGACAACCAGATCTCATCCGCCAAGACCGGCTACAACGGCGCCTATCTGTACAACTGGCCGTATCTGAACACGTCCGGCGGCTACGTCTTCATCCCCGGCGTGGACTCGGTCGAGGTGTGGCGCTACTTCAACGACGTGACGTCCTCGATCTGGGTCTTCTAACGAATCGATCCCGCCGTATCCGATCCACTCTCGAAGGGCCCGGCACCCGCCGGGCCCTTCGTCGTGAAGGGCCGGGCCGGCGAGGCTTCGCGGGCTACTCGTCTCCCGGGACGCCGAAGGTCGGTGCCGCCGACGGGTCGAGCGCGCGCTGCACGTAAAGGCCGGACTGGGGCTCCCAGAGCCGCCAGAGCGCCGCCAGGTCCTCGACCGGATCGTCGGTCCAGTCGACGCGCAGATTGGTAACAGGCCACTCGACCGCCTCCGCGACGAGCAGGCCGGCCGAGTGGACGGGCCCTTCCTCGCCGCCGGCGGACAGCCCGGCGCGCAGCGCGGCGATCAGCCGGTCCCCGAGTTTTGGGCCGCGAGTCGCCTCGAACACCTCGATCATCCGCGCCGGCACGGACGTGTGCGCGAGGAGGTTCCCGGCCGCCACGGCGCCGGTGCCGTGGGCGCACGCGTGCGTGCCCAGCATGTGCGGTCCGGAGTAGGCCGCCGTGTGGCCCTGCGCGTCGATCGCCGCCAACTGGCGATACCCGACGTCCGGCGCGGACGCGACGACCTCGTCGATCGCCTGCTGCGGTGACGCGCCGTCCGCGAGCAGGTCGAGCAGCCGGGTGCCGAGGCGAGGGTCGGTGATGTTCTGCGACGCCGCGGCGCCGACGGCCGCGCGTACCGCGAGGCAGCGCGCGGCGACGGCCGGACTCGAGGAGGAGATGACGGCGCCGAAGCCGCCGCTCTGGGGATCGACGCCCAGCAGGGAGAACGTCACGCGGCGGGCGTCCGCGCGGCGGGGATGACGGCCGTCGCCTCGACCTCGACCAGCCACTCGGGCCGCGCGAGCGCCGTGACGACCACGCCGGTCGACACGGGGAACACGCCCTTCAGGTGACGGCCGATCACCCGATAGGCCGCCTCGCGGTGCCGGACGTCGGTGAGGTAGACGGTGATGCGGCACACGTCCTCCATCCGCGCGCCGGCCTCGTCGAGCAGCTGCGCGATGTTCGCCATCGCGCGCTCCGCCTGCTCCGCCACGTCGCCCTGGCCGACCGACTCCGCGGTGTCGAGGTTCTGTCCGACCTGGCCGCGGAGGAACACGATGTTGCCGGCGACGACGGCCTGGCAGAGGTCGTTGTCCAGGCGCTGCTCCGGATAGCTGTCGCGCGTGTTGAACGTGCGGATGCGCTTGTGGGTCATACCCGGGCGCCCTCCGGGCCGGCCGCCATGCGAGCGGGTACCCCGTCGTCGGACAAGTCCGCCGCCTTGCGTACGAGGTCCAGCGGGCCCTCGAAGTCGTAGTTGTTATAGACCGCGAGCAGGTGCGCGAACGGCGGCGACTGCGCGAACAGCTGGAACGTCAGACGGTGGCCCGCGTAGTCCGAGTCCATCAGGTCGCGCGCGAACGCGAGCAGCTTGCGCCGGTCGTCGGCGTCGACGTCGCCGATCCGGTAGTACTTGTCGAGCCAGGGGCCGATCTCGGGATCGGCGAACGAGGCGGCCGACGGGGTGACGCACATCTGGCCCCCGCAGAGGTCGCGTGCGAGGTGGATCGCGGCCGGGAGCTGGGTGCCGGCGAGGACGCGGCCCGTGTACATGAGCGCCGGGTTGGGCATCAGCAGGCCGCCGGGGCTTTGCTCGGCATGGTCGATCGCGGCGGTGAGGTGGGCGTTGATGCCCTCGCGGTAGCAGACGAGCTCGGCCAGCTTCTCGCGGACGCCCTGGTGCATCTTGACGCCGGTCTGCGTCACGCTCGCGTACGCCGCGCCGACGAGCAGGTCGGCATAGCGCAGATGCCGCTGGACGAACGCGAACTGACTGTAGCGGTGCAGCGTCGCGCGGATGAAGCTCGCCGCCCGGGTGTGCCGGTAGAACAGCACGTCCTCCCAGGGGATCTCGACGTCGTCGAACACGATCAGCGTGTCGACCTCGTCGAAGCGGTTCGTCATTGGGTAGTCCTCGATCGGCTTCGTGCCGGCGAAGCCGGAGCGGCAGATGTGCTTGATCCCCGGAGCGCCCATGCGCACGATGAACCCGACGGCGTAGTCGGACAGCTCGTTCTGGCCCCAGTCGCCGATCGTCGGCTTGACGAACGCCTGGTTCGCATACGCGGCCGCGGTCTCGAACTTCGCCCCGCGCACGACGATCCCGTTGTGGGTCTCGCGCACGACGTGGAGCAGGACGTCGGGGTCCTGCTCCTGCGGCCGCCGCGCGCGGTCGCCCTTCGGGTCGGTGTTGGCCGACACGTGGAACGGGTCGTGCAGCGCCGCGCGGCGGACGTGCTCGCGGATGTGCTCGGAGAACCGCGGGTCGATCTC
>Ga0126313_10001411_pt1 | contig 12703 bp, 12 predicted proteins | sample Plot105A_FD_89954 | JGI IMG/M metagenome (GOLD analysis project Ga0126313, IMG submission 89954) | Serpentine soil microbial communities from UC McLaughlin Reserve, CA, USA - Plot105A | ecosystem: Environmental > Terrestrial > Soil > Grasslands | place: USA: UC McLaughlin Reserve, Lake County...
ACGCGAGCGCCCAGGAGCTGGTCGGACGCGAGCCCGTGCCGGCGGCCGAGGATCCCGAGCCCGCCGCCGAGGGTGAGGCCGGCGATGCCGACGGGGGGGCCGCAGCCGCCCGCGATCGTGCGCCCGTCCTGCTCCAGCGCGTCGTAGAGGTCGCCGAGCCGCGTGCCGGCGCCGACCGTCGCGACGCCGTCCGCGACCGAGACGGAGCGCATCGGCCCGACGTCGACCACGACGCCGGTGGTCGTGGAGCGCCCGGCGAAGCAGTGACCGCCGCTGCGGGCCGCGGTCGGCAGCCCGGCGCCGCGCGCGAAGCCGAGCGTCTCGGCGACGTCGGTGGCCGTGCGGCAGCGGACCACGGCCGCGGGCCGGACGTCGTGGAAGCGCGCGATCTCCGGCTTGCGCGCCGCCTCGTACGCAGGGGCGCCCGGGACGATCACCTCGCCCGCGATCGTGCGCTCGAGCGCGTCCCAGTCCGGCTGCCGCACCATCGCGCGGGAGCCTACGCGGTCGGCGATCGAGGTTCCCTGCGGGCGGGCCTCCGGGTATCCGCCGGATCATGCCGTGTGTCCGCTACCTCGCCGCCACGGGCACGTTCGAGCCCGTCGCCGCGGGCTGATGCCCGTGGAGACCGTCTCGTCCTGGCGCGAGTTCGACGACGCCGTCGCAGCCGTCTCCGCGGAGCGCGGGCGAGGCGGCGGGGCGCACGCATCGCTCGTGTTCCGCGGGCTCGCCCGCTCGACGTATTCGAACCGCTCCAGCCTCGCGCGCCTCGGCGACGGCTTCGCGGGGCTGGAACCGCACCTGATTCGCAACTTCCGCAAGTACGCGCACCGTGAGCGGCCCGGCCCCACGGTGTGGGACTGGCTCTCGCTCGCCCAGCATCACGGCCTCCCGACCCGGCTGCTGGACTGGACGTTCTCCCCGTTCGTCGCCGCCCACTTCGCCACCGCGAGCTCGGCGGGCGTCGAGTCCGTCGTCTGGGCGGTCGACTGCGCGGCGGCGCACCGGCTGCTCCCCACGGACCTGCGCCGTGCGCTCGAGGCGGAGGGCGCGACGGTCTTCACCACGGAGCTGCTGGCGGAGCACGCCCCGGGGCTCGAGGCGCTCGACGAGCTCGGCGGCGACGACCCCTTCGTGCTGTTCTTCGAGCCGCCGTCGCTCGACGACCGCATCGTGAACCAGTCGGCCGTGCTCTCCGCGATGTCCCACGCCGAGGCGAGCATGGACGACTGGATGGAGGGCAACCCCGGCGTCTGGCACGCCTGGCGGATCACGCCGGACGCCAAGGCCGAGATCCGCGAGCGGCTCGACCAGGGCAACGTGAACGAGCGGGTGCTGCTGCCGGGCCTCGACGGGCTGGCGGCGTGGCTGCGGCGCTACTACGCGCCGTCGGCGGGCGGCGACGCGCTGCAGGACGGGGCCACCATGGGCGACCCCGTCGCAACGCTGGGCACGGGTCAGGGCGAGGAGGACTGACCGCCCGCCTCGGGCGCCTCCCAGTCGAGCACCGAGCTGTTGAGCATCGGCTTCCAGGCGACCGTCATGCGCGGCTCCGGGAACACCAGCCCGGAGTCGCGCGGCAGGTCGGCGGCGTTCTCGGCCCGCTCCCAGCCGATCGTGAGGATGCTCATGCGACGACCACCTCGTGGACGAGCGGGTCGTTGGACAGCGTCGGGTCGTCCTCGGCGGGCGCCGCCTCGCGGCGGCCAAGGCGCAGCGCGGCGGGCCGCGGGACCGGATCCGCCGGCCGCGCACGGTGGTGGTCGGGGTAGCGGGCCTGATAGTCGACCATCGCCTGGGTGATGAGCGGCTCGGAGAACCGCGGTCCCTTGAAGTCGGCGTTGATCGGGAGCTCGTCGGCATAGCCGATCGGGAACGACACCATCGGGAAGCTGAGCGAGTTCGCGAGCTGGTTGTTGCGGCGCACGGCGTAGGACTGGTCCGCGCGCAGGGCGGGCTTGTCGCCCAGCGTGAGCACGAGCATGAAGTCGACGCCGGCCGCGTCGAACCGGCGCTTGTAGTTCGCCGCCCACCGGCGCCGGCGCCGCTCGCCCTCCGCCCGGACTCCGGCCGACACGCCGGCGAGCACCGCCGTCGCCGCCTCGAACGTCCGATCCCCGGTGGTCGCGCCGCCGGGGCGCCGGCCGTACTGGTTGAGCAGCGCGCTGTACTGCTCCGCCGGCTTGCCGGCCGCGAACTCCGCGACCGCGTCGATGTAGCGGATGTCGTAGCGGTTCGGGTTGATGACCGCGGCGCTCGGCGAGATGCTCGAGCCGTCGATCACCTGGAGGACGTCGGGGTTGTTGTAGTACGGGTTCTCCTCCTCGCCGAACACGAGGAAGTCCGCGCCGTCGAACTCCTTCACCTCGGCGCCCAGCGCCTTCAGCTCGCCGATGAAGCGGGAGAGCGCCTGCTGATGGGACGCCGCGTAGAGCGACTGCGGATCGACGTCGCGCTTGGTGCCGGTCGGCGTCGTGACCCAGTCCTTCTTGTGGATCCCGATCGTCGTTCCCCGCAGCGGGCGCGGGCCGGAGCGCGGCGTCATCGGGATCTCGGGGAACGGGATCGGGGCGAACGTGGTCTGCGGGTCGCCGTCGGGATCCGGCCCGAGGATGGCGTTCATGATCAGCGCGGCGTCGCGGCCGGAGCGGCAGATCGGGCCGATCACGTCGTAGGAGGGGGAGAGCGGCATGACGCCGGCGGTCGAGCCGAGGCCCAGCGACGGCTTGATCGCCGAGGCGCCGTTGCACGCCGCCGGGAAGATGATCGAGCCGCCCGTCTCCTCGCCGAGGCAGGCGGCGGCGAGCCGCGCGACCGGGGCGACGCCGGAGCCCTGGCTCGATCCCCCCGGCACGTGGTCGAGATTCCACGCGTTGCCGGCGAACGTCCCGGCGATCGAGCCGGAGTACGCCGAGCAGATCGTGATGCCGAGCGCGACGACGCCCTGGGCGCGCAGCCGCGCGACGGGCGTGGAGTCCTGCAGCGCGACGTTGCCGGCGAACGCGACCGTGCCGTTCTGTTGCCTGAAGCCCTTCGTGCCGATCGAGTCCTTGAAGCCCATCGGGATGCCGCACAGCCATGGCGCCGGCCGGCCGCCACGGCCGGACCACAGCCGGCGGTCGGCGGCGCGCGCCTCGGACAGCGCGCTCTCCTCGTCGATCCGGACGAAGGCGTTGTACAGGCCGTTGTCGCCGTACGTCTCGAACGGGCCGTTGAGCGCCTTGATCCGCTCCAGGTAGGCCTGGGTGAGCTCGACCGACGAGACCTTGCCCGCCTGCAGCAGCGCGGCGAGCTCGACGACCTCGTGGTCGACGAGGTCGCGCTTGGAGCTCTTCAGCGTGCGCACGTCGGGCAGCGGGCTGCCGGACGTCGATCTCCGGCCGCCCCTGAGCTTCGCGGGCGCGCCCGCAGCGGGGGCGGCGACCGCGGCGCCGGCCCCGAGCGTCCCCGCCAGCGCGGCCGCCGTGCTCGTCCGGCCGATGAAGCCGCGCCGGGTCATGTCGGTCCCGCGACGCTCGTCCGGCGCCACGTCGGTCCTGGTCCTGCTCTTCAACTGGGGTCTCCCGTTCGGGCTCGCGGCGCCGGGCGGCGCCGGCGCGCAAAGCTATGGCGCGCGGCGCCGCGGTTCCTCCGACATCCGGTCCAGACCGCGCCGCCGCGCAGTCGGACGGCGACGCTCAGCGGTCGGGCTCCTCCACCGCGCCGGCGCCCTCGGGGAGGTCGTCCGGCGGCAGCCCGCCGGCGCCCAGCGCCGGCACGTGCTGGTGGCCGTAGCCGACCGCGATGTTGATCGCGTCGAGCTGCACGGTGCCGGTCTCCCACGCGCGCGTCGCGACGTCGCGCTGGCCGCGGACGCGCTCCAGCAGCGCGGCGCGGTGCCCCGGGTCGGCGAGCGCGAGCCGGTAGGTCGCGACCACCTCGTCGAGGCTGCTCACCGCCGTGGCGAACGCGCCGCGGGCGACGTTCGTGCCGGTCTCGCCCGACACCGAGTCGGCGAAGAAGCGGCGCGCCGCCCGCGTCCTGCGCGCCCAGTCGCGGACGTCGGCGGCGGAGGCGAGCGGGCCGGCCTTCGTGTCGCTGCCCGGCGGCAGCGTGCGCGCGATGCCGTCCACCACCGGGCCGAGGTCGTCGGCGAACGCGCGCGCACGCTCGGTGAGCTCCTCGACCTGCTCTTTGTCGCGCGTCTGGGTCGCCTTCCGCAGTCGCTCGGCCTCGCGCCGGGCGGCCGCCTCTGGCGACTCCGGCGCCTCGGCGGTCGCGGCGGCTCCGGGCGCGTCGTCGTCGCCCCCGCCGGCGATCGCGGCCGCCGCGACGGCGACGGGGACGAGCAGGCACGCGGCGGCGAGCACGCCGAGCCAGAACTGCCGCGTCCGGTACGCGGCCGGGGGCGGCTCGGGCGCCCTCGGCGGCGCGGCTCCCCCTGCCTGCCGGCGTGCGCGCCGGTCGCTCCTCTTGGCCACGGCGCGCGAGTATAGGGCCAGGACTACCGCACGTCGTCGCGCTTCACCCGCCAGTAGCCGATCACCGCCGGCACCAGGACCCACAGGGCGACCGAGGTCCCGAGCCGCGCCCACTCCGTGCCCGCTCGGCGTGCGCTCCATCAGGTGCTCGGTCGTGCGGCCCTGGTCGAGCCACTTCGCGGCGCCCTCGAGCGCGCTGATCTGGCCCAGCGCGGTCCAGGGCGTGGGGAGGACGAAGAACAGGACGATGGCGGGCGCGGACGCGAGCAGCGCGGCGCCGAACCCGATCCCGGCGACCATCGGGATCAGCACGGAGAGCGCGTCCTGGCCGAGCAGCGCGGCCGAGAACGACCACGTGCCGTCGGCGTCGCCGCCGAACGCCGCCGTCGCGAGCAGCCCCGCCGCAAGGCACACCTGGAACCCGATGACCGCGAGCGACACGCCCGCGAGCAGCTTGGCGGCGAGCACGCGCGACCGATGCGGGACGAGCGTGAAGGTGATCAGCGACGTGCGCTGCGACCACTCCGACGTGACGAGCAGGATGCCGACGCGGCCGGCTTCCTGCTCAAGGACACGCCGCGGCTCGCGACGCTGACCGCGCGCGAGCACGAGGTCGCGCTCGCCGTCGGCGCGGGACGCGCGAACGCCGACATCGCGCGCGAGCTGCACATGAGCGTCGCCACCGTCAAGGCGCAGGTGTCCCGGCTCCTGGCCAAGCTCGAGGTCGAGAACCGGATCCAGATCGCCCTGCTCGTCCGGGACGCGGCGAACGGGCGCTAGCGGCTCGGCTGTCCGGTCCGGGGGCGGCCGGACGTCTTGAAGGGAGCACACTTCCTCTCGGACAGGAGCCCGCATGACCCAGACCACCACCACCGTGCAGCGCGAGGCGATCGACGTCGACGGCGTCTCCGCGTCCTTCCTCACCGCCGGCACGGGCCCGCTCGTGCTGCTGCTGCACGGCACGTACTGGAGCCGCGTATGGCAGCCCGTGATCGCGCCGCTCGCGGCCGCCGGGCTGCGGCCGGTCGCCGTCGACCTGCCCGGCTGCGGGCGCTCGGGCGGGGAGCTGACGCCGGAGGGCGCGACCGTGCCGGCGCTCGCCGCCTGGGTCGAGCGGTTCCTCGACGCCCTCGGCGCACCGGCGCCGCTGAATGTCGCCGGCCACGACATCGGCGGCGCGATCGGGCAGCGCCTCACGGTCCGCGGCGGCCGGCCGGTCGAGCGCCTCGCGCTCGTCAACTCGGTGACGTACGACTCCTGGCCGGTCCCGGGCGTCGCGCGCTACCGGGATCCGGCGGTCGTCGCGGCCACGACGGCGGACGAGCTCGTGGAGGCACGGCGCACCGCGCTCACGGCGGCTATCGGCCGCCCGATCGAGGGCGACGAGCTGGCCGAGTACCTGAGCCCGTGGGCCGACCTGCGCGTCGCCCGCTCCTGGATGGCGCTCGCCGGCGCCGCCGATCCCCGCTACACGCTCGAGCTGGTGGACGAGCTCGCCGCCGCGGCGGTGCCGACGCTGCTGCTCTGGGGCGAGGACGACACGTTCCAGCGGGTGGCGTTCGCCGAGCGCTACGCCGCCGAGATCCCCGGCGCCACGCTGCGCCGCCTGCGCGGCTCCGGCCACATCCCGATGGAGAGCGCGCCCGACGCGGCGGCGGCGGCGCTCGCCGCCTGGTTCGCGCGATGAGCGCGGCGCGCGTCGAGCTCGTCTTCGCCGCCGAGCAGGCCGCGCTGCGGCGGCGGCTGCGGCGGATGACCGGCGATCCCGAGACGGCGGACGACCTCTGCCAGGAGACGTTCCTGCGCGCGTGGTCGCGCGCGCCGCGGGACGTGCCGGCCCCGGTGCTGGCGGCATGGCTGCACCGCACGGCGACCAACCTCGCGCTCGACGAGCTGCGCCGGCGGGCGCGGAGGCCGGTGGGCGCACCCGGCGATCCGGCGGGCGCCGAGCCCGACACCGCCGTTCGCGAGGCGCTCGCCCGGCTGCCGCTGCAGGACCGCGCGGTCGTCGCGCTGCGCTTCCAGGCCGGGCTCACGCTGCGCGAGCTCGGATCGGTGCTCGGCATCTCCGAGGATGCGGCGCGTAAGCGCGTGGCACGCGCCCGCGCGCGGCTGCGCGCCGCCTTCGACGAGCAGCGTGCCGACCCGCTCCCGCTGATCCTCCTGCTCGTCCGCGAGGACGACCCCGGACCGTACGAGCGCTGGCTGGCCGGCGCCGGCGCTCGCGTCCGCGTGCACCGCGACCGGCTGCGGGAGCGCGACGTGCTGTTCGCCGGCGGGCTCGTGGTGGCGGGCTCGGTCACCGACGTCCATCCCGGGCTGTACGGCGAGCGGCCGGGCCCGCGCATCAGCGGCGCGCCGGACGCGCGCCGCGACTGGCGCGACCTCGGGGCGCTCCGCACCGCCCTGCGCGCCGACCTCCCGCTGCTCGGCGTGTGCAGCGGGCACCAGCTGCTCAACCTCGCGACCGGCGGCTCGCTGCACCAGCACCTGCCCGCCGGCGAGCGGCACACGGGCGAGGAGCACGCCGTGCGCACGCAGGCCCAGACCCGCGCCCGCGGGTTGCTCGGCGCCCGGATGCGGGTCCGCAGCGACCACCATCAGGGCGTCCGCCGGCTGGGGGCGCGGCTGCGCGTGACGGCGACGTCGCCCGACGGGCTCGTCGAGGGGATCGAGCGCACCGACCGCCGCTTCGCGATCGGCGTCCAGTGGCGTCCGCAGACGGACCCGGAGACGCCCGGCAGCCGCCGGCTGGCCGAGGCGCTGGTCGCGGCGGCGCGCCGCTGAACCGGGCTCAGGCCGTCGTCATCACCGCGTCGTCGCGGCGCTGAGCCGGGCTCAGGCCGTCGTCATCACCGCGTCGTCGCGCGACTCGGCCGGCGGGGCCTCGTCGTGCTGGCGGCGCTTGCGCGCCGCCACGGCGCCGGCCACGCCGACGCCCGCCACTACGGGCAGGGCCTTGACGGGCGTGGGCGCCTTCTTCGCCGCGCCCTTGGTCGCCTTGTACGCGGCCATGCTCTTGATCGCCTTGGTCGCGCCCTTGGCGGCCTTGCTGATCGCCTTGAACTTGAGATAGGTGCCGACGGCGTCCACCGCACGGCGCTTCTTGGAGCGGGTTCGGATGCGCATACCGGGGGCGTACCCGGACGTGCGCGAGCCTGCACGCGACTTGCCGTGTGCCAAGGTGAGGGGCGGTGCGCCGCTCCCGCCTGAGCACGCGCGCCCGCGTCGCCATGCTCGCGGGCGCCCTGATCGTCGTCGCCCTCCTCGCCGGCCTCGCGCTGCGCGGCGACGCTCCGGCGCCGGGCGTCGAGGTCATCCCGACGCCGCCCGGCGAGCAGGACGGCGGCGAGCCGATCCCAGACCCGTTCGCGTACGACCCCGACGACGAGGACGCGCTCGTACGGCGGGCTGCGACGGGCACCGCGCACATCCTCTACACGCGCTCGCCCGGCGGCGCGACCGCGACGGCGGCGCGCGTCGCGCGCCGGCGGCCGCAGGTCGAGGCGGCGGCACGCGAGGCGGGCGTCGCGCCCGATCTGCTCGAAGGGCTCGTGTTCCTCGAGAGCGCCGGCCGTGAAGACGCGATGGCCGGGGACACCGAGGGCGCCGTCGGGCTGACCCAGATCCTCGCGGAGACCGGTCAGAACCTGCTCGGCATGCGGGTCGACGTGGAGCGCAGCGCCCGCTTGACCCGCCGGATCGACCGGGCGCTGCGGCGCAACGAGGCGGAGAAGGCGGACGAGCTCCGGCGTGAGCGGCGCGCGGTCGACGAGCGCTACGACCCGGCCAAGGCGCTCGCCGGGACCGCGCGCTACCTGACGATCGCGCGCGCCGAGCTGGGGCGTGAGGACCTCGCGTTCGTCTCGTACCACATGGGCATCGGGAACCTCCAGGACGTGCTGCGCGCCTATGGCGAGGAGCGGCCGTCGTACGCGCGGGTCTACTTCGACTCCACGCCGGACCGCCACGGCGACGTGCAGCGCCGCCTCGCCGCGTTCGGCGACGACTCCTCGACCTACCTGTGGAAGCTCTACGCGGCGCGCGACATCATGCGCCGCTACCGCGAGGACCCGGCCGGGCTCGCCCGGCTCCAGGCGCTCCAGACCGCCAAGAACTCCGCCGAGGAGGTGCTCCACCCGCTCGACCGGACGCCGCGGTTCGACACGCCGATGGCGCTGAAGGCCGCGTGGGACGACGACGCGATCCGCGCATTCCCGGACGAGCCGGACCTGACCGGCCTGGCGCGCGACCCGCGCATGGGCGAGCTCGCCCAGCGCGTCGACGCCCCGCCCGCCCTCTACCGCGGGCTGCGGCCCGAGGCGCTTGCGATGGCGCTCTACATCGGCGCGCAGACGCGCGAGTTCGCCGGTGGCGAGGGGCCGCTGACCGTCACCTCGACGGTGCGCGACGAGGCCTACCAGCAGCAGCTGATCGGCCGCAACCGCGAGGCGACGCACAACTACTCGCTGCACACGACGGGCTGGTCGTTCGACGTCGCCCGCGACTACACGTCCAAGCGCCAGGCGCTCGCGTTCCAGTTCGTCCTCGACCGGCTGCAGGTGCTCGACGCGATCGCCTGGGTGCGCGAGCCGGGCGCGATCCACATCACGGTCTCGAGCGACGCGAAGTCGCTCCTGCCGCTGCTCGAGCGCCTGGACTAGCCGGCGGTCGACGTGCGCGCGGGTCACGTCGTCCGGGCTCGGCGATCCCCGTAGCCGGCCGCCGCACGCCGGACGAGGCTCTCCGTGCGCCGCGGACGAGATCGGCCGGGTCGCCGGCGCCCATGCCGATCAGGCGGCAGCCGACTCGCGCGACTCCGTCTCGGCGATGACCGCGTCCGCGCCGGGCGCGCTCGCCGCCGCGCGGGCCTCGTAGGCGGCGCGCGCGCCGTGATCGGCGCCCATGAGCGCTCGGTCGATCTTCAGCGCGCGGCCGAGCGCCTCGCGTGCGCGGCGCGGCAGGAGGTTGACGGCCGCCCACGTCGGGCCGATCGACTTCGGCACGAACACGTCGAAGTGCGGGAACTTGAGCGCGTCGATCACCGCGTCGGCGACGTCCTCGACGGAGGAGTTCCTGAACGCCGGAACCTCGCCCATGCCGGCCGACAGCTCCGTGTTGACGAAGTTCGGCATCACGACCGACATCTCGACGCCCGTGCCGCGCAGCTCGGCCCGCGCGGCCTCCGAGAGACCGACGACGCCGTGCTTGGTGGCGCAGTACGTGGCGATGTGCGGATAGCCCGTCTTCCCCGCGCTCGAGGCGATGTTGACGATGTGGCCGGTCCCGCGCGGCTTCATCCGCCGCATCGCCTCCTTGGTGCCGTGGATGACGCCGTGGAGGTTGATCTCGATCAGCCGGACGGCGGTCGCGTCGTCCTCCTCGTCGAGCGGGCCGACCGGCATGATGCCGGCGTTGTTGACGAGGACGTCGATCGGCCCGAGCCGGCGCTCGACGTGGTCGAGGAACGCGGTGTACCCGGGCCGGTCGGTGACGTCGAGCGGGAGGCCGACGGCGTCGCCCCCGAGCTCGGAGGCCGCGGCCACCGCAGCGGGCGCGTCGACGTCGCCGATGGCGACGCGGCAGCCCTCGCTCGTCAGGGCGAGCGCGAGTGCCTTGCCGATCCCCCGGCCACCGCCGGTGACGACGGCGACCTTGCCGTGCAACGAGCGCGGCTGCTTGGCCATGTGTCAGCTCCTCCTCTTCCGACGCGACGTCAGCGAGCCAGACCCTACAGGCTCCGATGGAGGACCGGCTCAGGCCCGTAGAGTCCCGGGCATGAGCGTGCGCGAAGAGCCGGGGACGTTCCGCCACGATGACCGGAGCCTGGCCTACCGGATCTACGGCGAGGGCCCGCGCGTGGCGGTGCTCCTCCACGGCCTGCTCCTCAGCCAGCGGATGCACGAGCCGCTCGCGCGGGCGCTCGCCGAGCGCGGGAACCGGATCGTCACGCTCGACCTGCGCGGGCACGGCAGCTCGGACCGCCCGCCGGACATGTGGCGCTACGCGATGGGGTTCTTCGCCCAGGACGTCGTCGCGCTGCTCGACCACCTCGGCGTCGACGAGGCGGTCGTCGGCGGCACGTCGCTCGGCGCGAACGCGACGCTCGAGGTCGCCTCGCTCGCGCCCGCGCGGCTGCGCGGCATGGTGATCGAGATGCCGGTGCTCGACAACGCGCTGCTGGCCTGCGCGGTCGCGTTCACGCCGCTCATGGTGGCGCTGACCTTCGGCGAGCCGGTGATGAAGGCGGTCTCGCGGCTCACCCGCCTGATCCCGCAGCGCGGCGTGCCCTGGGCGGCCAACGTGCTGCTCGACACCGTCCGCCAGGATCCCGCGCCCAGCGCCGCCGTGCTGCAGGGCATCTTCGCGGGCCGCACCGCGCCGCACCGCACCGAGCGGCGCACCTTCACCACGCCCGCGCTGGTGATCGGCCATCACCGTGACCCGGTGCATCCGTTCTCCGATGCCGGGCTGCTCGCGGAGGAGCTGCCGAACGCGCGGCTGCTGGAGGCGAGCTCGATCCTCGAGCTGCGGGTCGCTCCGGAGCGGCTGACCCGCGAGATCGCCGACTTCATCGACGAGTGCTGGCGGCCGCGCTCCACGCAGCGGGCGCGCCGGAGCGCCGGCCGCGCGTAGGGCTCCGCTACCCTTTCCGGCCCCGTGGCCAGTCGTCAGGAGGAGAAAGAGGCGCGTCGCCGAGAGCGGCTGGAGCGCGAGCGCAAGGAGGCGACCGCGGCCGCCCGGCGCAAGCGCCTGCAGCTCGTGGGCGGCGGCGTGCTCGCCCTGGCGGCGGTGGCGGCGATCGTCGTGGCGATCGTGGTCGGGATCGGCGGGGGCGACGACGAGAAGGAGGCGGCCGCACCCTCGGACGCATCCGCGTCGGTGAAGCTCCCGGCGCAGGAGACATCCGACTACGAGCAGGCCGCGAAGGCCGCCGGCTGCACGCTGAGCAACCCGCCGTTCGAGGGCCAGAACCACGAGGAGAAGGACTTCAAGCCCTCGGACTACAAGACGAACCCGCCGACGTCGGGGGCGCACTTCCCCGAGTGGTACGACGACGGGATCTACGAGCCGGGGACGACGCCGAGCCTCGGCATGCTCGTCCACACGCTCGAGCACGGTCGCATCAACGTCCAGTACAAGCCCGGCACGCCGAAGGCCGACGTCGCCAAGCTCGAGGCGCTGCTCGCCGAGCAGAACGACGGCTACCACATGCTGCTCTACGAGAACACGACCGGCATGGACGCGCAGATCGCGGCCACCGCCTGGACGCACTCGCTCACCTGCCCAGAGATGAACAACAAGGTGTTCGACGCGATCCGCACGTTCCGCGCGCGCTACATCGACAAGGGCCCCGAGACCGTCCCCTAGGCCGGCGGGGGCGCGGTCGAGCCGCGCGTGACGAGCTCGAGCGGAAGCACGACCTCGCGCTCGGTGTTCTGCTCCATCAGCAGCCGGCCGGCCTCCCGGCCCTTCTCGATCAACGGCTGGCGCACGGTGGTGAGATCGGCCGCCGCGGCCTGCGGCACGTCGTCGAAGCCGGTGATCGAGACGTCGCCGGGCACGTCGAGGCCGAGCTCGCGCGCCCCGCGCATCGCGCCGAAGGCGAGCACGTCGGTGGCGCACAGGAGCGCCGTGGGGCGCGCCTCGCCCGACAGCAGCTCGCGCGCCCCGCGCGCCGCGGGCGCCTCGAAGTTGCCCAGCGTGTCGTAGACGGGGATCGGCGCGGTGCTGTCGAGGCCCGCGACATAGCCGGCGACGCGCTCGCGCGCGACCTTGCAGTTGCTCCGCGCGATGCGATCGACGTCCGCGAGCCCTTCGTAGTCGTCGTCGACGAGCCGGTCGACGAGGATCGCGACGCGCTCGTGGCCGAGCTCCTTGACGTGGGCGGCCGCGCGGCGAGCGCCCTCGTGGTCGTCGATGCCGACGAAGAAGCTGCCGGTGGAGCGCGGCTCGTCGACGATCACCACCGGCACGCGGCGGGCCATCGCGGCGCTCACCGCCGGGTGCGTGTCCGGCATGCAGTACAGGCAGAACGCGCCGACCACGGCGTCGCGCACGGCCACGACCTCCTGCTCCTCGCCGCGCATGCCCGGGAGGAGGAGCAGCTCGTAGCCCTTGGCCTCCGTGGCCTCGGTGAGGCCCTGGAGGAAGCCGACCGCGCCCGGGTCGGTGAACGCGTAGGAGAGGCGCTCGGAGAACATCAGCCCGATGGCGCCGCGCCGGCCGGATCGCAGCCGGCG
>Ga0126313_10001413_pt1 | contig 12697 bp, 9 predicted proteins | sample Plot105A_FD_89954 | JGI IMG/M metagenome (GOLD analysis project Ga0126313, IMG submission 89954) | Serpentine soil microbial communities from UC McLaughlin Reserve, CA, USA - Plot105A | ecosystem: Environmental > Terrestrial > Soil > Grasslands | place: USA: UC McLaughlin Reserve, Lake County...
CGTCATCTCTCCCACCGCGAACCTCCGCACGCCGGACCCCGAATGCGACCTCGACTACGTGCCGCTCGTCGCCCGCCAGGCGAAGGTCGACACGGTCGCCGTCAACGGCTTCGGGTTCGGCGGCCAGAACGCCGTCACGATCTTCCGCCGGTTCGCCGTCGACGGGTAGCGTCCACCGACGGTAGCGTGCACGGGATTGTCCGACGCGCCGTCGTTCAGCGGAGCGCCCGGCCCTCGAACGCCTCGAGCCGTGCGACGACCTCGGGCGGTACCACGCGCGGCCGGCCTTCGGCATAGTCGTACAGCACCTGGACGCCCTCGGCCGTGGCCACGAGGCGAGCGTGCCCGGCGGCGGAGTCGCCTGCCGTCAGCCGGTGCTCGAGGGTGAACGACGTGCGGCCGATCCGCCCGACCCGCGACTCGACCGTCAGCACCTCCCCGAAGTAGACGGGCGACCGGAACGACACCCGGATGTCGGCCAGGATCAGCGACTCCTGCGCGCCGTGGGTCACGAGCGCCATCGGCTCCCCGGTGGCGGCCTCCCAGTAGGCGATCCGTGCGGACTCGCAGTACGTCAGGAAGCGCGAGTTGTTGGCATGGCCCATCGCGTCGGTGTCCCCGAAGCGGACGTCGACGGCGTAGCGGTGGGCGAACCCGCCCGGCAGGTCGCGGGGATCCGCGGGGACGTCGATGCGTGAGGCCATCGGGTCGAGTGTAGGCGCGGCGTCAGTCCGACGGCAGCACGGTCAGCGTGCCCACCATGCCGGCCTCCGCGTGGCCCGGGATCGAGCAGATGACCTCGTACTCGCCGGGCGTGTCGAGGACGAACCGGAGCGTCGCCGTCTGTCCGGGACGCGCGACGGTGTCGAGGTTGGGGATCGCCTCGACCATCCAGTCGTGGACGATGGGGTCGGCGTTCGTGAACGACAGCGCGGTCCATTCCCCTGCCCGCACGGTCACGTCGGGCGGCGAGAACCGGACGTCCTTCGCGGTGACCTCGACCGTGGGCAGCGACTCGGTCACGGCCCGGTCGGCGGCGACGACCGTCGTCGCGAGGGCGAGGCCGATGAGCGCGACCACCGCGAGGAACGCCCCGTCGCGGACGAGCCCGATCGGGCCGCGTCTGAGCTCGCGGACATGGCCCGGACGCACGTCCACGCCGCGCAGGCGAAGCGAGTTCGTCACCACCGACACGCTCGAGAGCGCCATCGCGCCCGCCGCGAGCGCCGGGTTGAGCGTCACGCCGAAGGCGGGGTACAGCACGCCCATCGCGATCGGGATGAGCAGGACGTTGTAGGCGAACGCCCAGAACAGGTTCTGGCGGATAACCCGGATCGTCGCCCGCGAGAGCGCGATCGCCGATAGCACGAGCCGCGGATCCCCGCCCACGAGGGTCACGTCCGACGCCTCGATCGCGACCTCTGCGCCGGTCCCGATGGCGACGCCGAGGTCGGCGCGCGCGAGCGCCGGCGCGTCGTTGATGCCGTCACCGACCATCGCGACGCGCCGACCCTCGGCCTGGAGCCGCTCGATCGTCGCATCCTTGTCGGCCGGCAGGACGTCCGCGATGACGCGGTCCGACGGGATGCCGACCTGGCGCGCGACCGCGTCGGCCGTGACGCGCGCGTCGCCGGTGAGCAGCCACACGTCGAGCCCGGCCGACCGCAGCTCTCGAACGGCGGTCGCGGACTCGGCTTTCACCGGATCGGCGATCGCGATGACGCCCGCGGCCCGGTCGCCGAGCGCGACGTACACGAGCGTGGCGCCGTTCGAGGCCGCGAGCGCGGCAGCGTCATCGAGCGCCGAGAGGTCCATTCCGCGTTCACGCATCAGCCGGCCGCTGCCCGCAATGACCTCGGTGCCGTCGATCGTCCCGACGACACCGCGGCCGACGATCGCCTCGAAGCGGGTCGCCTTCGCGAACCCCAGCTCGCGCTCGCGAGCGGCACGGACGATCGCCTCGCCGAGTGGATGCTCCGACCCCTGCTCGAGCGATGCAGCGAGGTCGAGCAGACGCTCCTCGGCGATGCCGGCCGCCGGCACGACGGCAGTCACGGCCGGCTTGCCCAGCGTGAGCGTGCCGGTCTTGTCCATGACGACCGTGTCGATGCGGCCCGCGGCCTCCAGCGCTTCGCCGCCGCGGATCAGGATCCCTGCCTCGGCGCCCTTGCCGGTTCCGACCATGATCGCCGTCGGCGTCGCGAGCCCCATGGCGCACGGGCACGCGATGATCACGACGCCGATGAACGCCGTGAGCGCGAGGGTGAGCCGGGGCTCGGGACCGAACAGGAACCAGACGAGGAACGTGGCGCCGGCGACCGCGATGACCGCGGGCACGAACACCTCCGAGATGCGGTCCGCCAGCCGCTGGATCGGCGCCTTCGAGCCCTGTGCGCGCTGCACCAGCTCGACGATCCGCGCGAGGGCCGTATCGCGTCCGACGCGAGTCGTGCGCATCACGAACGACCCCGTCGTGTTGCGCGTCGCTCCGATCACCTCGTCGCCCGGCTGCTTCGTGGTGGGGATCGGCTCCCCCGTCAGCATGGACTCGTCGACGGCGCTTGCTCCCTCGACCACCACGCCGTCGACGGGCACGGTGTCGCCCGGACGCACCCGGAGGAGGTCGCCAGGCACGACAACGGCGAGCTCCACGTCCTCCTCGCTGCCGTTCCGCAGCCGCCTCGCCGTCGTCGCCTGGAGCCCGACGAGGCGCCGGATCGCGCCCGTCGTGCGGCCCTTCGCTCGCGCTTCAAGCCACCGCCCGAGCAGGATCAGGCCGATGATGATCGAGGCGCTGTCGAAGTAGGTCTCCGGGTGGAGGCCCGCTGCGTGGACGACCTCGGGCCACATCGTCACGACGACCGAGTACGCCCACGCCGCGCTCGTGCCCAGCGCGACGAGCGTGTCCATCGTCGCGCTCCCGTGCCGTCCGGCCCGCCACGCGGCCCGATAGAAGCGGCCGCCCGCCCAGAACTGGATGAACGTGGCCGGCCAGAGGATGAGCTTGTTGATGTCCTCCATCGCGAGCCGCGTCTGAGGGATGAACATCAGCGCCATGAACACGAGCGCCGCCCCGATCGAGACCACGGCCTGGATCAGGGTGTGACGCTGCGCCCGCTCGCGCTCGCGGTCCTCTTGGGTCAGCTCGACGTCGAGCGCTCCGCCCGTCACAGCCTCGGCCGGGTCCGGACGGACCTCGTAGCCCGCCGCCTCCACGGCCTTGACCAGCTCCTCGCGGCCGGCCGCGGACGGGTCGACCAGGACGGTCGCACGCTCGGTGGCGAGGTTGACGGCCGCCTGCTCCACACCCGGCGTCTTGCGCAGGAACCGCTCGATGCGGTTGACGCACGACGCGCACGTCATGCCCTCGATGGGCAGGACGATCTCGATGGCCTGTGCAGGGTCACTCATACTCCTAGGGAGTATACCGTCACTCCGTCGAGCGCAGCCCCCGGCGCGTGCGGGCATAGTGAAACGATGACGACGCCGATCGTGCTCGCCTCGCTCGCCTCCGAGTGGGGGCCGGTGCATGTGGCAGCACGCGACACCGGGGTCGTCGCGGCCGGGATGCTGTCGACCGAGGAGATGTTCCGCCGCGATCTCGCGCGCCGCGGTCACCACCAAGTGGTCGATATCGAGGCAGCACCGCCGGGACCGGCGGCCGCCCTGGCCCTCCGCACCCGCGACGCCCTTGCCGCGTTCCTCGACGGCGGCGACGTCGATCTCGCACGGATCCCCGTCGAGATCGGCGACCGGTCGGCATGGGATCGGCTGGTCCTCGATGGCGTCCGAGCGATCCCCCGTGGCGCGACGGCCAGCTACGGGGACATCGCGCGCCGGATCGGCCGGCCAGGGGCGGCCCGTGCAGTAGGTGGTGCCGTCGGTCGCAACCCGGTCGGACTCCTCGTGCCGTGCCACCGGGTCATCGCTCGGGATGGCACCCTGGGGGGATACGGCGCGGCGGCGTGGGGCGGCGTCGAGGCCGCGCTCGACCTCAAGCGGGCGCTCCTCCGGCTCGAGGGCGTGGAGGTGACGCGACCCGGCTAGGTGTCGCCACGGCGACAGCGTCGCTGTGGGCGCGGGCATTCCCTTCCGCGCGTCGGGCGCCTACGATGCCGGCACGCCGCACGGACGGCGGAGACACGTTTCCCCGTGACGGGCGTCGCGGTGAGGAGAGGACAGCCGAGATGGCGAACCAGCAGGACAAGACCAAGCTGTTCGGCGAGGGGCTGCCCGGCACCGGCGGTGACTACCTCGATCCCAACGACACCGAGGGCCACATGGGCCGGACCGAGCCGAAGCCCGCGGGCAACTCGGACGAGCCGCGGCCCACCGACAGCCAGGCCGCCGATGACGACACCGAGGGGCACGTGTACCGGACCGGCCCGTCGACGAGCGGCGAGTTTGCGACGCGCGTCTCGGACGACAACCCGCACGGCGAGCGCTGACCGGCGGGTGCCCCGCGGGCCGGCGGATCCGGCCCCCATCGAGCTCCTCCAGCGGCCGGCCCTCGGGCCGGCCGTTCCGCGCGGTCGACGGCTACCCGGCGTTGTCGGCGGTGCCGGCGAGGATCGCCTTCGTCTCGAACGGCGTGATCCCGGGGTGGGCCGCGCGGATGCGTGCGGCATACGCGGCGATGTGCGGTGCCGCGAAGCTGTTGCCCGTGACGATCATCCGCGTGCCGCCACGCCAGGCGACGTCGACGTTGAGGCCGTACGCGCCGAACTCCACCGGTGGCTGGGGGTTGTAGAACCAGGCGTCGGGGGCGGCGAGGTCGTGTGCCGCGACCGAGACCACGGCCGCGAACAGCGACGGATAGCTCGCGACCGAGACGTTGTTCGCTGCCGAGACGAGCAGCACGTTCCGGAAGTACGCCTCGTCCGCCAGCTCATGGAGCGGGCCGAAGTACGCGTCGCTGCGGGATGAGAGCGAGAGGTTGGCGACGCTCGCGCCCGATTCGGTGATCGCCCACCACAGCCCCGTGGCGAACGCCCCGCCGTTCCCCCGGTTGTCGGGTCCGAGGACGCGGACGGAGACGATCTCGGCCTCGGGGGCAAGCGCGTGGATGATGCCGGCACACGCCGTCCCGTGCCCCACGACGTCCATCGGCTGGGCCGGGACGACCTCCCAGTCGTCTCCGACCCGTTCCACGGCGACGCTGTCCACGAGCTGGCCGCCCACCGCGGGATGGTCGCGCTCCACACCCGAGTCCACGATCGCGACTCGCACGCCTCGGCCCGTCGCCTCCCCGAAGGCCCAGTCGCGCTCGACGCGACCCCACGGCCCGCCCCGGCGCAGCCGCTCGCGGTTGGCCTCGGCGAACGGCTCGCTCCATGCGGGCAGGTCGATGCTCATCGCCGGAACGAGCGCGGCGCCGGGCGATCGGACCGGCGTGCAAGCGCCTCGAGGATCTCGATCACGAGCCCCACCTGGTCCGACGACGCTCGGCGCGCGCGGGCGACGGCATCAGCGAGCGTCCACAGCCGCGCGCCGCCCTCGTCGTCGAGCTGCCGGGCGAGCGCGGACACCGCCGCATCCAGGTCCACGTCAGGGACTGGTGTCGCACCCGCCTGTTCCCGGGGCGACGGCGGCGCACCAAGCGTCGAGAGCGCGGAGCGCAGGAGGCCCGCCGTGTCACGCTCCACGCGACCGGCCCGGATCGCGACCGTCGCCTGGCGTGCGAACACGGACGCGAGGTCCAGGTCGCGCAGCTGGTTCGAGCCTTCGCTCCCGCCGTCGAGCACCTCGAGGACGCCGATGCTCCCCGACGCGTCAAGCACCGGGACGGCGAGGATCGCGCGCGGGACGTAGCCGGTCGTCTCGGCCGTGGCTCGATCGAACCGGGGATCCGCGCCGACGTCCGTCACCGCGAGCGGCTGGCCCGTCGAGAAGACGTACCCGGCGATGCCCGTGCTTGCCGCGAACGCGAGCCCGACCGCCGCACGGCCCTGCGGACCTGCCGCGACCGCGATCACCAGCCGATCCGAGTCCGGCTCGTGCACCGCGATCGAGGCCGCCTCGGCGGCAAACACGACGACGGCCGCGTCGACGACCGACTGCAGCACCGCCTCCCCGCCCGGCGGCTCGAGCCGCGACGCCACTGCCGCGCGAGCCGCGACTGCCTCGAGCGCCGCGAGCAGCGCCTCCGGGCGGCCATCGTCCGTCACCGGCGGGCCTCCCCGGCGAGGCGCCCGGCGTCCGGCACCACGAGCGTGTCCTGCTCGAACCGGATCAGCCCGCGCCCCACGAAATCGGCGAGCAGCCGGTTCACGGACTCACGAGAGCCGCCGACCATGCCGGCCAGCTCCGCCTGTGTGTACGGCCAGTCGAGCCTGACCTCGCCTGTCGGACCGCCCGAGCTGTCCGGGATCGTCGCCGCACCGTCGGAAGCCGCACTGCGTGCCAGGTCCGCGATCCGGAGCGCGAGGCGGCCCGGCAGGTCGAGAAAGTGGAGCGCCTCCACGTGGTCGGTGAGGCGCCGGAGCTCGCGTGACAGTGCAAGGACGAGGGAGCGCCTGATCGACGGCTCCGCCTCGAACAGCCGGCCGAAGTCGTCCCGGCCGAGGACCAGCGTCTCGGTTGGCTCGAGCGCGACGACCGACGCGGAGTGCGGCTCCCCGTCGAGCATCGCGAGCTCACCGAAGAACTGACCTCGACCGAGCGTCGCGAGGATGGCGGGCTCCCCCGTGTTCGGCGCGGGCAGGAGGACCTTCACGGTGCCGCTCGCGACGATGTACAGCGCGTCACCCGGGTCGCCCTGGTGGAAGATCGTCTCGTCGCGCCGGAAGCGGCGCAGGCGCAGGCATGCGATGCAGGCGTCCAGCCCGGCGACGTCGACGTGCTGGAACAGGACGCAGCGCTCGAGCGCGCTTCTCGCGAAGGCCTCGTCGATCACCTGCTCGTCACGTCGCGCATCAGACACGAATCGTACTCGGACGCGCCGTACACTTCGGCGCAGTCCTCGCAGGCATCTCGCCGAGCCCAGGCGGCGGTGCCGACGGACGCGCATGGACGGGCATGGCGGAGCGGCGTGGGGCCGCGAGCGAGGGAGGTTCCGTGAGCCAGGCAGTGGCTGCCGCGCGGGTGTCGCCCACGGCGGTGTTCCGCAAGCGCGACTTCGCCCTGATGTGGGTCGCGCAGCTCGTCTCCACGGCCGGCTCCTCGCTCACCGATCTCGCGGCGGGCATCTACGTCTACCAGCAGACGAACTCGGCGTTCCTGGTCGGCGTCACGCTCATGGCGACCGCCGTCCCCTCGCTCGTCGTCGGGCTCATCGCCGGCGTCTTCGTTGACCGCTACGACCGTCGCTCCGTGATGATCGCAAGCAACCTGGGGCAGGCGATCGTCGTCGCGATCATCCCGTTCCTCATCGGCGTGGACGTGGCGCTGCTGTTCGTCGCGATCCTCGTCAACGCGGGGGTGAAGCAGTTCTTCGATCCCGCGTATGAGGCGCTGATCCCGGAGATCGCGAGCGACGAGGAGCTCACGGCCGCGAACGCCTTCCTCCAGATCGCGTCGTTCGGGTCGACGGCCATCGGGTTTGCGGCAGCGGGGCTCATCGCCAGCGCCTACAGCATCAGCATCGCGTTCTGGATCGACTCCCTGACGTTCCTGTTCTCCGCGGCCTGCATCTTCCTGCTCAAGGTCCGGAGCAAGCCCGAGTCGCCGGACGAGGGCACGTCGGTCGGCGTCGTCGTGGCGAACCTGAAGCTGGGATTCCGGGCGATCAACGACACGCCGATGCTCCGGAACCTGTTCCTGCTGGGCGCACCCGTGTTCTTCGCGTTCGGGCTGTGGAACGTCCTGCTGCTCCCGATGGCGATCCGCGAGCTCGGCGCCACGGAGTTCGAGTACGGCATCCAGGAAGGCCTGACCTCGGTCGGGTTCGTCGTGGGTTCGCTGTTCATGGCCAAGTACGCGGACCGGCTCCAGACCGGGCTGTGGGTGTTCGTCGGGACGCTCGGGATGGGCATCTCGGGCGTGTTCTACGGCCTCTCCCCGACGATCGGAATCGCGATCGTCTTCGTCATGCTGTCCGGGTTCTTCAACTCGCCGTCGGCGGTGGCCCGGCAGACGCTCCTCCAGCGGAACACGCCGCGAGAGCTCCGCGGCCGGGTGTTCTCGGCGCTGTTCGTCATGCGCGACGTGATCTTCCTCGTCGGGATGGCGGGCGCCGGTCTCGCGGACATCGTCAACGTCCGGGTGATGCTCGTCGCGGCGTCGCTGATCCTGGTCGCGGTCGGAATTGCGGCGCTGTTCGTGCCGGGCATCGGGCGTCCCGCTGCCGAGTGGCGCCGTGGCCTGTCCGCGCTTCGGGCGGCTCGCGCCGGCGAGGTCCTCGGGGGCGCGGTCGCCGCGCGGCCGGCGACCGTCGGCGACTTCGACCTGCTCGTCGGACGCGTGGGCACGTTCGCCCGCCTCAACGGCTCGCAGCGGGCCGCATTCCTCGCGGGTGCCACCGTGCGCGAGGTCCCGGAGGGGGCGCGCGTCATCGCCCAGGGCGAGGAGGCGAAGTCCGCGTACTTCATCCTCGACGGCCAGGCAGCGGCCGGCATCCCTGAGCCGGACGGCGGCTATCGCGGCCTGTCGACGATGGGCGCCGGTGACTTCTTCGGCGAGATCGGCGCGCTGACCGGAAGCACTCGCACCGCCGACGTCGTCGTGACCCAGCCCTCCACCCTGATGGAGGTGCCCGTCGACTCGCTGCGGGCCGTGATGGATGTGCCGGAGGTCAACAGCCTCGTGCTGTCTACGCTCACCGAGCGGCTCCTGCGGACGAACCAGCCGGACCTCCCGCGGCTCGCGTCGATGGACCAGGCCGCGCTGCGCGACCTGCGCACGAAGTCCCCGACGGTCGAGGCGCTGCCGAAGGCGTACGCCGCCGAGGGCTGACGCTCGTAGACTCGTCGGCGATGGACGTCGTGCACTGCCCGGCCTGCGGCGAGGAGAACCCCGCCCGGTTCAGGATGTGCGGGTTCTGCGGAACGTCACTGCTCCTGCCGGTCGTCGCCGCGGTTGCGTGTCCGGCGTGCGGCTCGGAGAACCCGTCGGGGTTCCGGTTCTGCGGATACTGCGCGACCCCCCTGGACGACTCCTCGGTGCCAGGAGATCCCGACAATGCTCGCCACGCGGCTGACGCCGCGGGACCGCCGCCGTGGGCGTGGGCGTACCGGTGGGCGCCGTGGGCACAACCGCCGTGGGGCTGGGCACCGTACGGAGCGCCGGGCTGGGGCGTGGCCGGGTCCGGGCAGACGCCGTCACCGTACGGTCCACCGCCGCAATACGGGCAGCCGCCGCAATACGGGCAGCCGTCACCGTACGGACCACCGCCGCAGTACGGGCAGCCGCCGCAGTACGGGCAGCCGTCACCGTACGGTCCACCGCCGCAATATGAGCGGCCGCTGCAGTACGGGCAGCCGTCACCGTACGGGCAGCCGCCTCAGTATGGGCAGCCGCCCCCGTACGGTGCGCCGCCCCCGTACGGTGCGCCGCCCCCGTACGTGCAGCCGTCGCCACACGTGCCGCCGTCACCGTACGGTCCGCCTCCGCAATACGGGCAGCCGCCGCCATACGGGCAGCCGCCGCCATACGGGCAGCCGCCGCCATACGGGCAGCCGCCGCGCGCGACGGGTCCGCCGCAAGCGCCGCCGGCTGGACCAGTCCCAGATGGGCAGCGGGCGCGGTCAGGCGATACGTATGCCTCCCACACCTCGCCGTCGCCGGCGGGACAACCGCCGACCGGCTACCAGGTGCCGGCAAGCGAAGACGTGACGCACGACGCCGTCCGCGACCCGATCGCACTGCGCGCCCCGTCCTCGCCGCCTGACGATCCACTCGTTCAGGCGGGTGCGGACGCCGCCTCATCGTCACCAGCCGGGGCCGACACTTCGCCCGAGGCGGAACAGCGGCCCCGACCGCTCTCACCTCCGTCCGACCGCGACGGGCTCGACGGGCAGACGCCGTACGCCGGAGCCGCGGGGGCCGAGTCGGGAACGGTGTCACCACCCGCGCAGCCGACGCTCTCCCCGCCGGCTCCTGTCGACCACCGTTCGCTCGACGGTCCCCCGAGCGCGGGCCGACCCGCCGCCGCTGGATCGCCCGTGTGGTCCCCGGTGGCCGTTCCTGCGACAACGCTCTCGGGGCCACCCGCAGCGCCGACGGCGCTCTCGAGCTTCGACGCCATGCAGGCAGCGCCGCGCACCGCTGCGGCGCTGCCCTCGTCCGAGGTCCGGAAGATCGTCACGATCATCTTCTCGGACCTCAAGGGGAGCACGGCGCTCACCGAGACGATCGACGCCGAGGCGATCAACGAGGTGAAGGAGCGCTACTTCACATCGATGGCTGCCGAGATCACCCAACACGGGGGCAAGATCGAGAAGTACATCGGGGACGCGATCATGGCCGTCTTCGGGCTGCCACGTGCCCACGAGGACGATGCGCTGCGGGCCGTCCGGGCGGCCCACGGAATGACCGTCGCGATGGCCGAGCTCAACAAGGACCTTCTCGCGTTCTACGGCGTCGAGATCGCCGCACGCACTGGTGTCAACACCGGCGAGGTCGTCGCCAACAGCGACCCCCACGCCGAGCAGCGCCTCGCCACCGGCGATGCCGTGAACGTCGCGGCGCGGCTCGAGCAGGCGGCCCCGGCAAACGAGGTGCTCATCGGCGAGGTGACGTACAGCCTCGTGCGGCCGTTCGTCGAGGTCGAGGAGGTCGAGCCGCTCGAGCTCAAGGGAAAGGCCGAGCGCGTCCCCGCGTTCAAGCTCCTGGCGGTCCGCGACGCAAGGACAGAGGTCGCCGCCGTCGCAAGTCATGCACCGCTCGTCGGGCGAGCGACCGAGCTCGACCAGCTGCGCGCCGGCCTGCGCGAGGCAGTCAGCCGTGGAGGGTGTCGCGCGCTCACGGTGCTGGGCGAGGCAGGTGTCGGGAAGTCCCACCTCGTGGACACCTTCGTTGCCGAGGTCTCCACCACGGCGACGGTGCTGCGGGGCCGGTGCCTTCCATACGGTGACGGCATCACCTTCTGGCCAATCGTGGAGGTCGCTCGAGTTGCTGCGGGGATCGCCCAGGACGACAGCCCGGAGACCGCGCGCGGCAAGCTTGCGTCTCTTGTCGCGGATGTCCCGGCGGCGGAGGAGATCGTCGACCGCGTTGCGTCTGCCATCGGCTTGTCGCCGACCCAATATCCGGTGGCCGAGGTCTTCTGGGGGACGCGGCGTTTCATCGAGGCAATCGCGACGTCCCGTCCCGTCGTGCTCGTCGTGGACGACATCCACTACGGTGAGTCGACATTCCTCGACCTGCTCGACCACCTGCTCGAGACGACGGCTCGTCAAGCAGCGGTCCTGGTGGTCGCGACCGCTCGGCCGCAGATCGTCGAGAAGCGTCCCGACTGGGCGACAAAGGATCAGAGCGGTCGAGTCGTGCTGTCCGCGCTCTCTCCTGCCGAGACAGAACACCTCGTCGAGGAATTGCTCGGCGGGCACGTATCTCCCGCAGTGAGCGATCGGATCGTCGGGTCGGCACAAGGAAACCCCCTCTTTGTGGGTCAGCTCGTTTCGATGCTCGTTGACAAAGGGATGCTCGAGCGCGACGGCGAGACCTGGGTGCCCGCGGGCGACCTCGCGCAGCTGTCCGTCCCGCCCACGATCCAGGCGCTTCTGGCTGCACGTCTGGACGATCTTTCCCGTGAGGAGCGCGCCGTTCTGGAACCAGCATCAGTGATCGGCAACGTGTTCCCACACGCCGCGATCGCGGAGCTCGTTCCAGACGCGCTCAAGCCGACCGTCGCCGACCATCTCCGAGGACTGGATCGAAAACAGTTCGTGCATCGCGAGGAGTCAGCGTCCGGCGAGGACGAGACATACCGATTCAGGAACCTCCTCATCCGCGACGCGACGTACGGGTCGCTCCTCAAGCGAGCGCGAGCGCAGATGCACGAGCGGTTCGTCGCGTGGGCTGAGCGCGTGAACCGCGAACGAGGCCGTGAGGAGGAGTTTGAAGAGATCCTCGGGTACCACCTCGAGCAGGCCTATCACTACCGCACCGGCCTGGGACCGAGGGATGCCGAGGGACGCTCGCTGGCGACGCGCGCAGCGTCGAAGCTGGGCGGAGCTGGCCGGCGTGCCTTCGAACGAGCCGATCTCCCCGCGGCTGCGAGCTTGCTGCGCCGCGCCACCGCGATGCTCGAACCGACCGATCCCGTTCGGATTTCATCCGAGATCGAGATCGGGGAGGTGCTGCTCGAGGCAGGTGAGTTCGATGCCGCGGTGATTGCCCTGGACGGCGCGATTGCCGGCGCAGCAACGATCGGCGACACACTCCTTGGAGCGCGAGGTCGGCTGGGACGACTGACGCTCGCGCTGTACGCCGAGGAGCTCGAGTCGGGAGCGGCGGGACGTGCGCTCGAGGAGGTCTCCACGATCGTCGCACAGTTCCAGCACGCGAACGACGAATCCGGTCTGGCTCGAGCGTACCGGCTCATGGGAAGCCTGAATGCCACGATGGGCCGGTACGACGCCGCGGCCGAGGCCGCGCAGCGAACGGTCGACTACGCGACCGCTGCGGGCGAACGGCGGATCGCGTCGAGGGCGGCGGCGGGCTATGCCACGATCGCCCGCGTGAGTCCGCTCGGTGCGGCCGAAGTGATCGAGCGCTGCGGACCGCTGCTGGAGCAGGTCCACGGCGACCGGAAGGC
>Ga0126313_10001414_pt1 | contig 12694 bp, 9 predicted proteins | sample Plot105A_FD_89954 | JGI IMG/M metagenome (GOLD analysis project Ga0126313, IMG submission 89954) | Serpentine soil microbial communities from UC McLaughlin Reserve, CA, USA - Plot105A | ecosystem: Environmental > Terrestrial > Soil > Grasslands | place: USA: UC McLaughlin Reserve, Lake County...
CTGTTCGCGGCGCTCCTCTCGTTCCACAACGCGGTCGCCCGCTACGCGTTCGCCCTCGGCCGCGAGGGCGTGCTGCCTTCCGTCTTCGGGCGCGTCAACAGCCGCACGGGCGCGCCATGGATCGCCTCGTTGTCGCAGTCCATACTGGCGCTCACCGTGGTCCTCGTCTTCGCCATAGCCGCAGCCAACCCGGTGCTCACGCTCTTTACCTGGTTGACGAACCTGGGCGCTCTGGGCGTGCTGCTCCTCATGGCGGCGACGTCCTTCGCGGTCGTAGGATACTTCCGGCGGCGGCCCGAGGAGACGGTGGGTAGCTGGGCGGCCACCTGGGCGCCAGCGATCGCCGGGGTCCTGCTCTTGGTCCTGCTTATCCTCGGCGTCGCCAACTTCAACGTCCTGATCACCGGCCTCACTGACGCGCCCATCGACAAGATGACGATCGTGCTTCCCGTCATCCTCTTCGGGGGTGGGATCGTCGGCCTGATCGTAGGCGCCACCCTGAATCGCAGGCGTCCCGACGTCTACGAGCGTATAGGTGGCGGCGCGGGCGTCGAGGAATAGTGGCCAGAGGCGTGGGCTCCCAGAGGGACAGAACGAGGAAGGACGCCGCGCCGCAACACGAGCAGGCTGACCGCGAAGGGATTCTGGGAGATCTCGAGCGTTTCATCTGCGAGGCGTGGGCGTCCTTCGACGCGCCGCGCCCCGCCGAGCCGCAACTCGACGAGATGCTGATCGGACGCCTCGAGGCCCCGCTGCCCGAGGAGGCCGGCGACGCCGAAGCCTCACTGAAGGACGCGGCGCGCATCCTCGACGCCAGCATCTCGCCCTCCAGGCCGCTCTATCTCGGCTACATCGGCTCTACGGGTCTGGAGATAGGGGTACTCGCCTCCGCGCTCGCTGCGACCTACGACGCCAACCTGGCGGTCGCAGCAGGCGGCGCGGATCTCGTCGAGGAGCAGACCCTGCGCTGGCTCGCCGGGTTCGTCGGCTTCCCTTACGCGGAAGGCGTCTTCACGAGCGGGGGTATGACCTCGAACCTTACGGCGCTGTTGGCGGCACGTGAACAGGCGTTGCCGGGGTGCCGCGTCGAAGGACTCGGGGAGCGCCGGGCGGCGGTGTACTGCTCGGCGGAGGCGCACCACTCGGTGGTCCGAGCCGTCGAGGTCTGCGGCCTGGGAAGCAGCGCTGTCCGGCAAATCCCCACAGACGAAGCGCACCGCATGCGGCCGGAGGCGCTGGAGCAGGCGATGTCCTCCGACGGCGCCGCGGGCGTCGTGCCCGTGGCGGTGGTCGCGACGGCGGGGACGACGCTCACGGGGGCCGTCGACCCGCTCGACGCGGTCGCCGACGTCTGCGTGCGCCACGACGTCTGGTTGCACGTAGACGGTGCGTACGGGCTTCCCGGGGCGGCGGTACCCACCACGGCACCGCTGTTCGTCGGCCTGGAACGCGCCGACTCGGCGACCATAGACGCCCACAAGTGGCTCGGTGTGCAGAAGAGCTGCAGCGCGGTGTTGCTGCGCGAGAGGGGCAAGCTGCAGGCAGCGTTCGGCCACGAGGAGCGCTACATGCTGCACGAGGGCGACGTCGCGAACCCGGTAGACCGCACCCTCGAGTACTCGCGACCCTTGCGCTCCCTGCTGCTTTGGATGGCCTTCCGCGTCCACGGCGCCGCCCAGTACCGCGCCTGGATCGAAGACACCCTGGCCAACGCGCGCCTCCTCGCCGAATCGCTGCGCGACTCGCCCGAGTTCGAACTCCTCCACGACCCCATGCTCTCCACCGTCTGCTTCCGGCACGTGCCGCCCGACGTCGACGACATCGACGCGCACAACATCAGACTCGCCCGCGAGATGCAACGCGACGGGCGCGTCTTCCTCGCGCCGGCCTCCGTCGACGGCCATGCATGCCTGCGCGTGTGTTTCGTCAACTTCAGGACCACGTTCGATGGCGTAGCGCACGTGCTCGCGGTCGCTGGAGAACTGGGCCGGCGCCTGGCCCGGGATTGACCCTTCCCCAAGCCGCTCGCGGTGTAGACTGAAGGAATGGGATGCACTACCGTCCCAGTATCGGGCTCTGTAAGGAGGCGACAGATGAACGAGCGTTTGGCGAAGATGCGGGAGCTGGGGCAGGCGCCCTGGGTGGACGAGCTCTCGCGCGAGGACATAGAGAACGGCGGTCTCCGGCGGATGATAGACGACGGGATCGTCGGCGTTACCTCCAACCCGGCCATCTTCCAGAAGGCCGTCGCGGGCTCGGACCTCTACGACGAGCAGTTGCACGAACTGGCTCAAAGAGAAGACGACCCGAAGCAGATGTTCTGGGAGGTCGCCAGAAAGGATATCCAGGACGCCTGCGACATCTTCATGCCCGTGCACGAGGAGACCGGGGGACAGGACGGCTTTATCTCCCTCGAGGTCCAGCCTGACATAGCCTACGACACGGAGGCCACGGTCGAGGAGGCCACCCGCCTGCACGAGACGGTCGACAGGCCCAACCTCTTCGTCAAGATACCGGCCACGTTGCCGGGGCTCGTCGCCATAGAGGAGATGATCTCGCGCGGCAAATCCATCAACGTCACCCTGATCTTCTCCCTGGAACGCTACCGCGAAGTGGCCCGCGCCTACACCAGAGGCCTCCAGAGACTGGTCGAGAACGGGGGAGACCCCTCGGGCGTGCACTCCGTGGCGAGCTTCTTCGTCTCCAGGATAGACACCGAAGCGGATAGGCAACTACAGGAGCTCGGGGCCGGCGACCTCCAAGGCGAGCTAGCCATAGCCAACGCCAAGCTGGCCTACCAGATCTACAAGGAAGTCTTCGGCGGAGCCAGGTGGAGCAAACTCGCCGGGCAGGGCGCCAGCACCCAGCGCCTGCTCTGGGCCTCGACCTCGACCAAGAATCCCGACTACCCGGATACCCTCTACATCGACAACCTCCTCGGGCCAGAGACCGTCAACACCATGCCCAAGAAGACCATACAAGCCGTCATGGACCACGCCGAGATAAGACCCACCCTCGAAGAGGGCGTCGAAGAAGCCAAGCAACTGCTCAAGCGTCTCAGAGAAGCCGGCCTCGACTACGAGGACGTGACCGACATCCTGGAGAAGGAAGGCATCCAGAAGTTCGCCGATCCGTTCAACGAGATGCTACAGGAGATAAAGAACAAGAGTGCTCAGCTTGTCAGCTGAGCAGCACTTCAGCATTTCAGCACGCTGCCTGCGGCAGCTTGTCAGCCGGCCAGCCAGGTTGAGGATGGCGGAGAGAAGGTTCTCTTGAGAGGCAGTTTACAAAGACGAACGATCAGCAACCGCGCACAAGCGGCGAACCAAAACGATAAAGCTGACAAGCTGAAATGCTGACTAGCTAGCGACGACCGAAGGGAGGAGCGACACAGACATGGAACTCGGAATCTACGGCATGGGCCGGATGGGCTTCAACATGGTGCGCCGGCTCGTTGATAGGGGCGACGAGCGTGTGATAGCGGGCAACCGCTCATCGGGCAAGGTGGACGAGGCAGTCGAGCACGGGGCCGAGGGCGCCTACAGTGTGGAGGAGTTCGTTGGGATGCAGGAGTCTCCCAGGGTGCTGTGGACCATGCTCCCCGCCGGAGATGTGACGGACGAAATGATCCATCAGTTCATCGAGCTCGCCGACGAGGGCGATATCATCGTGGACGGGGCCAACTCCTATTTCAGGGACTCTGTAGCGAGGGCCAGGGAGGTCAGGAACGCGGGCCTCAGGTGGCTCGATGCCGGCGTGTCGGGAGGCATCTGGGGCTATGACGTCGGCTACTGCACCATGATCGGGGGCGACGCGGATGCCTTCGAGCACGTCGAGCCGGCCTTCGCGACCCTGGCACCCCAGAACGGATACGCTTATCTCGGAGACGCAGGCGCCGGACACTTCGCCAAGATGGTCCACAACGGCGTCGAGTACGGGATGCTCCAGGCCTACGCTGAAGGGTTCGAGATCCTCGAGAAGTCCCGTTACGACTACGATCTCAGGGCCCTCTCCAGCCTGTGGAACGAGGGCAGCGTCGTCCGTAGCTGGCTACTCGAACTCGCCGAGAGCGCCTTCGAGAAAGACGCCCACCTGGACAGTATCACCGGCTACGTCGAGGACTCCGGCGAGGGACGCTGGACCGTCTTCGAAGCGATACAAGAGGACGTACCTGCGAACGCCATAGCAGGCTCCCTCTTTGCCCGCTTCGCCTCCCGCCAGGACGATTCCTTCGCCATGAAGGTCATAGCCGCCCTGCGCGGCGAGTTCGGCGGGCACGCCATCAAAGAAGCCGCGACAGAGCAAGAAAAGTAGCCAGACGATGGCCGATACGCAAGTTCTGCAGAACGTTCTCAGGGACGAACAGAGGCTCCCTCGCGTGCCCGAGCCCGGGGTAATGGTGATCTTCGGCGCTTCCGGAGACCTTACCGCCCGCAAGCTGGTCCCGGCTCTCTACGATCTCGCCGCCCAGAGGAGGCTGCCGCTCGAGTTCGCGGTCGTCGGTATCTCTCGGACCGAGATGAGCCACGAAGAGTTCAGGGGGAAGCTCCGCAAGGCGCTCGAGGAGCAGCGATCCGGGGAGGTCTCCGACGACGTCTGGGAGTCCTTTTCAAACGGTTTCTTCTACATGCCCGGCGACTCGAAGATGCCGGAGACCTACGACGAACTCAAGGAGCTCTTGAAGAGGCTGGATAGCGAGCGGGGAACGCAGGGGAACAGGGCCTTCTACCTATCGTCTTCGCCTTCGCTGTTTCCCGCCATAGTGGAGAACCTGGGTGAGGCTGGATTGAATGAGGGAGATGACGGCGGCTGGTCGAGGCTGGTCGTAGAGAAGCCTTTTGGGCGGGATCTGGAGAGCGCCGAGGAGCTCAATGCGGAGCTCCAGCGGTACTTCGATGAGACCCAGATCTACCGCATCGACCACTACCTCGGCAAGGAGACGGTCCAGAACATCCTCGCCCTGAGGTTCGCCAACGGCATCTTCGAGCCGGTCTGGAACCAGCACTACGTCGATCACGTCCAGATCACGGTCGCAGAAGATATAGGGGTGGGCACCCGCGGGGCTTTCTACGAGGAAGCGGGCGCCATGCGCGACATCGTCCAGAACCACGTCATGCAGGTTCTCTGCCTTACGGCGATGGAGCCGCCCGTGACCTTCGACGCCGAGTCGGTGCGCGAGGAGAAGGTGAAGGTCTTGAGAGCCGTCCGTCCCATCCCCGAAGACGAGGTGGAGGACTACGCGGTGCGCGGGCAGTACGAGAGAGGCTGGGTGTGGGGTGAAGAGGTCCCCGGCTACCGCGAGGAGAATAACGTCGACCCCGAGTCGGTAACCGAGACGTTCGTCGCGCTCAAGGTGTTCGTGGACAACTGGCGGTGGGCGAGGGTTCCTTTCTACATCAGGGCGGGCAAGAGGCTCCCGAAGAAGGCAACGGAGGTGGCGATCCAGTTCCACTCCTCGCCCCATACCCCCTTCGCCCGCGACGATACCGAGGGTCTCGCGCCGAACGTCCTCGTCATCCGCATCCAGCCGGATGAGGGCCTCTCCCTGAAGATCGGGGCCAAAGTCCCCGGCACCGGCTTCGAGGTCAGCTCGGTGAACATGGATCTGCTCTACGGTACGGCCTTCCTCGAGGAAGCCCCCGACGCCTACCAGCGGCTCCTCCTCGACCTGATGCTAGGAGATCCCACGCTCTTTATCCGCGCCGACGAGGCGGAGGGCGCGTGGAAGATCCTCGACCCCGTGATGCACCACTGGTCACAGAAACGGGAGGTGTCGTTCTATCCGGCCGGGTCCTGGGGACCACAGGAGGCCGACGCGCTCCTCGAGCGGGACGGAAGGGAATGGAGGAGGCCGTGATCGGGGAGTCGCGCCAGGCTCCTGGCGGTGGAAAGATGAGCGTAGGACAGGTAGAGCGCGAGCTCGGCAAACTGCGCACGAACGACGACGGGACGCTAGCCCTCCGCTCCAGCGTGCTCAACCTGATCGTGGTCACAGATGAGGGGTCGGCAAACGAGGTCACCGACTCGGTCTCGAAGCTGGCAGGACGCCACCCCGCGCGGGCCGTGGTACTAATCGCCGACCCCGAAGGTGAACCGAACGTTGACGTAGGGCTTTCGGCCTTCTGTCACGCCAGGGGTGGTAGTAGCGCGCAGGTCTGCGCCGAGCAGGTGACCATACACGCCGAAGGTCCTCCGGCTGCGCACCTGGAGAGCCTCGCCGGACCGCTCCTCATCCCCGACCTTCCCGTCTTCCTCTGGTACCCGGGCGAGTTCTCGCCCCGCTCGCCCGAGTTCGCGGCGATGGCCGATCTCGCGGACCGGGTTATAGTTGACTCGGCAGCCTCGGAGAGCCACGAGGCCTGCCTGCGCGAGATCGCCGACCTCGTCGCAGACCCTGAGATGCCGGCCATAGGGGATCTGCAGTGGGTCGGGCTCTCGCCCTGGCGTTCGCTGCTCGCCGACACCTTCGGCGCCCCGGAGCGGGCGGGGGATTTCGAAAAGATCGAAAGCGCAGAGGTCCTCTACGCGCCCGGCGGGGAGAACAGGGCCCTGCTGCTCGTCGGCTGGCTCGCCTCCACCCTGGGATGGGAGCCCGAGGGCCGTAACGGCCAGAATATACAGTTCTCCGGCGATATCTCCGTCACGCTCTCCCCCGATTCACCCGACGCCAGGCTGCGGCGCATCCGGCTTTACTCCTCCGAGTACAGCTTCCAGGTCTCGCGCCACCGCGAGCTCTCCGACGTAAGGACCACCGTGATGCGGGGAGACGAACTTCTCGCCGAGCGCACCGTCCACCTCGGCTCCTTCGACCTGGGAGTCCTGGTCGGAGAAGAGCTGCGCTATCGCGGACACGACGAAGCCTACGTTGGTGCCCTGCGTAAGGTCGTCGAGATACTCGACCTTTGAGCATCCACGTCTACGAGGGTCCTGAAGAGCTAGCCGGAGCCGCCGCGGGCGAGTTCGCGGCGAAGGCCGGGGAGGCCATCGAGGAGCTCGGGCGTTTCGCCGTCGTGCTCGCCGGCGGCTCGACTCCCAAGGCCATGTACGGGGTCCTGGCCCGTGAGTACGCCGGCCGGATAGACTGGAGCAGGGTCCACATCTTCTTCGGCGACGAGCGCCCCGTCCCGCCCGATCACGACGACTCGAACTACAAGTTGGCCAGCGAGACGCTCCTCGACCACGTCCCCATCGGCAGCGTCCACAGGATGCGCGGCGAGTTGCCGCCGGATGAGGCGGCGAATGCCTACGAAAAGGAGTTGCGGACGTTCTTCGGCGCGGAGAGAGTTCCCCGGTTCGACCTGATCCTGCTTGGCCTCGGCCGCGACGGCCACACGGCGAGCCTCTTCCCCGAGACCCCGGCGCTCGAAGTCCACGACAGCCTGGTCGTGGCGAACCCCGTGCTCAAGCTGGATACCACCCGCATCACGCTCACCGTGCCCGTCATAAACGCAGCGCAGGCGGTCGTCTTCCTGGTCGCAGGCGAAGACAAGGCAGAGGCGATCGAGAAGATCCTCGAAGAAGGCGCAGACCCACGCGCCTACCCGGCCAGCCTCATTCAACCCGCAGGCGAACTAGAATGGATGCTAGACCAATCCGCCGCATCGCTGCTCGACAAAGGTAGCGTTTCCTGAAACCTGAAGCCTGAAACCTTCATCTCTAAAAGAACCTCTTGAGCAATCCGACCGCTCCCTGCTTCCACGGCACCCTGTGCGAGACGCCGGAGGCGTTCTCGAACTCGTTCAGGTGATTCAGGTACCAGCGGAAGTTCCGGATGAGGGCCTCCTTGTTGGAGAACTTGGGTGCGTAGTCTAGCTGTCTCTGTGCCTTCTCTATGGAGACGAAGGAGTCCTTGGAGGCTGTCTCGTAGACCCACTTGTAGAGGGGCGAGAGCTTCAGCCGGTCGAGTATGCGCAGGCCCCAGATGGCCGGCGCTGCTGGGAAGCCGACCACCTTCTTCCCGTGGCCCGCGTAGTCGAGGACCGCCTGGTAATCCTCCTTCATCGTCGTGAACTCGCCGGCGCCGATGTTGAAGGTGTCGTTGACCTGCTCCTCGGGGAGGGTCATGGTCAGGGTTATCGCGTCGCAGAGGTCTTCGACGTCGAGTAGCTGGTAGCGGTTTTTCCCCGAGCCGATCATGGGGAAGTTGTGTCCCGTGTAAGCCCAGTCGTAGAGGAGCGCAAAGACGCCGAGACGCTCCGGCCCGACGAACGACTTGGGCCGGATGATGGGGACCGTAAGGCCCTTGGCGCGGTACTCCAGGCAGATCATCTCGGCCTGGATCTTGGCCTGCCCGTAAGGCCCCACGCCGTCCAGCCTGTCCGTCTCGTAGAGGGGATGGTGGTCGGGTATCCCGTAGACTGCGGTCGAGGAGACGTGCACGAAACGCTCTACGCCGTGCCGCAGAGAAGCATCGAGGACGTTGCGGGTGCCCTCCACGTCGGTGGTGTAGATGTCCTCGGGCGAATACAGCGGCAAGGCCGCCGCGGTGTGGACGACGAAGTCGGCGCCCTCTACCGCCCGGTCTACCAGGGCTTTGTTCCTGATGTCGCCCTTGATGATCTCGACCCGGTCGCGCTCCGGATAGTCGAACTCCTCCACATCAAGAGAGGCCACGGCGTAGCCCCGGGAGAGGAGGTGCCTCGTGAGGTTGATCCCCAGAAACCCGGCCCCCCCGGTGATGAGAACTCTCTGCTGGTCCATCTGAATCTCCTTGTGCATAAGAAACCATCGGGCGCATAGATGCCCGCGCAAGCGGCGCATTTTAGCAGGTCAGCACGCACCACCTTCGCCTCTCAGCATGTCAGCTCTCTTGTTGAGAGGCTGTGTTCATCGTCTTCGAGGGCACCTCGGGCCTCGAAGGCCTCTACGCCTCGGGCCGCAGGGGTTAGGCTCCTGATAAAGCTTCCCTTGCCGTAGAATACGGTTTGTAACCGCGTACTCGGAGAGAACCGGAGACGATGAGGAGAGACAGGTGGGCCAGGGAGAGGGCCCGGAAGCCGCAGAACAAAGATCAGAAAGCCAAATCGGCGTCCCGCGGCCGCATGACCCCCATCCTTGTCTCTCCGCGGATCTGGATCGGCATCGTCGTCGTGGGGGTTGTCCTGTTCGCGCTCCTTTTGTACGCGGCGCCGACCGTTCCCGCTGTGGCGCTCGGGGGGGTGGCGCTCGCCATCGTGCTCTCGTTTCCGGTGCGGGCGCTCTCGCACTTCATGCCGAGGGGGCTGGCGATCCTGCTGACCGTTGTGGCCATGCTCGGCTTGATCTCTTTAGGGTTCTTCTTGCTCGTGCCGCTCCTGGTGGAGCAATTGAGCACCCTGGTAAGGAACACGCCACGCATCGCCAACAGCGCCAACCAGCTCTTGATCGACGTGATAAACGCACTCAACGAACGCCAGCTGATACCTGGCTCTGACCCCGAAGAGTTCGGCAAGAGGCTGGTCACCGACCTCTTCGACCGCGCCCAGAACCTTACCGAGAACCTGCTCAGGAGCACCCTCGGGTTTATCCCCAGAGCTTTCAACTTCGGCGTAACGCTCTTCGGCATACTCTTCGTCGCGATCTACCTTCTGGTCGACGTACGGAAGGTGAAGGCGACCTTTCTGAAGGCCATACCGACTCACTACCGCCACGACGCCCGCGACCTGTGGGAAGCCTTCGGCGAGTCGCTCTCGCGCTATCTGGGCGGACTCGTCTTCGTGGTTATGATCCAGGGCGTCCTGGCCGCGGTGGCGCTATATCTGCTCGGCGTGCGCTACGCCATACTGCTCGGCGTGTGGGTGTCTCTCACGGCGATCATCCCCTACCTTGGCGCTTTCCTGGGGGGTATACCCGCGGTCATCGTGGCCCTCGTCTTCGGCTCCCCTCACTTCGAGTCCTCGACGACCACCGCCATCCTGACGATCGTGGCCTACGTCTTGATCCAACAGCTCGAAGGCAACTTCTTGACCCCCCGCATCCAGGGCCAGGCTCTCCAGGTGCACCCCATCGTGGTTCTCCTCGCCGTTATCGCGGGCGGCGAAATCGCAGGCCTCGCCGGGATAATCTTCGCCGTCCCCGCCCTCGCCGTCGTCCGCGTCCTCTTCGACTTCTTCAAGGTCCGCCTGCGCCGGGGTTAGCATGTCAGCCAGCCAGGGTTTCGCCTGCGTAAGCTGAAATGCTGACTAGCTGAAATGCTTGCAAAGAGGTTGAAAACCTCTTTGCAAACCCTAGTCAAAGCTGGAGACTGTCAGTCTGAACTCGATGGCGCGGACGGCTGCCTGGGTACGGTCCGATACTCCCAGCTTGGAGAGGATACTCCGTACCTGCGACTTTACAGTGCTCACGCTGAAGAGGAGGTTCTGGGCGATCTCGGGGTTGGTCTGTCCCTGGCTCAGAAGCTTCAATACCTCGACCTCCCTCGGGGTCAGGCTCTCTATCTGCGCGGCTCCCTCTGGTGAGCCAGATCCGCTCGAGTCGTCCTGTTGGGGCTCAGGTCGAGGTGCCTCAGGACGCGTCACCAGGAACTCCTCCCCTTCCCCGCGTGTCTCCTCTGTGGTCTCCCTGGATTCCACTCCAGACCCTTCCCCACCGGAACCGCTACGCTCCTTCGCCACCCTCCTCAGCAACCGCATCGCCAGCTCCTGGTTCAGGGGCGACTCTCCTTCTAAGGTCCTCCTCACCGCGCTAAGGATCCTCTCCCCGGAAGCGTCCTTCAAGACGTAGCCTGCCGCTCCTGCCTTCACCGCCTCAAAGAGGTAGTCAGGGTTCTCGTGCATGGTGACCATCATCAAGGATGTCCTGGGCATCTCGGCCTTGATCTTCCTGGTTGCCTCAAGACCGTCCATAACAGGCATCCTCACATCCATGAGCACGAGGTCTGGTTTGTGTTCCCTGCAGAGGACAAGAGCCTGTTGTCCATCCTTAGCTTCGCCTATGACTTCGATACCTTCTTCTCCGGAGAGCATAGTTCTCAAGCCCTCTCTAACCAAGGCATGATCGTCCGCGATGAGGATGCGTGCAACCTTCGACGCTGATGCACCTTCCCCGTTCCCAGTTCTCAATTCACCATTCACAATTCCCCTACCTCCCCTTGCCGTCTAGCTGGATCGTTGGTATCTCTGCCACCACTTCGGTGCCTTCTCCAGGCCGGCTGTGGACTTCCAGGTTGCCGCCGAGCAGGGCCACCCTCTCGCGCATGCTGGAGAGGCCCAGACGCTCGCCGGGTCCGCCCCCGTCGGGAGTCTTCTCCGGGTTGAAGCCGGGCCCCCAATCCCGCACGTTCAGGCGAACGCTGTTGTTCAGGCGCTGGAGCGTGATCTTTACCCGCGCGGAGGGTGCGTGCTTGTAGACGTTGGTGAGGGCCTCCTGCGTGACCCGGAAAAGCGCCGTCTCGACCTCTGACGGCAGACGCTCGTCTCCCAGCGCTTCCTCGTAGTCTACCTGGGAGCCTTCGCTTCTGAGCTTCTCGACCTGCAGGCGCACGGCGGCACCCAGCCCGAGATCGTCGAGCGCGGTGGGCCTGAGATCGGCTATGACGTACCGTGCCTCGCCGACCGTCTGCTGCACCCGCTCCAGGACCCGCTCCAGGTCTTTGCGTCCCTTCTCTGAGTCGGGCGGGTGCTGCCTGGCAAAGGCCTGCAGGAGCTGGTGGGCCCCTGCGGCAGTCTGGGCGAGACCGTCGTGCACCTCGTAAGATACCTTGCGGCGCTCCTCTTCCTGGGCGGTGATCAGCTTCCTGAGCAGATCCTGCAGCTGGTTCTCACGCTTGGCCAGCTCCGCGTATAGGCGCGCGTTCTCCAGGGCGCTGGCGCCCTGGTTGGCGAGGCTGATCAGGGTCTCCTCGTTCTGCCTCTCCATCAGGGCTTCCGGGCCGTACGCTTCGAGCACACCGATGAGCCGGCCCCGCACCAGCAGGGGAAGGTTCAGACCAACCAGATCGACTCCGTCCGCATCTCCAGGCTGCTGCAACCTGACGGCCTGGTGCTTCCTGGTCTCCAGCACCCTCTGGCGGGCCGCCACGGCCTCGGGGGAGAAGCGTGCCTGCTGCCACAGCACCTCCAGGCCGGTGGAGCGCCAGATGCGCAGTTCTCCCTCCTCGTCGGGGATACTGATCACCGCGGCGGTGAGGTTGGAGACGTGGCGCGCTATCTCGAGGAGTCGCGAGCCGATCTCCTCCCGCTCCAGGCTGGAGCTCAGGATCTGGCCCGCTTCGTAGAGGCCGAGCAGGGCGTCCAGGCTGCGCTGCAGACGCTCCGCGGAACGTTTGCGCTCTGTCATATCGTGGACGATGACGCACAATGCCTCGCCGCCACCATAGGAGATCACACTTGAGCTGACCTCGACGTCCACCAGCGAGCCGTCCTTCCTTCGGTGACGCCGCTCTCCTATAAAGTGGACCCTCTCCTCCAGGATCTGCCTGACGTAGTCGTCGACGCTTTCGCGGTCGTGCGCGACGACGTCATAGAGGGTAAGCCCGAGCCCGAGCATATCCTGGGCTGTGTAACCCAGCAGATTGCGGTACGCGGCGTTCGCTTCGAGTATGAGCTTGGTGTCGATTTCGACGACGAAGATCCCCTCGGCCGCCTGCTTGACCACCGTCTTGTAACGCCCCTCGCTCCGTCGGAGAGCCTCCTCTATCTCCCTGCGGTCGGTAATGTCGAACTGGACTCCCAGCCAGTACAGGGGCTTACCCTCATGGTCACGAACCAGGACCGCC
>Ga0126313_10001415_pt1 | contig 12693 bp, 14 predicted proteins | sample Plot105A_FD_89954 | JGI IMG/M metagenome (GOLD analysis project Ga0126313, IMG submission 89954) | Serpentine soil microbial communities from UC McLaughlin Reserve, CA, USA - Plot105A | ecosystem: Environmental > Terrestrial > Soil > Grasslands | place: USA: UC McLaughlin Reserve, Lake County...
GGACGGTCGTCGGCGTCTCGCTCGGCTGTGAGAGCCGGCTCCGTTTCCAGCGCGGTAAGGGCGACGACCGCCGAGTCTGGGAGGTGCTCCTCGAGCCGCGGTCCGGCTACGTCCTCGGCGGCAAGGCGCGGACCTCGTGGCAGCACTCGATCCCGCCCACCAAGGAGCTGCGCTACTCGATCACGTTTCGGACGCTGCGGACGCGCTGAGCGGCTCAGCGGTCGCCGTGCCAGGAGTCCCAGAGCGCCGCGTACGAGCCGTCGTGAGCGACCAGCTCCTCGTGCGTGCCGAGCTCCTGGAGCAGCCCCTCCTCGACGACGGCGACCCGGTCGGCGTCGTGCGCGGTGTGGAGGCGGTGCGCGATGGCGACGACCGTTCTCCCCTCGAGCACCGAGGCGAGGGAGCGCTCCAGGTGACGAGCAGCTCGCGGGTCGAGCAGCGAGGTGGCCTCGTCGAGCACGAGCGTATGTGGGTCGGCCAGCACGAGCCGCGCGAGCGCGAGCTGCTGGGACTGGGCAGGCGTCAGCGGGTAGCCGCCGGTCCCGACGACCGTCTCGAGCCCATCCGGTAGCAGCTCGACCCACTCGAGCGCGTCGACGGCCGCCAATGCGTCGCGAAGCCGCTCGTCCGTGGCGTGCGGCCGCGCCAGCCGCAGGTTCTCGGCGAGCGTGCCTACGAAGACGTGCTGCTCCTGCGTGACGAGGGCGACCTCCTTGCGCAGCGTGTCGAGCGGCAGGTCGACGAGGCGCACGCCGCCCACGTCGACGCGGCCCTCGCGCGGCGGGTGGATGCCGGCTAGCAGGCGGCCGAGCGTCGACTTCCCCGCGCCCGACGGCCCGACCACCGCGACGCGCTCGCCCGGAGCGAGGTCGAGATCGATTCCGTGTAGCACGTCGCGCTCGGCGACGTACGCATAGCGAACGTCCGATGCCCTGAGGTCGTCGCCCTCGGGCCGGTCGTCCTTCGCGGTGCGGTCGGGCGGCACGCGCGCGATCCCGACGAGACGCGCGAACGAGGTCGCGCCGACCTGGATCTCGTCGAGCCACGAGACCAGGCGGTCGACGGGATCGGCGAGCGCGACGACGTAGAGCGAGACGGCGGTCACCTCGCCGATGGTCGCATGCCCGGCCGAGACGAGCCAGCCGCCCCAGGCGAGCGCCGCCGCGACCGGCAGCACGTACGAGAACTCGGCCGACGGGAACCAGATCGTGCGCAGGCGAAGCGTCCGTCGCTCGGCTCGGTAGGCCTGCTCGAGGTCGTCGTCGATCCGCCCCACCCGCTCCTCGCGCAGGCCGAGCGCGTCGATCGTACGGCCGCCCTCGACGGTCTCGCCCACCGTGCCAGCAAGCGTGGCGTAGGTGGCGCGCTCCCACAGGTAGGCGTCAGGCGCACGGCGGAGGTACCAGCGCGTGCCGAGCCACAGGATTGGAACGCCGGCGAGACATGGCAGCGCTGCAAGCGGGTTGACCCAGAAGGCGGCGGCGACCGTGAGGAGCGTCGTCACTGCCGCTATCACCGTCTCGGGCACCGCGAAGCGGACGGTCCGGGCCAGCGAGTCGACATCGGCGGTCGTCCGCGAGACGAGATCGCCCGTGCCCGCGCGCTCGACGGTCGAAAGCGGGAGCCCGAGCACGCGGCGCATGAAGTCCTCGCGCAGCTCGGCGAACATCCTCTCGGACAGCACGAACGAGGCGCGGCGGGCGAAGAACGTGAGGATCGTCTGCGTCCCGAGGAAGACAGCGAGCACCGTCACGACACGGTTCACGTGACCCTGAGTCGTGCCCTCCTCCACCGACTGCACGAGGTTGCCGAGCAGCGGCGGGCCTGCCAGGCCGGCGGTGGCAGCAGCGGCGTGCAGCGCCACGGTGCCGAGGAGCGCGCCGCGGTGACGCCTCGCGACCGCGCGCGCCTGGGTGCGCAGCTCGGGCCCGTCCGCGATGGGCAGCAGCTCGCTCACAGGTCCTCCCCGCGCGTGACGGTCTCGCGGTAGTCGGCCCGCTCCTTGAGCAGCTCTCGGTGACGCCCGACCGCGGCGACGCGGCCGTCCTCGATGTAGACGACGCGATCGGCACCGTCGAGCATCAGCGGGCTCGTGGTCACCACGACCGTGGCCCGGCCGGCGCGGGCCTCGTGGAGCCGGCCCGCGATCCTGGCCTCGGTGTGCGCGTCGACCGCACTCGTCGGCTCGACGAGGACGAGCACCTCTGCCTCGGACAGCAACGCGCGGGCGAGCACCAGCCGCTGGCGCTGCCCGCCGGAGAACGAGCGGCCGCGCTCGTCGACGGCGGTGTCCAGCCCCGCCGGGAGCTGGTCGAGCACGTCCTCGGCGTTCGCGATCGAGATCGCCTCCAGGATCGCGTCGTCCTGCGCGCGGCCCCACGGGTCGAGCTCCGAACGCAGCTGGCCCGAGAAGAGCACCGGATCGGCTTCGCTTACGACGATTCGGCGGCGGACGGCGTCGAGCGGGAGATCGGCCAGGCGGACGTCGCCGAGCACGACTCCGTCGCCGCCGCCGAACCGGCCGAGGCGATCGGCAATGGCAGCGGCTTCGTCGGGATGCGACGAGACGAGGCACGTGAGCACGCCCGGCTCGATCTCGAGGCCCGAAACGGGATCGCGGAGCGGCGAGCCCGACGGCGGCACCGCGACCGGCTCGGCCGGGTCGGTCACGTGCGGCTCGACCTCTAGCACGTCGAGCATCCGGCGGGCGCCGACGAGCGCGCGCGTGATCTTGTCGAGCGCCTCGGCGGATGTGCGGAGCGGGATCACGAGGAACGCTGCGTACCCGTAGAACGCGACGAGCTCGCCCGGTCCGATGCGGCCGGTCACCGCGAAGCGCGCGCCGAGCCAGGTGACGAGCACCACGAAGAGGCCCGGGATGAAGACTTGGGCCGCGTCGAGAGTCGACTGTGGAAGCGCGACGCGCACGCCGGCCACCCTCACCTCCTGCGACCGGTGGCGGTAACGCTTGAGGAACTCCTGCTCCCCGCCGATCCCGCGCAGGACGCGCAAGCCGGAGGCAGTGTCCGCGCCGAGCGCTGTGAGCTTGCCGACCTCGTCCCGTTGCACGCGCTGCCGCTCCTGCAGTGGCCTGACGACGAACGAGAGTGCGAAGACGAGCACGGGCACGCCGATGAGCACGACGAGCCCGAGCGTCGGCGACGCCGAGAGCAGGATCACGGCGACGACGGCGTAGGCGACGATTGCGCCCGAGAGGCGCGCCGTGATGTCGAACGCGCCGCCGGCCCGCATGGCGTCGTTGGAGATGGTGGCCACGACCTCGCCGGTCGAGAGCTGTCCGCGCACGGCGGGCCCGGAACGGGCTGCATGGTGCGACACGACCTGCGCGAGCCGGTAGGAGGCCTGGAGCCAGTTGAAGACGGCGAAGCGGTGGCGCATGATCCCGAACCCCGCCTGGCCGACCCCGAGGCCGACGAGCGCGAGCGTCCAGAGCGCGAGTGCGCGGTTGTCGTGCTGGACGATCCCGTCCTCGATCGCGCGCCCGATCGTGAACGGCATCAGCGCCTGCGAGAGCATCCAGAGCACGCCGAAGACGATCCCGGCCACGAGCGTCGGGACCTGCTGCCGCCCCACCCAGAGCAGCAGGCGCGCGGGCGAGCGCGTGTCGGGCTCGCCCGGCTGGTCGACCGGCAGGCGGACGCCGCCGTGGCGAAACCACCGCGCGGCAGGGCTGAGAGGTGTCGACGTCGCCCGGTCCATGCACGAGTGCGGGACGGCGTCCCGCCCCTTGATCCTAGTCAGCTACCAGGGTCGCTTTACCCCACGGACGGGGTCTGATCCCCGACGTGCGTCTCGGTGCTCATGCGCGGCCGGGCGCGCGCGGGGCGACGAGGTCGGCCTGCTCGGGGTGCCGCTCGAGATACGAGCGGACGAACGGGCAGATCGGGACGAGCTGCAACTCCCGCTCGCGCATGTCTTCGAGGGCGCCCGCGACGAGCTTCCCGCCGAGGCCGTGTCCCTCGAACTCGTCAGCGACCTCCGTGTGCAGGAGCGCGAGCGCGTCTCCGCGCGACCGGTACAGGATGGAGCCGGCGAGCGCGTCGCCGACCCACAGCTCGTAGCGCTCGTCGGCGGCGTTGTTCACGACCCGAACCTCTTCTGTGCGAACCGACACGGTCCAGCAATGATGGCTGAAGACCCCCACCCCACCGCGGAGGTCACGTAGCGCGGTAGACGTCTGAGCGACGACCCGCTCTAGTCACCCGCAGCCGGCGCTTGCAGCGCGGGAATCTCCGCGTACGAGACGTCGTACGACTCAGTCTCCTGGACCTCGATGTTCAGCGTCGACGTGATCCGCTCGCGCAGGCGCATGCGCGCCGCCCGATGGCGTTCCGCAACCTCCGCGCTCTCCCAGAACAGGAGCACGTGCGTCGTCCCGGTCGACTGGTTCGTCAGCAGCGTCAGGCCGAGGAAGCCCTCGATCTCGTGCAGCCACGGGCTCATGGCCTCGCCGGTCATCACCGCCAGCGAGGCCATGTCCTCGTTCGATCCGCGCGTGGTCGTCAGCGTCGCGTGCACGACGCCGGCAAACGTTATGCGGTCTCGGTCGCGGGCTCGGCGTGCGCGGGGGCCGCGGTCGCGCGTAGCACGAAGGCGCTCACCGAGGCGGCCGCGGCGAGGAACGCGATCCCGAGCAGGAAGGCCGCGTGGTAGCCGCCGTTCGTCGCCGCGACGGTGTTCTCGCCCGAGTCGAGCAGACTCTGCGTGCGGAAGTCGGCCAGGCTGGCGAGGACGGCCAGCCCGAGCGCGCCGCCCATCATGAAGGCCGTGTTGACGACGCCCGATGCGAGTCCCGCCTGTTCGGGGGCGACGTCGCTCATCGCCGCCAGCAAGATCGGGTTGAAGGCGATCCCGGCGCCGAGGCCGACCGCGAGCGTGGCCGGGAGGATGTCCACCGCCCAGCTGCCGTCGACCGGCGCGCGGGCGAACAGCACGAGCGAGAGCATCATCAGCGAGAGGCCCGCCAGGAGCGGCGGCTTGATCCCGAAGCGCATCACGAGCTTGTCCGAGTACAGGGACGACGCGCCCCACAGCACTGTCCCCGGCAGGTATGCGAGCCCGACCTCGAGCGGGCTGTAGTCGAGCACCTGCTGCATGTAGAGCGCCGAGAAGAAGAAGTACGCGAACAGGCCGGCGGCGAGGGCCATGCCGATGACGTTGGCGGTCGAGAGGTTGAGGTTGCGGAAGATCCCGAGCGGCACGAGCGGCGCGGCGATCCGCGCCTCGATGGCCACGAAGACGGCGATCAGGAGGACGGCCGCGCCGAGCAGGCCGAGCGTCTGAGCGGTCAGCCAGCCCGTATCGTTCCCGTTGACGATCGCGTAGACGGCGAGCATCAAGGCGGCGGTGACGGTGACCGCGCCGGCGACGTCGAGCCGGCCGCCCGCTGTGCCGGGAACGGGCGGCAAGAGCCGCAGCGAGAGAACGAAGACGGCCGCGCCGACCGGGATGTTCACGAGGAAGATCCAATGCCAGCTGAACAGGTCGGTAAGGATTCCGCCGGCCAGGACGCCGGCCACGCCGCCGCCCGAGAGCACGAACCCGAAGATGCCCATCGCCTTGGCGCGCTCGGCGGTCTCGGTGAACAGCGTGATCACGAGCGAGAACGCAACGGCCGAGACGAGCGCGCCGCCGAAGCCCTGGACGGCCCGCATTCCGACGAGCAGCTCCTGCGAAGTGGAGAGGCCGCACCCGAGCGAGGCCGCCGTGAAGACGCCGATCCCGATCAGGAACAGCTTCCGTTGCCCGAAGAGGTCGCCCAGCCGGCCGCCGAGGAGCAGGAAGCCGCCGAAGGTGAGCAGGTATGCGTTCACGACCCACGCGAGCGACGTCTGCGAGAAGCCGAGATCGTCGCGAATCGTCGGCAGGGCCACGTTCACGATCGTCCCGTCGAGGACGATCATCAGGTCGCCCAGGCACAGGACGTAGAGCGCGAGCCAGCGTTTCCGAGCTTCAAGCACGTGTCATCTCCTCGGGGTCGATTCCTCAGTTCTACCGGTCCGTAAGCGGGAGACGGCAAGCAGGACGGTGGGTACCGCTTCACGGTTCCGCAGCACGCGGAGCGGCAAGCCGATCAGCCAGAGCACGTCGCCGCGCCCGAAGCGGCGGCAGTCGCCGCTTCGACACTCGAGCTCGAGCTTCCCGGACTCGACGACGACGATCGCGTCCCGCCACTCCGCTTCGTCGTACGGCCGCTCGCCGCCGGGTGCCACGACGATGCGTCGGACGGAGAAGTCGTTCCGCTCACGGGAAACGTCCATTCACATGGTCGCGGGGAGACCGAAGGCGCCGAAGACGTCGGGGCCGAAGACCACGATCTCCGCAACGCGGCCGTCGTCGAAGCGGAGGACGTCGAGAGCGAGCGGCCTGTACTCCGTTCCGCCCGGGCGCTTGCGGTAGATCGCGACCGCGGGTTGGCGGTTTGCCGAGACCGGCACCGACTGGAGCCGCCCGACGGCGTCCGTGCCGAAGCCGTCCTGGACCCAGGCGGCGACAATCGCCTCGTTGCCGACGTACCACGCCTCGAGCGGCGGCATCGAGCAGAACGCGTCCTCGCGCAAGAGCCGGGCCATCGCCACCGGGTCGTTGCGCTCGGTCGCGTCCATGTAGCGCTCGAGCAGAGCCCGCTCCTGCTCGCTCGGCTCTTCGCCGGCCCGCCAGTCGAGGCGCCGCTCGGGCAGGTGCCGCTTCATCGTCGCCCGGGCACGCTGCAGGGCGCTGTTGGCGGCGGCGACGCTCGTCTCGAGGAGCGAGGCCGTCTCGGCGGCCGACCAGCCGAGCACGTCGCGAAGGATCAGCGCGGCGCGCTGCTTCGGCGGCAACAGCTGGATCGCGGCGATGAACGCGAGCTCCATCGTCTCCCTCGCGACGACCTCGGCCTCGGGCTCGGCCTCCCCGGAGGGGATCGCCTCGAGCACCTCGTCGGGGTACGGCTGGAGCCACGGAACTTCGGCGAGCGGTGCGGCGCCCTCGTGCGGTCGGATCTTCCGCGGCCGCCGGTCGAGTAGGTCGAGGCACGCATTGGTCGCGATCCGGTACAGCCACGCCCGGAACGTCGAGCGGCCCTGGAAGCTCTTGCGCTTCCGCCAGGCGCGGAGGAACGTCTCCTGGACGAGATCCTCCGAGTCCTCGTAGGAGCCGACCATGCGGTAGCAGTGCGCCTGGAGCTCGCCGCGGAAGGGCTCGACGAGCGCGGCGAAGGCGGACTCGTCGCCGGCTCGAGCGGCCGCGAGGGTCGCGCCGGTCATGCCGCCTCTGCGATCGGCAGCTCCTCGACCTGCTCGCCCGCCGTGGCCGGCCGCAGGAACGCGGCTCCGAGCGCTGCGGCTGCGAACGCGAAGAGTGCGCCGACGAGGAAGGCGACGTGGTAGCCGCCGGTGAGCGCGACGAGCGGGCCGTCGCCGCCGGCCGCCAACGTCTCGGTGCGCGACGCGGCGAGGCTCGCGAGGATCGCCAGGCCGAGCGCGCCGCCCATCATGAACGAGGTGTTCACGACGCCCGACGCGAGGCCCGCTTCGCTCTGCTCGACGTCACCCATGGCCGCGAGCAGCACCGGGTTGAACGCCATGCCGGCGCCCAGGCCGAGCAGGATCATGCTCGGAAGGACGTCGACGACGAAGGTGCCGTCCACCGGCGCCCGCGCGAAGAGCAACAGTCCGACCGCGGCGAGCGACAGCCCGACGCCGAGCGGCGGCCGAATCCCGAATCGCATCACGAGCCTGGCCGACAGGCCGACCGAGAGCGCGCCCATGATCAGGTTGCCGGGCAGGAACGCGAGGCCGACCTCGAGCGGGCTGTACCCGAGCACGAGCTGCAGGTAGAGCGCCGAGAGGAAGAACCACGCGAACATCGCTGCGGCCCAGAGGATGCCGACGACGTTCGCGATCGAGAGGTTCCGCAGCCTGAAGAGGCGCAGCGGCATCAGCGGATTGCTGACGCGCGACTCGATCGCGAGGAAGACGGCCATCAGCACGGTCGCCGCGCCAAGCAGGCCGAGCGTCTGCGCCGACGTCCAGCCCTCCTGGTTGCCGTTGACGATCGCGTAGACGGCGAGCATCAGCGACGCGGTCACGGTGAATGCGCCGGCGATGTCGAGGCGGCGATCGGCCACGAAGCCGCGGTGCCCCGGTACGAGGCTGAGCGTGAGCGCGAAGACGAGGACGCCGACCGGGACGTTGACCAGGAAGATCCAGTGCCAGTCGAGCGCGTTGGTGAGGATGCCGCCGAGCAGCACGCCGATGCTCCCGCCGCCGGAGGCGACGAAGCCGAAGATTCCCATCGCCTTCGCGCGATCGGCCGGCTCGGTGAACAGGGTCATCATCAGCGACAGCGCGACGGCGGAGACGATCGCGCCGCCGAGACCCTGCACCGAACGCGCCACGATCAGCATCGCCTGCGAGCTCGCAAGGCCGCAGGCGGCGGACGCGGCGGTGAAGAGGATGAGCCCGATCAGGAAGAGTCGCCGGTGCCCGAAGAGGTCGCCGAGCCGGCCGCCGAGCAGCAGGAACCCGCCGAAGGTCAGCAGGTACGCGTTGACGACCCACGCGAGCGAGGTCTCCGAGAAGCCGAGGTCTTCGCGGATCGACGGGAGAGCGACACCCACGATCGTCACGTCGAGGACGATCATCAGATCGCCCAGGCAGAGCACCAGGAGGGCCAGCCAGCGGGAGCGGTTGTCCATCGCGGTCATGAGCGTCGTCCTTTCTCGGAGGTCGTCGTCATCGGTCTCGATGGGTAAGACCGCCTGCCCGCAAAAAACTCATCGGCCACCCCGCGACGGCACATTCCTGCGCCGTTCTCGTGACGCTTTTGGCACGCAGGCTGCTCGGATTCGTACACAGAGTCACGGCGCTTCCCGACAGGAGACGTGCAACGACTTTCACACCGACTTCGCCGCGCCGGGCGTCGGCGAACCGAATTCCGTTGTTACAGATTTGTCACCCTGGCTGCCCGCCCGAGGACGCCTGGCGTCCACACGTGCCTCAGCCGTTCGGGACGCTTTCGGCCACCCGCGATGAGTTTTCGCCCGGGCGTCGGTCTACCCCGCAGATGGCCCAGCGTTCACGCACGCTCTCGTTTGCGATCGAGGGCCCGATCGCGCGCGAGGACCTGCCCGGTCTCTGCGACCGCGTCTGCAACCTCCTGCAATCGAGCGACACGGACGTGGCGATCTGCGACGTCAGCGGCGTCCAGGTGGACGCCGTCACCGTCGACGCGCTCGCGCGCCTCCAGCTCGCAGCGCGCCGCCATGGCTGCCGCATCCGCCTGTGCGGCAGCGCCTCGCCCGAGCTGCTCGCGCTCGTCGAGTTCATGGGCCTGACTGACGTTCTGCCGTGCGGCGAGCGCTAGCCGGGGAACTCGAGAGGCAGCCCGAACAGCGGGAAGACCCGCTCGGTGTCGAGGAAGAACGTGAATTCCACGATCTTGCCGTCCTCGATCTCGAGCACCTGGAGCGCCCAGGGCTCGTAGCCGTCGCCGGCGTCGTTCGGCTTGTATTGCCCGAAGGCCGGCGCCCCGTTCGCCGCGGTCGTCGGAATCACGCGCGACCCGCGACAGCCGGCGCCCGGGCCCACCCACCAGGTGAGGATGTCGTCGCGCCCGCTCAACCAGAGGTCGAACGGCGGCATCGACTGGATCGCGTCCTCTTGGATGAGCGACGTCAGCGCCTCCATGTCGTACTGCTCGAACGCCTGCACGTAGCGCGCCAGCAGGTCGGCATCGGCCTTCTCGGCCGACGGTGACGTGCCGGCGGCGCTGGGCTGCGTCTCGTCGAGCGTTGCCCGGGCCCGCTGGAGTGCGCTGTTCACGGAGGCGACGCTCGTGTCCAGCAGCTCGGCGACCTCGGACGCCTTCCAGCGAAGCACCTCGCAGAGGATGAGCACGGCGCGCTGCCGCGGCGGCAGATGCTGCAGCGCGGCGACGAACGCGAGCCGGATCGTCTCGCGTGCCTGGGCGACTTCCGCGGGATCGCCGTCGTCGGGAACGGCGACGCCATCAGGGATCGGCTCGAGCCAAGTGACCTCGGGCAGCACGTTCAGGTTCGCCTCGATCGGCTCGCGCGCGGGACCAAGGTCCATCGGGCGAGCACGCCGCTCGCGCCCGTTGAGCATGTCCATGCAGACGTTCGTGGCGATGCGGTAGAGCCACGAGCGCAGCGCCGACCGCCCCTCGAAGCGATCGAGCCCGCGCCAGGCGCGCACGAGCGTCTCCTGGACGGCATCCTCGGCGTCGAAGATCGATCCGAGCATGCGGTAGCAGAAGCCCGTCAGCTCCTTCCGGTGCGCTTCGAGCTCGAGCTCGGCGGCAGCCGTCGCTTCGACGTTCGTCACCGCAGCATCGTACGCGACGAGGCACCGATGACTTTGACTCCCACGACAGGTCTGATCAGACGACGATAGGAGGCTTCGATGGTGATCTTCGACATCACGACGTCGGTCGACGGCTTCGTGGCCGGGCCGAACGCGTCACTCGAGAACCCGCTCGGCGAAGGCGGCATGCAGCTCCACGACTGGGCGACCGTGACGAGGGCCTGGCGTGAGCGCCACGGCATGGGGGGCGGCGAGTCCAACGCCGACTCCGACCTCATCGCCGAGTCGCTAACACGCCAGGGCGCCCTGATCATGGGCCGGCGCATGTTCAGCGGCGGCTCGGGGCCGTGGGAGGACGATCCGAACCGAGACGGCTGGTGGGGAGACGACCCGCCGTTCCACAACCCCGTCTTCGTGCTCACGAACCACTCCCGCGAGACCGTGACCAAGGACGAGGGCACGACGTTCACGTTCGTGACGGACGGGATCGAAGCAGCCCTCGAGCAGGCACGAGCGGCCGCGGCCGACAAGGATGTGTTCGTCGTCGGCGGCGCCGAGACCGTTCAGCAGTACCTCGCGGCCGGCCTGATCGACGAATTCGAAATCCACGTCGCGCCGATGCTCCTCGGGGCGGGAACGCAGCTCTTCGGCGAGCTCGGCGCGAATCTGCCTCAGGTCGAGCTCGACACGGTGGTCAGCTCACCGGCGGCGACGCACGTCCGCTACCGCGTGGTGAAGTGACGCCGGTTCCGCCCGCCCGCCACCTCCTCCGCGCCAAGGACCTTGTGGACGCGCGCTATCGCGACCCGCTCGACGTGCCGACGCTTGCTCGGGCGGCCCACCTGTCGCCGGCGCACTTCAGCCGCGAGTTCCGCCGGACGTTCGGCGACACGCCGCACCAGTACCTGTTGATGCGCAGGCTGGAGCGCGCGGCAGCGCTGCTGCGGAACACGGACTACAGCGTGGCCGAGATCTGCGTCACGGTCGGCTTCAGCAGCGTCGGCTCCTTCACGACGACCTTCAGGAAGACGTTCGGCGCCTCCCCCACCGCCTACCGCGCGGCCCATCCGCCGGCGGCGACGCGCGCCCGCGTCCCGACCTGCGTCCTGCTCGCGCAGACGCGGCCGCAGACAGCAGCTTTCGAGAAGACGGCGAACGGCGGCCCGGCTAGCGTCGAGACGCAGACCACCGACGAAGGAGGATGACCATGCTGAAGAGCCTGACCAACGTGCAGGTGTGGGTCCACGACCAGGACGAGGCCCTCGCCTTCTACACCGAAAAGCTCGGAATGGAGCTCCGCGAGGACGTCACCGTGCCCGAGATGGGCAACTTCCGCTGGCTGGCGGTCGGCGTCCCGGGCCAGGATGACGTCGCGATCACGCTGATGGCGATTCCCGGCCCGCCGGTGTTCGACGAGGACACGCGCAAGAAGATCACCGACCTGATGGCGACGGGCGCCTCGGGCGGCCTCTTCTTTGCGACCGATGACGTGCAGGGCACGTACGAGGAGCTCAAGAAGCGCGGCGTCGAGTTCCAGCAGGAGCCGACGAAGCAGCCGTACGGGGTCGACGCCGGCTTTCGGGACCCCTCGGGGAACTCGATGCGGATGGCGCAGCTGGCGTGACGCACGCGCCGCGGGTGAACGCCGTCGGCGACCTCGAGCTCACCGACCCGGCGGCGATGCGAGCCCTCGCCGAGCCGACCCGGCTCGCAGTCTTCGACCGGGTGCGGCGAGGGCCCGCCACCGCGGCGGCGCTGGCTGAGTCCGTGGAGGAGCCCGAGTCGGTCGTCCGCGGACACCTGACGGCGCTCGAGAGCTTCGGCCTCGTCTCGCGGCACGGCGACGCGTGGCGGGCCGTGGCGAAGGGGTTCGTGTTCGAGATCCCGGACGAGCCCGACGGACAAGCGGCCGCCCGGGAGCTGACGAGCGTGATGATGCTCGGCTACGACGAGCTGCCCAGGCGTTGGGTCGACGAAACGGAGCCGCAACTCGAGCTCGACTGGGTTCGCGCCGCCGGCCTGTTCAACGCGCGCGTAGCGCTCACCCCCGAAGAGCTCCGCGACGTGCAGGCGAGGCTCGAGGGCTTACTTGCGCCGTTCCTGACCCGGGAGCCCGACGCGATGACGACCGGCGCCCGACCGGTGCGAATCCTCGGGTATTTCCTGCCGGAGGCCTAACCGCGCAAGATCTTGGAAGCGCACCTGCCGGCGGCTGCCTAACGTCGCTGCCGTGAGCGCGGACGCGTTCGACTTCTGGCTCGGCCGGTGGGAGGTCGCCTGGGACGACGGCGCGCGCGGCACGAACGAGATCACCAAGGTGCTGGACGATCGCGTCGTCCTCGAGCGGTTCGACGGACGCCCCGGA
>Ga0126313_10001416_pt1 | contig 12692 bp, 10 predicted proteins | sample Plot105A_FD_89954 | JGI IMG/M metagenome (GOLD analysis project Ga0126313, IMG submission 89954) | Serpentine soil microbial communities from UC McLaughlin Reserve, CA, USA - Plot105A | ecosystem: Environmental > Terrestrial > Soil > Grasslands | place: USA: UC McLaughlin Reserve, Lake County...
AGCGAGCCGGTGATCAGGCCGGGCAGCGCCGTGGGCAGGACGACGCGGACGACCACCCGCCAGCGCGGCGCGCCGAGCGCCAGCGCCGCCTCGCGCAGCGACTCCGGCACGAGGTTCAGCACCACCTCGGCCGATCTAGCCACGATCGGCAGCATCAGCAGCGCCAGCGCCACCGACCCCTTCCAACCGGCGAAGCTGTCGCCGCCGACCTGGGTCACCACGAGCACGATGTCGACAAACAGGCCGAAGACGACCGACGGCACGCCGGTGAGCACGTCGACGAAGTAGCGCACGAACTTCGCAAACCAGGTCGCCTTCCCGAACTCGACCAGGTACAGGGCAACGCCGATGCCGATCGGCACCGCGATGGCGGTGGCCAGGGCAACCATGGTGAGGGTGCCCACGATCGCCGACTTCACGCCCCCAGCCGGCGGGCACAGCGCCTTGTTCTCCGAGATGCACGACCGGCCCGTCGGGTCGGTGGTAAAGAAGTCCCAGTCGATCGTCGAGATCCCGCGCTTGGCGACGTAGTAGATCGTCAGCACGAGCGGGATCAGCGCGACCACGATCGAGGCCAGGACGATCGCCCGCATGACCTTGTCGGTCATGACCCGGCGGCGCGAAACCGGCGGCAGCAGGCGCGGGGCCTGGGCCGGAGCGCTCATCCGCCCGACATCCCCGGAGCGACCTTGGGCGCGCCGCCGCGCTCGGCCCGCACGACGAAGTAGCGGGCGACGATGTTGACCAGGAGCGTCAGGACGAAGAGCACGAGCCCCGCGGCGATCAGCGCAGCGCGGTGGATCGGCACCGAGGCGGCCTCGTTGAACTCGTTGGCGATGACCGCGGCCAGCGTGTAGCCCTGCGACCAGACGTTCTCGCCGATCGCGGGCGCGTTCCCGATGACGAGCGTCACCGCGATCGTCTCGCCGATCGCGCGGCCCAGCCCGAGCATCGACGCGCCCGCGATGCCGGCGCGCGAGTAGGGCAGCACGGTCATGCGGATCATCTCCCACCGCGTCGCCCCGAGGGCGAGCGCCGCCTCCTTGTTCTCCTTCGGCACGGTGGCGATCACCTCGCGTGAGATGGCGGAGACGAGCGGCAGGATCATGATCGCCAGGATCAGCCCGGCGATGAAGTAGTTGGGGCCGGGGATCGTCTTCTGGTCGTCGGGCAGGCCGATGAACGGGACGAACGACAGCGTGTGCCCCACCCAGACCTCGGCGCCCCGAAGCGTGGGGATGAGGAAGAAGACGCCCCAGAGGCCGTAGACCACCGACGGCACGGCGGCGAGCAGCTCGATCAGGACGGTGAGCACGCCGCGCAGGCGGCGTGGCGCCAGCTCGGCGATGTAGAGCGCGGTCGCCACCGCGATCGGCACGCCGATGACGAGCGCGATCGCCGACGTGATCAGCGTCCCGACGACGAGGGCCCACGCTCCGTACTGGTTGGCCGAGACGTCCCAGTTGTTGTCGAAGACGAAACCGATGACGCCGAAGCGGTCGAACGCCGGCTTGGCCTCGACGTACAGCCGGATGAAGAAGAAGGCGATGAGGGCGAGGATCCCCGCCGCCAGCCCACTGAGCCCCCACCGCAGGAGGCGGTCGGGCAACCGGGCCACCGGCGACCGCTCGAAGACCGAGCGGCCGCCGGCAGCGGGTGCGGTTCCGGCTGCCATCAGTCCGGGCCTAGCCGCCCAGCGACTTGCCGTTGCACTGCAGGGCCTTGACCTTCGCCTTGGCCGCGGCGTTGATCGGCGCCGGCTCGGGCGCGTAGGACAGCTGTGGGGCTACCTTCTGGCCGGCGCCCGTGGCGTAGTCCAGCCAGCCCTTGACCCGCTCGGCCTCGCCCTGGGCGACGCCGGCCTTGCACATGTCCTCGTAGATGACCATGAACGTCGAGGAGGCGATCGGATAGCCGTTCGGCGCCGGCGTGTTGATCGCGTCGAAGCGCAGGTCGTCCGGGACCTTGAGGCCCTGGACCGCCGCGGTCGTCGAGTCCAGCGTCGGCGCGACGTACTTGCCTGCCTTGTTCTTGATCGAGGCGTAGGTGAAGTTGTTCTCGAGCGCGTAGGCCTGCTCGACGTAGCCGACCGCGCCCTCGTTCTGCTTGACGCACGCGGCGACGCCGTCGTTGCCCTTGGCGCCGGTGCCCGTCGGCCACTTGACCGTCTTGTCGACGCCGACGTCCTTCTTCCACTGCGGCGAATAAGCGGCGAGGAAGGTCGTGAAGAGCTTCGTCGTACCCGATTCATCCGAGCGGTGGCAGACCGTGATGTCCGAGTCCGGGACCTTTACGCCCTGGTTCTGTCCCGCGATCGCCGGGTCGTTCCACTTCTTGACCTTGCCGAGGAAGATGTCGGCAACCGTCGGCCCGTCGAGCTTGAGGCCCTTGGCGATCCCGGGGACGTTGTACGAGACGGTGACGGCGCCGGCCACGGTGGGGATGTGGACCGCGGCTCCCTTTTTCGCGGCCGCCTTGATCTCGTCATCGTCCATGGCCGAGTCGGTGGCGCCGAAGTCGACCGTGCCGGCGGTGAACTGGGCAACGCCGCCGCCCGAGCCGATGGCCTGGTAGTTGATCGTCGTGCCGGTCGCGTCCTTGTAGCGCGCGGCCCACTCGGTGTAGACCGGGGCCGGGAACGTCGCCCCGGCTCCGTTGATGGTGCCGCCCCGTGGCGCGCCGCTGGGTGCAGCCGCCGAGTCGTTCTTGTTGTCGTCGCTGCTGGAACCGCACGCGGCGACGCCGAGCGCGAGCACGCACAGAGCGGCCAGCGAGGCGATCAATCGCCGTGACCTCAACACACTCTCCTTGTTCGATTGCATCTGTAGAGCGGTCGGACCGGCGGCCGCCGGAGGCGGCCCGGCGGGCGACCGTGTTTGGCGAGCGTTCCAACCAGCGGACGCCAGCGTGTTACCGACTTGTGATGTCGTCGTGAAAAGGGTGTGAAGGCTCCGCCGACAGCCGGTAACCGAAGCCCACATGGGTGTGGATGAAGCTCCACTCGGGCAGCGCCTCCTCCAACTTCGCCCGGAGCTTGTGGACGTACACGTCGACCGAGCGGTCGCCGTCCCGCGGCGTCGTCCCCCACACCCGTGCGAAGAGCGCCGCGCGCGAGACGATCCGATCCCTTCGCCGCGCGAGCTCGACCAGTACCGCAAACTCGCGCACCGACAAGTTCAGCGGGCGCCCCGCGGCCAGCACGATCGACTCGCCCGGGCGCACCTCGAGCTGACCCATGACCATGACCTCGATCTCGCGCGCTGCCTCCACTACGGCGGAGGCTCGCGCGGCGCGGGCGTTCGCTCGTTACCCGGCGGTGAACCGCCTGTGAAACGCTTGTGAATGGGCCTCGCTCAAGCGGCGCGGGCGCTAGGCCGGCGATCTCGCTCGAGCGGCCGCGCGGGCGCTAGCCGGCGACCTCGCTCGAGCGGCGGCGCGGGCGCCAACCGGCCGACGTCCCCGGGCTCGCTCGCCATCCGAGGGGTGGGGTACGTTGCCCTGAGTGCAGCGCGCCGAGGTGCAGGCCGCAGGTGCTCTGGCCGGCGAGGCGATCGGGGGCTTTGGCTCGCTCGTCGCCGGGATGCATGAGGCCATCTCGGGCCGCGTGTTCGGGGCCCTCGGCCCGCTGGGACTTCCGGTGCGCTTCGTGCACGACCGCCTGACCGACGGCGCGTACCGCGCCACGCGCGCGGGCTTGGCCGCGCTGCCGCGCGGCGGGGCGGCCCTGGCCGCGGCACGGGCGCGCTCGGACGCACCGGCGCTCGACACCACGCCCCGCGGGGCCGCGGCGCTCTCCGCCATAAACGGCGCCATCGGCGACCGGCTGCTGGAGCAGTCCAATCCACTCGCGCTGACGATGGCGATCCGAAGGCGCGGCGAGGCCGTGGAGCCCGTTGCCGATGCGCTGGCCGCCGCCTTCCCCGAGGCGACGCCGCGCGTCGCCGTGTTCGTGCACGGGCTGGGTGGTGACGAGCAGTGGTGGTGGCTGGGAGGGCGCCCGAGCTACGGGGCCCGGCTGCGCGACGACCGCGGCTACACGCCGGTCTACGTCCGCTACAACACCGGCTGCCACGTCTCCGACAACGGGCGCGCGCTGGCGGAGCTGCTCGACGAGCTGGTGGCGAACTGGCCGGTCGACGTCGAGGAGCTCGCGCTCGTCGGGCACTCGATGGGCGGCCTGGTGGCGCGCAGCGCCTCGCACATGGGTGAGGTCGACGACCACGGCTGGGTGGGGCAGCTGCGCCACGTCGTCTGCCTCGGCTCGCCGCACCTCGGCGCACCGCTGGAGAAGGCGGCCAACCTGGCCGGCTGGACGCTGAACCGCCTGCCCGAGATGCGGCCATTCGCGAAGGTGGTCAACGGGCGCAGCGTCGGGATCAAGGACCTGCGCTTCGGCTCGTGCGCGGAGGCCGACTGGTGCGACTGCGACGCCGACGAGCTGCTGACCGACCGTTGCACCGAGGTGCCGTTCGTCGACCACGCGACCTACTACTTCATCGCCGCGACGCTGACGGGCTCGGATCGGCACCCGATTGCGCACGCGCTCGGCGACCTCCTGGTTCGCCTGCCGAGCGCCTCGGGTCGAGGCCGCCGCCGCACCATCCCCTTCGAGGTCGACCACGGCCGCCACCTCGGAGGCCTGACCCACTTCCACCTGGTGAACCACCCGCACGTGTACGAGCACCTGCGGGATTGGCTTTCGGCCTGAGCGCCGGCCGCGCCCTGGCGACCGCCGGCGGGGGGTGTTCGACTTTCCTATGAATAATTCCAAGGAAGGTCGAACACCCCCTCGGCGCGAGCCCTAGCGGCCGCCCGAGCTGAGCGCCTCCAGCTCCACGTACAGCGCCTCGACGGCCGCCCGCGCCTCCTCATGCCGCTGCGTCGCCGCGGCCGCCCGCTTCGGATCCGACCACGCCGCCGGATCGGCCAGCTCGTCCTCGACGGCCGCCAGCGCCGCCTCCGCCGCCTCGATCTCCCGTTCGAGACGAGCCTCGCGCTGGGCGTGGTCGGGTGGGCGACGGGGCTTGTCCTTCTTGGGCTTCGGAGGCGCCGGCGGCGGTGTGCGGATCGCGGCGTAGTCGGCCCAGCCGCCCTGGTAGGAGCGCAGGGTCCCGTCCTGGATCGCGACCGTGCGCGTCCCGACCGCGTCCAGCAGCGCCCGATCGTGCGAGACGAGCAGCACGGCGCCGTCGAAGGCGCGCAAGGCCGCCTCGAGCGCCTCGCGGCTCTCGAGGTCGAGGTGGTTGGTGGGCTCGTCGAGCACCAGCACGTTGGCCCCCGACTGGACGAGGATCGCCAGCGAGAGCCGCCTGCGCTCGCCTCCGCTCAGCGCATCGACCGGCTTGTCGGCGTCCTCGCCCGAGAACAGGAAGCGTCCGAGCAGCGCCCGCGCCGGGCCCTGCGTGAGCCCCGTCGCCTTGACCGTCGCCTCGAGCACCGTGGTCCCCGGCAGCGCGTCGAGCTCGTCGCCGTGCTGGGAGAGGTAGCCGAGCACCACGTTGTGCCCGCGCCGCAGCTTGCCCGCGGCCAGCGGGCGCTCGCCCACGAGCGTCTCGACCAGCGTCGTCTTGCCCGAGCCATTGGGGCCGACGAGCGAAACGTGCTCCCCCCGCTCGAGCCAGAGGTCGATGCCCGAGAGCAACTGGCGATCGCCGGCCTTCAGCGCACCGTTCTCCACTTCGAAGACCACGCGGCCTGACCGCGGGGGCGGCTTGAAGGCGACCCGCAAGGCACGCGCATCGCCCTTGGCGCGACCATTCCCGCCGCCCAGCTTCTCCAGCCGCTTGAGCCGCGACTGCGCCTGGCGCGCGCGCGTGCCGTAGCGGAAGCGCGCCACGAAGCGCTCGAGCTGCTCGCGCTCGGCTGCCTCGCGCGCCGCCGTGCGGCCCGCCGCGAGCTCGCGGGCCGCCTTCTCCTCCCGCCACGCATGCCACGGGCCGGCGAAGAAGCGCCCGCGGCCGGCCTCGAGCTCGAGCACGCACGTCCCCACCGCCTCGAGGAACCAGCGGTCGTGGGCCACGAGCACGACGGCGGCGTCGACCTCGGCCAGGCGCTTCTCGAGCCACTCGAGCGACGCGATGTCGAGGTGATTGGTGGGCTCGTCGAGCAGGAGCAGGTCGGGATCCCCGACCAGGGCGCGCGCGAGCGAGGCGCGCGTGAGCTCCCCGCCCGAGAAGGTGCGCAGCGGCCGGTCGAAGTCGCGCTCGCCGAAGCCCAGGCCTCGCACGGTCGCGGTCGCGCGGTCGCGCCACGCGTAGCCACCGGCGTGCTCGAGCCGGGTCTGGGCACGCGCGTAGCGGTCGAGCGTCGCGGGATCGTGGGCGCCGCCGGCCATGGCCTGCTCGAGGGCTGCCAGCTCCTCCTCGATCCGCACGAGCTCGGCGGCACCGGCGAGGACGTACTCCCGCAGCGACACGCCCAGCTCGCGCGGCGGGCGCTGGTCGTGCAGCGCGACCCGCGTGCCCTTGGCGAAGCTCAGCTCGCCGCCGTCGATCGACGCCTCGCCGGCGAGCATGCGCAGCAGCGTCGTCTTGCCCGCGCCGTTGCGCCCCGACAGGGTCATGCGCTCGCGCCGGCCGAGCCGGAACGAGATGCCGCGCAACAGCGATTGCCCGGCCACGTCCTTGGCCAGGTCGGATGCGATGACGACGCTCACTCAGGTCAGTGTGATGGACGTGCGCGCGCGGGCCCGACGGCCGCGTTCGTCGTACGTCGACGCCGTCGCCGAGCCCTTCCCCCTCGCGCGCGAACGCACGCCCACCGGGATCGCCTGGGCCCGACCGCCGGTGATCTCGTACTGGGCCGACCCGACCACCCGGTGGCCGACGGCCAGCACGAGGTTGCCGACGCAGGTCTGCGTCCGGATCGAGTTGCACCGCACCTTGACCGCCGCCTCGCCCCGGCCCACCCTCACCTTCGACGACGTGGCTGACGCCACCGGCGCGTCCACGCGCGGGAAGCCGGCGGCCACGCTCAGGCGGGCGCGCGTCGGGTCGTTGGTGATCAGCGCGTCGGCGCCCGTGGCCGCGGCCGTCGCCATGGCCGGAGCGGTGTCGATGGTGAACGGCACCACGCGCCGGCCGCCGGCATGGGCGGCGGCCACGTACGCGGAGTCGACGGGCCATTGCGGTGAGACCCAGTCGTAGCCGCGCGCAACCGCGAGCGGGATCGCCGCGTCGTTGCCGCTCTGCAGGGCCAGCAGCGAGGTCCCGGCGCCCGGCAGCCGCGACTTGACCACGTCGAGGTTGTCGGTCGTGAACGACTGGAAGATGATCCGCTCGGCCGCGATCTCGCTCAGGGCCATGCCGTCAACCGCCGCGGCGGCGAAGGCAGGGGTCGGGTCGTAGTCGCTGTCGGTGGGGTAGTTCTTGATCTCGGGAACGATCCGCGATCGCGTCCGTCGCGCGAGCGACGTCACCTGCGAGAGTGTCGGGACGCCCACGGACGGGTCGGCGACGGCCCGCACGGGCAGGCCGGACTCCGGCACGCCGATCACGTCGGCCTTGCACTTGCGCAGCTCGGCGAGCGTCTTGTCGGCGACGCGGCCGGTGCAGTTCGTCGTGCGGTCGAGCGTGGCGTCGTGAATGACCACCGGGACGCGATCGGCGGTGAGCTTGATGTCGAACTCCAGTGGGTCGCCCTGCAGGGCCGCCAGCCCGAACGCCGGCAACGTGTTCTCGGGAAAGACCGGCTTGCCGCGGATGTACGGGCCACCACGGTGGGCGAACACCTCGGGCGCGGCCTGCACGGGGGCGGCCGCGAGGGCGAGCGCGGCCGCGGCAACCACGCCGCTCAGGCTCCGGACGAGCATCGGCCCGCCGACCCTACCCGGTAATCTGAGGCCGGATGCGACGCCTCGCCTTCCTCGCCATCCAGACCGCAATCAGCCTCGCTCTGCTCGCCCCGATGGCCCTCGCGGTCGAGGACCACGGGCAGGGCCTCTACGGCGAGACCGACGACAAGGTCGTCACCGACGCGGGCTTCATCCTCATCGCCGCCTTCCCACTGCTCGTCCTGACCCTGAGCCTGATCCAGTGGCGACTGGACAAGCGCAAGGACGCCCGCAAGCGCGCCGAGAAGGCACGCAAGGCCCGCGCCGAGTGGCGCGGCGGCTGGTAGCGCCCCCGAAGGGGGTCAAGTCTTTCATTGCCGCACTGGGTTCCGGTGTGGCAAGGAGAGACTTGACCCCCTTCGGGGCGGCGTGTGAACACGCCGAGAATCCGTCAGCGGCGGTGCATGTGCACGCGCACGACGCTCCCGCCGGGGAACGTCCGGACCTGCACCAGGTCGCAGAGCTGGTTGGCCAGCCATAGGCCCCAGCCCCCGATCTGGCCCGAGCGCGGCGGAATACGGCCCGCGAGGGGCGTCTCGATCCGCCCATCGTCGCTGACCTCGCAGACCACGCCTCGATCCACCCGCCACAGGCGCACGAGACCGCCGCCGCCGGCATAGCGGACGCTGTTGGTGGCCACCTCGTTCGCCGCCAGGGCGAGATCCGACGCCTGGTCCGCCGACAGGCCGGCGCCGGCCCCGAAAGCGGCCACCTCACCGCGCAGCGCCGGCAGCGCCCCCCGGTCGAACCGGCGCTCCAGCGCGTCGGGCGGCACCTCGGGCAGCGGCACATCGAACGGCGTCTCGATCGCGGCCAGCCCCAGGAACGCCTCGCTCGAGTGCTCGGTGCCGGCATGGACGATGCACGGATGGCTGCGCCGCGCCTCGTCGATGACCGCCTCGTCGAGGGCCTCCGTGTCGTAAGGGCACAGGAGCCGGAAGGCGGATGTGCGCGCGAACGCGACGTTGAGCAGGGCCTCGTGGCGCTGGCACTCGATCAGCTCGGCCGGGCTGCGCCCCGCCCAGATCGGTTCGCCGATACCGCGGATCGGCTGCCCGGGCGCGCGCGCGTCGACGAAGTCGCGCCAGGCGGGGATTATGCGCGCCGGATTGGCGCCCAGCTCGGCCATGTCCTCGAAGCGGATGCGGTCGCCGTCGGGGCCGAGCTCGCGCCGGATCGCCGCGATTCGCTCCGCGCTGACCGCGACGAGCATCGGCTCGCCGTTGCGGAGGCCCTCCTCGAGGAACGGCACCGTGCCCTCGAGGTACTCGGCCCCGTCGGCATAGAGCAGCGCTTCGTGATGGAAGTCCTCGGCCATGTCCGGACTCCTCTACCCCGGATCTGCAGCGAGTCCACATAGGGTTCCTGCCCATGCCCGACACAATCGGCTACGAGCGGCGCGGCGCCGCCGCCGTGCTCACGATCGATCGCCCGCAGCGGCGAAACGCCGTCGACGGCCCCACCGCCGAGGCCCTCAAAGCGGCCTATGAGCGCTTCATGGCAGACGACCGCGCGCGGGTGATGGTGCTGACGGGCGCGGGCGACGCGGCCTTCTGCGCTGGTGCCGATCTCAAGGCGCTCGACTCCTTCGGGCCCCGCCTGCAGGACCCGGCCGGCCCCCTGGGCTTCACGCGCCTGACCCCCGACCGGCCGGCGATCGCGGCTATCTCCGGCTGGTGCCTGGCCGGCGGGCTGGAGCTCGCCCTCTGGTGCGACCTGCGCATCGCCACCGGCGACGCCCAGCTCGGGTTCCCCGAGCGCCGCTGGGGCGTGCCGCTGATCGACGGCGGCACGCAGCGCCTGCCCCGCATCGTCGGCCAGGGCCGCGCGCTTGACCTGATCCTCACCGGCCGGGTCGTCGATGCCCAGGAGGCGCTCGGTATGGGCCTGGTCACCGAGGTCGTCGAGGCGGGCCGCCACCTCGAGCGCGCGCTCGAGTACGCCGAGGCGCTCGCCCGCTTCCCGCAGGAGACGATGCTCGCGGACCGCCGCGCGGCGATCGAGGGACTGGGCATGCGGCTGGCCGACGGCATAGCGCTCGAGGCCGAATCCGCCCTGCCGACGCTGGAGGTCGCACGGCGCGGCGCGAGCCGGTTTGCTGCCGGCGAGGGCCGGGGAGGAGAAGGCGCGGGCGTCTGACCAAGTGCGCGCCGGTCAGCCGGCCTGCGGCCGGCTGGGGCGGCGTACGTGACGAGATAGGGTTCGGCAATGGCGTATTTCGTGACTGGGGGGACAGGGTTCATCGGGCGGCACCTGATCGAGTGTCTACTCGACCGCGAGGGGGACATCCACGTCCTCGTCCGCGCCGGATCGACCGACAAGCTCGACAAGCTCGTCGACCGCTGGGCGACCGAGCGGGCCGCGCAGGACGGCACCGCCGTCCGCGAGCGCATCAAGCCGGTGGTCGGCGACCTCAACGAGCCGCGGATGGGCGTTTCCGAGGAGGACCTGGCCGCCCTGAAGGGAAACGTCGACCACTTCTTCCACCTGGCGGCGGTCTACGACATGACCGCTGACGACGAGACCAACGTGCGCTCCAACGTCGACGGCACGCGCCACGCCGTCGAGCTCGCCAACGCGATCGAGGCCGGCATCTTTCACCACACCTCGTCGATCGCCGCCGCCGGCCTGTACAAGGGCCTGTTCCGCGAGGACTACTTCGACGAGGGGCAGAAGCTCCCCAGTGCCTACCACGGCACGAAGTTCGAGTCCGAGCGGATCGCGCGCACCCAGACCACCGTCCCGTGGCGCGTCTACCGCCCGGCCATCGTCGTCGGCAACTCCAAGACCGGCGAGATGGACAAGATCGACGGCCCCTACTACTTCTTCAAGGCGATCCAGAAGGCCCGCCACTACCTGCCCGAGTGGTTCCCCCTCGTTGGCCCGGAGATGGGCTGGACCAACATCGTCCCGGTCGACTACGTGGCCGCGGCGATGGACCACATCGCCCACACGCCTGGCCTCGACGGACAGGCCTTCCATCTGACGGATCCCAAGGGCCAGCGCTCCGGGGAGGTCATCAACGCGTTCGCCAAGGCGGCGCACGCGCCGCACCTCGCCATGCGCATCGACCGCCGCCTGATCCAGGCCCTGCCCAAGGGGACGCTGTCGATGCTGATGAAGCTGCCCGCGGTCAAGGACGTGCGCAAGACCGTTCTGTCGGACTTCGGGATCCCGGACGAGGTCGTGGACTTCATCGGCCTGACCGCGCAGTTCGACACCCGCGACACCGAGCGGGCGCTCGAGGGCTCGGGCGTCGAGCTGCCGCCGCTGTCCAGTTACGCGACCAGGCTGTGGGACTACTGGGAGCGCAACCTCGACCCCGACCTGTTCCGCGACCGCAGCTTCGAGGGCGCGGTCAACGGCAAGCTCGTGGTCATCACCGGCGCCTCGAGCGGCATCGGCAAGGCCGCCGCCCACAAGATCGCGCGCGCGGGCGGCATCCCGATCCTCATCGCCCGCAGCCTCGACAAGCTCGAGGAGACCAGGACCGAGATCGAGGCCGCGGGCGGCACCGCCTATGTCTACTCGTGCGACCTCTCCGACATGGAGGCGATCGACGGCGTCGTCGGACAGATCCTGTCCGACCACCCGGCCGTCGACATGCTCGTCAACAACGCCGGGCGCTCGATCCGCCGCTCGCTCGAGCAGTCCTACGACCGGTTCCACGACTACGAGCGGACGATGCAGCTCAACTACTTCGGCGCGATCCGGATGATCATCGCGCTGATGCCGCACTTCCGCGAGCGGCGGACCGGCCACATCGTCAACGTGTCCTCGATCGGCGCCCAGACGAGCCCGCCGCGCTTCTCCGCCTACGTCGCCTCCAAGGCGGCACTCGACGCGTTCACCAAGTGCGTGGGCTCCGAGGTCGTCGGCGACGGCGTGACCTTCACCACCATCCACATGCCGCTGGTCAAGACGCCGATGATCGCCCCGACGAAGATCTACGACTCGTTCCCGACCATCACGCCCGACGAGGCGGCGGACATGGTCTGCGAGGCGATCCGCTCCAAGCCCAAGCACATGGGCACCCGCCTCGGGACGTTCGGCGAGGTCGCGTACGCGCTGCAGCCCAAGGCGGTCGACCAGATCCTCCACATGGCCTACAAGGTCTTCCCCGACTCGTCCCGCGCCCGCGGCGTTCAGGAGACCGAGAAGCAGCCCGACCAGAAGGCCTCGACCGAGGCCGTCGCGCTCGCGCATCTGATGCGCGGCGTGCACTGGTAGCTCGCCGTGGTCGCTGGCGCTGCGCTCCGGCGACGACCGCGCCGAGTGCGGGCCCTCACGCGAGACGATCCGCATCGAGAAGTGGTTGGACGTTTAGCCCCACCGGACTTCATGGCAGTGTCCACTAATGGAGGAGATGGTGGGCATCGGCCTCGCCGGCCTGTCCGCGCTCACGACCAACGTGGGCTTCCTGCTGCGCCACCGCGGTGCGGTGGCGGTCGAGGACGTCAATCCCCGCCACCTCGTCCACAGCGCGGTCGTCCTGTTCCGGTCGAAGTGGTGGACGATCGGATTCGCGCTCGCCATCGTCGCCTATCTCCTGCACGCGAGCGCGCTGACCCTCGTCTCGCTCTCCGCCATCCAGGCGGTGCTCGCCGCCGGGATCGTCGTCATGGCGGTCCTCGCCGAGCGGTTCTTCGGGCTCGAAGTCGGCCCACGGCAGTGGCTGGGCGTCGGATTGGCCTCCGCCGGGCTGATCGGGCTCGCGCTGACCGCCGACGTCGAGTCGGGGCAGGGCACCACCGACTACGACCCCGCGGCCATGATCGGCTTCTCGGCCGCGCTGACCGCTGCCGGCCTCGCCGCGCTCGTCGTCGGGTGGCGCACGCGCCACGGGGTCCTGCTCGCGGTC
>Ga0126313_10001417_pt1 | contig 12692 bp, 13 predicted proteins | sample Plot105A_FD_89954 | JGI IMG/M metagenome (GOLD analysis project Ga0126313, IMG submission 89954) | Serpentine soil microbial communities from UC McLaughlin Reserve, CA, USA - Plot105A | ecosystem: Environmental > Terrestrial > Soil > Grasslands | place: USA: UC McLaughlin Reserve, Lake County...
ACTACGTCGACGTCGGCACGAGCGGCGGCGTCTGGGGCCTGGAGGTCGGCTACTGCATGATGGTCGGCGGGCCCGCCCCGGCCGTGAAGAAGCTCGCGCCGATCCTCGACGTGCTCGCGCCGGAGACGAACGAGCTGTCGCGCCACGTGCTCGGCGACCGCGGCTGGGGCCACTTCGGGTCCAGCGGCGCGGGCCACTACGTGAAGATGGTCCACAACGGCGTCGAGTACGGCCTGATGCAGGCCTATGCCGAGGGCTTCGACCTCTTCGACAAGTCCGACTTCGACCTCGACAACGCGAAGATCGCGCACCTCTGGAACCAGGGATCGGTCGTGCGCTCGTGGCTCTGCGAGCTGGCGGCGCGGGCCTTCGAGCTGGAGGGCAACACGCTCGCCGGCCTGTCGGGCTACACCGCGGACTCCGGCGAGGGCCGCTGGACGATCGAGGACGCGATGGCCAAGGACGTCCCGACGCCCGTCATCACCGCGTCGCTGCACGCCCGCTTCTACTCGCGCGGAAACGGCGACTTCACGCACCGCGTGCTGGCGGCGCTGAGGGCGCAGTTCGGGGGTCACGCGACGAAGAAGAGCGCCGACGGATGAGGGTCGCGTGACGACGACCGCCGCCGGCCGGACGACCGGTCCCGAGGACAACCCGCTCGTCGAGGGGCTGGAGCGCCTTCCCGTCCACCCCACGGCGCTCGTGATCTTCGGCGCGACGGGCGACCTCGCGCGCCGCAAGCTGCTGCCGGCGCTCTACAACCTCGCCCACGAGGGCGCGCTGCCCGAGCGCTTCGGCCTCGTCGGCAACGCCCGCTCGGAGATGACCGACGACGAGTTCCGCGAGATGGCGATCGAGTCCGTGCGCGAGTTCTCGCGCCGCCCGGCGGACGAGAAGGTGCTCGCCAAGCTGTTCTCCGACGTCCGCTACCTGCCCGGCTCGTTCGACGACGACGGCGTCTACGAGGGCCTGCGCACGACGCTCGCGGAGCTCGACGAGATCGCCGGGCTGTCCCTGAACCGCTGCTTCTACCTCTCGACCGCGCCGACGTTCTTTCCGGTCATCGTCGACTGCCTCGGCCGCCATGACCTCGCCGAGCGCGACGGCGCCGAGGTCCGGGTCATCATCGAGAAGCCGTTCGGCCGCTCGCTGGAGGAGGCGCGCGACCTCAACGCGCGCGTCCTGTCGGTGTTCCAGGAGGAGCAGGTCTTCCGCATCGACCACTACCTCGGCAAGGAGACGGTCCAGAACGTCCTGGCGCTGCGCTTCGCGAACAACATGTTCGAGCCGCTGTGGAACCGCAACTACATCGACCACGTCCAGATCACCGCCGCCGAGGACATCGGGATCGGCTCGCGGGCGGGCTACTACGACTCCGCCGGCGCGCTGCGCGACCTCGTCCAGAACCACATGCTGCAGCTGCTGTCGCTGCTGTGCATGGAGCCGCCGGTCGCCTTCGAGGCCGAGGCCGTCCGCGACGAGAAGGTCAAGGTCCTGCGCGCGATCAGCGCGCCGCGGCCCGAGGAGATCCCTGACATCGCGGTCCGCGCGCAGCACGGCCGCGGCGCCGTCGCCGGCGAGGAGGTGCCGGGCTACCTCGACGAGGAGGGCGTCCCGCCGGACTCCAACACCGAGACGTATGCCGCGCTGCGCCTGGAGGTCCACAACTGGCGCTGGGCCGGCGTCCCGATGTACCTGCGCACCGGCAAGCGCCTGGCGCGCAAGATCACCGAGATCGCCGTCACGCTCAAGCCCGTGCCGCATGTCGCGTTCCAGTCGGACATGTCGGCCGGCGTGCGCCCCAACGTGCTCGTGCTGACGATGCAGCCCAACGAGGGCGTGTCGCTGTCGATCGGCGCGAAGATCCCCGGAACGCGGATGGCGATCCGCACGGTCAACATGGAGTTCCTCTACGGGACGGCGTTCCTGTCGCAGTCGCCGGAGGCCTACGAGCGGCTGATCATCGACGCGATGCGCGGCGACGCGACGCTGTTCACCCGCAACGACGAGGTCGAGGCGCAGTGGCGCATCTGCGACCCGATCGTCAAGACCTGGGAGAGCATGCCGGGGCCCCTGCCGCAGTACCCGGCGGGCTCGCAGGGACCCGAGGAGGCAAAGCAGCTGCTGCTCGGCGACTCGACCTGGCGGATGATTTGACCACCACCGACGCCGTCTGGAGCGAGCAGGACACGTCGCCGAGCGCGATCGAGGAGGCGCTGCGCCGGCTCGTCGCCGAGTGTCACGCCTCGATGGAGCAGTGCGTCCCCGCGCGGACGCTCAACCTCGTCTGCGTCGTCGACCGCGAGTGGAGCGGCGAGATCGCCAACCGGCTGCGCCGCGTCGGGCGCTACCACGCGTCGCGCACCGTCGTCTGCACGGTCGAGCCCGGACGGCGGACGCTCGACGCCCAGGCGACCGTCTCCGTCGAGGCCAACACGCGCGCCGGCGAGTTCGCCGCCATGCGCGAGCTCGTCATCGTGCAGGTCGGCGAGCGCCACCTGCGCGACATCGACTCGATCGTCGACCCGCTCGTCGTCACCGACCTGCGCACGGCGGTCTGGTCGCCGCACGGCCATCCTGAGGCCGTCGACGCGCTGACGACCGGCCGCGCAGGCGGCGCCCCGCTGGCCCAGGTCGTGCTCACCGACGCCGTCGACGAGCCGGAGGCCGAGACCGCGCTCACGCGCGCCTGCGAGCTGTCGGAGCGCAGCGAGGTCGTCGACCTCGCGTGGCTGCGCTGCACGCCGTGGCGCGAGCGGCTGGCCGCCGCCTACGATCCGCCGGTGCGCCGCCACGAGCTGCACACGCTGTCGAAGGTGTCCGTCCGCTACCGCTCGGACTCGCTCGTCTCCGGGCTGCTGCTCGTCGGCTGGCTGTGCGCCCAGATGGGCTGGCGGCCCGACCAGCTCACGCGCCACGGCGAGCTGCTGCGCGGCCGCGCACGCGCGCGCCGCGGCGAGGTGGAGCTGCGCCTCGAGCCCGTCGACGGCATGAGCGCACCGGGCCTGGCGGGCGTCGAGACACGCTCGGACCTCGGCACGATGCTCGCCCTCGAGCGCGGCGAGGGCGGGCTGACGGCCCGCCGCCGCGAGCCGCCCAGCCGGCGCGGCGGGGACGCCTTCGAGCACGTCTGGACGGTGCTCGGCGCCTCACGCGGCGAGCCGGGGATCCTCGGCGAGGGCATCCGCCACGCGCTCATGCGCGACCCGGTGTTCAAGCCGTCGCTCGCGGCAGCGCGCAGGCTGCTCGGCTGAGCGCGGCGGCACCGACCACTACCCCTCCGCGGGCGGGCGGCGCGCCAGGGCGCGCCGGTGCTCCTCCCAGCGCTCCATCATCGGCGCCAGCTCGGTGCGCAGGAAGCCGAAGAAGGCGCGCGTGTCCTGCAGGCGGCGGCCGGCCGGCGTGTCATCGCCCAGCAGCTCGATGCCCTCGACGAGGCCCTCCTCCCAGCGGCGCAGCAGCGTGTCCTTGTGGCCGAAGGCCTCGTACCAGAGGTCGTCGGCGAGGCGGTAGTGATCGCGGCGGCCGCCGGGCTCGCGCGCCTTCGTGAGCAGCTCGACCTGGATGAGGTAGCGCGCCGCGCCGGAGATCGCCGCCGGGCTGACGCGCAGGCGCGCGGCAAGCTCCGCCGCGGTCAGCTGACCGCTGTCATGCGCCAGCACGCAGGCGAAGACGCGCGCCGCCATCCGCGGCATGCCGCCGTCGGTGAGCAGCAGGGCGAACTGCTCGATGAAGCGCAGGACGCCGTCGTCGTCGGTGAGGTCGTTCGCCGCCTCCACGAGGTGTGATCATACTCGCTTCGAAACTTTTACAAAATCGTGAAAGCTCTCTGTACCCTGCGCCCATGAGCACCGCAATCTCGATCTCCGGACTCGTCAAGAGCTTCGGGCCGGCGCGCGCGCTCGACGGACTCGATCTGTCCGTCGAGACGGGCGACGTCCACGGCTTCCTCGGACCCAACGGCGCTGGCAAGTCGACGACGATCCGCATCCTGCTCGGTCTGCTGAGCGCCGATGCAGGCGCAGTCCGGCTGCTCGGCGGCGATCCGTGGGCCGACGCCGTCGCGCTGCACCGGCGGCTCGCCTACGTTCCCGGCGACGTCAACCTCTGGCCGAACCTGTCCGGCGGCGAGGCGATCGACCTGCTCGGTCGCCTGCGCGGCGGCCTGGACCCGCGACGGCGCAGCGAGCTGCTCGAGCGCTTCGAGCTCGATCCCGCGAAGAAGTGCCGCGCGTACTCCAAGGGCAACCGTCAGAAGGTCGCGCTCGTCGCCGCCCTCGCCGCGGACGTCGAGCTGCTCATCCTCGACGAGCCGACCTCCGGCCTGGACCCGCTCATGGAGGCGAACTTCGAGGAATGCATTCGCGAGCTGAACGCGGCCGGGCGCACGGTGCTGCTCTCGAGCCACATCCTCGCCGAGGTCGAGGCGCTGTGCGACCGCGTGACCATCATCCGCGCGGGGCGCACGGTCGAGACCGGCTCGCTGGCGGACATGCGCCACGTCGCGCGCACCACGATCGTCGTCGAGACCGACGCGCCGCCCGACGGGCTCGCCGCCCTGCCCGGCGTGCACGGCCTGCGCATCGACGGCCGGCGAGCGACCTTCGACGTCGACACGCCACAGCTCGATGCCGTCCTCGCCCATCTGACGCAGCTCGGGGTGCGCAGCCTCACGAGCCGTCCGCCGACGCTCGAGGAGCTCTTCCTGCGCCACTACGGCGACGAGCTCCACGCGCCCGGAGAGCCGCCCGCCCTCTCGGCTGCCGCCCGATGACCGCCCTGACCGCCACCGGCGCGCTCGTCGGCCTGAACCTGCGGCGCGACCGTGTCGTCATCCCCGTCTGCATCCTGATCGGCGCCGGGTTCGTGCTGCTGACGGCGTCGAGCTTCCAGGGCCTCTACCCGACGGTCGCCGACCGCGCGGACTTCGCCGCGACGATCCGCGGCAACGCGACGTTCACCGCGCTGTACGGCCCCGGCCGGGCGCTCGACTCGATCGGCGGGCTGACGGCCTGGCGCACGAGCAGCTCGGGCGCCGTCTGGGTGGCGCTGATGAGCCTGCTGCTCGTCGGCCGCCACACGCGCGCCGACGAGGAGCGCGGGCTCACCGAGCTCATGCGCGCCGGCGCCGTCGGGCGCGTCGCGCCGGTCGCCGCCGCGCTCATCGTCGCCGCCGCGCTGAACCTGGCGATCGCCGCGCTCATCGCGCTCGGGCTGATCGGCCTCGGCCTGCCGGCGGCCGGATCGCTCGCGCTCGGCGCCGCGCTCGGCATGACCGGCCTCGTGTTCGCGGGCGTCGCGGCGGTCGCCGCCCAAGTGACCGCGAGCGCCCGCGCAGCGCACGGCATCGCCGGCGCGGCGCTCGCCGCGGCGTTCGCGCTGCGCGCCGCCGGTGACGCGGGGAACGGCACGCTCTCGTGGCTGTCTCCCATCGGCTGGGGCCAGGCGACGCACCCGTTCGCCGGCGAGCGGTGGTGGCCGCTGCTGCTCGGCCTCGCCGCCGCCGCGACGCTCACCGCCGTCGCCCTCGCGCTGCTCGCGCGCCGCGATCTCGGCGCCGGGCTCCTCGCGACGCGCCCCGGTCCGCCCGCCGCTGGACGGAACCTGCGCGGCGCGCTCGGCCTCGCCGTCCGCCTGCAGCGTGGCGCGCTGCTCGCCTGGAGCGCCGGCCTCTTCCTCGGTGGCCTGGTGATCGGCTCGATCGGGCAGAACGCCGGCGAGCTCGTCGACGGCAGCAAGAGCCTTGCGGACATCATCACCCAGGCCGGTGGCGGGAGCGTGGTCGACGCGTTCCTGGCGAGCATCCTGGCGCTGATGGCGCTCATCGCGACGGGCTACACGATCTCGGCCGGGATGCGGCTGCGTGCCGAGGAGACCGCCGGACACGCCGAGTCGCTGCTGGCCGCCCCGGTCGGGCGCCTGCCGTGGGCGGCGACCCACCTCGTCACGACGATGGCGGGATCGGCGGTCGTGCTGCTCGCCGGGGGCGTCGGCGTCGGGCTCGCCCACGCGATCGGCAGCCACGACGCGGGGCAGGTTCCGCGCTTCGCCGGCGCGGCGCTCGCGCAGCTTCCGGCGGTGTGGGTGCTCGGCGCCGTCGTCGTCGCCCTGTTCGGGCTCGTCCCCCGCGCGGTGAGCGTCGCGTGGGCGGCGCTCGGAGGCTGCGCGCTGCTGTGGTTCCTCGGCCCGCTCGTGGACGCGCCCGGCTGGCTGCTCGGCATCTCTCCGTTCGATCACGTCCCGGCCGTGCCGGCGGCCTCGCTCGCGGCCGGTCCGCTGCTCGCGCTCACCGCGGTGGCGACCGCGCTGACCTGCGCCGGGCTGGCCGGGTTCAGGCGCCGGGACATCGGCTGACGCCGTGAGGAGGGTCATGAGCCTCTCCCGCGACGACGGCCTCGGCGCGCGGCGCAGGGAGTCCACGTGAGCGGCGGGGGTTCGGACGGCGCCCCGCGCCTGCGCGTGTTCCCCGACGCCGAGGCGGTCGCGCACTACGCGGCCGACGCGATCGCGGGACGGATCGGCGACGCGCGCCGCGACGGGCGCGACCTGCACATCGCGCTCGCCGGCGGCTCGACGCCGAAGCGCGCCTACGAGCTGCTCGGCGACATCGAGGGATCGTGGAGCCACGTGCACCTGTGGCTCGGCGACGAGCGCTGCGTGCCCGAGGACCACCCCGAGTCCAACGCGCGGATGGTGCGCGAGTCGCTGTATGCGAACGCGCGCGCGGAGCCGCCGCAGCTGCACACGGTGCCGTCGCCGGAGGTCCCCGAGGACGCGGCCTGGCTCTACGGCCTCGAGATCGGCGAGCGCGTTCCGGACGGGGTCTTCGACGTCGTGCTGCTCGGCATGGGTCCCGACGGCCACACGTGCTCGCTGTTTGCGGGTCACCCCGTGCTCGACGTCGCCCACGCGCTCGTCGCCCCCGTGCGCGACTCGCCCAAGCCGCCGCCGGAGCGCGTGACGCTGACGCTGCCCGTCGTGCGGGCCGGGCGCTTCACGCTGCTGCTGGCGACCGGCGAGGAGAAGCGCGACGCGCTCTCGCGCGCGCTCGCGGGCGACGAGACGATCCCGCTCGCGCTGCTCGGCGACGGGCTCGACGAAGTGGCGTGCGACGCGGCGGCGGCGCCTGACGAGGGTTGACCGCCCGAGCCGTGGCGCAGACCTGTCCACATACGACACATTCGCGACACGGCACCCGCGGCCGGCCCCGGTGCGAGCGCCGCCACCCACGCCAACCCACACCCTCATCGATGCAGTTGACGGCCGCCCCCGGCGCGAGCGCCGCCGGCCAACCGTGGCGCGCGTTCGCCTGCGGGGCAGCCGTCGCGATCAGTGGTTGCGCAGCGCGTCGACCAGCTCGCCCTTGCTCATCTTCGAGCGACCCTCGATCCCGATGTCGCGGGCCTTCTTCTGCAGCTGGTCCTTCGTCTGATCCTCGTAGCTCGACGACTTGCCGCCCTTCTTCGAAGGGCTCCCGCCGCCCGCCTTCGCGTTGGCGATACGCGCCGCCTTCTGCTTGCTCTCGCCCTTGTCGCGCAGCGCTTCGTAGGTCTTGTCGTCCTTCACGGAGGAGCCGTGGTTCTTTGCCATGTCATCACCTCGGTGTGTGGGATCCGAAGTTGATACCCGCTCGGTGCGATGGCGCGATCGTCGCGTCTCAGGAGGTGATGCACCAGCTAGAGCGGGGAGCTTGATCCGGTCGCGAAGAAAGACGTTCAGCGCTGATCGCGCCGGGTACGTGAACGACGATCGCCTTCGACGAAGGGAGCTTCCATGAGGAATCTCAGACGACGCCGTCGATCCTCGGGGGTCCAGCGCGCGAGAAGCGGGGTGCTGTTGTTCGGCGCGGGCGCAGGCACGGCATGGCTTGCGACCTATCTCGACAAGCGGCGCAGGCAGGTCGCACGCGACCGACTTGCCGCGGCCGGCCGGAAGTCGGCCAGGGCCGTGAGCCGCAACGCGCAGTACGCGGCCGGCGTGGCCACGGGCGCGGCGCACGCCGTCGCGGCGCCGCTGCGCAGCAGCGATCGCGAGTACGACGACGTGACCCTCGCACGCAAGGTCGAAACCGAGATCTTCCGTCCGCGGGACGCCCCGAAGGACCGCGTGAGCGTCAACGTGCAGCACGGAATCGTCGAGCTGCGCGGTGAGATCGCGCGCACCGAGGACGTCGAATGGCTCGGCGCCGCGGCACAGCGGGTGAAGGGCGTCAAGGAGGTTCACAACCTGCTCCACACGCCCGGATCGCCGCCCGAGCACTCGCCCCCGAGCGACCCCGCCGAGGTGCGCGAGCGCGCGGACGCAACGACCGGCAGCTCGGCCTGATCGACGACGGTCGGCGCCGGCCGCGTCAGGCGCTCGGCGCCGGCCGCCACCGGGAACGACGCGGTCCCGGGCGCGGTGAGCGGGGTCGCCGCCGCGTTACTGCCGCCTTCGCGGGTGCAGCAGTGACGGATCGTTCGCGCCCGCCCGGCGATCGTCGTATGCGCACCACATGCGTGCATGAATGACGGAGCGCTCGCGGCCGCGGTTGGATCCGTCACACCTGCACCACCCCGAGCCGTGGCGCAAACGTGTTCACATGCGACACGTTCGTGCCACGGCACGGCCGGCGCAGGCGCGAACGGCCGCCACCCACGCCGACCCACACCCTCATCGATGCAGTTCACGGCCGTCCCCACGCGCCGCGCCGCCTCACCTCCACGCGGACCGGGTCAAGACGCCGGCTGGGCGCCGTACTCCTCGTCGGTGACGTGCTCGCCCCAGGTGACGGGACTGCCGCAGTCGTCGGACTCCTGCATCGCGATATGGACCATGAAGCGGTATGGGGCGGCGCCGTGCCAGTGGTTCTCGGCGGGCTCGAAGAACACGCGGTCGCCCGGGCGGATGACCTCGATCGCGTCGCCTTCGCGCTGGCACAGGCCTACGCCCTCGGTCACGAAGATCGTCTGCCCGAGCGGATGGGTGTGCCACGCGGTCCGGGCGCCCGGCGTGAAGTGCACGCTCGCCGCGCCGAGGCGGGAGGGCTCGGAGGGGGCGGCGATGGTGTCGACGTAGACGTCGCCGGTGAACCAGTCGGCCGGGCCTTTCATCGTGTCGATGCTGCTGCGGGTGATCTGCATGTCGTCTTTCGTCGTTCGCGTTTGTCAGCCGTCAGCGCGCGGCGAGGATGATCGCCGGCACCGGCCCGGTCCGTCGCCGGCTCATGCTCACACCGACGCGACCCGGACGAGGGACTTGATCGCGCGGCGCTCGTCCATCGCGGCGTAGGCGTCGCCGATGCCGTCGAGGTCGGTCTCGTAGTCGAGGACGCGGCCCGGGTCGATGTGCTCGGCGAGCACGTCGTCGAGCAGTTCGGGCAGGTACACGCGCACCGGCGCTCCACCGCCGCGCACGCCGACGTTGCGGAAGAACATCGTCTGGATCGGCAGCTCGACGCCGTGCGGCACGCCGACGAAGCCGACCGTCGAGCCGGCGCGCGCGATCGCGATCGCCGTCTCCATCGCCTGGCCGGTGCCCACGCATTCGAGCGCGGCGTCGACGCCGACGCCGCCGGTCATCTCCTTGACCGCCTCGACCGCCGCGTCGCCGCGCTCGGCGACGATGTCGGTGGCGCCGAACTCGCCGGCGAGCTGCTGACGGTCGGCATGGCGGCTGAGCGCGATGATCCGCTCGGCCCCCAGGCGCTTGGCGGCGAGCACCCCGCAGAGGCCGACGGCGCCGTCGCCGACGACCGCGACGGTCTGTCCCGGCTGGACCTGGGCGCACACCGCCGCGTGGTGCCCGGTCGCCATGACGTCGGAGAGGGTGAGCAGCGAGCGCATCATCTCGTCGGGGTGCCCGGATCCGGGGACCGTGACGAGGGTGGTGTCGGCGAGCGGGACACGGACCGCCTCGCCCTGACCGCCGTCGCCGTTCATCGGAAAGAACCCGCCGTTCATGCAGGCGGTCGTGATGCCGTGCCGGCAGTTCGGACACGTTCCATCGCTGTACGCGAACGGCGCGATGACGAGGTCGCCCTTGGTGATGTGGCTGACGGTGGAGCCGACGTCCTCCACGACGCCGATGAACTCGTGGCCGATCGGCCCCGGCTCGAACGGGGAGTCGCCGCGGTAGTACCACAGATCAGATCCGCAGACGCAGGCGAGCACGACGCGAACCACGGCGTCGGTGGGCTCGGCGATGGCGGCATCCGGCCGATCGCCGGTGGTGATGGAGCGGGGTTCGTTGAAGATCGCAGCGCGCATGGCCTCAGCAAAGCAGCCCACGCGACGTGGTGGGAGTTTGTCCACCACGGCAAGGCGAGATCGTCCCGTAGGACCATCCGAACGGACGATCATCCGCGCCTGCGAGGATCGTGCCCGATGGAGCGTTCCACGACCGATCATGAGCTCGGGCAGTTCATCCCGCTGCACTACCACTTCAACATGCTCAACGACGTCGCCCGCACCGGCGCGTTCGAGCAGGCGATCGCGGCCACGGTTCGCCCGGGCGCACGCGTGGTCGACCTGGGTGGTGGCACCGGCGTCCTGTCGTTCTTCGCAGCGCGCGCGGCCGCGCGCGTCTGGTGCGTCGAGCGCAATCCCGAGGTCGCGCGCGAGACGCGCCGCCTGCTCGCGCTCAACGACTGCGCGGACGTCGTCGAGGTCGTCGAGGCCGACGCCGCGGACTACGTGCCGCCGCAGCCGGTCGACGTCGTGGTCTGCGAGATGCTGCACGTGACGCTGCTCGTCGAGAAGCAGATGCCCGTGATCGCCGCCTTCAAGGAGCACTACGTCGCGGCGCACGGACCGCCGCTTCCGCGCTTCATGCCGGAGGCCGTCATCCAGGCCGTCCAGCCGGTCGCGCAGGACTTCGAGTACCACGGCTACGGCGCTCCGACGGTTCATTTCCAGGACGGGACCGCCGCCCAGCCACGCACGACCGAGCTCGGCGATCCCGTCGTCTACCAGACGACCGAGTTCGCCGAGGTGCTCGCACCGAGCATCGCCTGGACCGGCGTACTCACCATCACCCGGGCCGGCGCGCTGAACGCCATCCGCTTCATCACGAAGAACGTGCTCGCGATCCTTCCCGCCGAACGGCGCAGCATCGACTGGCTGATGAACTACCTCATCGTGCCGCTGCCGGACGCCGTGGACGTGCGTCCCGGCGACAGCGTCGAGCTGACGTTCGAGTACACGTTCGGCGGCCCGCTGAGCTCGCTCAAGCCGGCGGTCCGAGTACGTCCGCCAGCGTCCGGCCGCTGACGACCGACTCGGGCCGCTCGGCGACGATGTCCGAGCCGGGGCGCGCCGCGTCGTCGCGGCGCTTGACCAGCAGCCATTGCGGCTTGGCGCCCGGCCGCGTGCGCTGCAGCGCGAAGCCGCCGCGCAGCTTCTCGCCGTGCAGGACGAAGGCGGCGTGGCCGCGGTCGAGCGCCTCCGGCCACGCGACGCGGCCGCCCTGCTCGTACGTGCCGCGGTCCCACACGATCACGCCCCCACCTCCCAGCGGGCCCTCGAAGTCGTTGTGGTCGAGGCCGTGGTCCTCGACCTCCACGGCGAGGCGTTTCGCGGCAGGATCGAGCGAAGGGCCCTTCGGCACGGCCCAGGACCGCATCACCCCGTCGACCTGCAGGCGCAGGTCGTAGTGGTGCGCGGTCGCCCGGTGCTCCTGAACGACGAACACGCCCGCGCTCACGCCGCGGATCGCGAACTGCTCGTGACCCTCGACCCGCGCCGGCTCGGTCGCGGCGTCGTCACCGAGGAAGGCGACGAGCGCCTGCACCGCGTCGGGCGCGCCCTCGCCATGGAGCTCTCCGGTGGGCCGCACCCAGCCCATGACGCCCAGCTCGCGGGCCGTCGCGACGACCGCCCTCGCGTCGATGGCAGCGCCGGCGACAGCGCGCAGCGCCCGGTTGCGAGCGGGTGGTGATGCCATCGCCCGAGCGTAGCCGCCAGACTGGCCGCGATGCCGCGCCCGCGTTCGAGGTATGACGTCGTCATCGTGGGCGGCGGCCACAACGGCCTCGTCGCCGCCGCCTATCTCGCCCGCGCCGGGCTGTCGTGCCTCGTGCTCGAGCGTCGCCCTGCCGTCGGCGGGGCGGCGGTCTCCGAGCGCGTGTTCGCGGACGTCGACGTGCGGCTCTCGCGCTATGCGTACCTCGTCAGCCTGCTGCCGCGGCGGATCGTGGACGAGCTCAGACTCGACGTGCGCCTCGCTCGCCGCGCCGTCTCCTCCTACACGCCCGACCCGCGCGCCGGCGGCGAGCGCGGGCTGCTCGTCGACGCGCACGACGCCGCGGCGACGCGGGCGTCCTTCCTGGCGGTGACCGGCGACGGCGCACAGTACGACGCCTGGCGGCGGTTTCACGCGATGACGGCAAGGGTCGCGCAGCGCGTGTTCCCCACGCTGCTCGAGCCGCTGCGCTCGCGCGCCGAGCTGCGGCGGATCGTCGGCGACGACGCGGCGTGGGACGCCCTCGTGCACACGCCGCTCGCCGTGACCGTGGCCGATGCGCTCGCCGACGACCTCGTGCGCGGCGTCGTGCTGACGGATGGGCTCATCGGCACGTTCGCCGCCGGCGACGATCCCGCGCTCCTCCCGAACCGCTGCTTCCTGTACCACGTCATCGGCGGCGGAACCGGCGACTGGGATGTGCCGGTCGGAGGAATCGGCGCGCTCACCGCGGCGCTGCGCGACGCCGCGCT
>Ga0126313_10001418_pt1 | contig 12677 bp, 10 predicted proteins | sample Plot105A_FD_89954 | JGI IMG/M metagenome (GOLD analysis project Ga0126313, IMG submission 89954) | Serpentine soil microbial communities from UC McLaughlin Reserve, CA, USA - Plot105A | ecosystem: Environmental > Terrestrial > Soil > Grasslands | place: USA: UC McLaughlin Reserve, Lake County...
GCGATGGCGACGGCCGGCTCCAGCCGCCCGTGCAGCGGCGGCGACCACGAGATCCTGCACGCGATCGACCACCTCTACCCGGGCACCGCCCGCCACGGCGAGCTGGCCGGCGCGGCGACGCTGTTCACGTCGTTCCTGCGCGGGGACGACCGGATGGCGGCGGCGGTCGACGCCTGCCTGCTGCAGCACGGGCTGCCCCGGCTCCCGGGCGACCTCGGGCTGACGGAGGCGCAGTTCGTCCAGGCGGTCCTGCACGCGCCGGGGACGCGGCCGGACCGCTACACGGTGCTCGAGCACCTGGCGCTCGACGAGCGGGGGGTGAGCGAGCGTGTCCGCGCCTTCCTCGACGCCTTCGATCGCTGAGCTGCGCGCCGCGACGCAGCCGGCGTCGCTGTTCGCGCGCAACAGCGGGGAGCACTGGGCGGGCCGGCTCTATGTGCGGCGGCTCTCGCCCTACGTGACGCGGGCGCTGCTGCCGACGCGCGTGACGCCGAACGCGGTGACGTGGGCGATGATCGCGGTCGGCATGGCCGCGGCGGGCGTGCTCACGCTGCCGGGCGTGCTCGCGGCCGCGGGCGCCGCGCTGCTGATCCAGGCGCAGATCCTGCTCGACTGCACCGACGGGGAGATCGCGCGCTGGCGCAAGCAGTTCTCCTCCGCCGGGATCTACCTGGACCGGTTCGGCCACTACTTCACCGAGACGCTGCTGCCGATCGCGCTCGGGATCCGCGCCGACGGCGGCTGGGATGAGATCGGGACGTATACGACGCTCGGCCTGCTCGCCGCCGTGCTGGCGCTGCTCGTGCGGACCGAGAGCGCGCTGGTGCACGTCGCCCGCTCGGAGGCCGGCAAGCCGGTCGTCGAGGACACCGTGGCGGTCGCGCGCCCGCGCGGCTCCGCGCTGGCCCGCCTGCGGCGCACGGTCGGGTTCTTCCCGTTCTTCCGCGCGTTCGTGGCGGTGGAGGCGACGCTGCTCGCGCTGGCGGCCGCGCTGCTCGACCTCGCGCTCGGCGACCTCGAGGCGACGCGGATCCTGGTGATCGCGCTCGTCCCGGTCGCGGCGATCACGGCCGCCGGGCACCTGTTCGCGATCCTCGCCTCGGAGCGGCTGCGGTGATGCCGCGGTTCGGCTGCGTCGTGCTCACTGCCGGCCGGCGCCCCGACGACCTCCGCGCGGCCGTCGAGTCGCTGCTCGCCCAGCGCGGCGTCGAGGCCGATGTCGTGGTGGTCGGCAACGGGTGCGAGCCGGCCGGCGTGCCGGACGGCGTGCGCGTGGTCGCGCTGGCGGCCGACGACGGGATCCCCGCCGGCCGCAACGCCGGCGTCGCGCACGTCCGCGGCGAGCTGCTGTTCTTCCTCGACGACGACGCCCGGCTCGCCGGCCCTGACGCGCTCGCCCGCGTCGCGGCCGCGTTCGCCGCCGACCCGGAGCTCGGCATGCTCCAGCTCCACGTCGAGCCGCTGTCGCCCGGCGGCGCCCGCAGCCGCGACTGGGTCCCGCGCCTGCGCAACGGCGACCCGGCCCGCAGCAGCGACGTCACCGTCGTGTGGGAGGGGGCGGTGGGGATGCGGCGCGACGTGTTCGAGCGCGTCGGCGGCTGGCCGGCGCCGTTCCGGTTCGTGCACGAGGGCGTCGACCTCGGGTGGCGGGTGCTGGACGCCGGATACCGCGTGCGCTACGCGGGCGACATCGTCGTCCTCCATCCCTCGCCGACTGGCACGCCGCACGGCTACTCGTACTATTTCGGGGCGCGCAACCGAGTGTGGCTCGCACGCCGTTACCTGCCGCTGCCGCTGGGCGCCCTGTACGTGACCGCCTTCGCGCTGCGCACCGTCCCCCGCCTGAAGTCCCGGCGGGCCGTGCAGGAGGCGGCGCGCGGCTACCGTGACGGGATGCGCGGACCCTGCGCCGGACGGAACCGGCTGCGGGGGCGGACGCTCCTGCGGATGACCCGCGCGGGCCGGCCGCCCATCATGTAGACCGAGAGCCACGTGACCACCGCCACCCCAACCCACCAGCGCGAGAACGACTTCGCGGAGCAGCACCACGTCTACGAGCCGCATCTCGTGGGTCTGCCGCCGCTGTGGCCGTACATCCGCGAGGCGTGGCGCCGGCGAGCATTCGCGGTCGAGCTGTCGCGGACGAAGCTGCGCGCGCAGCACTTCAACACGGTGTTCGGGCAGCTCTGGCTGGTGCTCAACCCGCTGATGCTCGCGGGCGTCTACTTCGTCCTCGTCGACATCCTGCGCGGCGGCTCCAACCGCCCGGGCTTCTTCGCCCACCTCGTGGCCGGCATCTTCGCGTACCACCTCGTCTCGGACGCGGTGCGCGACGGCACCAAGGCGGTCGTCACCGGCGGGCGGCTGATCCTCAACAGCGCGTTCCCCCGCGTGCTGCTCCCGATCGCGTCGGTGATCAGCGCCGCGAAGCGCTTCGTGCCGACGATGGTCATCTACGTGCCGATCCATATGGCGTCCGGCTTCGGCGTCGAGCCGGGCCTGCTGTGGGCCATCCCGCTGCTCGCGCTGCTGCTGGTGATGGCGAGCGGGCTGGCGATGATCGTGTCCGCGCTGCAGGTCTACTTCCGCGACCTCAAGAACCTGATGCCGTACCTGCTGCGGGTCTGGCTGTTCGCGTCGCCCGTCCGCTACTTCGCCGACCAGATGCCCGAGAAGTACCAGTTCCTGCTCGACGTCAACCCGCTCGGGCAGCTGCTGTCCGCGTGGACCGAGGCGGTCAACCTGGGGCAGGCGCCGTCGACGCACGAGCTGGTCGTCTCGAGCGCGTGGGCGTTCGGGCTGCTGATCGTCGGCTTCCTCTTCTTCGTCTCGCGGGAGCGTGAGTTCGCTGTCCGTCTCTAGCGCCCCCAGCGTCGTCGTCCAGGACGTGTCGGTGACGTACCGGACGTCGTTCGAGCGCCGCCCGACGCTGCGCGGGATGATCTCCAGCCTCGGCCGCGGGGAGAAGGTCGTCCGCGAGGTCGAGGCGGTCAAGGACGTCTCGTTCTCGATCCCGCACGGGACCGTGCTCGGGATCGTGGGGGCGAACGGCGCCGGCAAGTCGACGCTCGTCCGCACGATCGCCGGGATCCTGCCGCCCACCAGCGGCCGGATCGACGTCTACGGGCGCGTGAGCACGCTGCTCGCGCTCGGCGTCGGCTTCAACCGGAACCTCTCGGGGCGCGACAACGTCCGGCTCGGCGGGCTGGCCGCGGGGCTGCACCGCGAGCAGCTGGCGGAGAAGTACGACGAGATCGTCCGGTTCGCCGAGCTCGGCGACTTCATGGACATGCCGATGCGCACCTACTCGTCGGGCATGTACGGCCGGCTCGCGTTCTCCGTCGCGGTCAACATGGACCCGGACATCCTCATCATCGACGAGGCGCTCTCCGTCGGCGACGCCCGCTTCCGGCGCAAGTCGGCGAACAAGATGCGGGAGCTGTGCGGCCAGGCGCGGACGATCGTGCTCGTCAGCCACGCGCTCGGGACCGTTCGCGAGCTGTGCGACCAGGCGATCTGGATGGACCACGGCGTGCTCCGGATGTGGGACGAGCCGGACGCCGTGATCGACGCCTACACGGAGTTCCTCGAGGTACGGCAGGACGCCGTGACGCTCGAGGACGTGTAGGCGCCGCAGGCCGTTCAGGCGACGCCGGCTGTGCCGCGCGCCTCGGACATGCACATAAACACCCATATGGTGTTTATGTGCATGAGCGCCGCGTCCCGCCGCGGCACTTCGAACCCCCCTCTCAAAAGCGCCTGGATCACCCGGCGCAATCCGCCGCGGCGTCCACACGCCACGCGCCGTTCCGCGCCATGCGCTCGAACGAGGACGGCGGCGTCACCGCCGGGAACTGATCGCGGTAGAACCGGCGCATCGCGCGCGTGTCGCGCGGCGTGACGAGCACGCGCTGGAGCGGGCTCGCATCCGCCTCCACCGTGCTGAGCGAGAACGGCGGCGTGTCGAGCCACCAGCGCAGGTGCGGCATGGCGCGGTGCTCCGCCGCGGTGACCCGCTCCCCGCAGCGCTCCACCGTCGCCGCCACGCCGGGCGCCCGGGCGATCTCGCGGAGCCGCTCGTACCCGCGCGCGCGCTCGTCGAGGTTGTCGCGCATGTCGCCCAGCATCCCGACGTGCCACGGGATGAACGCGATCGAGAGCGCGGCGGTACCGATCCCGACCCACTTCCAGATGCGCCGCGCGCGGCCCGGCTCCAGCAGCAGCCAGCCGCAGACCGCGAGCCCGTAGAACAGCGCGAGGAACACCGACGGCGTGCGCACGTAGCGGCCGATCAGCGGGAGCCCGAAGACCGGGCCGATCATGAACACCGCGGTCATCGCCGCGGCGACGGCGAGCGGGAGCACGGCCGCGTGCAGCCGGTGGCGCCAGGCGAACCAGATCCCGATCGGGAACCCGATCACGACCGGCTCGCGCAGCACGTAGCCGAAGTACTGCAGCGTCCAGTACGGCGCCTGCTCCGGGCTGCGCCGCCGGTCGACCGCCTCGGCGAGGTCCGCGGTGCCGTGCAGCGAGTGCAGGGGATCGCCCGTGACGTACCAGTCCAGCGCGGCCCACAGCACCGGGGCGAGCGCGACGACCCCCGCCAGGCGCACGCGGCGCGCGGTGTCGCTCACCGGCCACAGGTAGAGCCAGTACAGGCCGCCGAGGACCCACGCCTCCGGTCGCATCAGCCCGGCCACGGCGAGCAGGGCGAGCACGGCGCCCCCGCGCCGTGGGCGCTGCGCCTCGAGCAGGACCGCGCCGACGATCAGGACCGCGAACGCGGTGTCCTGGTAGCCGAGCAGCGCGTCGCGCTCGAGCGCCGGGCGGGTGAGCACGACGAGCGCGGCGACGACGCCGACCCACGGCGAGAACAGCTCCTCGCCGAGCCGGTACGTGAGCCAGACGAGCAGGCCGAAGCAGAGCAGGATCAGCCAGACGAGCAGCGTGTCGGCGCCGTCGCCGAACGGCACCGCCAGCACGGAGACCGCGGTCTCGAGCGGGTGCGGCGTGGGCGCGAAGTCGGCCTCGTAGTCGGGCTTCAGCCCGCGCGCGAGGTCGCGCGCCCACAGCAGTGCGTAGCGCGCGTCGTAGTTGAGGTACTGGTCGTAGACGAGCCGCAGCAGCACAGCGACGCCCACGACCGTCGCCGCGGCCGGCAGGAGGCGCTGGACGAGCGGCACGCGAGTGGTCGCGGACGGCGCGGCCGCCGGGGCGGAGGCGGTGGCCATCGGGCGCGGACGATAGCGCGACGCTACGGTCTCCCCCTTCATGAGACGCCTCCTGGTCCTGGTGCTCCTCCTCGCGGCGGTCGCCCCCACCGCGGCTGAGGGGGCCGGCACGAGCGGACCCGTCACCGCCGCCGGCTGGACGGTCACGCCGGCCGGCCGCCAGTTCGGCGTGTCGAGCGCGGCGACCGGCTTCCAGGGCCCGCTCGCGTCGGCGCTGACGCCCGGCGCGACGAAGCTGCTGGCCGTCTCCAGCGGCGCCTCGCGCTCGAACACCGCCGACCTGTTCGACCTCACCCGCCGGCGCCGCAGCTCGTACGTCCGCTACGACGCGCGCCGCGGTGTCGGCGAGGCGGTGTTCTACGGCGTCGCCATGTCGCCCGACGGGCGCCGCGCCTGGGCGTCCGGCGGCGGGCAGGATGTGGTGCACGCGTACTCGGTCGGCTCGACGCTGCGCGAGGTCGGCACGATCGCGGTGCCGAACTTCCCCGCCGGCATGGCCTACGGCCGCACGCCGCGCGGCGACCGCCTGTACGTCGCCAACAACCTGAACGGCCGCGCCGGCGACACCAACCCGCCTGGGCGCACGGTGACCGTGATCGACCCGGCCACCAACGGCGTCACGTCCGTGATCGACCTCGGCGTGGCCGCGCAGCCGTTCGGCGTGACGTTCGAGCGCCGCGGCGCCAAGGCGTACGTGACGCAGTGGATGGGCCGCTCGGTGTCGGTGATCGACACCGCGAAGGAGGCGACGATCCGCCAGATCTCGCTCTCGCCCTCCACCAACCCGCTGCAGGCGGACCACCCGTCGGCGATCGCCGCCAACCCGAAGCGCGACGAGGTCTACACGGCCAACGCCAACTCGGACACCGTGTCGGTGATCGACACGCGGCGCGACCGCGTCGCCGCGACGATCGACGTCTCGCTCGTGTGGGACGCGCGCGAGGGCGCCATGCCGAACGGCCTCACGGTGAGCCCCGACGGCACGCGCCTCTACGTCGCGCTCGGGGGCGAGAACGCGCTCGCGGTGATCGACGTCGCCCGCCGGCGCGTGATCGGCTTCGTGCCGACCGCGTGGTATCCGGTCGACGTCGACATCACGCGCGACGGCAAGAAGCTCGTCGTCACCGGCGCGAACCGCGTCGGCAACAGGCCCAACCGCTGCGCCGGGCCGTACGCGGTCGGCGACTGCAGCTCCGGCGACCTGATCACCGCGGAGGCGGCGGCGGACTCGACGCAGACCATGACCAAGGGCGTCATCAACACGATGCCGGTGCCGCGCGCCGCGCGGACGCTCCGCAAGCTCACGGCGCAGGTGCGACGCAACAACCGCGTGCGCGCCCGCCGCGCCGGCCGCCCGTCCTGGCTGAAGGCCATCAAGCACGTCATCTACGTCGTCAAGGAGAACCGCACGTACGACCAGGTGCTCGGCAACCTCGGCAAGGGCGACGGCGACCCGACGCTGACGCTATTCGGCGACGACTCGGCGCCCAACCACCACGACCTGGCCCGCCGGTTCACGCTGTTCGACAACTTCTATGCCGACGCGGACGTGTCGGCCGACGGGCAGAGCTGGGCGACGTCGGCCGGCGTGACCGACTACACGAACAAGACCTGGCCGATCTCCTACTCGCCCGAGCCGCGCAAGGCGCATCGCGCGCGCGACTTCGAGAACCGCTCGGTCGCCGAGCTCTACCTCACGCAGCCGCTCGCGTTCGAGGCGAGCGTGTTCCGCAGCGCCGCCGCGCCGACCCGCGGCTTCCTGTGGGACAACGCCTACGACAGGGGCGTCTCGTTCCGCGACTACGGCATGTACACGACGATCCCCGGCGACTGCAGGGGGAACGGGAACACGTCGACGACCACCCGGCTGGACGACGCCCGCTTCGGCGACCACGTGGACGAGTACTTCGCCGGCTTCAACATGCTCTGCTCCGACCACGCGGACCGGCTGCCGCAGTGGGAGCGGGAGTTCCGCGCCTACGAGGAGCTCTACGCGCAGGAGCCGAAGCGCGACCCGCTCCCCCGGCTCACGCTCCTGCGCCTCCCCAACGACCACACGCACGGCACCGTGCCGGGACGGGCGGTCCCCCAGGCCTACATGGCCGACAACGACCTCGCGCTCGGGCGGCTGGTCGACGTCGTCTCCCACAGCACGTTCTGGAAGAGCACGGCGATCTTCGTCACCGAGGACGACGCCCAGAACGGGCCCGACCACGTCGACGCGCACCGCACGCTCGCCTACGTGATCAGCCCGTACACGCAGACCGGCGCGGTCGACTCCACCCACTACGACACGGCGGCGATGGTCGCCACCATCGAGGACCTGCTCGGGCTGCCGCCGATGGCGATCACCGACCAGCGCGCGGTCCGCATGTGGAAGGGGTTCGCGCGCGAGCCGAACCTGACCCCGTACAGCGCGATCGCGCCGGCCGTGACGCCGTTCGGCGCGCCCGGCGCGCAGCTGAACGCCGCGGCCGCGCCGATGGCCGGCCAGTCGGCGAGCTGGAACTTCGAGATCGAGGACGCGACGCCCGAGATCCCGCTCAACCAGGCGATCTGGAAGTCGGTCCGCGGGGCCGATTCGCGGGCGCCCGCGCCGCTTCACGAGCACATCGTCGGCTCGCTCCCGTCCGAAGACTGACCCGGCCTCAAGCCGGCGGCCGGCGCGCCGATCATTGGACCGGAATGCGTCAGCTTGCGCACAAGGCGATCGGCCTCTTCTTCTGGGCGCTGATGATCGTGCTCTGGGTCATGCTCGTGATCGAGCACAAGGCCGGAGCCGCGAACATCGCCTACTCGGTGTCGTACATCGCGGTGATCTTCGGCGCCGTGCTGGCCGTGACGCTGTGGTGGATCCGCCACAACACGAGCATCTACCGGCGCAAGGGCCCGCGCACCGGCCGGCCCGCGATCCCGCCGCGGATCGACGAGGACCGGCTCGGCCGGCCGATCCGCTGGCAGCTCGACGGCGGCCCCGAGGCGGCTGTCGACGCCGGTCACCTCGTGGTCGACGTCGACGGCTCGGCCAAGGTCTACCTCGCGAGCCCCTAGGCGATGGAGCACGAGCTCGAGATCCTCCTGCGCTGGATCGCGGGGACCCTGCCCTACGACCTGGCGCTCGGCTTCGTCGCCGCGTACCCGATCGTCACCGGCGTGATGTGGACGCTCACGTCGCTGATCTTCTACACCCGCAACGAGCGCGACCCGCTGCCGCCGCTCCCCGACGACGAGCTCCCGTTCGTGTCGGTGGTCGTGGCCGCGTACTGCGAGGAGGCGGTGATCGAGCGCACGCTGGCCGCGCTGCTCGCGCTCGACTACCCGCGCTACGAGATCGTCATCGTCGACGACGGCTCGACCGACCGGACCGTCGAGCTGCTCCGCCCCTACGCCGCCGACGGCCGCATCCGGCTGCTTGAGAAGCGCCGCAACGAGGGCAAGGCGATGGCGCTCAACGACGCCGTCCCGATCCTGCGCGGCGAGATCGTCACGATCGTCGACGCCGACATCCAGCCGCACCCCCACACGCTCCGCCACCTGGCGCCCCACTTCCGCCACGCCCGCGTCGCCGCGGTCGCCGGCAACCCGCAGGTCACCAACACGAGCTCGCTGCTGGCCAAGGTGCAGGCCACGGAGTTCGCCTCGATCGTCTCGGTGCTGCGCCGCGCGCAGCGCGTCTGGGGCCGGATCCTGACCGTGTCGGGCGCGATCTGCGCGTTCCGCAAGAGCGCGATGGTCGACGTCGGGCTGTTCGACCCGGAGATGGCGACCGAGGACATCGCGCTGACCTGGAAGCTGCAGCGCCGCTTCTATGACGTGCGCTACGAGCCGCGCGCCGTGGTCGCGATGCAGGTGCCGGAGACGCTGAGCGCGCTCTACCGCCAGCGCAAGCGCTGGGCGACCGGGCTGGCCCAGGTCCTGCGCCGCAACGCCCCGATGTTCGCCGACTGGCGCTCGCGCCGGCTCTGGCCGGTGTTCATCGAGGCGATCCTGTCGGTCACCTGGGCCTACACGGCGGTCACGATGATCGGCTTCTGGGCCCTCTCCTACGCCGTGGGCTTCACGCCGCTCGGCGCCAACCCGCTGCCGAACTTCTGGGGCATGGTGATCGCGACGGTCGCGCTGGTGCAACTCGGCGTCGGCGTGTGGCTCGACCGCCACTACAACCGCCGGGTCGGGCGCTTCTACCTGTGGGCGGCGATGTACCCGCTCTTCTACTGGATGCTGATGCTCGTGATCACGGTGACGGCGACGCCGGCGGCGCTGCTGGGCCGGCGGCGGCGGACGTCGCACTGGAAGACCGAGCGCGTCGCCGTGGACGAGGAGCCGCTCGCGCTCGGCGCATAGAGTCCCGCGCCATGCGGATCCTCGTCATCGGCGCGGGCGGCGTGGGCTCGGCCGTCGCGGCCATCGCGCGCCGCCGCGGCTTCTTCGAGCGGATGGTGCTCGCCGACGTCTCCCCGCAGCGCGCGCAGGCGGCGATCGCGCGGGTGGGAGACGACGACCGCTTCGGCGCGGTCGGGCTCGACGCATCCGACGCGGAAGCGATCGTGGCACTGGCGGGCGCCGAGCGCGCCGATGTCATCCTCAACGCCTGCGACCCATGGCTCAATCCGCCGATCTTCGCGGCGGCAGGGCGCGCGGGCTGCACGTACCTCGACATGGCGATGACGCTCTCGGAGCGCCATCCCACCCGGCCGTTCGAGGCGCCGGGCGTGAAGCTCGGCGACGCGCAGTTCGCCGTCGCGGACGAGTGGGAGGGGGCCGGCCGCCTGGCGCTCTGCGGGATCGGCGTGGAGCCCGGGCTGTCCGACGTCTTCGCCCGCTACGCCGCCGACCACCTGTTCTCGCGCATCGACGAGATCGGCGTGCGCGACGGCGCCGACCTCGCCGTCTCCGGCTACGCGTTCGCGCCCACGTTCTCGATCTGGACGACGATCGAGGAGTGCCTCAACCCGCCGCTGGTCTGGGAGCGCGAGCGCGGCTGGTACACGACGGCGCCGTTCTCCGAGCCCGAGGTGTTCGAGTTCCCCGCCGGGATCGGGCCGGTCGAGTGCGTGAACGTCGAGCACGAGGAGGTGGTGCTGATCCCGCGCTGGGTCGACTGCGAGCGGGTCACGTTCAAGTACGGCCTGGGCGACGGGTTCATCGGCGTGCTGAAGACGCTCAACCTGCTCGGCCTCGACTCCACCGAGCCGCTGCGGGTCAAGGGCGTCGAGGTCGCGCCGCGCGACGTCGTGGCGGCGGCGCTGCCCGACCCGGCGACGCTGGGCGATCGCATGACGGGGCGCACGTGCGCCGGGACGCTCGTGACCGGCGCGGGGAAGGACGGCGCGCCCCGCGCGGTGTACCTCCATCACATCGCGGACAACGAGGAGACGATGGCGCGCGACGGCGTCCAGGCCGTCGTCTGGCAGACCGCGCTCAACCCGGTCGTGGCGCTCGAGCTGCTCGCGACGGGAGTGTGGGACGGCGCGGGCGTGCTCGGGCCGGAGGCGTTCGACGCCGTCCCGTTCCTGGAGCTCTTGGCCGACCACGGCAGCCCGCACGGCGTCTCGGAGCGGGCTCCGTCCTCGCCGCTCCAGGACGTCTGAACTTCGCATCGAGGAGAGAGACGGGCGGTCTGCGCCGATTCGCGCGCGGGTTCGTGAGGAGGCGCAAGCGTCGGCGACCACCGGCGGCGCGATCCGCGTCGACGGCGGCTTCGTCGATCACGTCCTCCCCTGAAGCTCCTCCAGCAGGGTCTCCCAGCGCGCGCCGATCGTGGCGGGATCGTAGGCGCGCGCGGTCTCGAGGGCGGCCGCGCCGTACGCGCGCCGGCGGTCGGGATCCGCCATCAGCGCGCCGAGCGCCTCCGCGAGCGCGGCGGTGTCCTCGGGCGGGACGAGCACCCCGTCGCGCCCCGGGGTGATGATGTCGGCGGGGCCGCGCGGGCAGTCGAAGCTGACGACCGGCAGCCCGCAGCCCATCGCCTCCACGATCACCATCCCGAACCCCTCGAAGCGGGAGCTGAGAGCGAACAGCCCCGCGGCCGCGAACGCCTCGCCCAGCCGCCGGGTCGAGCCCATCAGGCGGATCCGGTCGCCCATCCCGGCCGCCTCGATCTGGCGCTCGAGCGCCGCCCGCTCCTTCCCGCCGCCGTAGATCCGCAGCTCCCAGCCGGGGTGGTGCGGAGCGAGCCGGGCGAACGCGTCGATCAGCAGGTCGAAGCCCTTCTGGCGCGTGAGCCGGCCGGCGGCGACGACGATCTGCGCCGCGGGCTGCGCCACGCCGCCGCCGAGCGCCGGGACGGCGTCGGGGATGCGCTCGACCCGGGTCGGCGCGCCGGCGAGCAGCGCGGCGTAGTCGGCGCGGTCGCCCTCGCTCAGCACCGCCAGTGCGTCGAGCGCGGCGTAGTGCCGGCGGATGTCCGCTCCGAGCGCCGGCCGGTGCGCCCGCAGGTGCATGTGCTCCTGCCCGACCACGATCGCGCCCGGCGCGGCGGCGGCGGCGAGCAGCGCGTAGGCGGGACGCGTGGTGATCACGATCTCGCCCGCCGTCGCCCGCAGCCGGCGCAGCAGGCGCACGTCGGTCAGCGCGCTCGCTCCCGGGTACGCGTAGTCCTCCGGGTGGATCAGCAGGCTCGGCAGCGCGGCGAGGACCCGCTCGTGCAGCCAGCGCGGCCGGGCGCGGTCGTCGAGCACCGTCACCTTCACGCCTCGCGGATGCGGGAAGAACGGCCGCTTCGTGTGGCGGCGGACGCTCACGATCTCGACCCGTCGGTGCTCGGCCAGCTGCGCGGCGAGCGTGAACGTCGCGCGCACCGTCCCGCCCATCGCGTACGCGTTGGCGAGCACGATCCGGACCGGCGCGGGCGACCCGGCCGAAACCGCACGGCGCGCGGGCGCCCGGCGCACCAGCGCGAGCGCGAGCCGGTGCGCGGCGATCGCCGGCGCCCCGAGGAGGCGGCGGCGGCGGGAGACGACCTCTGGCTGTGCGCTCACGGCGGCGACCCTAGCGAGCGCCCGGCAAGCGAACGCCCAGCTAGCCGAAGAAGACCTCGGCCGTCTCGAACAGCTTCGGGTCGAGCAGCTTCGGCGCGGCGAGCGCCTCCCCGAGCGGGACGCGGACGATGTCGGTGCCGCGGAGCGCCACCATCTTGCCGTAGTCGCCGTCGGTCGCGGCGTCGATCGCCTCGACGCCGAAGCGCGAGCCGAGCACGCGGTCGTACGCGCACGGCGTGCCGCCGCGCTGCACGTGGCCCAGGATGGTCATGCGCGCCTCGAAGCCGGTCCGCTCCTCGATCTCGCGCTCGAGCCGGATCGCGATCCCGCCCAGCCGGACGTGGCCGAACGAGTCGGTCTCCTCGAACTCCGACATCAACCCGCCGTCCTTCGGCGTGGCGCCCTCGGCGACGACGACGATCGAGAAGTTGCGCCCGCGCGAATGGCGCCGCTGCAGCCGCGTGCA
>Ga0126313_10001420_pt1 | contig 12674 bp, 9 predicted proteins | sample Plot105A_FD_89954 | JGI IMG/M metagenome (GOLD analysis project Ga0126313, IMG submission 89954) | Serpentine soil microbial communities from UC McLaughlin Reserve, CA, USA - Plot105A | ecosystem: Environmental > Terrestrial > Soil > Grasslands | place: USA: UC McLaughlin Reserve, Lake County...
CCGCAGGTCGGCCGCCTCGGCCGGGGTCACCACCAGCGACGCCACCCCACCCGAGGCCGCCCCCGCCCCCTCCCCCGGGTCCAGACACCGATCCACCAACACCCCACCATGCGGCAGACTGCCAGCGGACGGGTCCCTGCTCTGCATCTGTTGCATGCTTCTCCTCAAACGCTGTTCCGATCCCGGGGCAAGGCGGCGCTCGCCGGGCAGTTCGCACCACGGGAAAAGGACCGGGACTCCATCGAAGCACGAAAGGTGGGGCAGCGGTCAAATCAACGGACGCCGGCGAATGGACATCGCGAAGGCACTTGGGTGATGCTCACGTGACGCTGGCGGCCGCGGCCGAGGCGGGACCCTCGAGGAAGGAAGCAGGCAGTGATCGACCTCTCCAACGAGCAGGTGCTGGTGACCGGCGCGTCCGGGTTCGTCGGCCGAGCCGTGGTCCGGGCGCTCCGCGACGGCGGGGCCCGGGTCAGCACCATCGACCAGGTGGACTTCCCCAGGTCGGAGGTGAACGGCCTGGTCGGCGACCTCACCGATCCCCGCGTCCGGGACGCGGCCGTCACCGAGGGGCTCACCGGCATCGTGCATCTGGCCGCGGTCACCTCGGTGCTCCGCTCGGTCGAGGACCCGGTCGGGGTCTACGAGGCCAACGTCGGCGTGACCGCCAGCCTGCTCGAGCTCGCCCGGGCCAGGGGGGCCGGGCGGTTCCTGCTGTCCTCGACCAACGCGGTCGTCGGCGACGTCGGCACGGCCACGATCCGGGAGGACATGCCCCTGCGGCCGCTGACGCCGTACGGGGCCACCAAGGCGGCCTGCGAGATGCTCATGTCCGCCTACGCCGGGTCGTACGGGATGGCGACCTGCGCCCTGCGGCTCACCAACGTCTACGGGCCGGGCATGGAGCACAAGGACAGCCTGGTGGCCCGCCTCATGAAGGCCGCCCTGTCCGGGGCGACGGTCGAGGTCTACGGGGACGGCACCCAGGTCCGCGACTTCGTCCACGTCAGCGACGTCGTGCGTGGGCTGCTGCTGGCCTGGGAGCGGCGCTGGGTCGGGCCGCTGATCATCGGGTCGGGCCGCTCCAGCAGCGTCCTGGAGGTCCTGGACGCGGCCCGGCGGATCACCGGCCGGCCGCTGCCGGCCACCCACGTGGCCGCCAAGGCGGGCGAGATGCCGGCGGTGATCGTCGACATCGGCCGGGCCCGCGGGCTCGGCTACGAGCCCACCGTCACCCTGGACGAGGGCGTCGCCTCGGCCTGGGTCGACTTCGGCGGCGAGCCGGCCCCGAGCGCACGGGCGGCGGGAATCGCGGGACGGTGAGCGTGGCCCGGGCCCGGGTCGGCCACCGTCCGGCCAGCCAATGGTGGGCACCCGTTCATCCGGCGGATGATAGGGTTCTCGACCCTGCGCCCGGCCAAGCTGGCCAGCGGCCCGACCGGCAACCGGAGACCTGAGAGCCCGCATGGCGGCGACCGACCTTCGTCCAGCCCCATCTCGGCCCGCACCGCGGCAGGGGCTGCACCGCCCGCTCCTCGCGCACCTGCCGTTCGCGGTGCTGCTGCTGGCGGGCGCGGTGCTCCGCCTGATGACCTGGCGCGCCTACCGCCCGGCCCTGCTGTTCCCGGACAGCCGGATCTACCTGCTGGCCGCGGCCCGGGAGGAGCTGCAAGCCACCCGCCCGGCCGGGTACTCGGCGTTCCTGTGGCCGTTCCTGCACCTGCACCTCGGCGGCCTGGCGTCGATCTCGCTTGTGCAGCACCTGCTGGGGCTGGCCATGGCCGTGGCCATCTACCTCCTGCTCCTCCGCCTGCGGGTGTGGCCCTGGCTGGCCGCGCTCGCCACCGCTCCGCTGCTGTTGGACAGCATGCAGCTGGCCCTCGAGCAGTACGTGATGGCGGACACCCTGTTCGAGGCGCTGCTGCTGGCGTCCTGCCTGCTGCTGCTGTGGCGGCGACGGCCGGGTGTCCCCCTGCTCCTGGCCGCCGGGCTGGCCCTCGGCCTGGCGGCCACGGTGCGCGGGGTCGGGGTCCTGCTGCTGGCCCCGGCGGCCGTCACGGCGGTGGCAGTGGGCCTGCCCCTGGGCTGGCGGCGGACCCTGCTGCTGCTGGCCGCCCTGGGGATCGGGTTCGCCCTTCCGATCACCGCCTACATGACCGCCTTCAAGGTCCAGCACGGGACGTTCGCGCTGACCACCAAGACGAGCAGGTTCCTGTACGCGCGGCTGGCCCCGATCGCCGACTGCCGCGGCCTGGCCCTGCCCGACCACGAGCGGCCGCTGTGCCCGGCCGAGCCGCCGGAGCAGCGCATGGCCACCAACGCCTACATGTGGGACATGCGGCGCTCCCCCCAGCACCACCTCGTCCCCCCGGCCGGGAGGACGGTGGAGCAGGTGCTGGCCGACTTCGACCGGCGGGTGATCCTGCACCAGCCGGTCGACTACGCCGTGCTGGTCGGCCGTGACGTGCTGCACGGGTTCCGGCCCTTCCGCACCGTCGGGCCCAGGGACGTCTCGCCCACCCCGTGGCTGCTGCGCCAGAGGCTGCCGTCCAACGGCCGCAGCTACCGCCCCGATGAGCTGTACCGGTCCTTCGCCGGCTACGGCCCGGTGCTCGACCGCCCCCTGGCCGGCGTCCTGGCCCGCTACCAGCATGTCGGCCACACCCCGGGGCCGGTGCTTGCCGCCTGCGCCGTGGCCGCGCTGGCGGCCGCGGCCGGCCTGGGACGGGCCCGCCGGTCGGGGCTGCGGGTGGCCGCCTGGACCTTCGCCGGGCTGTGCCTGGTCGTGCTGGTGACGGCGGCCATGGGCTCGCAGTTCAGCTGGCGCTACCAGCTCCCCCAGCTGGTGCTGCTGCCGCCGGCCGGCGCGCTCGGGCTGAGCGCGCTGCTGCGCCGCGACCTGGCGGCGGCGACCGGAGATCCCGCGAGCGGCCGCTCGGGTCTGTTACGCTTGCTCCCGCTACTTCGGGCTCGCGGGACCCCCACTGCCGAGCGCGATGCGGGGCCATCGGCCGGCAGGTCGTCCCCGTTGGCCGACTGAAGGCGGACAACACTTACCAACTGGAGGTAATCGTGCGGATCATCGTGCTGGGCGGCGATGGCTTCTGTGGCTGGCCGACGACGTTGCACCTGTCCAACCGCGGCCACGAGGTGGTCATCGTCGACAACCTGGTCCGGCGCAAGACCGACGTCGAGCTGGAGGTGGAGTCGCTCACCCCGATCCAGCCGCTGAGCACCCGGCGCCGCGCCTGGCATGAGCTGACCGGCCGTGAGATCCAGTTCGAGTACTTCGACGTGGCCGAGAACTACCACCGGCTGCTGACGCTGATCCAGGACTGGCAGCCCGACGCGGTGGTCCACTTCGCCGAGCAGCGGGCGGCGCCGTACTCGATGAAGTCGTCCTGGCACAAGCGCTACACGGTCAACAACAACCTGAACGCCACCAACAACCTGCTGTCGGCCATCGTCGAGGCCGACGCCGACGTCCACGTGGTCCACCTGGGGACGATGGGCGTGTACGGCTACGGCACCGCCGGGGTGAAGATCCCCGAGGGCTATCTGAAGGTCCAGATCGCCACCGAGGAGGGCGGGGTCGTCGAGTCCGAGATCCTCTACCCGCCCAACCCCGGGTCGATCTACCACATGACCAAGACCCAGGACCAGCTGCTGTTCGCCTACTACAACAAGAACGACCGGATCCGGATCACCGACCTGCACCAGGGGATCGTCTGGGGGACCCAGACGGCCGAGACGGCCCTGGACGAGCGGCTGATCAACCGGTTCGACTACGACGGGGACTACGGGACCGTGCTCAACCGGTTCCTCATGCAGGCCGCCGTCGGCTACCCGCTGACCGTGCACGGGACCGGCGGCCAGACCCGGGCGTTCATCCACCTCCAGGACGCGGTGGTCTGTATCCAGCTGGCCATCGAGAACCCGCCCACGCCCGGCTCCCGGGTGCGGGTGTTCAACCAGATGACCGAGTCCCACCGCATCCTCGACCTGGCCAAGCTGGTGTCACGCATCGCCGGGGCCGAGATCGACTACGTCGACAACCCGCGCAACGAGGCCCCCGAGAACACCCTGATGGTCGAGAACCGGCAGCTGCTGGACCTGGGACTGAAGCCGACGACGCTGGAGGAGGGGCTCCTGCGCGAGGTCAGCGAGATCGCCCAGCGCTACCGCGACCGCTGTGACCTGGACAAGATCCCGGCCCGTTCACGGTGGACCAAGAACCAGTGACCCCGGCCAGCCGCCCGGACCGCCCGGGGCCGGCCGCGGCCGCCCCGGGCCGGCCTGGCCCGGCCGGCCGCGGCCGCCGGCTGTCCGACGATGTCACCCTGGCCGCCGAGTGCGCCCGCGCCGCCGAGGACCTGGAGGGAGCCGACGCCGACACCATCCTCAAGTGGGCCGTCGACCGCTACCACCCCGGCCTGGTCGTCGCCTCCTCGATGGGCGACTGCGTGCTGGTCGACATCGCCGCCCGGGTCCAGCCCGGCCTGCCGGTGCTGTTCGTCGACACCGGCTACCACTTCCCCGAGACCATCGGGACGCGAGACGCCGTCGCCGCCCGCTACCCGGTCCAGGTGCTGACCATCCAGCCGACCCGGACCGTGGCCGAGCAGGACGCCGCCGAGGGCCCCCGGCTGTACGAGCGCGACCCGGACCGCTGCTGCGCCCTGCGCAAGGTCACCCCGTTCGAGGTGGCCCTGGGCCGGTTCACCGCCTGGGCGTCGGGGGTGCGCCGCGAGGAGACCTCGGCCCGGGCCGGCACCCGGGTGGTCGAGTGGGACCGAAAGCGCCGGATGGTCAAGGTCAACCCGCTGGCCACCTGGACCCAGGACGACGTCGACCGCTACATCGCCGACCACGACGTGCTCGTCAACCCCCTGCTGTACGACGGCTACCCGTCGATCGGCTGCGCCCCCTGCACCCGCCGGGTCGCCCCCGGCGAGGACCCCCGCTCCGGCCGCTGGTCGGGCACGGGCAAGGTGGAGTGCGGCCTCAACCTCGGGGAGGACTAACCGCCGGAGAGGGTGACCGGCTGGAGCAGGACCTGACCCCCGGACCGGGTGGCCACCCAGGCCTGGAGCTGGGGCTGGCCGGGCCCTGGCTTGAACAGGGAGCCGGGCAGCATGGCCGCGAACCCGGTCGCCGGCGCCCCCTCCCTGGGCGGGTAGAGGGTGGCGGTGGCCGCGATCCGGCCGTTCACCCCAAGGACCAGCCGCGACCCGGCCGGTGGGGTGCCGGAGGTGAGCTCGCCGGCGATCATCGCCGGCGCCGGCGTGTCCGGGGTGACGGTCCCGAACCGGTCCCAGTTGGCCACCTTGGCGTGGCCGGCGGTCCCGGCGACCTGGCCGACCTCCGCGGGCGTCCGGTAGACCCAGTCCGCCCCCGCCCCGTACTGCCACAAGCCGCGGTCGCCGTGCTGGTGGGCCCGGACCAGGGTGTCGGTGACCCCGCCGAGGACCTTCCGGAAGATGGGCGGCCCGTCGCGGACCTGACGCTCCCCAGGCGAGGCGTACCACCACTTGTCGGTCCGCGACCGCCGGGGCTCGCCCAGCTGCGGGTAGCCGTCGACCTTCCAGGGGACGGTCAGGCCGGCCCCCTCGGCCAGGGTCGGGAGCAGGTCGACGTGCTCCCAGTTGCGGTCGTCGACCCGGCCCTTGGTCTGCCCGGGGGCCTTGAGGAACATCGGCACCCACATCAGGGTGGGCTCGTTGCCGTCCAGGTCCCGCCCGCGGACGGCCGGGCTGAACCCGGCCCCGTGGTCGGCGGTCATGACCACCAGGGACTTGTCGTAGAGACCCTGACGCTTGAGCCGGTCGATCACCGTGCCCAGCACCTTGTCGGTCCAGGCCAGCTGCATGAGCATCCGCTGCTCGTTGACCTGCTGGACCCCCTCCGGCCAGGTGCCGGCCTTGGTCTGGGGCCCGCGGCCGATCGGGTTGCCGTAGACGCCTCCGTCGGGCAGGTACCGGTAGGGCGAGTGGGGCAGCAGCACGTGCAGGAAGTACAGGGTGGGCTGGCGGTCGCCGGCGTTGATCGACCTGGCGAAGGTGCCCGCCCGGGCGACCTGGTCGCCGCCCAGGTTGGCGAACAGGGCCGTCGGGCCCTTGCTGGCCGTGCTGGCCGTGTCGCCGCCGTTGTCGAGGAACGCCGGGTCGGCGGGGGCGTCCCGCGGCGAGGCGATGTCCTTGTAGAGCCGGGCCGTCTCCCTGGCCACCTCGCCGAACCCGGTGCCGGGCGCCTGGCCGCCGGCGCAGCGCCCGGGCGGGCACAGCCGGGTGACCGTCTCATACGCCTTCATGTCGTAGTAGTGGCCGAACATGGTGAACAGGTTGTCCGGGTACAGCTGGGCCACCGGCGCGGCCGAGCGGTGACCGCGGTCGGGATAGCGGCCGGTGAGGATGGCCGGGACGGCATAGGGGGTCCAGCCGCTGACCCCGGTGGCGTTGCGGTACCAGGTGGCGTGGTTGGCGAACTCGGCGAAGTGCGGGTACACGCGGGCGTCGATGTGGCCGCTGGAGTCGAGCAGCGCCTGGAGCGGGAACTCGTCGAACAGGATCATCACCACCGGCGGCAGCGGCCGGGACGGGTTGGTCCGGACCGGCACCGCCTTCCCGGCCGTCCGGCTGGGCAGGATCAGCTGGGCGGTCGGGGAGGTGGTGGCGAACAGCAGCGCGAACACCAGCGGGGCCGGGGCCAGGTAGCGGAGCCACAGCCGCAGCGGCGGCCAGCGCCAGTACAGGAGCCCGACGGCCACCCCGGCCACCAGCGCGGCCAGGACCAGGCGCCGGCCGCGCAGCGGCAGCAGGTCCTTGCCAGCCTCCACGGCCAGCAGCACCAGCAGCCCGGTCACCAGCCCCCAGTGGAGCAGGCCCCGGGCCCGCTCGCCGGCGACCAGGCCGACGGCCAGCTCGGCCAGCCACAGGACCAGCGGGGGCAGCACCACCACCAGGGCCACCAGGAGCAGGATCTGCCCGCGGCTGGCCCGGTGGAGCAGGAAGAAGTCGGGCGCCTTGCCGGTCACGTCCAGCAGCGGCTGGGCGATGGCCAGGCCGCAGAGGACGAACAGCTCCAGCGGGGCCGACCAGGACGGCCACCCGGCCCGCCGCAGCAGCCGGGAGACCGTGCCGGTCCGGGGCTCGCCGGTCCCGGCGGGCTGGCCCGCGGTCTCGCTGCTCACGTACGGCTCACCTCCGCTGCCTTCGTCCCGGCTCAGCAGCCCATGAGGGGCGGCTGCGACGGGGGGACGGGTGTCAGCGTACCGGCCGGGGTGACGGCCCCCAGGTACAGGGTCCGCCTGTCGGCGCCGGAGCTGTCCGGGGTGTGCTCCAGCACGGCGTTCAGGTGCGACACGCGGACGCAGCTGACCGGCGGCCAGCCGCTCGTCCCGACGACGTCGCCGGGCAGGGCCTTGGGATCCATGAAGACCACGTACAGCCGGCGGCCGTGGGTGGCCGCGGTGGCCGCCACCCGGCGCAGGTTGGCCGCGGTGACCTGCCTCTCGGCGATCCCGGCGACGGGCACGCTGTCGCAGAAGGATCGGGCGGTCTGCTGGTAGGTCGTCTCCAGCCCCTCGGTGGTCAGCAGGGCGGCGTCGGCGGGCAGGTCGGCGCAGAGGTTCTGGACCTCGCTCAGCTGGGGCACGCCCTCGCGGACGGTGAACACCCGGGCGCTGACCGAGGCCGGGAACGCGACCATGGCCACGGCCAGCACCGCCGCCACGGCCAGGACGGCCCGGGAGCGGCGGGCCAGCAGGCCGAGTACGACCGCGGCCGCCAGCAGCATCCCGGGGACGACCACCGGCAGGAACCGGCGGATGGCGTTGATCTGGTCCGGGGTGGCCGGGAGGGTGAGGTACAGCAGCGCCGCCGGCAGGAACACGGCCAGCGGGGCGACCAGCCGCAGCTCGCCGCGCCGCAGCAGCCGGTACACGCCGGCGGCGACCCCGAGCACGCCCAGGGCGACCGTCACCGGCCCCCAGTACCAGGACAGCCAGGCGATCGTCTGCTCGGCGTAGCTGCGCGTGCCGTTGACCGCCTGCCCCCCGGCCCGCTGGAGGAACTCGATGTAGGCGGGCTGGCCCGGCTCCGGGTTGCGGATGCGGCCCATGTACCACAGCGGCCGGCTGGCCCCGACGGCGCCCAGCACGAGCACGGCCGCGGCCCCGGCCGCCGGCAGCCAGCGGCCGGTGGCGGCCGCCACCCGGTGCAGCAGCCGGGTCCGCCAGGCCAGCACGACCGCGACCACGCCGACCGCCGCCACCGCGGCGATGGCGGCCACCGACAGCAGCACCTCCCCGCCGAGGTCGTGGAGGTACTTGGGGCTGAGGTTGACCAGGTTGGCCACGGCCACCGCGGTCGGGACGGCCACGCCCCCCACCAGCGCGGCGACCTGGCCGGCGACCCGGCGCCGCCGCCCGGCCGGCGCCACGGCCAGGGCCACCGCGGCGAACACCGTCACCCCGATCAGGTAGAAGAAGCCGTCGATGCGGGCCAGGGTCACCGACCCGAGGACCAGCCCGGCCAGCCCGTAGGCCCAGGCCCGGTCGCGCCGCAGGGCCTCGGTGAGCAGGGCCAGCCCGCCGGTGATGAACAGCAGCGACACCGGCTCGCTGTAGGGGTTGCGGGTGAAGTACAGCAGCGGCAGGGACACGGCCAGGGCGGCCATGGCCACCAGGGCCCACACCCGCCCGGTGTGCTGGCGGGCCAGGCCGTAAAAGGCCAGCAGGGCGCCGGCCCCGAGGGCGACGTTGACCCGCAGCAGCAGCCGGTCGTCGCCGAGCCAGCCGCCCACCGCCAGCAGCCCGGGCACCAGGTTGCTGAACTGGGAGTGGACGAACCCGGGGGTGGTGGAGGCGTCGAACCCGAGCGAGGAAAAGCTCACCCCGGCGCCGCGGCCGAACACCTCCGGGTGCACCGCGATGGGCAGGGAGGCGTGGTGCTCCAGCCACTGGCCGGTGAGGGTGTAGGTGGCCGGGTCGCGGAACACCTTGAGGTTCTGGGCGGTGAAGGGGGCGTTGACGGCGGCGAAGGCGGCCGAGACGGCCAGGGCGGCGCCGTCGAGCCAGCGCGGCCCGTCCAGCGGCTCGGGGCGGCGCAGCCCGACCCCGTAGGCCGCGACCGCCGCCGCGGCCAGCCCGAGCGGCAGGACCAGCAGCGGCCGGAACTGGCCGAGCCGGAGCAGGGCCATGGCGACCAGCGAGAACCCGGCCAGGGCGGCCGGCAGCAGCAGCGGGGAGGCCTCCGGCAGGGCCCCCAGGCCGGCCCTGGGCCGGGGTGGGGAGGCGGCCGGGGCGGCTGTCGGCGGGGCCGGCGGCGGCGCCGGCCGTGACAGCGGAGGACGCGACATGAGCGGATGCTACAAGACCTCGGAACGCATCCTCGGCGGTTGCCGCAGGGCGTGCCTCAGGTACACTCGCCTCCCTGGGAGCATCCGCGCAGGTCAGGCGATGCGCCGACGATCTTTCCTCGTGATCTCCGGGGGGAGCCGACCGTGAGCAGTGGAGTGCCGCACAGCCCGTTCGCGCCGTTCCTGCGCGCCCGGCGCCTGCGCATGGCCCGGCCGTACCTGCGCGGGCGCGTCCTCGACTACGGCTGCAGCGGCGGCGCGCTGGCCGACCTGTGCCGCCCCGGCGCCTACCTTGGGGTGGACACCAGCGAGGAGGCGCTGGAGGTGGCCCGGGCCCGCCACCCCCGGTACGAGTTCGCCAACAAGGTCTCCGAGCACGAGCGCTTCGACGTCATCGTCGGCCTGGCCGTCCTGGAGCACGTGGACGACCCGCAGGATCTCCTCCTCAGGTGGTGCGGGATGCTGAAGACGGGCGGCAGGATCGTCCTCACCACCCCCCATCCCTCCTATGAGTGGATCCTGACCGTCGGGGCCAGGCTGGGCCTGTTCGACCGGCACTCGCTCGACGAGCACGAGGAACTCCTCGACCACGCTCGGATCCGGCAGCTGGCCGAGGGGGCCGGGCTGGAGGTGGAGCGCTCCCGCCGGTTCCTCCTCGGCGCCAACCAGCTGTTCGTCCTCGGTCCCAGGCCGGGCCAACGATAGGTCCGGCGCGCATCGTGCTAGGGTTCTTCACCGTGACCCACGCGAAGACCCCCGACTACCTCCCCGAGGTGCGCAGCGCGGCCCGGCAGGCGTTCATCGAACGCTATCCCGATGTCAGCTTCGCCCCGATCGTGGTGGTGATCGCCGCCTACAACGAGGAGGAATCCCTCGGGGAGGTGCTGCGGGCCATGCCGGCCACGGTGGCCGGCGTCGAAGTCGACACCATCGTGGTCAACGACGGCAGCGCCGACGGCACCGAACGGGTCGCCCTCGGGCATCCAGGCGTGTACGTGGCCTCGCTGTCGCGCAACTGCGGGCAGGGGGCCGCCCTGCGGCTCGGCTACGAGCTGGCCCGCGACCACGGCGCCACCTACCTGGTGACCCTGGACGCCGACATGCAGTGGGACCCGGCCGAGATTCCGGACGTGATGGAGCCGCTGCTGAACGACGAGGCCGACTTCGTCCTCGGCTCCCGGACCCTCGGGTTCGCGGGGAACCCCGACCGGCTCCGCAAGTACGGCGTCGGGTTCTTCCGGCTGCTGATCCGGCTGCTGACCGGCGTCCCCGTCACCGACACCTCCAGCGGCCTGCGGGCCATGCGGGCCGAGGTGACCGCCAAGGTCCCCCAGATGCAGGCCCAGTACCAGGCGTCCGAGCTGCTCATCGGGACCATCTACACCGGCTACCGGATCGCCGAGCGGCCGGTGACCATGCGCCCGCGGTTCGCCGGGGAGTCCAAGAAGGGCCACAACGTCATCTACGGCCTGCGCTACGGACGGGTCATCCTCGGCACCTGGTGGCGGCAGAGCCGACAGGCCGGCCGGCCGGGACGGCGGGCCAGGCGGTGAAGGCGGCCGAGCAGCCGCGGCCGGACGCGCCGGACGCGCCGGCACCCGGCCGGGCCGAGGTCTGGCACGGACGCGCCATGCGCGCCTACGGGCGGCTGGACGGCCTGCGCCGCCGCGTCCCGCGGCTGGTGGCCGTGCTCCGCATCATCTGGTACCCGGCCGCCATCGCCCTGGTCGCCTGGATGGGCATCGACGCCGCCCGCGGCCTGGAGCAGAAGGTCAACTGGGCCGCGGTGGCCGGGTGCTTCGTGGCCGCCCTGGTCTGGTGGCTGGCCCAGGCCTACAGCTGGGCCAACCTGGTCAGCGAGCGCTTCGACCACCACCAGGTCGGCCCCTGGTGCCGGACCCAGGTGACCCGGTACCTGCCCGGCGGCATCTGGGCCCCCCTGGCACGCTCGACCCTGGTCCGCGGCCGGGTGCGGGACAAGCTGGCCGCCGTGGCCGCCGAGAACGTCATCCAGCTGTGCCTGGCCCTGGCCGTCGGCGGCCTGTGGATGATCATCCGCCAGCCCCGGTTCGTGCCCCTGGTCATCCTCGGCGTCGTGCCCCTGGTCGGCGCCGGCTGGCTGCAGCGGCGCACCAAGGTCAGCCGCCGCGGCATCACCCGGGCCAGCGTGGTCGCGGCGGTCGGCTGGGTCGCCTACGGCGTGAGCGCCGTGCTCGCCCAGCTGGCCATCAGTGGCGTCCGCGACGACATCTACCCGCTGTACGTCGCCGGCGCGGCCTGCGTGGCCTGGGCGGTCGGCCTGGTGGCGGTGTTCGCGCCCAGCGGCGTCGGCGTCCGCGAGGTCGTCTACGTCTGGTTCCTGTCGGGGCTGTACCCGCGCCCCGAGCTCCAGGGTGCCTCGGTCCTCCAGCGGCTGGTCACCATCGCCGCCGAGCTGGCCGTGCTCATCGCCATCGGCCTGCCCTGGGTGCGCCGCCGCATGGAGCGGCCGGCCGCGGAGCCCGCCGACGGCGACCCGGCCCCGGCGACCGACGAGCCGGCCCTAGGGCCGGCTCGGGACCCCGGCTAGCGGGTCGTCGACCACCGGCCCGCGACCCGTGCCGGTGCACCCCGCCCTGGCGGTTCCGACTCAGCCAGCCTGGCGGTGGCCGACCAGGGTGCGTAGGGTGGCCAGCCCGTAGACGACCGAGCGGCGGAAGTTGACCGAGCTGGCCTCGGCGAAATACCGGGTCGGGACCGGGACCTCGGCGATCCGGAACCCGGCCCGGACGACCTGGCCGACCAGCTCCTGGTCGAACACGAAGTCATTCGAGTTGGCCCGGTAGTCGATGGTCTCCAGCAGCTTGCCCGAATAGGCCCGGAACCCGGTGTGGTACTCGGAAAGCTGCAGGTCATAGACCCGGTTCTGGAGGCCGGTCAGGAACCGGTTGGCCGCGTACTTCCAGCGGGGCATGCCCCCGGCCAGCGGGTCGCCCAAAAACCGGCTCCCCAGCACCATGTCGGCCTCGCCGGCCAGGATGGGGGCGATCAGCTCAGGGATGCGGGTGGCGTCGTACTGGTAGTCGGGATGGAGCATGACGACCACGTCCGCGCCCTCGGCAAGGGCGGTGTCGTAGCAGGTCTTCTGGTTGCCGCCGTAGCCCAGGTTCTGGCGGTGGACCACCACCTGGAGCTTCAGCAGCTGGGCCACGGCCACGGTGTCGTCCCGGGACAGGTCGTCGACCAGGATCACGTGGTCGACCACGCCGGGGGGGATGTCGCGGTAGGTGCGGACCAGGGTCCGGGCGGCGTTGTAGGCCGGCATCACCACGACAACC
>Ga0126313_10001421_pt1 | contig 12671 bp, 10 predicted proteins | sample Plot105A_FD_89954 | JGI IMG/M metagenome (GOLD analysis project Ga0126313, IMG submission 89954) | Serpentine soil microbial communities from UC McLaughlin Reserve, CA, USA - Plot105A | ecosystem: Environmental > Terrestrial > Soil > Grasslands | place: USA: UC McLaughlin Reserve, Lake County...
CACGTGACCCACCGGCGAGAGCCTCAGTGGCGGATGATGCCCGGCGGAGACGATCTCCGCGTCCGCGCCGCAGACTCGTCCACAGCAGGCGGTGGCGAACAGCCCGAGGCCGCCGTAGCCGGCGATCAATCGATTGAGCGCCGCCATCTGCGCCTCCGGTTCGAGCTCTGCCTCCATCAAGGCCTTCCACCCCGCCCGAAGCGATGCCCCGATCCCTGCGGCCGCCGGTCCCCGGCCGGCGACATCGCCGATCACGAACGCCAGCGAACCATCTTCGCGCTCGCTCAGACCCACGAAATCGCCCCCCAGCAACATCTCGCTCTCCGCCGCGCGGTAGCGCCACGCCGCGCGCCGGCGCTGGGGCGGCGGGGCCGAGGGGATCAGCCCGAGCTCGAGCTGCCCCAGCAATCGCTGCGCGCTCTGCTGTTGCTCGCGGAGCTCGTCCTCGACACGTCGCCGATCGGTGACGTCGACGATCACTACCCCCAACGCAATCACCGATCCGTTCTCGAACAGCGGGTAGACATCCTCGACCCAGTGACGGACCTCTCCGGGCGCTGCCGAGGTCTCTCCCGAGACCTGCCAACCCAGGAACGGCTTTCCGGTCTCCAGGACCTCCTGAAAGATCCGCCGGGCAGCCACCGCGACCTCGGGAACAACGTCCTCGATCGTTCGCCCGATGTGATCCTCAACCGAGGGGCCGTTGATCGCCGCCAGCGTCGGGTTCACGTAGATGTAGCTCAAGCCGGAGTCCAAGACGGCAACGCCCACGGGGGCACGCTCGAACACCTCCGCGAGGAGGTCAGAGCGGTGCAAGCCGTCGTCGCGGGTTCGCCATGACCCGCTTGCGTTCCGGAACCGCACGGGCTGAAGCCTAGGCGGTGTGCGCGGAGCCCGCCCTTGATGGTCCCGCCGGACCGGAGATACTGCGCTCGCGTGGAGCTGGGCGTTCATCTGCCGCTGATGGAGTTCGGGGACGAGGGCCAGTCGCTCGCCCGCCTTCAGGCCACAGCGGACGCAGCACGCGAGTGCGGCTTTGCGGCCCTGTCCGCGAACGACCACTTCGTGTTCTCGGCCCCCTGGCTTGACGGGCTGACCGGTCTCGCTGCGGTGATCGAGCGGTCGGGGAAGCTGGAGCTCGCGACCACGATCTCCCTGGCGGCCCTGCGGGGCCCGGTGCCGCTTGCGAAGACGCTCGCCGCGCTGGACCTCCTCTCCGCCGGGCGGCTCGTCGCCGGGGTGGGCCCCGGCTCCTCCAGGCGCGACTACGGCGCCGTCGGAGTGGCTTTCGAGGAGCGCTGGCCGCGCTTCGACGAGGCGGTGACGATCCTGCGCGCCCTGCTTGGCCGAACCCCGCCGCCCGATGACGCTCGTTATTTCTCGCTGCCTGACGAGGAGCTGCGCCGGGCCCGGTCCGCCAGGGGGGTGTCCCGATCTGGATCGGAAGCTGGGGCTCGGAGGCCGGGCTTCGCAGGGTCGCGCGCCTGGCCGACGGCTGGCTCGCCTCCGCGTACAACACGACGCCTGAGAGCTTCGCGCCGGCGCGCGAGCGGCTGGGGCGCGAGCTCCGCCGGCACAGCCGCGCCGCGGATGGATTCCCGAATGCGTCGCGACGATGTGGGTCTGGGTCACCGAGGACCGCTCCGAGCGCGACCGCGTCCTCGATCAAGTCCTCGCTCCGTTGTTGCAGCGCGACGCCGTCGAGCTCAGCGATCGCCTGTGCGTCGGTTCCGCCGAGCACTGCGCGGATCTGCTCTCTCGATATGCCGCGGCCGGATGTGAACGGGTCTACCTCTGGCCGCTCGGCGACGAGCGCCAGCAGCTCGAGCTCGTGGCCGCCGAGATCGCTCCGCAGGTTCGCCCGTAACGGCGCGCTACATCAGGCTCGAGTGACCCAGGCGGATCTTCGGCAGCCAGCGCTGCACGGGCTTGGGGATTCGCCAGGCGAGGGGCCTGAGCAGCCGCAGGGCGGCCGGGAGCAGCAGGAGGCGGACGAGCGTCGCGTCGAGGAGCACCGCAATCCCGAGGATCACGCCCATCTCCTTGGGCGGGAGCGGGCCCGAGAGGGAGAACGTTGCGAACACGAACACCATCACGATCGCCGCCGCGTTGATCGGCCGGCCCGAGTCGGCGAGGCCGTCTACGACCGCCTGGCGCGCATCGCCCGAGCGAGCGAAGTGCTCCTTGACCGACGCGAGAAGGAACACGGTGTAGTCCATCGCCAGCGCGAAGATGAGCGCAAAGAAGAAGACGGGGCTCCACGCGTCGAGGAAACCCTGCGAGGCGAAGCCGAACAGGTGCTCTCCATAGCCGTCCTGAAAGATCAGCTTGGCGACGCCGAACGCGGCTCCCGTCGCCAGCAGGCTCAGCAAGACCGCGACCGCGGCGACGATCGGAGCGCGCAGGACGAGGAGCAGCAGCACGAAGCCGACGCCGAGCACTAGCGCGTAGAGGCGCGGCGTCCACTGGTCGAGCACGTCGGCGAGGTCGGCGCCCTCGACTGAGGGGCCCCCGAGCACCGCGCCGGGAGGCAGTGCCGCGCGCACTTGATCGATTACGCCATCGAGCTGGTCTGCGCCGACAGTGGGAGTAGCGCGCAGAAGCACCAGCCCGTCGGCTCGCTCGGGCGACGCGACGGTTGCGATCTCCGGAGTTCGAAGCAGAGCCCGGCGCGAATCCCGCGCCTCGCGCTGTGGCGCGACGACCTGGAGCTCGCTCGGGGCGCCCGCACCGAACGCCTCGGAGATGCGCTCGTAGCCGATCCGAGCGCCGGAGTCCTCCGGGATCGCGCCGACCGATGGCATCTCCGTCTTCAGGCCGAGCAGGGGCACCATCAGCAGGGCCAGAACCGCCAACCCGGCACCGCCAAGCGCGAAGGGTCGCCTCCACACTCGTTCACCCCACCGCGCGAAGCGCTCGCTGCGGTGCTCCAGCGCGCCGCGCCACGGCAGCGCCATGCCGTCGACTCGCGGCCCGAGCCGCGCGAGCAGGGCCGGCAGAAGGGTGAGCGACGCGGCGAGGACGAAGCTCACGGCCAGCACGATTCCGAGCGCGACCGTCCTGAACGGCGGGCTCGGAACGACCATCACGGCCGCCAACGACGCGATCACCGTGATGCCGCTGATCAGGACCGCCTTGCCTGCCGTCTCGATCGCGCCGCCCGCCGCATCGCGCGGCTCGAGGCCGGCGCGCAGCGCCGCGCGGAAGCGAACCACGATGAAGAGCGCGTAGTCGATTCCGACCGCCAGCGCGAACATGAGCGCGAAATTCATTGCCCAGATCGTCACGTCGCCGAGCTGGGCGAAGAGCCACAGAGCACCGCCCGCGGAGACCAACCCGAGGACGGCGAGCAGCAGCGGCAGACCGGCCGCGGCGACCGACCCGAAGACGAGGAGCAGGATCACGAGCGTGACGGGCCACGAGAGCACCTCGGACTTGAGCATCGCCTCCTTGTTCGCGTCGTTGAACGCCGCCCATAGTGCCGGCGTCCCCGTCAGCGTCACGTCGATGTCATGCGAGCTCAGGCCGGCGAGCGCCGACGCTTGCCGTTCGGCGGCGCGAACCATCTCGGTGTCGTCGGCGCCCGCGCCCGCGTAGACGACCGCGACGCGTCGATCGGGGGAGATCGCACGGCTCTCGGTCGGTCCGACCACCCGTCCGGTGGCTGGATCCGCCTCGAGCTTCGCTCGGACTCGGCGCACGGACCGGCGAAAGGCGGGGTCGTCGACCGACGACGGGCCGTCCACCACTGCCGCCAGGGAGTATGCGCCGAGGCCGTCGAAATGTCGGTCGATGAGATCCCTCGCCTCGACCGAATCGGAGCCGAGGGCCTTCCAGCCCGCTCCGGAGAGCGCGTCCTCCACCCGCGGCGCCAGCGCGCCGAGGCTGACGAGGATCGCGATCCAGGCGATCGCGATCAGCCTCAGGTGATCGGCGGACCACCGCCCAAGCCGTCCCAGGGGCCCGAGCTCGATCGCCCGCTTGCCGTCGCTCGGAGGCGTCGCGTTTCGGGCTCGCTGCTTCATACGCTCTTTGTACGGCGTATTCGGCGGCGCGACTTCGCCCCGAAGGGCCATTTCCCGGCAGTCGCCGAAGATGGCCTCGCGGGGCCATCGGACGTCGGGAGCCGCCCAGACGACCTAGAGAAGGCCCTCGTCGGCGGCCTTGGCGACCGCCCCCGCCTTCGAGCGCTGGTTCAGCTTCGCCCGGATGTTGGCCATGTGCCGGTGGACCGTGTGTCTGCTGACGATGAGCTGAGCGGCGATCTGCGGCTCGGTCAGACCCTGCGCGGCAAGGCGAAGCACCTCGAGCTCGCGCGCACTCAACCCTGCGCGACCTGAGACATCAGCGGACGGCCGCGGGCCGGCGCCCTCCTGGGCCGCCAGGTCGGCGAGCGCGGCGCTCACCCGGTGCCGCTCACCCTGCGCGCCGAGCTCGTCGAAAGCCGCGGTCGCGGCTGCGAGCTCACGCGCCGCCTCCCGCGGCCGGCCGAGGCGCGAGAGCGCCAGCCCCAGCGCCACCCGCGCACGAGAGGCCTCGAAGGGTGCGCCGGATCGGCTCCACAGATCAAGCGCGTCCTCGTAGTGCTCGCGCGCCCGTTCATCGTCCGCGACCGCGCTCGCCAGCAAGCCCTCGCTGAACTCAAGCGACGCCCGCAGCGGGTCGGTCTGCGCATCGGCGACGACCGACGAGAGCTCGGCGAGGTGGGTGCGGGCGACCTCCAACTCCCCACGCTCGACCGCGATGCGGACGCCGAGCGCCTGCGCCGGCGCCCGAGCCAGCCGCTCCCCCGGCGAAAGCGCACGTAGAAACCGCTCGAGGAGGTCGGCGGCCTCGTCCAGATCACGACCGTCCATCGCGATCTCGGCCAGGCAGAGCTGCGCCTGGGGGTGCCACCCGATGCGATCACAGATCGCTCGCGCCTCGTCGAGGCGGCCCTGCCGTCGTCGTAGATCGGCCAACCGCAGCAACGCTTCGAAGGCAAGCGCCGGCGCGCCCACCTCGAACGCCTCGAGCGCGCCGGCGAGCTCGCGCTCGGCCTCGTTCCACTCGCCGCGCCAGGTGAGCACCGCTGCGTAATGCGCGCGGCAAAAGCCGAACAGCTGCGGGACGGACGACCGCTCACAGAAGCCGCGGACCGTGTTACACCATTGCGCAGCGCGATCGACGTCCTGAACGCGCTCGCAGGCGTAGATCAGATGGCAGCATGCGCCGCCCGCGAACTGGATCGCGCCGAACTCTCCCGACACGGCCGCCGCCGACGCTTCGTCCAAGAGCGCCATTCCGTCCCGCACCTCCCCGGCCGCAACCTTGGCCAGCCCCTCGAGCGAGCGTCCCAGCATCTCGAGGTCGAGGACGCCGCACCGGCGCCCGATCTCGGTCGCGGTCGCCGCGAGCTCGCCCGCACGCACCGCATCGTTCTCCGCGACGAGCGCGACCTCGGCTTCCAAGAAAGCGAGCCAGCCCCGCTCCTCGATGTCCTCGAGCCCGTCGAGCAGCCGGCGCGCGCGGGAGAACCATCCGCGCGCCACCGCGGCCTCGCCTCGGAATACGACGTGGTCGTACGCGAGCCAGATCGCCGAACGCGCCGCTCCCGGGCTGTCGCCGGCCTGCCGATAGGACCGAAACGCGCGCTCGCGAGCGTCGAGGCTCACGGCCGCCTCGCCGAGCCATCGGGTCGCCTGCGCGTATCCCTCGAGGGCTGCGGCCGATTCGCCCGCGCGGAGCGCTCGCTCGAAGGCGTTCTTCGCGTCGCGCCACGACCCCTCGCGAAGGGCATCCCGGCCCTGTGCCACCGCATCGAGCGGCTCCGCCGCTGGCTGCATCATCGACAAAAGCTACCGCCGCCCTCTACCGGATCGGACCGCGTCTGATCCGGGCGCGGAAGTCGGGCAGCGACTCGTCGAGCGGATGCACCGCCTCCATCCACCACGTGGCGCCCGCCCGCTCGTACTCGGCGACGATTTCCGGAGTTCGCGGCTGCGTGACGGCAAAGGCGATCAGGTCGAAGGGATCGCTTGAGTCCCGATGCTCGGCGATGTAGTCGCGACACTCGCTCAGCTCATCTGGCGAGAGCTCCTTCAACAGGTGGTCGGGGTCCAGCGGCAGGGCTCCATCCCAGCGGGCCGCGCGCCGAAACGGCGCTTTGTGGGGCCACAGGCCCGCAACCCAGATCGGGATCCGAGGTCGCTGCTGCGCCGGCGGGCGCAATGTCGCATCGACCTGAAAGTGCTCGCCATCGTGCTGGACGTTCTCGCCGCTCCAGAACGCCACCAAAAGCTCGAGCGACCCGTCGAGCCGCGCGGCCACGTCACGCGGAGGTGCCGCCTCTCCGAACGGCGCCATGTCGCCCTGCTCGCCGAGCCCGACGCCGAGGACGAGCCGGCCGCCGGAGAGGCGGTCGAGCGTCGCCGTCTCCTTCGCGAGTTTCCAGGGACGGCGCCGGGCGAGCGGCGTAACGAGTGGGCCGAAGCGCAACCGCTCCGTCGCGAGTGCGATCGCCGTCAGCGCGACCGTCGTATCGGCGAGATCCTGCCGGGGGTCCGGCCTCGCGACGACCTGGTCCCAGATGAAGAACCCGTCCCAGCCGGCGAGCTCGCTCTCGCGGGCGAAGTCGGCGAGCGTCGGAACGTCGTACTCGCCGAAGGTCGGGACGTAGACGCCAAAGCGCACGGCGTCAGGGTATGGCGCCTATGGCCACGCCCGCTTCTCCAGGAGACCGAGGTCCACGGGGAGGACGACGCCGGTCACGGCCCTCGCCATCGGCGATGTGAGCCAGACGACGGCCTCCGTGACCTCCTCGGGCTCGATCAAGCGCTCGATCAAGTTCATCGACGTGAAGTCCGAGAGGTCGCCTCGGTCGGCACCGGCGTCCTCGAGCGATGCCGCCAACATCGGCGTATCCACCCAACCCGGGCAAACAGCGTTCACGGCGATGCCGTCAGCGCCGAGCTCGTGGGCGAGCGTGCGCATCAGGCCGACCACCCCGTGCTTCGAAGCGTTGTAGGCCGCGAAGCCCTGAGAGGCGGCGACGCCGCAGATCGAGGAGATGAGGACCATCGAGCGCGCCCCGTCGGCCGCGCGGAGCTGCGGCACGGCGGCCTTCGCCGTGAGGAAGGTTCCCGTGAGGTTCACATCGAGCACCTCTCGCCACGCGCCGGGCTCCAGATCGGCAACCTCGGAGCCGTCGCCGATCGTTCCCGCGTTCGCAACTACGACCTGAGCCGGCCCGAGATCCTCACGCAGCCGCGCAGCGCCCGCGCGCACCGCGCCCCAATCCGTGATGTCGGCGACGACGGCCTCGGCTCGGCCGCCGGCGCGCCGGATGTCGTCCGCGAGCGTCGCGAGCGCGTCCGCTTGAACGTCCCAGAGACCGACGCGATCGCCGCACTCGGCGAACCGCCGCGCGTGGGCGGCGCCCATGCCGCTCGCGGCGCCGGTCACCCAGACGGTTCGCGGCTCGGTCACGAGGAGACCGGGGCCGGCTGGATTACCTCGATCGTCACACCGTCCGGGTCCGCGCAGTAAAAGACGCGGGCGCCGCGCCAGGCGCCCGCGCTTTCGATCGTCATCGGCTCGCCTCGAACGAGCACCCGCGCGTCGCGGAGGCGCCGGTGGGCGGCATCCGCATCCGCGACGCGAAGCGAGATGTGCGTCGCGCCGGGGTCGTTGGGGTCGGGCCGAACGGGCCGCCCTCGCGGGCGCACGTACTCGATCAACTCGAGTACATGGCCTCCGGGTAGCAGCAGGTCGGCCCAGCGCACCTTCGGGTCCGAAATGCCGCTGACCTCGAATTCAGCGCCCTCGTCCTCGCCTCGAGCACGCAGGTCGAGGCCCAGCAGCTCGCAGTAGAAATTCAGCGAGCGATCCAGGTCGGCGCAGGTGATCGAGGCGTGGTCGATGCCGATTACGCGCCAGCCCTCCCCGCTTGGCTCGGATTTTTCGTCGAGCAACCGCGCCGGGATCAGGTCGCGGGCGAACACGTCCTCGACCGTCTCGTGGCGTCGGATGAGCTCAGCCTCGTCGCCGCTGACGAGGACCGTGCCCGGCCGGCCGAGTGCGTTGAAGTTCGACGCGGTCGCGTCCTGGTAGGCACCGGTATCGAGGAACACGAGCACGTCGCCGACGTCGAGCGGCGGCAGTGCGGCATCGGCGACGACTACGTCGAGGGCGCAGGTGCGCCCGGTGACGTCCGCACGGAGCGTCGGTGGGTCGAGCGGAAGCCGCGCAGGCAGGCACGTCCAGCGATTGAGCTCGAGATTGACGTCGGGCAGGTAGGAGTCGGAGGTATCGGTTTCGACCCAGGCGAGCTCCTCGGGCTCCGTCTGGCGCTTGAGGTTCCGCACGGTCGCGAGGTGAATCCCGGCGTCGGCGTAGAGGGCCCGGCCCGGCTCGAGCTCGAGGCGCACCCGGCCCGGTTCAATGTCGAGCTCCTCGAGCCGGGCGACCAGCCGAGGGCAGATCGCGTCGGCGTAGCGATCCAGCCCCGGGGCCTCGTCCGCGGCGTCTGCGCGGACCGGCGAGCGCCGGCCGAACGGGTCGCGCGGGGCCGGGAAGCCGCCGCCGATGTCGAGCTGGCGCGGCGTCCAGTCCGGCCAGAGCCGGCGCAGGCGCCCAAGCAGCTCTGCGAGCGCGTCGATCGCGCCCGCCCACACCGCGGGGTCGGCGGAGTGGCGGCCGATGTGGAAATGAATGCCCGCGAGGTCGAGCGCGGGGTCTACGGCGAGCCCATGCGGCAAAGCGAGCAGGTCCTCGGTGGGGATCCCGGCCTTGTAGCGCTGCACGGCGCCGCGGATGGACAGTCCGTCGGGTGACATCTCCGAGGCTTGTTCGACGCCCGCGAGGTCTGGCCGAACCCGGAGGCGGACCGTCGCCCGGCGCCCGAGGCGCCGCGCCGCGGCCCGGACGCGCGGAAGCTCATCGCGGCTGTCGAGCGTGACCAGCACGCCCGCGCGCACGGCGCGCTCGAGCAGGGCCTCCCCCTTCATCGGTCCATTCAGCGAGATCACATCCGGATCGGTGCCGGTTCCAAGCGCGGCCTCCAGCTCACCCGGGCCGAACACATCGCAGCCGGCGCCCGCGCGGTTGAGAACCCGCCGCAGCGCGAGCGCCGGATTCGCCTTCAGCGAAGGCAGCAGGAGCAGCCCGCCAGGCCAGCGAGCGCCGAATTCGGCCGTGAAGCGATCGAGGTTGCGGCGAAGCTGATTTTCCGAGATGACGTGGAGCGGGGTTCCAAAGCGGTGGGCGAGCTCCTCGGCGGAGCAATCGTCGATGAACAGAGCGCCGCCACGTACCGATAGGCAATCGTCGAGCCAGCGGTCGGCCGGGGGCGCGTCGTTGCGAGCGGCGGTCGACATGTGTACGATCGTACAGTACGAATGTACGCCGAGGTCACGGAGAAGCGACCGCTTACCACCCCCGACGCCGCGCGGGCTCGGGTGGGTGAACGCAATCGCCACCGTCCGCGGCGTCTGCTCCTCCTGCAGACAACCTTGCGTCTGATCGCCGACGAGGGGATCGACGCGGTGACCCATCGGTCGGTCGCCGAGGCGGCAGGTGTCTCCTTGGGATCCACCACGTATTGGTTCGCATCCCGTCAGGACATGCTCCGCCAGGCTCTCGAGTACTTCGCGCGGCTCGAGATCGAGGGCCTGCACGAGCGGCTCGCGCCGATCCGCGGCCGGCGCCTCTCGGACCGCAGGTTGGTCGACGAGTTCGCGGAACTACTGCTCCCCCAGCTCGACCGCGAGCGATGGCGCACGGTCGCGCAATACGCGTTCATGCAGGAGGCCGCGCGCCGCCCTGAGCTCGAGGCGATCTGCCGCGAGTGGAGCCAAGCCTGGGAGGATGAGTTGGCGGAGCTCTTCGCTTCCCTCGGCACGCCGTCGCCGCGCCTCGAGGCGACGATGTTCTTGGCGATGCTCGACGGGCTGCTTCTGGGACAGCTCGCGGCACCGGAGGACGACGTCGAACATGGCGTGTTGCGGCCCGCGCTCGAGGCGTGGTTCGAGCGCCTGCCGAGGGGTGGCGCATGAAATGTCTGCGTAGCGTGGCAGCGGCCGCAGCGCTTGTCTGCGTCATCGGGCTCGGCGCATGTGGTGGCGGCATCGACGACGACTCGACGACCGCCGAGGTGGCGGTCGCCGAGGCCGAGGGGAAGCCGGGCGGCGAGCTCACGATCTCGAACTGGCCGCTGTACATCGACAAGCAGACGATCCCGGAGTTCGAACAGGCCACGGGAGTCTCCGTTAAGTACGTCGAGGACATCAACTCCTACGACGAGTTCTTCGGGAAGATGCAGCCGCTGCTCGCGGACGGTCAGTCGGGCGGGCGGTCGCTGATGGTCGCCTCCGACGCGCTCGCGAAGAAGGAGTACGACCTCGGATACATCCAGCGCCTCGACCAGGTCGCGCTGGGGCCTGCGCTTGAGCACCTGAGCTCGGTCGCGTCGCAGGGGGGCGATCCCGACCACGAGTATTCGATCCCCTGGCAGGGCGGAATGACGGGGCTGATCGTCAACCGGGAGCTGGCCCCGGACGTGACCTCCGTCAACGACATCTTCGACCCGAAGTACAAGGGCAAGGTCGAAATGGTCACCGAGCTCCGCGAAGTCGTGCCACTGGTAATGAAGGCAGACGGCATCGATCCCGCAACCGCTTCCGAGCAGGACTGGCTGGACACGATCGACAAGATCAAGGAGGCGGGCGAGTCGGGCCAGATTCGCCGCTTCACCGGCAACGACTACGCACGCGACCTGGCGACCGGCGACGCGGTGGCCGTCATCGGGTGGGCCGCCGACGCGTTCCAGTTGCAGACGGACAATCCCGACCTTCGCTGGGTGATGCCGGACGAGGGCTGCATTCTGTGGTGGGATAACTGGGTGATCCCGGTCGGGGCTCCGAACCCGACCGCGGCCTATGCCTTCATCAACTACGCCTACGAGCCCGAGCACCAGGCGCAGATCGACGCTTGGACGGGATCGGTGACGCCGGGCACAGGAGTGCGCGAGATTCTTCAGAAGACGGCGCCCGAGATGGCCGACAGCCCGCTCGTCTTCCCGAGCGCGCAATACACGAGTAGCTGCTCGCCCACGACGGCGACACCGGGCGACGCGGAGGCCGAGAACCGCATCGAGCGCGCCTGGTCGGCGGCCACCGGCAGTTAGCGCGACGCGGCCAACCGCTCAACGCAGCGAGGCTGTAATCGGCTGCACCGTCCGGGTCCGTGGGGAGCCGCGCGCTAACGTGGCCATGCTCGTGACCGTCGCCGAGCCCCAGACCGCAGGGGAGTTGATCCGCTTCTGGCGCATGAACCGACGAATGAGCCAGCTCGAGCTCTCGCTGGAGGCGAACGTCTCGACCAAGCACCTCAGCTTCGTCGAGACCGGGCGCTCGCAGCCGAGCCGCCAGCTGCTCATCCACCTGGCTCAGCAGCTGGACCTGCCCATCGCCGAGCGCAACCGTCTCCTGCTCGCCGGCGGCTTCGCGCCCCCATACCTGGAGTTGCCGTACGACGGCGACGTGATGAAACCGCTTCGCGAGTCGCTGAGGCGGCTGCTCGAGGCCCACCAGCCGAACCCGGCATTGATCGTCGACGGCCTCTGGAACCTGGTCGAGGCGAACGCGGCCGCGTCCCTGCTCTGGGAGGGCGTCGACCCGACACTGCTCGAGCCGCCGATCAACCTGCTGCGGATCGGCGTGCACCCGGACGGCCTCCCGGCCGTCTCTTCCATGACCGCGGCCTGCAACGTGCCATTGATTCAGAGGCTGAAGCGCAGGAGCCGCGACGAAGCGAACCCCGCCCTCGCCGACTTGATCGACGAGATCGAGTCGTACCTCCCAGCCGAGCTGCCCGCTGCCGGCGCGACCCAGCCGGTCGTTTCGATGGAGCTCCGAACGCGGCTTGGGCCGGTGCGCCTCTTCACCCTGATCGCGACGCTCGGGGCCCCGCTCGAGGTGACAGCGGCGGACCTGGCGATCGAGACGTTCCTGCCGATGGACGCCGAGAGCGCGGCACGACTGCAGGAGCTGGCGGAGGCCGAGACCGCGGCGGCGCCCGCTGCTTGAGCGCGACGTCATCGGTTGAACCGCATTGCCGGCCGTAGCCGGCAAACCGGTGCAATCGATCGGCGCCTTACCGCGATTCCTCGAGGGCTAGGAGAGTCTCAGGACGAACGCCGTCGTTGCGCATCGCTTCCGCTGCTTCCTCTGTACCCATGAACTCCTGGAAGGCGTTCATGTCGGGGATCTCGGCGATGAGGGCCACCTTGTTGGATCCGTCCGGATCCCGGAATGTCCTCACGCTGATGCCCATGGGCCCGAAGACCTCCTCGCGCTTCGGCGAGCTCAGCCAATGCTCGACGTCGTCAACTTCGTGCGTGATCACGTACGTGGCCATCGAGGCGCTCCTTCCGTCGTTTGCGCCCATGCTATTCCTGAGGAGCGGGCGACTCGAGACGGAACACTCGAGCGTCGCTGCCTCGGTTGTCGGTTGTGCCGCCATGGCCCGTTCTACTCGATGTCTGTTTCGGCCCGCGCTGCACCCTATGACTCGCAGACCTGCGTTCGCTCGCCAAATTGAGCAGAATCGAAGTTCCGGGATCCGATCGAATGCCTCTCCCGCACCGACAACACCCGCCGGCGAGCGCCATGCGGGTGTTGGAGCTTTGGCGC
>Ga0126313_10001422_pt1 | contig 12670 bp, 14 predicted proteins | sample Plot105A_FD_89954 | JGI IMG/M metagenome (GOLD analysis project Ga0126313, IMG submission 89954) | Serpentine soil microbial communities from UC McLaughlin Reserve, CA, USA - Plot105A | ecosystem: Environmental > Terrestrial > Soil > Grasslands | place: USA: UC McLaughlin Reserve, Lake County...
AAGTCGAGCGGGTGGGGGCGCTTCGGCGGCAAGGCGGCGCTCGAGGAGTTCACCGAGCTTCGCTGGGTGAGCGTCCAGCAGGGTCCGCGGCACTACCCCATCTAGGGATGGCGAACCGCGACGCACCGCCCTTCCGGGCCGACCACGTCGGCAGCCTGCTGCGGCCGCCGGAGCTGCTGCGGGCGCGGGAGGATCACCGGGCGGGGCGCATCGACGACGCCGAGCTCCGCGGGATCGAGGACGAGGCCATCCGCGGCGCTGTCGAGCTCCAGCGGGACGTCGGGCTGCGCACCGCCACCGATGGCGAGTACCGCCGCGCGTCCTGGCACATGGACTTCATCTACTCGCTCGACGGCATCTCGAAGGTGATCGACGAGACGCTGCACGTGCAGTTCCGCAACGAACAGGGGACGATCGAGTTCGCGCCTCCGTCGCTGCGCGTCGATGGCAGGATCGGGCTGTCGAAGACGATCTTCGGGGACGCGTTCGAGTTCCTGAAATCCGTAGCGTCCGACCGCCAGGTGCCGAAGCTGACCATCCCGTCGCCGAGCATGGTCCACTACCGCGGCGGCCGCGCGGCGATCGATGAGGAGCTGTATCCGGATCTCGACGGGTTCTGGAGCGACCTCGCCGCCGCATACAGGGAGGAGGTGCGCCGGCTCGGCGAGCTCGGCTGCACGTATCTGCAGTTCGACGACACGAGCCTCGCCTACCTCAACGACCCGAGGCAGCGCGAGCACGTGCGCGAGATCGGCGGCGACCCCGAGCACCAGCACGAGGCCTACATCCGCCACATCAACGAGGCGCTCGCCGAGCGGCCGCGGGGGATGGCGGTCACGACGCACATGTGCCGCGGCAACTTCCGCTCCTCCTGGGTCGCGGAGGGCGGCTATGACTTCGTCGCCGAGGCGCTGTTCAACGAGCTCGATGTCGACGGGTTCTTCATGGAGTGGGACGACGCCCGCTCGGGGGGATTCGAGCCGCTGCGCTTCGTCCCGAAGGGCAAGGTCGTCGTCCTCGGCCTCGTGACGACGAAGCGCGGCGACGTCGAGGACCGCGGCATGCTCGAGCGCCGGATCGAGGAGGCGTCGCAGTACGTCGACCTCGATCAGCTCTGCCTGTCACCGCAGTGCGGGTTCTCGTCGACCGTCGAGGGCAACGCGCTGACGGCCGAGCAGCAGGCCGACAAGCTTCGCCTGGTGGTGGAGGTCGCTGAGCAGGTGTGGGGCTAGAAGTCCGGCGCCGCCGGCAGCCCGACGTAGTTCTCCGCGAGGCTGGTGGCCGCGGCCTCGGAACGTGTGAGGTACTCGAGACGGGCGAGCTGGAGGGCGCGCTCGTAGGCGCCGCCGCCGAGATCGTGCAGCAGCTGCGTCATGTAGTTCGAGAAGTCCTGGGCGCGCCAGACGCGCCGCAGGGCGGCGGACGTGTAGCCGTCGAGCCCGGTGGTCGAGCCGTCCTCGTAGTAGGCGCGCAGCGCGGTGCTGAGCAGGCGGACGTCGTTGACCGCGAGGTTGAGCCCCTTGGCTCCGGTGGCCGGGACGATGTGGGCGGCGTCCCCGGCCAGGAAGAGCCGGCCGTGCTGCATCGGCTCGCAGACGTTGCTGCGCATGGGCGCGATGCTCCTGTCGAAGATCGGGCCCTCGTTCACCTTGCCGATGCGGACGCGCAGCTCGTCCCAGATGCGCTCGTCCGGCCAACCGTCGAGGCTGTCGTCGTTCGGGACCTGGAGGTAGAGCCGGCTGACCGTCGGCGAGCGCATCGAGTGCAGCGCGAAGCCCCGCTCGTGCCACGCGTAGATCAGCTCGTCCGTGCTCGGCGGCGCCTCCGCGAGGATCCCCAGCCAGCTGAAGGGATACACGAGCTCATAGTCGGTCAGCACGCCGCCCGAGATGGAAGGGCGGCAGACGCCATGCGAGCCGTCGCATCCGGCGACGAAGTCGCACTCGAGTTCCTGCCGCGCGCCGTCGTGCGTGTACGCGATCCGCGGCTGCTCGCTCTCCAGGTCAGCGAGCGCCACGTCCGCGACGTCGAAGAGGACCGGGACACCGCGCTCGAGCAGGGCGGCGATCTCGTCCTTGACGACCTCCTGCTGGCCGTAGATCGTGATCTTGCGGCCGGTGAGCCTGAGCATGTCGACGTGGAAGGCGCGCCCCTGAAAGCGGAGGTAGACGCCCGTGTGGTCGAGCCCCTCGCTGTCGAGCCGGTCGGCGACGCCGACGGAGTGCAGCAGGTCGACCGTGTTCTGCTCGAGCAGGCCGGCGCGGACGCGCTGCTCGACGTAGCCGCGGCTGCGGGCCTCGAGCACGACGCACTCGATCCCCGCCTGCTGCAAGAGGAGGGCGAGCGTCAGCCCGGCCGGCCCTGCCCCCACGATGCCCACCTTGGTTTGCATCCGGCCGGCGATCCTATATCGTGTACGCATGCCGTGCAAGCGTTCGCATAGCGCGCAACATGGCTGACGTCGTCCGGCTGCGCGAGGCGGTGGCCGAGCTCGTGCGCGACGGCGACGCCGTCGCGCTGGAGGGATTCACGCATCTGATCCCGTTCGCGGCCGGGCACGAAGTGCTCCGGCAGGGCCGGCGCGACCTCGAGCTGATCCGGATGACCCCCGACGTGCTGTACGACCAGATGATCGGCATGGGCGTCGCTCGGAAGCTCGTCTTCTCCTACGGCGGCAATCCCGGCGTCGGGTCGCTGCACCGGTTCCGCGACGCGATCGAGCAGGGGTGGCCGCGCCCGATCGAGCTCGAGGAGCACAGTCATGCGGGCATGGCGAACCGCTACGTCGCGGGCGCGTCGGGGCTTCCGTGCGCGCTGATGCGCGGGTATGCCGGCACGCAGCTCGCGCAGCATACGCGGGTCGAGCCCGTGACGTGCCCGTTCACGGGCGAGCAGCTCGTCGCCGTCCCGGCCATCCGCCCCGACGTTGCGATCGTGCACGCGCAGGAGGCCGATCGCGCCGGCAACGTCCAGCTCTGGGGAATCCCGGGCGTTCAGAAGGAGGCGGTGCTGGCCTCCGCCCGCGCAGTGGTGACCGTCGAGCGGATCGTCGACGAGCTCGAGCCGCGTCCGGGGCGGGTCCTCATCCCGAGCTGGGTGATCGACGCCGTCGCCGAGGCGCCGGGAGGGTCGCAGCCCTCCTACTCCCTGGGCATCACGCAGCGCGACAACGACTTCTATCGCCGCTGGGATGCGATCAGCCGCGATCGTGACGTCTTTCGCGCCTGGATGGACGAGCACGTGATGATGGCACCCACCCGCCCGGCGGTATGAGCGGCGACGTGCAGACGGTCGTCGCCGCGCGGAGCCTGATCGGCAAGCGGTCCTGCTTCATCGGCGTCGGGCGCCCGAGCACCGCCGCGATCCTCGCGCGCATGGTGCACAACCCCGAGCTCGTGCTGGTCTACGAGTCCGGCACGATCGGCGCCAAGCCGTACCGCGTGCCCCTGTCGATCGGCGACGGGGAGCTCGCCGAGAGCGCGGACCTCGTCGTCTCGGTCCCGGAGATGTTCAACTACTGGATCGGCCCCGGTCGCGTGCAGGTCGCCTTCCTCGGCGCCGCGCAGGTCGACCGTTTCGCCAACCTCAACTCGACCGTGATCGGCGACTACGACCATCCAAGGACGCGTCTGCCCGGCGCCGGCGGCGCGCCGGAGATCGCCACGGGCTGCGAGGAGGTCGTCGTGATCGCGCCGCACAACCCGCGCACGTTCGTGGAGCGGCTGGACTTCGTCACGACGACGGGATCCCGTACGACCGCGGTCATCACCGATCTCGGCGTGCTGGAGCCGCGCGCGGGCGAGCTGACCCTCACGACGGTTCATCCCGAGGTGTCGGTGGAGCAGGTGCAGGAGGCAACCGGGTGGGAGCTGCGCGTTGCCGACGAGGTCGCGACGACCGAGCCGCCGACCGGCGAGGAGCTGCGGGCGCTCGAGGAGCTGAGACGATGAGTTTCGCCCTTCGGTCCTCTCAAGTTCGGACCTCCGGTCGACGTTACGCGGCGTATCTCTACGACGCCGTCCGCACGCCGTTCGGCCGCTACGGCGGCGCGTTGGCAAGCGTGCGCCCGGACGACCTCGCCGCGCTGGTCGTGGGCGAGCTGGTCGCACGCTCACCGGAGCTCGACCCGGGCCGGATCGACGATGTGATGTTCGGCGACGCCAACCAGGCAGGCGAGGACAACCGCGACGTGGCGCGCATGGCGTCGCTGCTGGCCGGCCTGCCCACGAGCGTCCCGGGAACGACGATCAACCGGCTCTGCGGCTCCTCGCTGGACGCCGCGATGCAGGCGAGCCGCGCGATCGAGACCGGTGACGCCTCGCTGATCCTGGTCGGCGGCGTGGAATCGATGTCGCGCGCACCCAGCGTGCTCCTCAAGCCGGAGAAGGCGTTCGCCATGGGCGAGCAGACCCTCCACTCGACCACGCTCGGCTGGCGGATGGTCAACCCCCGGATGCCTGACTCCTGGACGGTCTCGCTCGGCGCCGGCACCGAGAAGCTCGCGCGCATCCACGGCGTGGGCCGTGAGGCGCAGGACGAGTTCGCGGTGCGCAGTCACCGGCTCACGGACGCCGCCTGGAACGCCGGCTTCTATGACGACTGGGTCCTCCCGGTTCCCGGCACCGACCTGGCGCGCGACGAGAACGTGCGCCCTGACACGTCGACAGAGAAGCTGGCGCAGCTCCAGCCGGCGTTCGTCAAGGACGGCACGGGCACCATCACCGCCGGAAACGCGTCGCCGCTCAACGACGGCGCCGGCGCGCTCGTCATCGGCGACGAGTCCGCCGGCGCGACGCTGGGCCGGGACCCGATCGCACGGATCGCCGGCCGCGGCTCCCACGCCGTCGATCCGGACGTCTTCGGCATCGCGCCGGTCGAGGCGGCCAACGAGGCGCTCGCGCGCGCGGGCATCGGGTGGGGAGACGTCGAGGTGGTGGAGCTCAACGAGGCGTTCGCGGCGCAGTCGCTGGCGTGCCTGGGGGAGTGGAAGGAGCTCGATCCGGCGCGCGTCAACGTCAACGGCGGCGCGATCGCCATCGGGCACCCGCTCGGTGCGTCCGGCGTTCGCATCCTGGCGACGCTGGCGTACGAGCTGCGCCGGCGCGGCGGCGGCTACGGCGTCGCCGCGATCTGCATCGGAGTCGGACAAGGCCTGGCGGTCGTGCTCCATGCGTGAGCCGGCGCTCGATTACCCGGCGTACAAGTCGACCGCCCTGCGGCATCCGAAGCAGCCGCTGGTCTACCTGCCGGACCAGGTGACGGAGATGACGGGTCCGCAGCTCGGGCAGCTGCGGCCGGGCACGATCGAGAACGACCTCACAACCGAGGGTCCCGTCGGCGAGCGGATCACCGTCTCCGGCCGGCTCCTCGACGTCGACGGGCGCCCGATCCGCGACTCGCTGATCGAGATCTGGCAGGCGAACGCCGCGGGGCGCTACCGCCACCGGTGGGGGGACTGGCCGGCGCCGCTGGACCCGAACTTCGGCGGCGGCGGGCGCACGGTCACCGACGCCGACGGCCGCTACGAGTTCGTGACGATCAAGCCGGGCCCGTACCCGTGGGGGAACCATCCGAACGCGTGGCGGCCGGCGCACATCCACTTCTCGCTGTTGGGGCGGTCGTTCGAGCAGCGACTGGTGACGCAGATGTACTTCCCGGGCGACCCGCTGTTCGCGTTCGACCCGATCTTCAACTCGGTCCGCGACCCCAAGGCGCGCGAGCGCATGATCAGCTCGTTCAGCATGGATCGCTCACAGGAGAACTGGGCGCTGGCCTACGAGTTCGACATCGTCCTCGGCGGCCGTGACGGGACGCCGATCGAGGAGGCGCATTGATGGGTGACGTCGACCGGAGGTCGGAGCTTGCGACGACCGGAGGGCGTGACGTCGACCGGAGGTCGGAGCTTGCGACGACCGAAGGGCGAAAAGTGGTCACCCCGTCGCAGACGGTCGGGCCGTTCCTGTCGCTCGGACTGCCCTGGGAGGACGGCCCGGTGGCGGATCCCGACGGCGTGCGCATCTCCGGCCGCGTGTTCGACGGCGCGGGCGAGCCGATCGGGGACGCGATCGTGGAGACCTGGCACCACGATCCACCGGCGTTCGCGCGTTGCCCGACCGACGACGAGGGACGGTGGCACGTGGTGGTGCCGTACGCGCCCTACGTGGCCGTTCACGTCCTCGCGCGGGGGCTGCTGCGGCACCTGACGACGCGCATCTACCTCGATGCGGAGGCCGACGACCCCGTGCTGGCGAGCGTCGCGGCCGAGCGGCGTGAAACGCTCCTCGCGGAGCGCACCGAAGATGGCTACCGATTCGACATCCGGATCCAGGGTGAGCGCGAGACCGTCTTCTTCGACGTCTGAGCTGTTCGGCGGGATCTACGCGCGCGGCGCGGTCGCCGAGGCGGTCGGGGACGAGGCCTGGCTGCAGGCGATGCTCGACGTGGAGGCGGCGCTGGGCGGAGCGGCGTTGCGCGCGCAGGACCTCGACATGGCGCAGCTCGGACGCGAAGCGGCCGACCATGCCTCTCCGGTCGTGCCGCTCGCGAAGCGCTTCCCGGACACGCACGCGGGTGCCACGTCCCAGGACATCCTCGACACGGCGATGATGCTCGTGGCCAAGCGAGCCCTCGAGCCGCTGCTGGCCGACGCGCGCGCGGCGGCCACTGCCGCGGCCACGCTCGCGGAGGCCCACGAGGCGACGCCGATGATGGGCCGGACGCTGCTGCAGGACGCGCTGCCGACGTCGTTCGGGCTCAAGGCGGCCGGCTGGATGGCCGCGATCGACGAGGGTGCCGCGGCGCTGGCCGCCGCACCTCTGGCCGTCCAGATGGGCGGGCCGGTCGGCCACCGGGCTCCCGCCGCCGCCGCCGCGGTGGCGCGCGAGCTGGGGCTCGCAGAACCGCTGCTGCCGTGGCACACGAATCGCCTGCGCCCCGTCGCGCTCGCCGCCGCCCTCGGGGCGCTGGCCGGCGTGCTCGGCAAGGTGGCGCGCGACGTGACGCTGACGCCCGAGGTGCGCGAGGGAGTCGGGGGCCGCGGCGGCTCGTCGGCGATGGCGCACAAGCGCAACCCGGTTGCCGCGGTGTCGGTGCTCGCCTGCACTCGCCGAGTCCCAGGTCTGGTGGCGACGATGTTCGCCGCGATGGAGCAGGAGCACGAGCGCGCCGCCGGCGCGTGGCAGGCCGAATGGGGCACTATGTGCGACCTGCTTCGGCTCACGGGCTCCGCTGCCGCATGGACACGCGACCTGCTCGAGCATCTGGAGGTGGATGCAGGCGCGATGCGCGCGGGTGCCGGCGACGCCCCCGACCTCGGCGCCTCGTCGCAGCTGATCGAACGGGCGCTCCGGGCGCACCGCGGATGACGCTCCACCACGAGATCTCCGGGCCCGGCGACGCGCCCGTGCTGCTGATGGGCGGCTCGCTCGGCACCACGCTGGAGATGTGGGACGGCCAGCTCCCGCTGGCCGAGAGCCTCCGGCTCGTGCGCTTCGACCATCGCGGACACGGGGGCTCGCCCGTGCCGCCGGCGCCGTACGAGATCGCCGACCTCGGCCGCGACGTGCTCGCCCTGATGGACCGGCTCGGACTCGAGCGCGCGTCCTACTGCGGAGCGTCGATCGGTGGCATGGTCGGCATCTGGCTGGGCGCGAACGCTCCCGGGCGCATCGAGACGCTGGTCCTGGTCTGCACGTCGGCGCACATGCCGCCGCCGTCGTTCTGGCAGCACCGTGCGGAAGCCGTCCTCGAGGCGGGATCCCCCGAGGTCGTCGCCGACGGCGTGGTGGAGCGCTGGCTGACGCCTGCCTACGCCGGCGAGCATCCCGAGGTCCGCGCGGTGCTTCGAGCGGGACTTGCCGCCACGGACCCGGCGGGTTACGCGGCGTGCTGCGGCGCGATCGAGCGTATGGACCTGCGCGAGCAGCTGCCCCGCGTGGCCGTGCCGACGCTCGTCATCTCCGGCTCCGACGACCAGGCCACCCCGCCGGATCACCAGCGCCTCATCGCCGAGGCGGTCCCCGGCGCGCGCCACGAGGTCGTCGGACCCGCCGCGCATCTTGCGCCGGTCGAGCAGCCCGAAGCGGTCAACCGCCTGATCCTGGAGCATGTGAGATGAGCGATGACACGTACGACGCCGGCATGAAGGTGCGCCGCGAGGTCCTCGGCGACGCGCACGTCGACCGGGCGATCGAGAACACGACCGACTTCACCGCGCCGTTCCAGGATTTCATCACGCGCTACGCCTGGGGCTCCGTCTGGACCCGCGACGGCCTCGACCGTCGCACCCGCAGCTGCATCACGCTCGCCGTGCTCGCCGCCCTCGGGCGCGAGAACGAGATCGCGATGCACGTCCGCGCCGCTCGCGCCCACGGCCTCTCCCACGAGGAGATCTCCGAGGTCCTGTTGCACACGGCCGTCTATGCCGGCGTGCCCGCCGCGAACGCCGCGTACGCGATCGCGCAGCGCGTGCTCGCCGAGGAGGCATCCGAGACGTGAGCGGCCCGACCGAGCGCGACGGCGCGTTCGTCCAGTCGCTCGAGCGCGGCCTGCTCGTCATCCGCGCGCTGAATGCGCCCGAGCCGCGGGCGCTGAGCGACGTCGCGCGCGCCACGAGCATCTCGCGCGCGGCGGCCCGCCGGTTCCTCCTCACCCTCGAGCAGCTCGGCTACGTCCGCCAGACGTCCGGCCGCTTCGCGCTCACGCCCCGCGTGCTCGAGCTGGGGTATGCGTATCTGTCGAGCTTGACGCTGCCGGAGGTCGCCCAGCCCCACCTGCAGCGGCTCGTCGAGCAGGTGCAGGAGTCCTCCTCCGTGTCCGTCCTCGACGGCGACGACGTCGTGTACGTCGCTCGCGTGCCGACCCGGCGCATCATGAGCGTCACGATCAGCGTGGGCACCCGGTTTCCCGCCTACGCGACCTCGATGGGACGGGTGCTGCTCGCCGGCCTCCCGGACGATGAGGTCGACGCGACGCTCGCTCGCGCCGACCTGCGCGAGCTGACCGCGCGCACGATCACGTCGGTGGACGACCTCCGCGACGAGATCGAGCGTGTCCGGCGCCAGGGCTACGCGATCGTCGACGAGGAGCTCGAGGCCGGGCTGCGCTCGATCGCGGCCCCGGTCCGAGACGCAGCGGGCGCCGTGTCCGCGGCGGTCAACCTGTCCGCGCAGGCGTCGCGCACGACGGTTGCGGACATGAAACGGCGCCTCCTTCCACGCCTGCGCGAAACGGCCGCCGCGATCGAGCGCGACCTCGGCGCCGGCGCAGCGCGGCCTTGACCGCAGTCAGGCGACCCTGGCCTTGCTGCGCCAGCCCTCGGCGTACGACGTGCGGGCGACCTTGGAGTACGGGCAGGGGCTGACGATCGCACGCAGCTCAGCCTGCCGATGGCGCTCGACCACCGGCTTGGCCGACCCGCCGCCTTCCTCGCCCCAGACGAGCGTGACCTCGGTGCCGATCGGCACATCGACGTCGACCATTGCCAGCGACAGCATCGCGCGCTCGTTGTAGCTGTATCCCGAGAACGTCGACAGACCGATGCTCTGCCCGTCGTGCAGCACGTTGTCGTATGGCCATGTCGCGTAGTTGGACAAGGGCAGGTCGATGTACTTGACCGCATCTCCCTGCTCGAACATGGTGCCCATCGCACGGGTGACGTCGTCGCTGTTCCACGCCAGCGTGACCTTCTTGCGCTGAGGCCGATCGGCGATCTGCTCGAGGGCGTCGCGGCCGATGAAGTCATGGTCGAACTTGACGAACGGCCAATAGCCGAGGTCGTGCGGGGTGAGGTAGTAGTCGGCGATGTCGTCCGAGTAGAAGCTGCCTCCGAGCGACCCGGTCGCCTCGTAGCCCGCTGCCGGCAGCCACTGCCGGTACGGCTTCATCTCCTGGCCGGTGAACACCGCGGGGAGCGGGCTCGGGATCCACCCGGACTCCAGCGTGTTCGTGGCGTAGACCCGCGAGCCCACCAGCTTGAGACCGAACTCGCTCCCGGCGTCCACGAGAGCCGCCCTGACCTCCTCGCCTTCCTCCCAAGGCCCGAACAGCTCCAGGCCCGGCGCGCCGGACATGCCGTGATGCAACGCGCGTACCCTGTGGCCTGCGATCCGGATCTCGCCGAGATTGAAGAACTTGATCTCCGGCAGGGAGCCGTCGGTGGCCTTCTCGAGAACCTGCGGCGCGGTCGGCCCCTGGACCTGGTACCGGTAGAGCTCTCGCCGGCCGGTCGGGTTCACGGCGGTCCGCTCGTCCCGCTTCAGCTCCACGTCGTACCCCTGGGTCTCCGCGTGGTATTGCACCCAGTTGTGGGCAGAGGGACGGCCGACCAGCCGGAGCTTCTGCTCATCAAGGAAGAAGAGGATCCCGTCGCCGATCACGTACCCGTCGGAGTTGCAGGCGATGAACTGCTTCGCCTTGTCGACCTGGAAGCCGGCGAACGAGTTGACACCCAGGGCGGAGAACAACCGGATGACGTCGGGGCCCTCGACGGTGAGATCCGTCATGTGGTGGGACTGGTCGAAGAGCGCGCACGTCTCCGCCACGCACGTTGCTCATCGCGCCAGTTCGAGAACTCGCTGGGCACCATCGGATAGACGTACGGCCCGATCTGCGAGTCGCGCACCAGCATCACCGGATCGCGGGCGGCATCCAGCACGTCCTGCAGGCTCTTGTCGCTCATGTCAAGCCTCCGTCACGATTCAGCGGCCAGCGGCGAGCGCTCGCGCTTCCGGCGCTCCCACCGCCACGTGTCCACGAGTTGGTCGAAGGTGTAGAAGTGAAACCCGGCGATGCTCAGCTCGGGGTCGTCGAGACAGCGCGCCAGATCGTCGTAGACCGCATCGGCCTTGACACTCGAGGGGCCCAGGAGCTTCCGGACCCCGCGCTGCTTCCGCAGGAAGGCGAGTGACGGGCCGACCCCGATCCGCATCGAGACCTCCAGCAGGCGGCGGCGATCCACCACGCCCGGCAACCCCACGAGCACCGGCAGCCGCACCCCGCGCTCGCGGGTCTCCCGGATCCAGGCGAGCACCGCCTCTGCGTCGAAGCAGAGCTGCGTGGTGATGTAGCTCGCGAGCTGGCTCTTCTCGTCGAGCGCTTCGGCGAGCGTTCCGGCGTCGATGAGCGGATGCCCCTCGGGATAGCCGGCGATGCCGATGTCGCGCGGCCGCTGCGGATGGTCACAGATCTCCGGCAGCAGGTCGACCGCCGACGGATACGGTCCCTGGGGAGGAGTCGCGTCGCCGCCCATGAGGAACACATCCTCCACTCGGGCCTGCGCGATCGCCGCCAGGAGCTCGTCGAGGTGGGCACGATCCCGGACCATCCGGGCCGCCAGGTGCACGGCGACGGAGTGGCCGAGGGCGGTCAGCCGCCGTGCGACCGCGACGCTCCGGTCCGGGCCGTGCCGCGGCGAGCACGTGACGGTGAGCGGGACGGGCTCGGGGAGCTGCGCGGCCTGCTCCTCACCCCGTCCGAGCGGAAGGATCTCGAACCGTGCGTGGTGCTTCCAGGAGCGCGCTCGGTGTTGCGGCGACGTCTCGGCAGACGCGTCCATCACTCGAACGATCGCCGACGGTCGCCATTGCCAAACTCGATTGCGGTGCCGGTCGGAACCACGCTTACACGTGCGCCGCAGCTATGGCCGCGGACTCTCGCGGCGCAGCGTCGCCGCGATCGTGGCGGCCGCCAGCAGCGCCAGGGCGGCGCACGCGATCCAGGCGAGCGCGAAGCGATCGTGCTCGGCGAGGAAGCCGGTGAGCAGCGGCCCGCCGATCGCGCCGACGAACAGCCCGGTCATCAGCACGCCGACCGCCCACGCCGGGGCCTGCGGGCTGCGCTGCACGACAGCCAGGTTGAGCGCCCCCGGCCACGCCCACCCGAGGGCTCCGGCCAGCAGCGCCGCGACCGCGATCACACCCGGCTCGCCCGCGGTCAGCAGCAGATATCCCGGCGCGCTCGCGACGAGCATCGCCACCACCGGCCGCAGCGGCTCCTGTCCGGCGCGGTCTGCGAAGACGCCGAGCACGATCCTGCTGGTCGTGGCCACCAGGCTGACCCCGGCCAGCAGCAGGCCGGCGGCTCCCTCGCTCATCCCGCTGGCCACGGCGTAGGTGACGAGGAACGACACGAAGCCCACCCCGGCCGCGCTCGCCGAGACGGCGGCGACGCCGAGGGCGTGGACGGAGGTGAAGCCCTGCGGGCGCTGACCGCGTGTCGCCGAGCGGACGGCAGCGGCGGACGTGCGCGGCGCGCAGGCGACCGCGACGACGGCGAGGGCGCCCGCCGCAACGAAGCCCCAGCGCCAGCCGAACGGGATCGCCAGCGCGGGCAGGGCGAGCCCCGCCAGCAGCGCGCCCATCGGAGCGCCCGCCTGCTGCGCGCCGAAGGCGAAGCCCTGGTGCCGAACCGCGACCTCCCGCTGCAGCAGCGCGCTCACGGACGGGCCGCCGAGGGCGTTCGCCACGCCGCCGACCGGCATCAGCGCGGTCAGGCTCACGCCCGACTCCGCCAGCACCGTGATGGCCAGGCAGGAGAGCGCCGTGAGCGCCGCGGCAAGCCGCATCCCCGACGCCGGCCCCACGCGGTCGACGAGGCGCCCGGCCGGGACCGAGCCCGAGGCCGACACGACGTAGAACAGCGCCACGGAGAGCCCGAGCGTCGAGTCGCCGAA